>Ga0335081_10016642_pt1 | contig 11905 bp, 10 predicted proteins | sample Lox_Sample_35_FD_206713 | JGI IMG/M metagenome (GOLD analysis project Ga0335081, IMG submission 206713) | Soil microbial communities from Loxahatchee National Wildlife Refuge, Florida, United States - Lox_Sample_3.5 | ecosystem: Environmental > Terrestrial > Soil > Wetlands | place: USA... | reverse complement strand
GGCCCGCCGCATCGCGAAAGTCGACGTGCACGCCGTCGATCGCCTGCACGCCAAGTGCGGCCGCCGCGAGCAGACAGGTGGTACGCGCCAGCGCGAAGGTAAAGGTCAGGGCTCCCGAGGAGTCGTGACGGGCACTCGCTCCGAGCGCGGCGCCCAGGTCCTCCGCCCCCCAGGTGAGTCCCGCGAGCCGCACGGCCGCGGCCCGCGCGGCGCCGAGCACCGCCGGGTACTGCGGCAGCGACAAGAGCCCCCGCGGAGTCTCGGTCGCGATGACGAGCAATCCGGTAGCACCGCGGCTCATGCCGCGGTCGGTCTCGAGAGTCGTGAGGTGATCGGCAACCTCGACGATCTCCGCGGCGGTCGAGACCTTCGGCAGGACGATGCCATCCGGCCCTGAACGCGCGTCGTTGCCCTTGGCTTTGGCGGCCGCGCCGAACAGCGCCGCGAGATCCTGACGCCAGATCGCGCCCTGCGGGGGGTTGATGCGGACCCAGAGCTGCGGGGCCGAGCCCTCCGGGTGGGCCCCCAGCAGCTCGCGCACGCGCGCGCGCGCCGCGGGCAGCTGGGCCGGATCCACCGAGTCCTCGAGATCGAGGATCAGCGCGTCGGCTCCGGTGCCGAGCGCCTTCGCCTGCTTGCGCTCGCTGTCGCCCGGCACGAACAGCCACGAGCGCAGCGCACCCGGCGGACGCCCTGAGCTCACGCCGGCCTCTTCAGCATGAGCGCCGCGCGGCGGCAGGAGGCGACCTCCTCGTTGCGTTGGTTGAAGGCACGATGCTCGAACACCACGATGCCGGAATCCTGGCGCGACTGGCTCGCGCGCTTGGACACCACCGAGGTGGTGGCTCGCAGCGTGTCGCCGGGCAGCACCGGCTTCGGGAAGCGCACCTCCTCGAAGCCCAGGTTGCCGATCGTGGTGCCGAGGGTCGTGTCGTATACCGACAGCCCGATCAGCAGTCCCAGCGTAAACAGGCTGTTGACGATGCGCTCGCCGAAGACCGTGCTCTTTGAGTACTCGGCGTCCAGGTGGATGGCGGCCGGGTTCATGGTGAGCGTGCTGAAGAGCACGTTGTCGGCTTCGGTCACGGTACGGCGCACCGCATGCTCGAAGCGCTGTCCCGGTTCGAACTCGTCGAAGTAGAGTCCCGCCACGGCTCACGTCCCCCGAAGATCCGCGGCGTTCCCGCCGCGCCCGCGTGCCTAGTGTTGCACACGCTCATAACCCCAGAAAGAGGCGCACCCAACCACACGGTATTTAGGCAGTGCGCCGCGCCCGAATATAGTCGCAGCGGCATGTACCGCTACGATGAGCTCGACCAGGCCTTCGTCGAGGAGCGGGTCGCGGAGTTCCGCGACCAGACGCGCCGGCATCTCGCGGGCGAGCTCTCCGAGGACGAGTTCCGGCCGCTGCGGCTGCGCAACGGCCTCTACATCCAGCGGCACGCTCCGATGCTGCGCATCGCGATCCCTTACGGGCTGCTGCGCGCGGCGCAGCTGCGCAAGCTCGCCGCCCTGGCGCGCCGCTACGATCGCGGCTACGGGCACTTCACCACCCGGCAGAACCTGCAGCTCAACTGGCCCGCGCTCGCCGACGTGCCGGACATCCTCGCCGAGCTCGCCACGGTCCAGATGCACGCGATCCAGACGAGCGGCAACTGCGTGCGCAACGTCACCGCCGATCATATGGCCGGCATCGCCCTCGAGGAGATCGACGATCCCCGCCCCTACTGCGAGATCGTGCGCCAATGGGCCACGCTGCACCCGGAATTCACCTATCTGCCGCGCAAGTTCAAGATCGCGATCACCGGCTCGCCCGAGGACCGGGCCGCCTCCGAGGTCCATGACATCGGCCTGCACCTCAAGCGCTCCGCCGGCGGCGAGCTCGGCTTCGCGGTGCTGGTGGGTGGCGGGCTCGGACGCGCGCCGCTCGTCGGCGCCCTGATCCGCGACTTTCTGCCGCTCGCGGATCTGCTCGGCTATCTCGAGGCGATCCTGCGCGTCTACAACCGGCACGGCCGGCGCGACAACATCCACAAGGCGCGCATCAAGGTGCTGGTCAAGTCACTGGGCGCGGCCGGCTTCCGCGACCAGGTCGAGGCCGAGTGGCAGGCGGGGCGCGCGAGCGCGCCGGTTTTGACGGCCGCCGACGTCGAGCGCATGCGTGGCTTCTTCCGCCCGCCGTCCTATGAGGCGCTCGCCGACCGGGACGTCACGGCCGGACGCGAGCCGCGCTTCGCCGCCTGGTACCGCTACAACACCCGCGCGCACCGCGTGCCGGGCTACCGCGCGGTGTTCGTGTCGTTGAAGGCGCACGGCGGCAACCCCGGAGACGCGAGCGCGGCGCAGATGGAGGCGGTCGCGGACCTCGCCGAGCGCGTGAGCTTCGGCCTGATCCGTACCACCCACAGCCAGAATCTGCTGCTCGCCGACGTGCCGCAGGACCGGCTCTACGAGGTGTGGCGCGAGCTCGAGAGCCAGGGGCTCGCGATGCCCAACATCGGCACGCTGACCGACCTCATCGCCTGCCCGGGACTCGACTTCTGCTCGCTCGCCAACGCCGGCACGCTCGGCGTCGCGCACGACATCCAGCGGCACTTCGACGATCTCGACTACCTCTACGATCTCGGCAACATCGAGATCAAGATGTCCGGCTGCATGAACGCCTGCGGCCACCACCACGTCGGCCACATCGGCATCCTCGGCGTCGACAAGCACGGCGAGGAGTGGTACCAGATCAGCCTCGGAGGCTCGGCCAACGGCTACACGGCGCTCGGCGAGGTGATCGGTCCCTCGGTACCGAAGCACGAGGTCGCAGCGACCATCGGCCGCATCGTCGAGGTGTATCGGGCGCTGCGCGCCGAGGACGAGCCATTCATCGAGACCCTGAACCGTGTGGGGCTCGCCCCCTTCCGCGTGGGCGCCTATGCGCAACATCCTCAGGCGGCGTGAGATCGTCGCCGACGACTGGCGCCATCTCGGCGAGGAGCTCGCCGCAGGGGCCTCGGTCATCCTCCCCCTGGCGGAGCTGCGCGCCGGCGCTGCACGCTGGTCCGCATGGCGCGGGCGGCTCGGCGTGCGCCTGACGCCGGCCGACGCCCCCGAGGATCTCGCGGCGGACCTGCCGCGGCTCAATCTGGTGGCGGTCGAGTTTCCCAACGCCGGCGACGGCCGCGGCTATTCCCAGGGCCGGCTGCTGCGCACGCGCCTCGGATTCTGGGGCGAGCTGCGCGCCGTGGGAGCCGGAGTGAAGCAGGATCAGGTGTTCCTGCTCGCGCGCTGTGGGTTCGATGCGATGGAGCTCGCCCCGGGTGAGGATCTCGAGGCCGCGCGCCGCGCTCTCACCCGCTACAGCGTCGCCTATCAGCCCGGCGCGGTGGATGCCAATCCCGGGCGCCAGCGATTCTTCGCGCTTTAGCGCTCCGGTAGGGCGATTTCGCTGAACAGCTGGGCGACCTCTTCGGCGGAGGCGGCCCGATGCGCCCGCTCGACCAGCCGCCGGTCGAGGTGCGGGGCGAGGAGCTGCGCGAAGTCGTACATGTATTTCCGCAGCAGGGTCCCGCGCCGGAATCCGAGCCAGGTGGTGTGGGCGGCGAACAGGTGGCTGGCATCGATCGCCACCAGATCGGGGTCTTCCGGGTCGATCGCCATGTGCGCCACGATGCCGACGCCGAGCCCGAGCCGCACGTAGGTCTGGATCACGTCGGCATCGCGCGCGGTGATGGCGACGTTCGGGATCAGCGACGCCCTGGCGAACGCCTCGTGGAGCGAGGATGGGCCCGTGAAACTGAAGGTGTAGGTGATCAGCGGGTACGCCGCCAGTGCGCGCAGCGTGAGCTTGCCGCCGTTCGCGAGCGCGTGCCCCCTGGGAACGATCACCGTGCGATGCCAGCGGTAGCAGGGCAGCAGCGTCAGGTCCGCGAACAGCGCCTCGGAGCCGGTGGCGACTGCGCAGTCGATCCGGTCGTCCGCGACCATCTCGGCGATCTGCTCGGAGGTTCCCTGGTGGAGGTTGAGACGCACCTGCGGGTAGCGGCCACGGAACCCGCGGATCACGTCCGGCAGCACGTAGCGGGCCTGGGTGTGCGTCGTGCCGATCGAGAGACTTCCCTTGCCTTCGTCGCGCAACTCGGTCGACAGGTCACGGATGCTCTGCGCCTCCTGCAGGATGCGCAGTGCCCGCTCGATCACCTGTTGGCCTGCGGGCGTGATACGGGTGAGATTGCGGCCCTCGCGCACGAAGATCTGAAAGCCGAGCTCGTCCTCCAGCAGCTTGATCTGCTTGCTGACGCCGGGCTGCGAGGTGTGCAGCTTGTGCGCCGCCGCCGTGATGTTGAGACCGCTCTGGGCGACAGCGGCCAGGTAACGCAGTTGATGGAGCTTCATGCCAAGCTCAAGGCTACCGCCCCGTGACAGGCCTGTCACCGCTCCATAACCGCCGCGCAGCCCCTAAGAAGCAATGCTTCGTACGGTTCGCCGACGCACCGCGGCTATAGTCGGGTGGCCATGGACTATCTCCCGGTGTTCCTCCGCCTGGCGGGTGTTGCCGCCGTCGTCGTCGGCGGCGGCCACGTGGCGGCGCGCAAGGCCGACTGGCTGCTCAGGAGCGGCGCGCGCGTCACCGTGCTGGCGCCGGAGCTCGGGCCGCAACTCGCGCTGCGCGTGGCGCGCGGCGAGCTCACGCACCTCGCAGAAGCCTTCGCGCCCGAGCGGCTCGCGGGCGCCGCGGCGGTCATCGCCGCGAGCGACGACCGCGCGGTGAATGCCGCGGTATCGCGGGCGGCGCGTGCGCGCCGCATTCCCGTCAACGTCGTCGACTCTCCCGAGCTCTCGAGCTTCATCTTCCCGGCCATCATCGACCGCTCACCGATCGTGGTCGCGGTGAGCTCAGCGGGCGCGAGTCCGGTACTCGCCCGGCGCGTGCGCGCGCAGATCGAGGCCCTGCTGCCCGCACGGCTCGGCGCGCTCGCCCGCTTCCTCGGCGCCCGGCGCGCAGCGGTCAACCGGGCGCTCGCGCCCGCGGCGCGGCGTCCCTTCTGGGAACGGTTGCTCGATGGGCGTGCCGGCGTTGAGGTCCTGAGCGGTGATGAGTCCGCCGCCGCGCGCAGCTTCGCCCGCGAGCTGCGCGGCTCCAGCGACGGTCCCGGCGAGGTCTATCTCATCGGCGCAGGCCCCGGCGACCCGGACCTGCTCACGCTGCGCGCCCTGCAGCTCCTGCAGGAGGCCGACGTGATCCTCTACGACCGGCTGGTGCCCGATGCGATCCTCGAGCGTGCGCGGCGCGACGCCGAGCGTATCTTCGTCGGCAAGGAGACCGGCGATCATGCCGGGCAGTCGCGCATCAACCAGCTGCTGGTGAGCCTGGCGCGCGCAGGTCGGCGGGTTGCGCGCCTCAAAGGCGGCGACAGCTATGTGTTCGGGCGCGGCGGCGAGGAGATCGAGGTGCTCGCGCGCGCGGGCATCCCCTATCGCGTCGTTCCCGGGATCACGGCGGCGCTCGGCGCCGCCGCCGCCGCCGACATTCCGCTCACGCACCGCCGGCTCGCGCACAGTGTGACCCTGGTGAGCGGCCATGCCGCGGCGGATGACTCGCTCGACTGGCGCGCGCTGGCCCGCCCGCATCAGACCATCGTGTTCTACATGGCGGTCGCGCAGCTGCCCCGGATCGTCGCACGGCTGCGCTCTGCGGGAGCCGCGGCAGATCTGCCCGCGGCCATCGTCGAGCAAGCGACGCTGCCTGCGCAGCGCGTACTGCGCGCGCCGCTCGCCTCGCTGGCCGCGCTCGCGGCGCGCGCGCAGGTCGCGGCCCCCGCGCTGCTCATCGTGGGGGAGGTCACGGCACTGGCCGCAAGCGCGGGCCGCGCGCCCCTGCCTGACCGGGCACCGCTGCAGCCTGCGGACTGCGTTACTATCGCCCTGGCATGAGCAGCGTCGCGGGTTTCACCGGAGCCGTGGGCAACACGCCCCTCATTCGCCTTCGCCGGGTGAGTGAGGAGAGCCGCTGCGAGATTCTCGGCAAGGCCGAGTTCATGAACCCCGGCGGCTCGGTCAAGGACCGCGCCGCCGCCGCCATCATCGCCGACGCCGAGCGGCGCGGGCAGCTCGAGGCCGGTGGCACCGTCGTCGAGGGCACGGCCGGTAACACCGGCATCGGACTCGCGCACGTCTGCAACGCGCGCGGCTACCGCTGCATCATCGTCATGCCCGACAACCAGTCGCCGGAGAAGTACCGGCTGCTCGAGATGCTGGGTGCCGAGGTTCACAAGGTCCCGGTCGTCCCCTACAGCAATCCCAACCAGTATCAGAAGGTGGCCCAGCGCCTCGCCGCTTCCCTTCCCAACGCGATCTGGTCCAACCAGTTCGACAACACCGCCAATCGCGACACGCACGTCGCCACCACCGGTCCCGAGATCTGGGCGCAGACCGGCGGGCGGATCGATGCCTTCGTGGCGGCGACCGGCACGGGCGGCACGCTCGCCGGGGTCGCGAAGTTCCTCAAGTCGAAGAGCCGCGCCGTGCGCTGCGTGCTCGCCGACCCGCCCGGCAGCAGCCTGTACGAATACTTCCGCAGCGGCACGCTGCAGGCGACCGGCAGCGGGTCGATCACGGAAGGCATCGGCATCGGTCGTATCACGGCCAATCTCAAGGACGCGCCGATCGACGGCGCGGTGCACGTTCCCGACACCGAGACGGTTCGCTGCGTCTACCGGCTGCTCCACGAGGAGGGACTCTTCCTCGGCAGCACCAGCGGCGTCAATGTCGCGGGCGCGCTCCAGGTCGCGCGCCAGCTCGGACCCGGACATACTATCGTCACCGTGCTTTGCGACGGCGGAGCCAAGTACCAGTCGCGGCTCTTCAACCGTGCCTGGCTCGAGGAGAAGGGCTTGGCGGCTTACGCCCCGACGCCGGCTCCCGGACCGCCCGTCAGCCTGTCGCAAACGCTCGTGGCCTGAGGTGTTGGCCGCCCGCGCCCCTCGCGCGTGAGCCTCACTCTGACACGGCGCGCTGGTGCTGGCCGCCGGCCGACCGATCGTGAGAGAGTTCCGAGTGATGGAACCTGTTGGCTCGGCGGAGCTGGATGCACTGCGGCTCTCCCTGGAAGTCGCCACGCGCAGTGTTGCCTTCAGCCTGCCGCTCGCGGTGCTGGTCGCCTGGATCCTGACCCGCGCCCGCTTCCCGGGACGCACCCTGTTCGATGCCTTCGTGCACCTGCCGCTGGTGCTGCCTCCGGTCGCGGTCGGCTACGTGCTGCTGCTGCTCCTCGGGGCCCGGGCGCCGCTCGGCCGCTGGCTGCAGGTGCATTTCGGCATCCAGCTGCCGTTCACCACCGCGGGCGCGGCGCTCGCGACCGCGGTCATGACCTTTCCGCTCATGGTGCGCGCCATCCGCCTGTCCCTCGAGAACGTCGACCGCGGACTCGAGGCCGCCGCGCGCACACTCGGAGCCCGCCCGCTGGATCGGTTCCTCACCATCACGCTGCCGCTGATGCTGCCCGGCATCCTCGCCGGCGCGGTGACCGCGTTCGCCGCCGGTCTCGGCGAGTTCGGCGCCGTCATCACCTTCGCCGCCAATATCCCCGGCGTGACCCGGACCTTGCCGCTGGCGCTCTACACCGCGATGCAATCGCCCGACGGCGATCCGCTCGCCCTGCGCCTGGCGATCCTCTCCTTCGTCTTAGGGCTGGCCGGCCTGCTCGCCGCCGAGGTCCTCGTGCGGCGCGTGCGCCGGCTGCTGGGGCGTTAGCGGCATGCTGCGCGTCTCGCTGCTCAAGCGCCGCCCGGAATTCACGCTCGCCGCCTCGTTCGCGGCTCCGACGCCCGGCGTGATCGCGCTGTTTGGCCGCTCCGGCAGCGGCAAGAGCACGCTGGTCGACATGCTCGCCGGGCTCCTGCCCCCCGATGAGGGCGAGGTGCAGCTGGCCGGCACCGTACTGACCGACACGCGCGCAGGTATCGCCGTGACGCCCGAGCGGCGGCGCATCGGTTATGTGTTCCAGGATGCGCGCCTGTTCCCGCACCTCACCGCGGCGGGGAATCTGCGCTACGGCGAGAAGCGCGCCCGCTCGGTTCCCCACTCCATCCGCTTCGAGGAGGTGGTCGATCTCCTCGGCCTCGCGGCGCTGCTCGCGCGGCGCCCGCACCAGCTCTCCGGCGGCGAGCGCCAGCGCGTCGCGCTCGGCCGGGCGCTGCTGTCACAGCCGCAGCTGCTGCTGCTGGACGAGCCGCTGGCCGCGCTCGATGTGGCGCGGCGCGAGGAAGTCCTTCCCTACCTCGAGAGGCTGCGCGACTGGCTGGCGATCCCCATGGTGTACGTGAGCCACCAGTTCGAAGAGGTGTTGCGGCTCGCGACCTACATCGTGCTGCTCGAGGAAGGACGGGTGCTCGCGGCCGGGGCGGTCGGAGAGATCAGTCTGCGCCCCGAGCTGCGCAGCATCGTCGCTCCCGACCTGGTCGGTGCGGTGCTCGACGGGCTGGTGACCGGGGTCGATGCGGCCGGCGACGTGGCGGAGCTCGCCATCGGCTCGGGGAAGCTGCAGGTGAGTCTTCGGGAGGTACCGATCGGGGCGCGCGTACGGGTGCAGCTCCTGGCGCGTGACATCATCCTCGCGATCCAGCCCATCGAGGGCCTGAGCGTGCGCAACGCTCTGCTCGGCACCGTCACCGAGGTCACCCCCGAGATGCATGCGAGCGTGCTCGTGAAGGTGGACGTGGGCGGCCCGATCGTGCTGGCCCGCATCACCGAGGCCGCTCGAGCGGCGCTCAGGCTCGCGCCCGGGGATGCAGTCTGGGCGCTCGTCAAGGCGGTCTCGACGCGCGGGCATGCCTTCCGCCTCTTCGGCGCTCCGGTGCGGCGCGCCTGAGCGCACGCCTTCAGGCGTCGGGAATTGCCTTCTCGCTCACCATCGTCAGCACGTCGTAGTTGGCGACCGCTTCGCCGTTCTGATTGCTGATCGCCGTGTCCCAGCGCACCTCGCCGTAACCCGCGCCGGCCCGCAGCGATTTCTCCTTGCAGGTGAGGCGCACGCGGATGCGGTCGCCGGGCTTCACCGGCTTCACGAAGCGCAGGCTGTCCAGCCCATAGTTGGCGAGCACCGGTCCGTAAGGCGCATCGACGAACAGTCCCGCGGCGGCCGCCACCAGAAAATAGCCGTGCGCCACGCGCCCGCCGAAGAGCGGATTGCGCTTCGCCTCCGCCTCGTCCATGTGTGCGTAGAAGCGATCGCCCGAGAGCGCCGCGAAGCGCTCGATGTCATCGACCGTGACCTCGCGCTCGGCGGAGTGGAAGGTGTCGCCGATCCGGAGCGAGCCGAAGGGCTTGCGGAAAGGGTGCATCCCGGGATCGAGCTCGCGGGCCCCTCGTGTCCAGCGTCCGCTCGCCGCCGTGATGACATCCGGTGTGCCCTGGATCGCCGTGCGCTGCAGGTAGTGCATCACGCCGCGAATGCCGCCCATCTCCTCGCCACCGCCGGCGCGGCCCGGGCCGCCGTGCACCAGGTGCGGGAGCGGCGAGCCGTGGCCGGTCGATTCCTTTGCGCAGTGGCGATTCACCACCACGATGCGGCCGTGGTACGGCGCGAGTCCGAGAACCAGCTGGGCGGCGGTCGCATCGTCCGCCGTGAACACCGAGCCCGCCAGGCTGCCGCCGCTGCGGCGCGCGAGCGCGATCGCCTCGTCCGTGTCCCGGTACGCGACCACGGTGCACACGGGACCGAAGGCCTCCACCGAGTGGATGGCACGCGCCCGCCCGGCGTCCCGGCAATAGAGCAGCGTCGGGGCGATGAAGGCGCCGCGCTCGGGGTCTGCGCCGACGGGCTCGGGCTTGCCATCTCCACCGGCAACCACTTCCGCTTCCTGCTTGAGCTTGCCAAGCTGCTCGGTCACCTCGCGCCGCTGGCTCAGGGATGCGACCGGGCCCATGCGCACCTGCTCGAGGCGCGGGTCACCCAGCACCACTTTCGCGAGCGCGGCGCGCAGGCCCTCGATGACCTCGCCGGCACATGCCTGCGGCACGATCGCCTTGCGGATGGCGGTGCACTTCTGACCGGCCTTGACCGTCATCTCGCGCACCACCTCGCGCACGTAGAGATCGAGCTCGGGCGAGCCGCGTCCGGCATCGGGGCCTAGGATCGAGGAGTTGAGCGAGTCGGTCTCCGCCGTGAAGCGCACGGAGTTGGCCATCACCGTGGGGTGCTGGCGGAGCTTGAGCGCGGTGCTCGCCGAGCCGGTGAAAGACACGACATCCTGACAGGTGAGGTGCTCGAACAGGTCCCCTACCCCGCCGCAGATGAGCTGCAGCGCTCCCTCGGGCAGGATTCCCGACTCGAGAATCCGCCGGCAGACCCGTTCGGTCAGGTAGCAGGTCTGGGTCGCGGGCTTCACGATCGCCGGCACACCCGCGAGCAGCGTCGGCGCCAGCTTCTCCAGCATCCCCCATACCGGGAAGTTGAAGGCGTTGATGTGGACCGCCGCGCCCTCGAGCGGCACACACAGATGCTGTCCGACGAAGGTTCCGGTCTTCGACAGTGCCTCGACGGCGCCGTCCAGGTAGACGCGGCTGTTGGGGAGCTCCCGGGTGCCCTTGCTCGCGTAGACGAACAGCGTGCTGATGCCGCCGTCGATGTCGATCCAGGAGTCGCCACGGGTGGCGCCGGTCGCGAAGGAGACCGGGTAGTACTCGTCCTTATGCTCGCTGAGATCCCTGGCGACCGCCTTGAGGAGCGCGGCGCGCTCGTGGAAGGTGAGCCGGCGCAGATTCGGGCCGCCCACCTCGCGCGCCCAGGCGAGCATCGCCGCCGCGTCCAGCCCCGCGGCGCTCGCGTGCGTGATCACCTCGCCGGTGGTGGCATCGCGCAACGCCGCACCGGCGCCGGTGCCGGCGCGCCACTTGCCCGCGGCGTAGCTCTCGAGCTGCATGGCCTCACTCCTCGATGGTCGTGACCTGTCCGTCGATCCGGTACGAGCGTCCGCGGAACAGCGCCACGCGCTCACCACGCTGATTCGTCACCTTGATCTCGTAGATGCCGTTGCGCTTCGTACGCCACAGCTCGCTCGCCTCGGCGGTGAGCTGGTCGCCGGCGCGCGCCGCCGCGAGGAAGTCGATCGCGCCGGCAGCGGCCACCGTGCTCTCGTTGTAGGAATTGCACGCGAAGGCGAAAGCGCTGTCGGCGAGGGCGAACACGATGCCGCCATGACAGACGTCATGGCCGTTCAGCATGTCCGGCCGCACCGTCATGACGACGCGCGCCCGGCCGGGCCGCACCTCGACCAGGCGCATGCCGAGAGCCTGCGAGGCGCGGTCGCGCTCGAACAGCACCTGCGCCGACCGCTCGGCGATGCGCTGCGCGCGCTCCAGGACGCCGGACTTGCTCATGTCAGTTCCCATTCATCGTCCCGAGAATCGCGGCGTGCGCTTCTCCGTGAAGGCGGCCACCCCCTCGGCGTAGTCGGCGGTACGCCCGAGCTCCCCCTGATAGTCGCGCTCGATGTCGAGCTGCTCGGCGAGCGTGCGTCCCCAGCTCTCGTAAATCGCCTGCTTGGTGCGCGCCAGCCCGCGCGTGGGAGCGCCGGCAAACTGCCGCGCCAGCTCATCGACCACGCTGCCGAGCTCCGCGTCGTCGACGCAGCGCCAGATGAGCCCCCAGGCGGCGGCCTGTTCGGCCGGGAGCTTCTCGCCGAGGAACGCGAGGCCGAGCGCGCGCGCGGTACCCACCGTGCGCGGCAGGAACCAGCTGCCGCCCGAGTCGGGCACCAGCCCGAGCCTGGCAAATGCCTGCACGAAGGCGGCCGAGCGCGCCGCGACGACCAAGTCGCAGGCGAGTGCGATGTTGGCGCCGGCCCCGGCGGCGACCCCGTTCACCGCCGCAATCACCGGCAGCGGCAGTGCCCGCAGGGCGAGGACCATGGGCTTG
>Ga0335081_10016641_pt1 | contig 11906 bp, 7 predicted proteins | sample Lox_Sample_35_FD_206713 | JGI IMG/M metagenome (GOLD analysis project Ga0335081, IMG submission 206713) | Soil microbial communities from Loxahatchee National Wildlife Refuge, Florida, United States - Lox_Sample_3.5 | ecosystem: Environmental > Terrestrial > Soil > Wetlands | place: USA: Florida... | reverse complement strand
CTCTTCGGCGCCCCGGCGGCCACGCGCAGTTGGAGCACCATCCTCGCCGTGCTCCGGATTTTGAGACAACCCACCGCCTGATTTCGTCCTTGACATGCGACATTTGTCGCGTCATAATGTGACAGGTGTCGCACCATGGCCAAAACGGTTCCTGAAAGATTGACGCGGCGCGAGCGGGAAATCATGAACGCCGTCTTCTCGCTGGGAAACCGCGCGTCGGCGGAAGAGATCCGCGCGCGCCTGACCGATCCCCCCGGCGACTCCTCGGTTCGCGTGATGCTCGCACGGCTCGAGAAAAAAGGCCGTCTCAGGCACGAGCAGGATGGGGTTCGGTATCTCTACTCGGCCACTACCTCGCCTGCCGTCGCCAAGCGGACCGCCCTCCAGCAGTACGTGCAGACCTTCTTCGGTGGATCGCTCCGGGAGATGATGACGTCGCTCGTCAGTGAGGCCTCCTGGACCGACGAAGATCTCGATCGGCTCCGAAACGAGATCGACCGGGTTCGCAAGGAAAGGAGAAACAAATGATCCCCGCACTCGAAAGAGTCATTCTTGTAGTCGGCAGCTCTTGGGCTTTGTGCGCCGTGGCAAAAGCGACTCTCGTCGTGGCCCTGGGACTCTCGGGTGCCCGCCTGGCTCGCGGGAAACGCGCGTCGTTCCGCCACGCGCTGCTCGCCGCAACATTTGGATTTCTGCTGGCCCTGCCGATCGTCTCCGCGATCGCGCCGCCCGTCGGAATCGTCTTGCGGAGCGCCGAAGAGCGCAGCCTCGCGAAGCCATTCCTACGCCAGACCCAGGCGGCATCGCTCGCCCGGCGTGCGGACGATCTCCGCGCACGGCCGGAGTCGCCGCAGTGGTCCGCCCCAGTTCTGCTCTTGGCCGTGTGGATTGCAGGGGCGGCCCTGTTTCTACTCCAGGCAGCATCGGGGTTGCGCCAGGTCCTTCGGTTCCGGAGATCGGGATTGCCCTGGCGCCACGGAGAAGCCATAGCCCACAGCCTGGCGCTCAATGCAGGCGTTCGTCCGCGCGTGGAGATCCTGCTGCATGAGGAATTGGCTGGACCGATGACCTGTGGTGTCGCGCATCCGGCGATCGTCCTTCCACTGGATGCACCGAATTGGAACACGGAGGATCTGAATCGCGCCATGGTGCACGAGTTGGAGCACGTGATCCGGCGCGATTGGGCGATTCACTGCGCCGCGCGAGCGGTCTGCGCTATCTACTGGTTTCACCCGCTGGTTTGGATCGCCTGGCGGCGCCTCAATCTGGAAGCCGAACGGGCCTGTGACGATGCCGTCCTGCGGCACTCGGAGCCAACCGCCTACGCGGACCAGTTGGTGGCCGTCGCACACCGGCTTTCGTCCGGCGCGAAATCGCCCCTTCCGGCCATGGCGAACCGCGCCGACCTGGCATCGCGCGTGAACGCGGTGCTCGACGGCCGTCAACGGCGCGGCCGCGCCGGCGCCCGATGCGTGACCTTCGCGGCGGTCGCAGCAGCGGTGCTTGTCCTTGCGGTTTCACCGTTGCGGATCGTAGCTGCCCCGCAGTCGGTCGGCGCCGGGACCGCGCGCATTCGGACAGATGTCAAGCTCGTCATCACCCAAGTAAAAGTCACCGATCCGAACGGCGCCACCGTGGAAGGCCTCGGCGCCAACGATTTCGAGATCGCCGAGAACGGCATTCCCCAGTCGATACGAATCTGCGAATTTCAGAAGGCGGGGTATTACATACTGGGCTATTATCCGCCCAACACCAAAGCGGATGGGCAATTTCGCCAGATCGACATTGTGGTGAAGACAGCCCCGTGGGCAAAGGTGGAATCTCGCGCCGGGTACTACATGAACGAGCCCGTTGGTTTAACCGGGAGCGCCGTGTCGCCGGGTCCCAACGGCGGCGCCACGCGTCCCCCCTATGACCGGCCTCCGGTTCTGATCTTCAAAATGGAGCCCGAATACCCCGACGAGGCCCGCAAGGCCAAGTACCAGGGCACGGTGTTGTTCAACGTGGTCATCGACGAGAACGGTCAAGTGACGAACATCCAGGCAGCGCGCAGCCTCGGCCTGGGACTCGACGAAAGGGCGATCGACGCGGTCAAGCAGTGGCGGTTCAAGCCGGCCACGAAAGACGGCAAGCCGGTCAGTGCCCCGACGCAAGTAGAAGTGAGCTTCCGCCTGCTCTAGCGTGGGACAGGCTTCAGCCTGTCAGCCCGATATGCCAAGCTGGATTCCATGCCCAGCCAATGCTTCGGACTCGTCGGCGGACTCGGCGTCGGAGCCGCGATCCATTACTACCGCGAACTCGCCAAAGCTCACGACGCTTTGCACGTCCCCATGGATCTCGTCATGGTTCACGCCGACATGCCCCGCATGGTCCGCTGGGCCGAGGCCGGCGACGCCCGCTCGATGGCTCAGTACGTCGCCGGGCTGATCGCGCGCTTGCAGGCCGCGGGCGCGGCGTTCGCGGCTCTCCCCGCGGTGACGCCGCATCTCTGCATCTCCGAATTGCAGCCGATCTCGCCTCTGCCGCTGATGAACCTCCTGGAGGCCGTCGATGATTCTGTTCGGTCCAGCAGCTTCCGCCGCGTAGCGCTGTTTGGCACCCGCTTTACCGTCGAGTCCGCCATGTTTGGCGCCCTTTCCAGCGTGGAAGTGGTGCGGCCGCGGCCCGATGAGATCGACTATATCCACAGAACTTACTATCAACTTGCCTCGTCGGGGCTCGGCGGAGACCCCGAACGCGAGGGCCTCACCAGCCTCGCCCAAACCCTGATCCGTCGCGATGCCGTCGATGCCATCGTTCTGGCGGGCACGGACCTGGCGCTGATCTTCGACGAATCCAACATCTCCTTCCCCCACGTGGATTGTGCGCGCATCCATCTCGATCGAATCCTGGCCACGATGCTGGGATCTGATCCCGGCCATGCCGCATAGCATCGCCGCCACACCGGAACAAGTCCCCGCGCGATGCTCGGCGCTCTCAGGTCTTGACTTTGTTTTTGTTTTCTCCGCGTTCCTCTCTGCGTCTCTGCGTCTCGGCGGTGAATATGGCGCCTCACTCGTGCCGCACCGCCGTCATCGGGTCGATTCGCGAAGCCTTGCGTGCCGGCACATACCCCGCCACTAGCGCCGCGCCCAGCAGAATCCCCACCGCCGCCAGAAGTACCCGCGGATCGTTGTGCCTCACTCCATACAGAAATGACTCCACGAACTTCGAGGTCGCCAGCGCGCTGCCCGCCCCGATCGCCAGCCCCACTCCCGCCAATGCCATCACTTCCAGCAGGATCATCTGCACCACTCTGCCGCGCTGCGCCCCCAGCGCCATCCGGATCCCGATCTCGCCCGTGCGCCGCGCCACTGAGTAAGATACGGTGCCGTACAGCCCTACGCAGGCGATCGCCAGCGCCAGCACCGCAAATCCGCTGCACAGCCGGGCAAACGTGATCTCCTGGCTCACCGTCTGCTCGATCTCCGCCGCCTGCGTCCGGACCTCCGATACCGGGACGCGCGCGTCTCCCTGGCGCACCGCATCCCGCACCGCATTGACGTACCGCAGCGGATCGCCCGACGTGCGCAGCGCGTATACCATCTGGTCCGGTTCCGGGTAGCCCTGGTCGTAAGGAAGGTACGCCACCGGCGCGATTTTGCGCGTCAGGCCGCCATAGCTGGAATTGCGGCATACCCCGATAATCTCCATATCGCGCGCGATGGGTTCTCCCTTGGCCGCTTTTCGCAGAATCAGGTGCTGCCCCAGCGGATTCCGCCCGGCAAGATTCGCCTTCACAAATTCCTCGTTGACCACCGCCACCGCGGGCGAGCCCGGCCGGTCGCGCTCCTCGATCTCACGCCCCATCAGAATCGGGATCTGCATGGTCCGGAAGAAATCCGGTCCCACGCTCAAGATGCGGTTCTCGCCATTCCTCGGTTCGCCGGCGACCGACAGCGGAAGCCCGGTTCCCGCCGTCATCAGCGAATCCTCGGAAAGACTCGCGTTGCGCACGCCGGGAATCGCGCCCAACCTCTCGCGCAGCTCGCCGTAAAAAGAAGAGATCTCCGGGTCCTTGTGTCCGGCCCTGCGCGCGTCCACTTGGAACAGCAGCACGTCCTGGCGGTTAAATCCTACGTCGATCGCCTCCAGGTTCGATAGCGTGCGCACAAACAGCCCGGCTGCGATTACCATCACCAGCGAGATCGCGATCTGCCCCGCCACCAGGATCCGGCTCAAACTCACGCCCGGCAACAAACGCCGCCGGCCCGGCAGGGCTCCCCGCGACTCCTTCAACGCCGGCATCACGTCCACGCGTGTCGCTTGTACCGCCGGCGCCAGGCCGAAAACCACTCCCGTCGCCAGCGACAGCGCTGCCGCGACTCCGAGCACGTGCCAATTCAACTCCGCGCGCAGCGTGAAGTTCGCCCGGCCGCTCGCCAATAGCAACGTAAGGGCGCGAATACCCCAGATCGCCAGCAACACCCCGAGAGCTCCGCCCATCGATGCCAGCAGCACGCTCTCCGTTAGCAGTTGGCGCATCACCCGTGCCCGGCTCGCGCCCACACTCATCCGCAGCGCAATTTCCCTGCGTCGCGCCGACGCCCGCGCCAGCAGCAGGTTGCCCACGTTGGCGCACGCCAGGGCCAGAATCAACCCCACCAGCGCCAATAGGACGAACAAAGGCTTTGAGTACCTGCGCCGCAGGCTGCTCAGCCCGCCCGCGCCTTCCTGCACCACCAGCTCCGGCAGGTTGGCTCTCTCCGCATCGCTACTGGCGGTGCTTGCCACCCATTGCCGGAACAACGGCGCCAGGCCGGCTTGGGCTTGCGCCAGGCTGACCCCCGGCCGTAACCGGCCCATGATTTGCGTCCAGTAATAGTTCGCGGCGAAATAGGCGTCGGGCTTAAAGCCGAACTGCTGTCCCGCGCCCAGCAATTCATTCGCATGCATAGGAATGTACAGATCCGGCGAGCCGGCGGGATCGACGCCGAAAAATTCCGGCGGCGCTACTCCCACTACCGTGAATGGCACGTTGTCGATTGAAACCCGCTGGCCGGCCGCTTGATCGGCCCCCCCGAAATACCGTTGGCCGAACCCATAGCTGGCCAATACGACGGCCGCGGATCCTGGACGGTCGTCGTCGGGAAGGATCAGCCGTCCCGCGGCGGGCGCAACTCCCAGTCCGCGGAAATAATCCCCCGATACGCTCCACCCGTTGGCAATCTGCGCCTGCCCTCGAATAACGACGTTCAGCCTCCGCGCTTTCCAGTACTGGAAGTAAGCGAACACGCTTGAGAACACCGACTCTTCTTTCCGGAACAGTTCAAAAGCCGGGTAAGGAAAGATCCCGCTGTTTTCCCCGGCCTGCCTGTCGCCCCACGTGCTGCCGCTCATGCTGTGCATCACGAAGTCGCGCCCGCCCCACTTGGCATGCCAGTTGAGCACCACCAGCGACTGCGGATCGGACACCGGCAGCGACCGCAGCAGAATCGCATCCACGAAGCTGTAGATCGCCGTGTTGGCTCCGATCCCCAGTGCCAGCGACAAGACCGCCAGCGCCGTAAACAGCCGGTTGGCCGCCATCGTGCGAAATGCATAGCGCAGGTCCTGGCCGAGCTGCTCTGCCATCGTCCAGCCCCACGCCGCCCGCGTGTTCTCCCCTACCAGCGTGAGGTTCCCCAGTTCGCGGCGCGCCGCGCGCCGGGCCTCCTCCGTCGCCATACCCTCCGCCTCGCGTTCCTCCGCTTCTTCGGCCAGGTGAAACTGTAGCTCCTCGCGCAGTTCCGCGTCCTTCTTCCGTCGCCGCAGCAGCCAGCGCAGCTTGCGAAAAAACGACTTCATAGGACCATCGGCGCGCATTCTGTAGGCATTCTACTATTGATTGTGTAGCCTGTCTACTACAAAAACGTGCCGCGACGACCCGCGCAGGACCCTTACCTTCAATGCTTTTCCTTCCGTATTCAATCGCCCCAATCGCCACCCGAGCCGTCGCCTCCCGCTCAAAACCTGAGTGCCATTTGCTACCATTCCCCAAGCGGAGAAATCGCAATCCGAAGCAAGGAGTTGTCGGCGTGTTCTCGATTTCAGGCCGCTACAAGTCAACCGGCGTGTTCCTGATTGTAGCCGTGCTGGCCAGCGGCATGGCCGTTCTATATTTTGCGAACCCCTTGCCTCCCATTCCGCAAGGCACGCTCCGCATCGGCTTTGAGCAGAATCCGCCCCTCCAGTTTCATACCGCCGACGGGCTGGCGGGCCTCGGCGTGGAAGCAGTCAGCGAAGCCGCCAGGCGCGCTGGGTTGCGCATCCAGTGGATCGAGACCGGCGTAAGTTCGGAAGAGGCTTTCCGGAAAGGGCTGGTTGACCTCTGGCCGGTGATGGCCGACCGCCCCGAACGCCGCCGGTTCGTTCACTTCACCAGGCCGTGGCTCAACAGCAGTCACGCGCTGGTCATTCGCCCGGGCTCACCCGTCCCCGGTCCGGAATTTGCCGGCCGCATCGGACTCTTCAGGTTGCCCCTGCACGTTCGCATGGCGCACAGCCGATTCCCCTCGGCTCAACTGATCCAGTTTCCGGCAGCCACCGAAGTTCTGAGCGAACTGTGCAAGGGTTCGATTGCAGCCGGTTTTCTGGAGTTCCGAACCGCCCTCAACGCGCTCCAGGCGAAACCCGCCGAGTGCGCCGCCGTTCCCATCCGCACCCAGATCCTTCCCGACCTCACCAATCAGCTCGCCGTCGCTTCCACGTTTCGAACCGCCGCGGCGGCCGACAAAATCCGTCGCGAAATCGGAAGCATGTTCGGCGATGGCACCATGGCGGTGATCATGGCCAAGTACTCCTACTATGGCCTGGTCGACACGTGGGCTGCGTACGATGCGCTCGAGGCCGCGCATCGCGAGCGCTGGTTCGCGATCAGTATCAGCGGCCTCACCATCCTGCTGGCCGTGATCGTCTGGCGCACTTTTTCTGTTCGGCAGCGCCTGCGCACCGAAGCAGCCCTGCGCGAGAGCGAAGAGCGCTTCCGGAATATGGCGGACACGGCGCCGGTCATGATTTGGGTCACGGGTCCGGACAAATCGTTCACCTTTGTGAATAAAACCTGGCTGACATTCACCGGCCGTACCCTGCAACAGGAACTGGGTGACGGTTGGGCCAAAGGCGTTCATCCCGACGACCTCGACAACTGCAATCACATCTTCAGTGCCGCCTTCGAGGCCCGCCGCAGCTTCCAACTGGAGTGCCGCCTGCGCCGGGCCGATGGAGAATACCGCTGGATCCTGTGCAGCGGCGTTCCGCGCTTTGCCGCCGGCGGAGACTTCGTCGGTTACATCGGCTCCAATATCGACATCACCGATCTGCAGAGCGAAGAGCGGTTCCGTCAGCTCGCTGAAAACATCGACCAGGTTTTCTGGATGCTCGATCTCGCCACCAAGAAGGTCGTGTATGCCAGCCCCGCTTTCGAGCGGGTATGGGGCCACGGCGTCTCGGCCCTGTACCGCGATCGGGAATGGCTGATGGAGACCATCCATCCGGAAGATCGGGTTCGCTTCCAGGCCTTCCTGGAAACAGTTGCATCCGGCTCCGCCGACGAAACCTATCGCATCGTCCGACCCGATGGCGCCGTGCGCTGGATTCATGACCGCGCGTTTGCCGTGCGCAATCGCGAAGGCGAGCCGTATCGCATTGCGGGCATCGCCGAAGACATCACAGAACGGCGGGAGCTGGAAGAGCAGCTCAGCCAGACCGGCAAAATGGAGGCCGTAGGAAGGCTGGCGGGCGGCGTCGCTCACGATTTCAACAATCTCCTTACCGTCATCGGCGGCTATTCGCAAATGCTGCTGGAATCGACACCTGCCGCAGATCCCAAACGAGCCAGGCTGGAGCTGATTCTGAACGCTTCCAACCGTGCCAGCGTGCTTACCAGTCAATTGCTCGCCTTCAGCCGCCGGCAAATCTTACAGCCCAGGCTGGTCAATCTGAATCATCTGGTGACCAACCTGAAAGCCATGCTCGGACGAATCATCGGCGAACGGATCACCGTCGAAACCGCGCTCGATCCGGCCCTGGGCCTGATCAAAGCCGATCCCCACCAACTCGAGCAGGCCATCATGAACCTGGCGGTCAATGCGCGCGACGCCATGCCCAATGGGGGACTGTTCCGCATCCAAACCAGTATGGCGGCCAGTCATCCGACCAACGGCGAAGGCCCGGACGAATCCAGGAGGCGGGTCCGCCTGAACGTCAGCGATACCGGCTGTGGCATGAATGAACGTGTCCTCGAGCGGGCCTTTGAACCCTTCTTTACCACTAAAGACGTCGGGAAAGGCACCGGTCTGGGTCTGACCACGGTCTACGGCATCGTCCGCCAAAACGAAGGCGCCATCCATGTCTCCAGCAAACCGGGGCAAGGTACGGTTTTCGAACTCTCTTTTCCGTTGGTGACGGAAGAACGGCCCGAGGACGTCGCGCCCGCGAATCTGCGGTCGAAACCTGAAGCCGGCGAGACCATCCTCGTGGTCGAAGATGAAGCCGAAGTTCGCGGCTTGGTGAGGGAAACACTACGCTGCCTCGGCTACAACGTGCTCGAGGCCGGCGACGGCTATGAGGCCCTGAAGCTCGTCGAGCAACACAAGTCCGAAATTCGTCTGCTGCTTACCGACGTGATTATGCCGCTGATGAACGGCCACGAGCTGGCCCTGCGCCTCAAAGCCACCAGCCCCGGAACCAAGGTAATCTATATGTCCGGCTATACCGATGACGTGCTCGCATTCCACGGAATTGCGCCGGAAATCGACTTCATCCAGAAGCCGTTCTCCAGCGCCGACCTGGCGGAAAAACTGGGCCGGGCGCTCTCAGTCTGAGTGGGGCAGGTCTCCGGCCCGCCCCGCGTTGAGGCAGTCTTGACAAAATGTCACATTAGATATAATCTAATCTATTCATGGAAGCGGTGGAGATTAAACGGTCCCTGGAGGCCAGCGGCTTGCGCTGTACTCCGCAGCGCTACGCGGTCATGGCCTACTTGATGCAACACACCGGTCATCCCACCGCCGCGGAAATCTTCGACGCCGTGAATCGCGTCGATCCGCGCTCCTCGAGGGCCACCACCTATAACAATCTTCGGGACTTGGTGCAGGCGGGTCTGGTGCGTGAAGTGGCCGCCGAGGGCCGCGCCGCGCGATTCGATGCCAAAGGCATGCGCCATCATCACTTCATCTGCGACCGCTGCGGCAACGTGGAGGATCTCGATTGGTACGACGTCCCCAGGCCTGCCTCGGCCTCCCTCGGCAAGCGGATTCTTCGCGAATGCGAGCTCATTTTCCGGGGACTCTGCGCGAAGTGCGCTCCACGGCGCGCTTCCCGTTAAGAATCGCCGCACTTTTGTTGGATTAATCGAAGGAGGATGAATATGGAGCAAGAACTCACTACCGGTAATCAAACTTCGTCAACCGCAACCCAGTGCCCGGTTACGGGCCCCGCTCGCCGGCTCGCCGCATCCGGGCCGACCAATGCCGACTGGTGGCCGAACCAGTTGAACCTGAAGGTCCTGCACCAGAACTCCCCCCTGTCCGATCCCATGGGCAAGGAGTTCAATTACGCCGCGGAATTCAAGAGCCTCGACCTCGGTGCCGTCGTCAAAGATCTCCACGCCGTAATGACCGCGTCGCAGCCCTGGTGGCCGGCCGACTTCGGCCACTATGGACCGCTTTTTATTCGTATGGCCTGGCACAGCGCCGGCACGTACCGCATCGGCGACGGCCGCGGAGGCGCCGGCTCCGGCACCCAGCGCTTCGCGCCCCTCAATAGCTGGCCCGACAACGTCAACCTCGATAAGGCGCGCCGCCTACTCTGGCCCATCAAGCAGAAGTACGGCCGCAAAATCTCCTGGGCCGACCTCATGATTCTCGCCGGCAACGTCGCGCTCGAATCGATGGGCTTCAAGACCTTCGGTTTCGGCGGCGGACGCGAGGACGTCTGGGAGCCGCCGGAGGACATCTTCTGGGGTCCCGAGGGCAAGTGGCTGGCCGACGAGCGCTACACCGGCGATCGCCAGCTCGACAATCCCCTCGCCGCCGTTCAGATGGGCCTGATCTACGTCAATCCCGAAGGCCCCAATGGAAAGCCCGATCCCATCGCCGCCGCTCGCGATATCCGCGAGACCTTCGCCCGCATGGCGATGAATGACGAGGAGACCGTTGCCCTCATCGCCGGCGGACACACCTTCGGCAAAACCCACGGCGCCGCCGATCCCAACAAATACGTCGGTCCCGAACCCGAAGCCGCCCCCATCGAGGAGCAGGGCTTGGGCTGGAAGAACACCTATGGCAACGGCAATGGCGGATACACCATCGGTAGCGGCCTCGAGGTCACCTGGACCACGACCCCGGTGAAGTGGAGCAACAACTACCTGGAAAACCTGTTCGGCTATGAATGGGAGCTCACCAAGAGTCCGGCCGGCGCCAATCAGTGGAAACCCAAGGGCGACGCCGGCGCCGGCACCGTTCCCGATGCCCACGATCCCTCCAAGCGGCACGCCCCGACCATGCTCACCACGGACCTCTCCCTGAGGATGGACCCGATCTATGAGCCAATCGCCAGGCGCTTCCTCGACCATCCCCAGGAGTTCGCCGACGCCTTCGCCAAAGCCTGGTTCAAGCTGACCCACCGCGACATGGGACCGATCTCACGCTACCTCGGCCCGCTCGTTCCCAAGGAGCCTCAACTCTGGCAGGATCCCCTTCCCGCCGTGGATCACCCATTGCTCACCGAGCAGGACATTGCCGCTCTGAAGGCCAAGATCCTCGCCTCCGGACTTTCCATCTCCCAACTCGTCACCACTGCCTGGGCCTCGGCGGCTTCCTTCCGCGGCTCCGACAAGCGTGGCGGGGCCAACGGCGCGCGCATCCGTCTCACACCGCAAAAGGATTGGGAAGTGAACCAGTCCGCCGACCTGGCCAAGACCCTCGAAAAACTGGAGGCGATCCAGAAGGATTTCAACGCGTCGCTATCCGGCGGAAAGATGGTCTCCCTCGCCGACGTGATCGTTCTCGGTGGCTGCGCCGCCGTCGAGGAAGCCGCGAACAAGGCCGGCGTCAAGGTGAAAGTTCCGTTCTCGCCTGGCCGCACCGACGCTTCCCAGGCACAGACCGATGTCCACTCCTTCGCCGTAATGGAGCCGGTCGCCGACGCCTTCCGCAACTACCTCCGCAAAGGACATCCGTTGTCGGTCGAGGAGCTTCTGTTGGATCGGGCCCAGTTACTCACTCTGACCGCCCCCGAGATGACAGTTCTCATCGGTGGCATGCGCGCCCTGAATACCAACTTCGGACACTCTAAGCACGGCGTGTTCACCAGGCGGCCCGAAACGCTGACTAACGATTTCTTCGTCAACCTGCTCGACATGAATACCAGGTGGCAGCCCTCCTCTACCGCCGAAGGCGTGTACGAGGGCTTCGATCGCGCGACCGGCGAAAGCAGGTGGACCGGCACCCGTGTCGACCTGCTCTTCGGTTCTAACTCCCAGCTCCGGGCTATCGCCGAGGTCTATGCTTGCAACGACTCCAAGGAGACGTTCGTGAAGGATTTCGTGGCTGCATGGAGCAAGGTGATGAACCTGGATCGCTACGATCTCGCCTGAGCACCACTGCGTCAGGCGTCGGGCATTAGCAGGTCCGGTGATGTAGCTGACGCCTGACGCCTGATGTCTGACGCCTGACCCGCATTGAAAGGACCGGTGTTCCAATGGGCTTCCTGGTAGTAAGAGGAGAACAGCGTGACTTCGACCGCGATCCCGGCCTTCAAAGCCTCGCTCAGGAAATCGCGAGGATGGAGCCGGATGAGCTCTGCCGCCTGCGCGCTGGCCGCCGCCGCGCAGAGCACCAGGGCCAGCCTCTGCGATCGTCCATACAGTTCATCTTCCCGAATTC
>Ga0335081_10016640_pt1 | contig 11906 bp, 13 predicted proteins | sample Lox_Sample_35_FD_206713 | JGI IMG/M metagenome (GOLD analysis project Ga0335081, IMG submission 206713) | Soil microbial communities from Loxahatchee National Wildlife Refuge, Florida, United States - Lox_Sample_3.5 | ecosystem: Environmental > Terrestrial > Soil > Wetlands | place: USA... | reverse complement strand
GCCTCGGCGCTCCCCTGCACGGCCGCCGGATCGTGCACCTGGTCCCGCTTGACCGCCCAGTTCATCATGGCCCCGCGCCGGCGCGCTGACCGGGGCGGGCCCTTGCAGGGCCACCGTGGGGGTCGCATAACCCAGGCTGCCGGACATCTCGGCCTGGCCAACCTGGTCACCCGCCGGCCGCTGCAGGTCCAGGGCTTGCCGGCAGCAGCCCAGTGCGCCCTCGTAGTCGCCGAGGTGGGCCCGCATCCAGCCGGCCCGACCCGGGCGCGCAGCCTGGGCCGGCTCCGCCGCGAGCTCGATGCCGCCGGGCCGCCGGATCGGTCAGCGCCTGACCGGGCCGGTGTATCAGGACGGCGCCGGCCCGCTCCGGAAAAGACAGGACGGCAGCCGGGTCCGCCCCCGGCTGCCGTCAGCAACGGCCGGCCCGTCAGGCCGCGTGCTTCTGCACCAGGGCGCCGACGTCCGGCAGCGCGGCCACGACGTGCTTGGCCGCGTTGCCGCGGACAGCCCGGTAGGCCTTGATGATCGTCGGCCGTTCGGAGGCGGCCGCGCGGGCGTCGGTCACCGAAAGCAGCGACTCCGACACCTCGTTGCCGCGCTTGGCCAGGTAGTCGCCGAACTCCGCGCTGCCGGAGGCGCTGAAGTCCGCCCAGTACGGCTCCAGTTCCTCCGTCATCCGCGGCAGCAGCGTCTGCACCATGTACTGGATATGGCCGGAGGCGAGGGTGAGGACCGTCTTGTAGGCGACCTTGACGGCGGTGCCGGAGATCCCGGACATGCCGGACACCTGCTGTTCGATCAGCGCCTGGCAGTCGGCGACCACCTGGGGCTCGGTTTCGGGCGCGAGCAGCGTCTGCTGGAGCGTGGCCGTCATGGCTGGGTCTCCTTATGGGTAGGCGTCACCCGTGCGGCCGCGCCGCGGTTCCTCCCCCGGCCGCGGCGCGCTCAGGCGTCCGCACTCACGTGGCGTCCGTTACCAGAACCCCGGGGAGGTCCCGGTGATACAACGCCATGCCCCGCAGGCGCTTTCGTCCCGCTCAGGCCTTCCGCACGTGCACCAGGCCCGCCCCGTGACACGTCGGGCACGATAGGTGCAGCTCACTTTCGGGGACCTCGCCGAGCCCGCCGCACCGCCGGCAGACTTCCCGCGGCATCGGGATGGTCTGGAAACCCTTTCCCGCACAGCTGCTGCACGTCAGCCGGGTGTGCGGCTGTACCCCCTTGCCGCGGCAGTAAGCGCAGCGGACCAGCGGCTCCGGGACCTCAAGGTCACCCCGGCCCAGGCACACCGGGCAGTCCGACAGCGGCGTCAGGACCCCGAACGGGTCCCGTCCCGACCCGCGGCAGAAGGCGCACGGCACGACCGTGGCCGGCGCCGCCGGATGGGCGGCCACGTCATCGCCCCCCGGCGCCGTAGCGGCGGGGGCCCAGGACCTGGCGGCGCGCAGCGAGCGCCGCCCGGGCCGCCGCGATGTCCGCGGTCTGCAGCTTCCGCCGGTCCCGCCCCTGCCGGCACAGGTTGACGCTGGGAGCGGATGCGGCCCCCCGGATGTGGCGCATCCCCCGTATCTGATCGCTCCTGCTAGCTGTTCGCATGAGATCCCCCGTCGTTGACGTGCCCGTACACGGGGTGTGGCGCCGCGCCGGCTGGTGCCGTGAGTGCCACTCCCCCATGCCCTTCGTCTACGTTACCGAAGCTGCCCGCGAAACTGTATGGCGGCCACGGCCCGGTGAACCGCACCTGGGTGCCGGCATCATCAGCCACCTTTTCCAGGTAATCCCCCACGCGGGCGATCGCCGCCTTGGTGACAAGAAGTGAGATGTTGATCACTACTTGCTTTCCCTGGGCCGGCCTCGGGTCGTTGACCCGCACGTCGTCAGCCAGCGCCGCCAGATCGGCGAGGTAGCGCTCGCGCGCGCGGTCAGCCCGGCGCGCAAACTCCTCCCTGGCCTGCCGCCGCGCCTGCTGCCGGGCGAAAAACGCGCGCCCGCGGGGCGCGGGTCCCGTCTCACCGATGAGCGGCACCCCGGCCTCAGCGGCGCCCGTCGTGTCCCACAGGACCTGCACCCCGACCTCGGTGCGGCCGGCGAGGGCCCGCAGGCGCTCGCCGAGCGCAGCCTCATGGCGGGCGAGCCAGCGAATGAGGTTCGCCTCGGCACCGCGCCCGCCGCTGGAGGCTACGATCACGTCGAAGCTCATCGGCAGGACGGTCCCGGTAGCCGCCCACGCTTCCTCCACCACCGCGTTGTGGGCGGCGATCCATCGGCGCACCTGCTCCTCGCCGCCCTGGTAGGGCTCGGCCGGGCAGGGATGGGTGAGCACGGCCAGATCCCCCCGGCGGACCGCCTGCACGGCCCCGCCGTCCAGCGCTGGTGCGCTGCAGGTGGGTGCCGTACCGGAAACGGGCACGACGCAATACAGGTAAAGCGCGGAGCCAGCCACCCTCAATCCCCTCACCAGTTTCGCGGCCGCGGCGGCACGCGGCGGCAGGCGGCGCCGGCCGCCGGGAGACGCCGGGTGCGGGCCAGGACGCCCCCATCCGCCGGTCCCGGCGCCCTGCGCAGTGCACGGACAATAAGCGCGCCGGTATCGCTGACCCGGCAGGCCGGCTCCGCCACGGTGACCTCCTCGGGAAGCGCGATCCAGCGCCAGCAGCCACGGGCGCCGTGGACGGTCAGGCCGCGGCCGTCCGATGCGACCGCGACAGCGGGGACGGTGCCGCGCTCATGCGTCGGCAGGTTCGCTATCACCAGCACTTCGTCGTCCTCGACCAGCACGTCCCCGGGATCGCTGACGGCCAGCCAGAAGCCTGCCACGATCTCATTCAGGTGCCAGCACTGCGGCCGCACCTCCCCCGCCCGCTGGTCCACGTGGGCTCCCAGGCAGCGGATGGAGGTGTCGCCGAGGATCGTGTCCACCGCGCCGAACTGCTCCCGCAGATACCGGGGCAGCGCTTCCTCCGTGTCCACGCCGGTGAGGGCCATGAGTTCCGCCGTCGCCGCGTAGCCCCGGCGGGCCAGGTAGTCGAGCGCCTGCCGCGCCGGGTCCGCGAGCGCCGCGATCGCCCCGGCCAGCTCGCCGGGCGCCGCGATGAGCCCCGGCAGCCCGGCCTGCTCGCCGGGCGCCCCCAGCAGGCTGCGCAGCGCCTCGGCCCAGGCATCAACGTCCGCTGTGGCGAGCCAGAAGGTGCCGGGCGCGCGCGTCCGGGCCGTGCTGCAGGTCAGCCGGATGACCCGCCGGGCCGAGAGGGCGAACGCGCGCCGCTCCACCGTCACCGCCCGGATGGCCGTCACGGCTATCCGGACGGTTCCCCGTGCACCGGGCGCGCCGAAGGTGAGCGCCACCCGATCCAGCGTGAGCCAGCCAGGACGCCAGCCGCCCCGCTGGCTGAGGGTGATGGCACCCTGGGCCCGCAACCCGCCGGGGTCAGCCATGTCCCACCGGTGGCGGCCCGGCGGACCCGGCTCCCGGGGGCCCATCGGCCAGCGTCGTGATCACCCCGCTGACGAGGTGATCCAGGTCCTGGCGGAGACCGCGAACGGCTTCGGCCACCCCGTGTTCCGCCTTGATCTGGGAGACCGCGTCCTCCAGAGCGGCCAGCGCGTCCCCGAGCCGCTCGGTCTCGGCGTCCGTCAGGCTGCCTCCCTCCACCCGGCGCACGGCAGTGTGCACGAGTGCCTCCTGCACGATCTCCAGCAACGTGAGCACGAGGGCGAGCAGCCCCACCGAGAGGTTCTTTTCCTCCAGGTCAAGCATGAGCGTAACCGCCAGCGGTGAGCGCCGCCGGCCTGGTCACCGGGGAGCAGACGCCGGGCCCGTCGGCCCAGGGGCGCAGGGCCATGTCGAGGAGGTCCGGCTCGGGCACGTAGAGCTGGGCCATCTCCCCGCCCGCCAGGACCAGGCAGGTGACCTCGCGGGTGCCCTCGCCCGCGTTGTCCACCGTCAGCCTGCCGACGCCGGAGATGGCGCTGAGCGGTGTCTCGAAAAGTACTTCCGCGGGTACCGGGCGGACCAGCAGCAGCCGCCGGTCGGTGACGACCAGGCGGCCGGGCCGCCAGCCGGGCAGCACTCCCCGCCCGTGATGGCAGGAGCCGTACGTCTCGAACAGGGTTCGCTCCCCGGGCGCCAGCTGGCCCGCTGCCGTCCCGCCCGGCGGCACGGCGGCCGTTTCGGTAGCCCAGCTTCCCATCATCCCGTAGTCCAGCATCGTCTCTATCGCGGCGATGGCCGCATGCAGCCGGATCCCGATCAGCGGAATGCCGGCGACGCCGATGACAAGATCCAGCCTGAGCATGATTCCTTTGTCGAGTACACGTTCAAGCAAGTCCGGCAGGGTGGCCTGGGGGGTGCGGCAGGGTTCCATACCGTGCTGCTCACCCCATGCCGGTGTGCTGGTGCGGCACCTGCGGGACGGGGTCACACAGGGCGTACCGCCGCCAGCCGCACGCCGGGCATCCGGCCTCCAGCAGCTCGGCCCGGCCGACGAACCGCTCACCGCAGCTCGGGCAGCGTTCCTTGGCCAGGGCCGCCTCGCGCCAGGCTGGCGTCTCCAGGTTGGTGCCGGACGGGAATTCGAGGCCGTACCGGGCGGCGGTCTCGAAGGAGGCAAGCGCTGCCCGCACCTTGATGCCGAGCAACTCCACTCCGGCCAGCGACACCATGATGTCGGCATTGATCACGAGTCCCCGGTCGAGCACGGCGTCGATCAGGTCGGTCGCCGTGTCGCGGCGATCGCGGCTCAGCTCAAGCGTCACGCGGTCTCCTCGGCTATACGGCGGGCTGGTTTGCCATCACGGCGGCGAGGTCGGTCTCGTCCCTGCGCCGAAGGGCGGTACGCCGCCACTCGGTGAGCTCGCCGTCCTCGCTCAGACGCACCTCATACGTGCCGATGACGTCCTGCGCTGCGGGGATGCGCTCCAGCTCAACCATGTCGACGGTGAGGCGCCAGCCATGATCTTCATGGTCCGCGCCCGATACCACCAGCGGCTGGAGCTTGGTGGCCTCGGCAAGCTGGGTCTTGGCTTCCTCGATGATCTTGATCATCTGCATTGTCCGGTCCTCTCGTTTCGTGCCCGGCTGGCGTGGTCTCCCCCGCGCGTCGTCACCGGGGTGCCTCCTGCCGCCGGGTGATCGCGTCCAGGCGTGCGAGCAGCTCGGCCTCTGACGCGTCGTAGGTGGCTTCGTCGATCAATCCCGCATCGAGACGCTGCTGCAGGTCCTGCAGATCCCGGCGGATCACGTTCGGGTCGTACAGCTCGCGCTCCGCCACGTCCCTGATCTCGTGGAAGACGGCGCTGAGCCCGCGCACCGGCAGCGTCACCGGCGCGAAGATGAGGTTCCCCAGCAATCCCAACTGCGCTACCTCCTCGCCGGCCCGGCGCCGGCCGTGCTGTTGATATGCAGGGTGACGAAGTTGAAGGGCGGCAGCGGCCCGGCCACCCGGAAGCTGAGACGGCCACGGTGCGCGGCGTCCAGGCGGGCCACCGCCTCCTCGAACGTGCCGATCTGCTGCCGGTCCACCAGGAACGCGGCATTCAGCATCATCAGATCCGACATGGGGGTGTTCATGCGGGAGCCGGCCGTGTACGGGGCCAGCGCCGCGATGAGCCGGTCCGCCTCGCGCGTGCGCTTCGCGGCCAGTGCCTGCGAGGCGCGGTCACCGAGCTGGAGGCGGGTCTCGTAGGATCCCGCGCCGCTGCCCGCGAGCCGGTCGCGCAGCAGCCGCAGGCTGGCGTCTTCCGCGACGACCTCGCGGAAGGCATGTTCCAGATCCAGCCAGGAGACCTTCAGGCCGAGTTCCACCCGGCCGGTGACGGACGTGAGCAGCCGGATCAGCTCGTCCCGCCGGTGCTCCAGCAGATCTTCGAGAACCGACTCGGTGGACGGCAGGGTGGTGCCCAGGCGCGCCGGGAGAACATCGGCCGTCCGCAGCACGCAGTCGAGCACCGCTTGATGGCCGCGGACGTTGGTGCGGGTCAGCTCGTAACGCGGCAGGTCGCCGTCGCTCACCACGGCCGCCAGGCCGCGGTGCGTGATCGTGTACACCACGCCGCTGCCGCCGACCGGCGGCGCGTCGATGACAGGATGAGGGTCGTCCCAGGTCACCGCGTAGATGTAGCGGGGAACCGCATCCTCACTCATCAGCGCCGTCCGTGGCTGACGGGCCGCCGATCCGGCCGATCGTCAGCGCCAGCGCGGGCCCGCCATCCGAGCCCGCCTGGGCCCGGACGCGGCAGTAGGAGAGCAGGTCGCTTCGGGCCGCGCTCAGTGCCGCGAAACGCTTGGCGGCCGCGGGGTCGGCCGCGTTCTGGTCGGGATGGCACTGGCGCGCGAGCCGGCGGTAGCTGGCCAGCACGGCCTCCTCGGTGATCTCACCGGGCAGGCTGAGCAGGGCCCGGCCGGCGGCCAGGCGGCACTCGTCGAAACGCGTCACGCTGACCGTGGCAAACGAGTACGGGGGGAGCGGGCCCACCTGGCGCAGCGATATCTCCCCCGCCGTCGCCGCATCGAGACGCTCAAGCGCGGCGTCGAACGCGGACTGCGCGCGGCGCGGCAGCAGGAACGCGACGTTGAATACCAGCTCGTCGGCCACCAGGGCGTTCGGCTGGGTGTCGGCCGCGAGCGGGCAGACCTCGTGCAGCAGCTTCTCCTTGTACGCGGCGCGGAGCCGGTCCATCTGCTGCTTCACCAGCTGGCCGACCCGTATCTGCTGTGCGGTCCGGTTTTCCGCCGGCGCCTGCTGCGCCGCCGCCTTCGCCGCCACGACCTCCGGATCCTGGGCGATGCCGGCCAGCGTGCGCTTCAGGTCCCAGCTAGCCGCGACCTCAACCTCGACCATTCGGGAAAAACGCGACAGCGACTCGGCCACCGTCTGGCCCCAGTGACCGAGGAAGGAACGGACTTCGTCCGGCGAGTCCAGGACCGTGCCGAACCGGGTGGGCAGGATGTCGCCGTGCTCCATGACGTTCTCGATCACCCGCTGGTGGATGGTCACCTGGCGCATCAGTTCCGGCTGCGGCAGGCTCGCGGGTGGCGGCCCATCGTAGCGGCTGACGATCGCGGCCACCCCGCCGGACGCGATCGTGGTGACCGGCGCCTGCCCGTCGGGCAACCCCAGCGGGCGGAGCAGCGCCTGAGCCGCCTCAGCCGACGCGACGCCGTAGAGGTAGGTCTTCCCGTCAGGCATCGCGACGGCCCTCTCCGTGTGCCTTGCGCGCCGTGGCGACGTCGGTCTTGGTGATCGTGAGCCGCTGCAGATCGCGCTCGGGATCCTTGACCCGGCCGATGTACCGGCGGACCGCCGCCATCGTCGCCTCACGGCACAAGCCCGCGAGATCAGCGCCGACAAAGCCCTCGGTCCGGTCGGCGAGGCTGTCGAGATCGACATCGGCAGCAAGCGGCCGCCCCCGCATGTGGACGCCCAGTATCGCCCTGCGGGCGGCCGTGTCCGGCGGCGGAACCTCGATCTGGACGTCGAAACGGCCGGGCCTCAGCAGCGCCGGGTCGATGATGTCCGGGCGGTTGGTCGCGGCCAGGATGGTGACACCACGCAATTCCTCGATCCCGTCGAGTTCGGTCAGCAACTGGCTCACCACACGCTCGCTGACGTGGCTTTCCCCGCCCCCGCCACCGCGGCGCGGCGCCAGCGCGTCGATCTCGTCGAGGAAGACGATGCATGGCGCGGCCTGCCGGGCCTTCTTGAAGATTTCCCTCACGCCCTTCTCAGATTCGCCGACCCACTTGGACAGCAGCTCGGGCCCCTTGACCGAGATGAAGTTCACGCCGCTCTCGTTCGCCACCGCCTTGGCCAGCAGGGTCTTGCCGCTGCCCGGTGTTCCGCTGAGCAGGATGCCCTTGGCCGGCTGGGCGCCGGCGTAGGCCAGGACCGGCCCGTAGCGCAGCGGCCACTCCACCGCTTCGCGCAGCGCCGCCTTCGCCGATTCCATACCGCCCACGTCGTCCCACGCGACGTCGGCCACCTCGGTGAACACCTCACGCATCGCCGACGGCTCGACGTCACGCAGCGCGTCCAGGAAGTCGTCCATGGTGACGCTCAGCTCCATGAGCTGTTCGTAGGGAATCTCGGCCGACGCCAGGTCGATGCTCGGGATCAGCCTGCGCAGCGCGACCATCGCCGCTTCCCGCGCGAGCGCTTCCAGGTCGGCGCCGGCGAAACCATGGGTCGCCCCGGCGAGGTGGTCCATGTCGATGTCGGGCTCCAGCGGCATACCGCGGGTATGGATCTCGAGGATCTCCCGCCGGCCGTTGCGGTCGGGAATGCCTATCTCGATCTCCCGGTCGAACCGGCCCGGCCGGCGCAGCGCCCCGTCCAGGCTGTCCGGGAGGTTCGTCGCCCCGATCACGATGACCTGCCCTCGCGTCTTCAGCCCGTCCATCAGCGCCAGCAGCTGGGCGACCACGCGTTTTTCCACATCACCCCGGACCTCGGCCCGCTTGGACGCGATCGCGTCGATCTCATCGAGAAAGACGATGCTCGGAGCCTTCGCCTGGGCTTCCTCGAAGATCCGGCGCAGGTGCGCTTCGCTCTCCCCGTAGAACTTGTGAATCACTTCCGGCCCGTTGACGTGGATGAAGTGGGCCGCGGTCTCATTCGCCACGGCGCGGGCGATCAGTGTCTTCCCCGAGCCCGGCGGCCCGTAGAGCAGGACACCGCGCGGCGGGTCGATGCCCAGCCGGTCGAACACCTCCGGGAAGCGGAGCGGCAGCTCGATCATTTCGCGGATCCGGGCGATGGTCCGGCCGAGCCCGCCGATGTCCTCATACGAGACCTTCATGACGGGACGCTGCGCCGCGGCTTCCCCGACGATCTGGATCCGCGTGCCGGTCTGGATCAGCACGTAGCCGACCGGGGCGGTACTCGTGACGGTGAAATCCTGCGGCCGCGAGCCGAAGAGGTTGACCCGCACCCGGTCCCCCACCTGCACGACGAGCCCGTCGACCAGCCGCCCGACATACGAGGCATCGCGGGCCTGCCGCGACAGCCGTGACGGGCCGATCGGCGCGAGGCCCACCGTCCGGGCGTCCTTGACCGCGGCCAGTTCCACCCGCACCCGCTCGTCCAGGCCGGCGTCGGCGTTCTCCCTGGCGATCCCGTCGATCTGGATCAGTTCCTTGCCGCGCTCCTCCGGGAAGCACGGCATCGCCTTCAGCCCGGTGCCGCGGCGCCCGGTCACGGCCACGACATCGCCGATGCTCGCGCCAAGCCGCGCGAGGTCGCCCGGGTCGAGCCGGGCGATCCCGCGCCCTGCATCCCTAGGGAGCGCCTCCGCGACCCGCAGGGTCAGCGGAGGCGGCTGGCTCGGCTGCGGGGATTGGGCCACCATGACGTCCGGGATCAGCCTTCGCTGCGGGACTTCTTGAAGCGGAGCTCCAGGTAGCCGTTCTGGAAGCTCTGCGTGGGCCCGGCCGGGTCGACCGCCGCCGGGAGCAGGATCTCCTTCTGGTACTTGCGCTTCTCGCCCGCCGCGGACAACGTGAGCACATCCCCCTTCAGCTCCACCTGGATGTCCTTTTCCTGCACCCCGGGCACCTCGGCGACCACCAGCACCTCGCCGCCCTCGTCGAATACGTCGACGAAGGGCTCGCGCATGTCACTGACGACAGGGCCCTCGCTGGTCGCGCGCACGTTGCCGAAGTGCTCGACCGCTGGTGCGCCCCCGAGGCCCATCCGGACCGAGAAGCCGTACACACCGCGGCCGCCACCGGGAGCAGTGAACTCACGCTCCTCGTTCACCTGGCGCTCGCCCTGCTCGCTGAGCTGCTCCACCAGGCTCAGGAAGTCACCCAGTCCCTTAAACAGGCCGCCGAGGCCTTCGCTGTCGCGGCCCGCAGTAGCTCGCCTGCCCGATGTCATTGAACCTCCCAGATCTCGTTGACGGGCGCCCGCACCCAGCCTCAATAGCGGAACTCGACTTCGCGCCACGCGCGGGACGCCGGCTGCTGCCCAGGTCCCCTCGGCAGCTCGCCCACCTGGCCGCGGAGCCGGCTCATCTGCTCGTCGATCTCGGCCAGCCGTTTCGCCGCCCGGTCCAGCTTGCGCTGGGACTGCTCATGCTCGCCGGACACCTGACGCCGCTCACTCGCCAGCTGGCTCAGCCGGGCGTACGCTGCCTGGTCGTCGACCGGGCCGGCCCGGGTAGGCACGCTGCGCGGCGCGCGGATGTCCTGCGCGGTGCGCAGCATCGGCGCCGTTCTCATGCTCGCGCCGGAGCGGGGATGCGACCGCGCTTGGCCGGCCGGCTGGCGTGCTGCTGAACGAGATCGAGCACCTGCCGCCGCACCGTGGCGGCGTCCCGCCCGTTCCAGCCCCGCCGGCCCGCCTCGCCGGACAGGACGTCCTGGCAGGTCTGCTCGAACACGGCGTCTCCGGCCCGTGCCACCGCACCGGCCTGGGTCAGCACCCGCCCGATGACGATCGCGCTGCGCACCGTGTGATGACTCGTCCCGTCGAGTTCCGCCCGCGATGCGCGCACCAGCCGCACGATCGTGAGCGCGTCGGCCTCGGATACGTCCGCCCGGGCCTGCACGATGGCCGTTTCCGTCTCTTCGTCGAAGGCGTCGATGTCGAGCGTGACCATCCGCTCGAACAGGGCATCCTGGGCCTGGTGGACGCCGGCGTACTCGGCCGGATTGCTGGTGAAGATCGCGGTGAAATCCGGGTGCACGCGCACGTAGTCCGCGCCGGTGCGACCGCGGGCGGGAAGGACGAGCACGCCTTCCTCCAGCACTGACAGCAGTGCGTTGTTCGCCTCCGGGCGCGAGCGGGTGAACTCGTCGTAGACCAGCGTCAGCCCCTCACGGCAGGCGATGGTCAGCCTGTTGTCGATCCAGCGGGGGGCGACATCGTCCTCTGTCTTGCGTACCGACTGGATGAAATTGTCGACGACCCGCATGCGCCGGTAGCCGGCCTGCGAGCCGATGAGGTCGGAGCTGCCGAATTCGTCGTCTCCCACCATGAGCATGACGGGCCGGCCGAGCTGGTGCGCGACATGCAGCGCAAGCGTGGTCTTGCCGGTGCCCGCGGGGCCCCTGAAATGAACCGGGAATCCCGCCCGGACATATCCGAGCGCCCGGTCCGTGAGCCTCGCGACGTACGGTGTCACAACGAAGTCGGGACGTGGTGTGGTTTTGATAACGGCCGTGCTAGGAGAATTCACAGTCTGCACCTTGCCTTGGTGTGCCTGTCCAGATCGTCATTACGCAGCCCAGGGCCGGGCGACGCGGTAAACCACGCACTCCCGGCTCCTGGGTTGCCGTGCTCCGCACGAGCTGAGGAAGAAGGCTGGCTGTTCGTCGAGGCATGAGGCTGCCTGGCGTATCTAGGCTGCGAAATAAAGCCTCGTTCGCTCGTCTCTGCGAACCTGCTTATTCTTGATCATCTCGTGAATGCTCTGCGCCATCACGATCCGGGGCGAATGAAAGTGGCCTTCCAGCTCCGCCAGCTTCACCCCATCGGGATGCTCGGCCAGGTAGGCGTATATTTCTTCGGGCGAAGCATGCCCGGCCTTGGCTGGCTCGGCGGACTCGGCGGGCTTGGCGCCGGACCCGGCGCCCGGCGGCTCAGCCGGCGGCTCCGCCGGCACGGGCACCGTGACCGCGGCGGGCCGGGGCTGCCGTGCGCGCCGTTCGGCGGGGGCCCGCCGCGGGCGAGGCGACGACTTCCCGCGTTTCCCGCCGCCGCCATCGTCCGTACCGGCATGGTCGCGCCAGACGCGTCCCACCTCGCGCTGCGTGTCCACGCGCTCACGGGCGTCATCCATCGCGGCGGCGTGCCGCTCGGACGCCACCCCGGCACGCTCCCGCGCGTCCTGCGCCGCGGCCGTACGCCGCTCCTGGTCCGCCGCCGCACGCTCCCGCGCGTCCTGCGCCGCGGCCGTACGCCGCT
>Ga0335081_10016639_pt1 | contig 11906 bp, 9 predicted proteins | sample Lox_Sample_35_FD_206713 | JGI IMG/M metagenome (GOLD analysis project Ga0335081, IMG submission 206713) | Soil microbial communities from Loxahatchee National Wildlife Refuge, Florida, United States - Lox_Sample_3.5 | ecosystem: Environmental > Terrestrial > Soil > Wetlands | place: USA: Florida... | reverse complement strand
CTGATCACTCGCATCTGGCCACGCGTGAAGGACCGCGTATCGGCGGCAAAGCTCTACATCGCGGGCTGGAACGCCGCGAAGTATCTATCGCAATATGCTTCGCAGCCCGATCTCACGCTGGCGGAGAACCTCGCGCATCCGTCGGAGTTCTTCGCCAAGACGGCGGTGATGGTCTACGTGCCGTCGCGCGGCAGCGGCATGAAGGTGAAGGTCATGGAGTCGATGGCCTACGGCGTTCCGGTCGTCACTACTTGGGAGGGCGTCGAGGGCATCGACTACGAAAACGGCCGCCAGTGCTGGGTTGCAGAGAGCGACGACGAACTGGCCGACCGCGTTTGCCGACTGCTGGAGAACGCCGCCGAGCGGAAGTCGATGCGCGACGCCGCGCGCGCTCTCATCGAGCAGCGTTACTCGCCGCGTCCGGTGGTTGATAGAATGATCGCGGTCTATCACGAGATACTCAGCTCCTCCAAGGCGCCTTCCCGCGACTCCTTATGTACCTGAAAAGTCTCCTCCAGATGAGTTCGGTGATGTTGCACTTCCGCAACGGCGCGACGTTGGTACGCCAGATGCGAGCGGGCCAGCCGAGCGACGTAGTCGTGCTGTGGGATGGAACTCGCATCGCGCATCCCGCCGAGCGCAGCGGCCTGCTGGAGGCGCTGCAGGAGATCTGGCTCGATCGCATCTATACCGACGGCTTCTATCGTCCCGCTGATGGCGATGTGATCGTCGATGCGGGAGCGAACATTGGACTCTTCGCGATCTACATCGCGCGCCAGAATTCGCGCTGCCGCGTTGCTGCGCTGGAGCCTTTCGCGGAAAACTTCAGTTATCTGGAAGCCAACGTCAAGCGCGCGCGACTGCAGAATGTCACTTGCCACGAGCTCGCGCTGGGCGCAGACTTCGGCCAAGGGCAGATGCAGGCCGTGGGAACGCGCTCGCTCGATCATGTGCTGCGCCTGGACGCGCAGGCGACGAACGGTATTCCGGTAATGCCGCTGTCCGGACTGTTCGAGCTCGCCGGCGCGCAGGAGATCGCGTTCCTCAAGGTCGATATCGAAGGCTCTGAGCACGACGTCTTCGCCGCCGCATCGCCCGAGGTGCTCGCGCGCTTCCAGCGCATTGCGATGGAGTATCACGACCATTTCGTTCCCGGCACGCTGGAGTTGGTGCGGCAGAAGTTGAGTCCGAGTCACGAGCTCACGATTCGGCCGTCGCAGCTCGCGGGCTGCGGGATTTTGCTCGCTCGGCGCCGCGACGTGAAGAGCTGAATGCACAGCGCTGACAACAATCCGGATGCTTCGCGTCGGCCTTTGGGAAAATCGATGGGCTCCGCGTCGCCGCGCGTGCTGACGGTTCTGCCGGATTTTCCCTTTCCCGCGACTACCGGGTTGCACCTCAGGCATGTGAGCAACCTGGAGCTGGTGCATCGTCTCGGCTGCTACAGCGCGCTGCTCTACTTCACGACCGAGGAGCGCGAGCCGCTTCCCATTGCGTCGACGCCGCTGGCGCGCATCTGCGACGAGGTTCGCCACGGCGGTCACCGCATTCCGCACGCGCAGTTTTCCACCGCTTCGCTCATCGCTCATAAAGCGGACTTCCTCTTCCACGGCGCGCTGGGCTTGCCAGGCAAGCGCTATCCGTTCTCCATGTCCTACGACCGCATCGGCGCGGAGCAGATCGTGCTGGCCGAAGCGCAACGCGTGCAGGCGGACTTCGTCGTGCTGCCTTCGATGATGATGCATTACACTTCCTCGCTCCGACGCAATGGCTTTGGAGTGGTCATCGACGCGGCCGACGTGCTCACGCATCTCAGTGCGTCGTTCCTGCGAGATCTCAATGGTCGCGGCGGACGACTCGGTCTGTACGCGAACTTCATCGCGTGTCGCGCGCAGGAGCGCATCTTCCTTCGGCACTGCTCCGAGCTGTGGGCGACATCTTCTGATGAGGCTGGAGCCTTTCGCCGGATAGCGCCTGGCGTTCGCGCCGTGGTAATTCCCAACTGCCTCGACGAAGCGGCGGTTCTTCCGGCGCGCAACGTGGACGATCCGACCGTCGGCTTCATCGGCACATATTCGTACGCCCCGAATCTCGACGCTGCGCTATTCCTAGCTGAGCAGGTGTTTCCGCGGGTGCTGCACGAGTGTCCCGATGCGAAGCTCCGCATTGCGGGCGCGAACATGCCGCAAGTCGCAGCGGCCAAACTCCAAAGCATCACCAACGTCGAGGTGCTTGGGCGGGTCGACGATTCCGGTCGCTTCATGAACAGCTGCGCGGTCCTTGCGCTTCCGGTCTTCCTGCGCGGAGGAGTTCCGCTGAAGCTCATCGAAGCGATGGCTCGTGGCAAAGCCATCGTCGCTTCACCTGAGATGATTGCAGGCGTGAACATCACGGATTGCGAGAACGCGCTGGTCCGCAGCAGAGCCGACGACTTCGCCGACGCGATCTTCGCTCTGCTGCGCGATCCAGCGCTGCGCGAGCGCCTCGGCGCAAGCGCTCGAGCTACCTTCGTGCGCGACTTCTCCATCTCCGCTGCGGAAGCCGTCTTGCGCCGTGATAGTGTGCTGATGGCGCATCGCGCGAGCACTGTGCAGCGCGATGTTGCGCGTCTTCCATGACCCACAAGCTCCTCGTCATCGGGCCGCTGAATCCCGGCGATTTGGCCGCGAGCTACGCGCGCGCCTTCGAGCGGCTTGGTCTCGATGTCGTGCGCTTCGACTCCGAACTCGTGCTGCAACGTGCAACTCGCTTCCGCGGCAATCGGCTGCTGCGTCGCGCGCTGCGAGCGTCGGCGTGGAACGCGGTTAACCGCGAAGCTGCCGACTTCGCCGAACGCGTTCGGCCGTCGCTGATCTTCGCCGTCAAGTGCTCGTTCTTTCATCCTGAGACGATTCGCCGCATCCGCAAATCCACAGGCGTTCCGTTCGTCAATCATTATCCGGATCATCCGTACATCGGCGTGCGCTGGAAGCGCGGCGAAGCTTCGGCGCTGCGCCGCGATCTGCTCGATGTCTTCCGCGAATACAGCATCGTCTTCATGTGGGAGCAGAGTCTCACTGAGCGATTGCAGCGCGACGGCGTTGAAGCTCGGCTGCTTCCGTTTGCCAGCGATCCTGAGCTCTTCCATCCGCAAGCGCAATCGGACGAAGGCTTCGCTTGCGCGCAATGCAACGCGAAGCACGACATCGCGTTCGTCGCGCACTTTTCGCGCCATCGTTGCTCCGAGGTCAGCGCGATCCGCGCGCATCAAGTCGCGATCTGGGGATCGAACTGGCCGCGCGATTGGCAAACGGGTTCCGGACAACATCGCGTTCATGCGCCAATCGCGGGCAACGAGATCAGCAAAATTTACGCTGGCGCGAAAATTTCGCTGAACGTGCTCAACGCCGAAAATCTCGGCGGGCCCAACATGCGCACCTTCGAGATCACGGCCAGCGGCGGCGTGATGCTGGCGCGCTACTCGCCCGAGCAGGCAGCCTTCTTCCCGGAAGGCGAGGCCGCGCTCTACTACCGCTCGCCCGAGCAGATCGACGGCCAGCTCGATCTGCTGCTCGGCGACCGCGGCCTGCGCGACCGCCTGCGACGCAACGCCTCGCGTCTCGCCGCCGCCGAATCGTACGACCTGCGCGCCGCCACCGTGCTGCGCGAGTGCGGAATCGCCGTGCCCAGCGCGGCCAACTCGCGGAGCCGCTCATGAGCGGCGGGTTGCGCATCGCCTGCGTCAGCGGGCACAGCCGCTGGTGGCGCAAGCAGCGCCTGGTCGCCAAGTACCTCAAGATGCGCCTCGAGGGCGTCATCTATCCCGACGTCTACTGCCTGGCGCTGATGCTCACCGACCGCTTCGATTTTCTGCTCGAAGGCGAGCGTGTCGAGCGCGGCCAGTACGACCTGATCCTCGCCGAGCTGCAAAGCTCCGACTCGCAGCTCGCCTATCTCGCCTCGCTGGTCGACGCCGGCTCGCCACCGGTTGCCGTCATTCCCGGGCCGCCGGCGATCCTCTCGCGCGATCTCACCGATCGCAAGCTGCGCCTGGTGCAACACATTCTCGAGCGCGCTGCCGCGGTGTGGGCTTACGCGCCCGAGCTCAAGACGTTTTGCGACGGCCTTGCCGGACGCGAGCGCGCGCGCCTGATTCCCTGGCCTTACGACCTCGCTGCCACGCAGAAGCTGGCTCGCGCCGCGCGGCCTGCCGGCGCCGAGCACCGCATCCTGCTCCAGGTTCCCATGGCCTTTCATGACGTCGTGCAAAATCATCCGTTCCTGCTCAAGGGCGTTCTGCTCGACCTTTGGCCCGAGCTGCCCGCCGAGTTGCGCGCGCGCCTGCGCTTTCACACCTTCATCTACAACGACCGCGATCGCGAGCTGTATCGCTCCACCGGCTTCGCCGACGGCCTGCCGATGGTGCTCGACCGCAAGCTCGGCTATCGCGCCTTCGTGCGCTTTCTCGCCTCGTGCGACGGCATCGTCAATCTCACCGCGGGCAGCATTCTCGGCCGCGTCACGTTTCTCGCCGCCGCCACCGCGCGCCCGGGAATCTTCAGCGACAACAGCCAGCTCAACACGCATCTCTATCCCGGCTCGTGCGTCACCATGTTCGACACCGTGCGTCTTCGCCAACTGCTTCACGCCATGCTCTCCGGCCTCGTCACCGGCACGGCTGATCCGCAGCTTCTGCCCTCGTCCACAGCGGCCGCCGAGATCGGAGACTTCGCCGCCAATTGCGCGCGCCTGCGCGAGTTGCTTCGTGCGGATGTTCCGGCGGTCAGCATTTAGCACCTGGTCGCCGTTCGCCGTTCGCCATTCGCCGTTCGCCGTTCGCCAGAGCATTCGGGTGCCCTACCCTTAGCCGCCCTTTGGCTAGGGTGGGGGCTGACAACCTTTCGTTCACGGCGGGTGCCCCATCCTAGCCTTCCTTTGGCTAGGGTGGGAGTGAAGGGACCATCCATCCGACCCGGGGGGTACCCCCCACCCCCCATTCCTTATAATCTTTCGTATCAATAACTTCCCTCCAAAATATTGACTCCGAAGGACTTACACTCCGCGCAACTCTCAATTTTCCAATCACTTACGGCTGCGCCGCCAAAATATTCATTCCATTGGACTTTCGCGACTTCCATGCAAGCTATTCATTACTAATAACTTAGCCTGCTTGTGCTCCTCTCATCTCAGCAACCTGAGTCGCGGCCACCGCAGCAGCCGCACTCAGAGTCACAGCTACGACCCTCCAGCCTACCCTTCCGCTATCACACGTCTCTGTGACAACACGCATTTTGGGGAACGATGGTAACCACGCTTCCCGATGTGAGACCCGGAATCGGCCTCGACTCCCCCGATGGTAGAATCCCTCCTCATGTCGTGCCCGATTTGCGGGAGCGCGCGCTCCTCGCTCGTACAAAAAGAACCCGCCAGTCCTGACCCGACCCGCTCGGCGGCCTATACACAACGCGAGATCAGCGTGGTTGCCTGCCGCGACTGCTCCTTCGTCTACGTCGAACGCGACTTCCCCGAGAGCTACGTCAACGGCTATTACGAGGAGCGGGCGGGCGGCGGCTACGGGCTCTCCCAGGAAAATTTCTTCTGGTGGCACGAGGCCACCAAGTACTCCAACCGTCACATTCTCTCGCTGCTCGGCGCGCCCAACGGCCGCCGCATGCTCGAGGTCGGCTGCGGCATCGGCACCTTTCTCGCCGACGCCCGCGATGCCGGCTGGCAGATCAGCGGCCTGGAGATCAACGCCGAGTTCCCCGAGTTCTGCCGCAAGGAGCTGGGTATCGGCGACGTCAAGCTCGGCCTCATCTCCGACCCTCCTTTCGCCGAGGCCAGCTTCGACGCCATCGCCATGCTCGACGTGCTGGAGCACATGTACGACCCGATTCAATCGCTCCGCCAGTCCGCCCGCCTGCTCAAGCCCGGAGGCGTGGTCGTCGTGAAGTCGCCCAACGGCGCCATGCAGCTTCGCAAGGAGCGGCTGAAGAAGCGGCTCAAGCGCGGCGATGGCTATGTCGCCGGCGTCGGCCACCTCAATCAATTCACGCCGAAGACGCTGGCCCTCGCCTTCCGCACCGTCGGCCTCGAACCCACCGTCATTCGTCCCGCCAAGAGCTTTCAGCAGGGGATTACTGGGGCAGGCCTCACGCCCAAGCGCGTGGCGCGACACGTCGCGATCGCCACCGCCAACGCAGCCATGCAGGCCACCGGCGTCGGCTTGAATCTCATCGGCATCGCGAAGAAGAAATAATCATCGAGATGCTAGAATCGCCCGTCGTGTCATGCCAAAGTCTTTCCGGTCCAAAGCAACGCTGATCATCCTGCTCGCGGTTATAGTGCGGGTCGCGGTGATGCTTGCGGTCGACAGGGGTAAGTTCAACATCGAACACAATCCCGACGCCGAAGATTACCTGTCGTTCGCCTACAACCTCTCAACCGGCGTCGGGTTCGCCCACGCACTCAACGAAAACGATCCCTTTTCTCAGCCAGTGGAGTTCTCCGCGTGGAGAACGCCGCTGTATCCCATGTTCCTCTCCTTGGCATTTCACATATCCCGAAACATGCTGTTCCTTCAGGCGCTGCAAGCCGGTCTCGCCGCGCTTGCGCTGTACTTTTTCCTCCGGCTTGGATTACTTCTTTTCGGGCCCACAGCCGCCTTAATCGCAGGCTTGGCCTTCGCTCTTTATCCCCTTCTGGTTTTCTACTCGATCGACCTGACCACGGAAAACCTGTTCCTGTGCCTCCTGCTCGCGGTCCTGTTTCTCTTTTACCGGGCAGCGCCGCAAATCTCCGTCGCACTTTCGTTCTGGCTCGGTGCGTTGGTCGGCCTATCGGCGCTGTGCCGTCCCAACGGCCTGATGCTGGTTCCCGCGCTGGCGGTCGCCATGTGGCTGATGCTGCGCGATTACAAGCGGGCGACCCTGCGCGTGCTGGTGCTCGGGCTGGGAGTCGCGGTTACGGTACTGCCTTGGACGTATCGAAACTATCGGCTCTTCCATCGCTTCGTTCTGATCAGCACGAACGGCGGGGCGAACCTCTGGTTCGGCGCCTATTTCCGCTTGGATCCGAACGCCTCGATGGCGCTCATCGGGTATTCGCAGCATCAGGCACTGCGTGACGTCCCCGAACCGGAGCGAGAAAAGTATTATTACCGACAGGCTATCGCCATCCTCGATCACAGTCCACGGCGCTGGGGAGAGATGTTCGCTTCCAATTTCACCGCCATGTATACCGTCATCCCGTCGGCCAAACTGCACAGCCGGACGAATCGGCTCCTGTACACCATTTGCTATCTTCCGGTGCTCGTGGCTGGCCTGATCGGATGGTTCCTGGTGCGGCGGCGCTGGCGGGAGCTGTCTTTGCTTTGGGCCTGGGTTCTCGCCGACACGTTTCTGTACTGCATCTACATCAGCTCCATACGCTACCGCACCGCATCCATCGATCCGATACTCCTGCTCGGCACGGGCATCTTCGTCGCCGCCGTGCTGCAGCGGACCAGATCAGACCGCATGCCGGTCAAGGGATAGTTGGAGAATACTTGACCACAGACGCCAATTCGGCTGCTCCGGGTTACATTGCCCGCCACTGCCCCGCTTGCGGCAGCGCCTCTTACACCGCACCTCTATCGCGTGAGCATCAATACGAGCTCGTCCGCTGCAATGGCTGCTCGATGCTCTTCACCCGCAGCGTGCAGACCATCGAGGCCAAGGTTCTTCATTACGATCAACTCGCCCGCGAGCGCGTCGACACCACGTCGGCCTTGTCGCCGGCCCATTACGGACTCGCCAACCAGATCAAGTCCGTCGGGCTCTACGAGCGGATGCTGCAGTTCGTCGCCACCACGATTCCCGAGGGCAACGTCAACTTCATCGACGTCGGTTGCGCCGGCGGTCTGTTCCTGCTGGCGGCCCAGTCCATCGACGGCTATCACTGCGGCGTGCCCCCGCGCTTCAACGTGCGCGGCATTAGCATCGATCCTAGGGAGCGCAGCGAGACCGAGCGCAACGTCGGCTGCCCGGTTCTGTTCCCCGACGAAGCGGCTGCGGCATGGACCGGCTGGGCCGACGTGGTCACGCTGATGAACGTGCTGGAGCACGTCAGCGCGCCCTATGACCTGCTTTGCCAGCTGAAGCGCATCCTCAAGCCAGGCGCCTGGCTGCTGATCGACGTGCCGAACAATTCCGTGGTGTCGATACGCGGCCGCTTGCTGGGACGCTGGCCGGAGCTCGATCTGGGCGAGCACATCAACCACTTCGTCCCCGGGACGCTGGACCGCCTTCTGGTTCGTGCCGGATTCCGGCCCGCCAAGCGGTTCACGGGCATGTACAAAGGCGTGGAATCCCTGGCCATCTCGCCGGGGCCGCGCGCCGCAGCGCGATGGGCGGCAGCATCGCTCACCATGGCTGCCACGGCAAAGCGCCTTCAGCTCTTCCCCCACATGACCATGGCCTACCGCGCCGGCCAGCTTTAGTCCCATCTCCGGTCCCAAACTGGCACAAAACCCCCGCCTACAACTTTCATGGTATTTGAGCCGATGCTGTGCCCTGAGTAGACTTAGCCGTCATCGGTCGACCAGATGTCTCCCGGATTTTGACTCTGCCCCCCGAGTTGAATTCCCAAATTGAATTTTTTTCGCCGGCCAGACGGCGCGAAGAAACGCCACAGTTTGATCACGTGACGCTCGACTCCGTTGGCAGCGATCATGGCTAACGCTCCCATGCCCGGTTTTGCCGGCTTACGTACCGATTTCTCTACCTGGCTCATCCTGGCCGGCATCGTCGCCTGCTGGATGGTTTCGGTGCGACTCGTACCGAACTGGCAGCGCGACGGCTGGCGTGCGCTGCTGAAGTCGCTCTACGGGCTGGTCTGGCTCGACTTCGGCCTCGACATCGTCCTCCGCTTCCTCATGCTGTCTTGGAACGCAGTGGAGTGGGGCAACAGCACCCCCCGCCTGATTGCGCAACCGGTCAACATCGTCAACAGCACTCTGGCCTATTGCCTGCTTTTCTGGGTGATGGTTTCGCTCTCCTATGCCGTTGCCGTCCGCCGCCGCTCCGCCGGACCGCTGGCGCTGGCGCGCTCCATTACCCCTGACTTCGCCTACTCGGCGGCGCTGCCGGTCTCGCTGATCGCCTCCCTCATCTACTACCTCATCGAGGGACAGACCCGCCTGCCGCTCGTCCTGATCACGCCGCTGGCGCTGGCTGCAAACTTCTACATGGTGATCGCCGCCATCGTCTGGTGGGACCACTTCCGCCGCTCGGGCCCCAAATGGCAGGTCAGCGGAATTCATCTCGTGGTGCTGCTGCCTGCGCTGGTGCGCGGCATTGTCAGCCCCTACCGCGAGACCTTCGCTCCCATTTTCCTGATTCCGCTGATCGCCGCCATCTTCGCCGGGCGCCGTCCCTCGCTGCTCAAGGTGGCCGCCGGCGCCCTGGCCGTGCTGCTGGTGCTCAGCACCGTGGTCAGCTCCTACCGCATGGTGAAGTGGGGCAACGTCCGGCCGCAGGAAGTGGCGCAGCAATTCAGCGAAGGCGGCTGGATGGCGGTCTTTTCTGACGTGCCCACCCGCCGCTTCCACGCCTTCGACTCCATGCTGCTCACCGTCGCCCTGGTACCCTCGCTGGAGCCCTACTCCGGACGTAACGTGCTGCTGTCGCCGCTGCTGCGCGGTGTGGTGCCGCGCTTCGTCTACAGCGGCAAGAGCGGCGCCGATGCCGGCTTCAATTTCGGCTCCCGTATCTGGGCCTACGACGACCCAATGGCCCGCGATCATGGCGGCGCCTCCATCGCGCCCTCCATGCCCGGCGATCTCTACGATGCCGGCGGAGTGCTCTACATCGCGCTGGGCGGGTTGATCTGGGGAATTCTACTGGGCCTCGTGGACGGCTGGAAGCGCCACCTGCCGTCGTTTTCTGCTGCCGCCCTTACCGCGCTGGTCGCTACCGGATGCGCCATGAGCGTCGAGCGCGATTTCGACAACTCGGTGGCCTCGCTCATCCAGACGCTGCTGGTGTTCCTGCTCATCGCCGGCGTGGTCGCTTTGACCGCCCGCGAGCACAGCGGTTACGCCCGCCGTCTCCATCCCACACTGGAGCGTACCTAGAGACCAATGCCCACCACTCTGGCCGAACCCTCCAGCGAACGCAGGCTGACGACCCGCCACCCGGGTCTGCGCGCGATGAGCGCGGGCGCGCTGCTGACCACGGACTTTCCGCCCGCCCTCGGCGGCATCAGCAATTACCTGTTCAACGTCTATCGCCAGTTCGATCTGCGGCGGATCACGCTCATCGCGCCCCATCATCGCCGGGCTGACGCCTTCGATTCGCGGCAGCGGTACTTCGCGCAGCGGTTCACCAGCGCGCCCAACGTGCCGGGGATTCGTGGCGCCTGGCAAGTGTGGCGCATGCGCGCTGAGGCGGAGAAACTGGCCCGCCGCAATCGCAACCTGCTGTTGCACTGCGGTCACGTGAATGCCGCCATGGCGGCGCGCAAGGTGAAGGCGCAGTATGGCACGCCCTATCTGGTATGGACGCACGCGCTGGAGATCATGGACGAGTGGCTGCGTTCCAACATCGTGCCGGCGCTGGTCGATGCCGACCTGGTGATCACCAACAGCCAGTTCACGCGCGAGTTTGTCGCCTCCTGCGGCGTGGCGGCGTCGCGGATCGTGAAGATCTGCCCTGGCGCTGATCCTGCGCACTTCCGTTTAGGGGTGGATTCGAGCGTGCTGGCGCGGCGGCTGGGCGTGGAAGGAAGGCCGACGCTGTTGACCGTGTCGCGCATCGTGAAGGCGAATCGCTACAAGGGCCACGACGTTGTGTTGCGCGCGCTGCCGCAAGCTGTGCGTGAGATTCCTGACCTCGCCTATCTGGTCGCGGGCGAAGGCGACGATCTGGATTATCTGCAGCGGCTGGCGTCGGAGTGCGGCGTACGGAACAACGTCGTGTTCGCCGGGCGCGTTTCGGATGAGGAGCTGCCGCTGCTCTACAACGCGTGCGACGCGTTCATCATGTGCAGCCGCGAAGACCGCAGCCGGCGCGGGATTCTGGCCGAAGGCTTCGGCATCGCGCTCGTGGAGGCGTCGGCGTGCGGCAAGCCGGTGATTGCCGGTCGCTCCGGCGGGATTGCCGACGCGGTGAAGGATGGTGTTACCGGACTGCTGGTGGATCCGCTCGATAGCAATGCTGTGGCGGCCGCGATTGTGAAGCTGCTGCGCGATCCGGATTTGGCGGAGCGGCTGGGCGCCAACGGCAGGCTCTGGGTCGAGAGTGAAATGAATTGGGCCCGCGCTGCGGAGGATTTTCAGCGTGCCATGGATCGGTTCTTCCCCAACGGGAAAGGTGTGTCCTAGCTCATGTGCGGCATAACGGGATTCTGGAGCGACGGCAGGCTTGACGCAACCCGCGCCGCGGTGCGCCACATGATGGCCGCCTCGCACCATCGCGGTCCCGACGCCAGCGGCCAGATCGAGCTGCCGACCGCCGGCGGCAATCTGGTGCTCGGCCACACCCGCCTCTCTATCCTCGACCTCAGCGACAGCGCGCGCCAGCCAATGCACGATGCCGCCTCCGGCTCCTGGCTCGTTTACAACGGCGAGATTTACAACTTCCGCTCGCTCCGCGCCGAGCTGCAAAAGCTGGGCGCCAACTTCGCCACCACCGGCGACAGCGAAGTCCTGCTGCAGGCGCTGGTGCATTGGGGCCAGGCCGCGCTGGCCCGCCTGGAAGGCATGTTCGCCTTCGCCTTCTGGGATGGCCGCGAGCGCACGCTCCTCGTGGCCCGCGATCGCATGGGCATCAAGCCGCTTTATTACCACGCCGGTCCGCACGCATTCGCGTTTGCCTCCGAGGTGAAGGCGCTGGAGCGCGCCCGGGTTTGTCCGCTGACGCTGGATCGCGATGCGCTGGAGTCGTTCC
>Ga0335081_10016638_pt1 | contig 11906 bp, 10 predicted proteins | sample Lox_Sample_35_FD_206713 | JGI IMG/M metagenome (GOLD analysis project Ga0335081, IMG submission 206713) | Soil microbial communities from Loxahatchee National Wildlife Refuge, Florida, United States - Lox_Sample_3.5 | ecosystem: Environmental > Terrestrial > Soil > Wetlands | place: USA... | reverse complement strand
CCGCCTTCCTGAAGAGCGCGCGCTCCCAGTCCGCGCAGTCCGAGAAGGACGTCCAGGGCGATTCCGAGTACCGCAAGCTCGCGGAAACCGCCGATGCGGCCGACCGCCAGGCCGCGCCCGCGATCAAGAAAATCGAAGAGCAGTTGAAGGAAGTCTCGGCAAATCTGCTGGCCGTCCAGAACGTCTTCACCGACAAGCGCGCCTGGGTCAACGCCAAGGTGTACGAAATCGAGACCACGGAAAGCGAATCCGGCAAGAAGTCCAAGCAGCGCGATCTCGACGATTACAAGAAGCAGCAGTTTGCCGTGAAGCTTCCCGACGGCAGCCGGAAGAACTTCAACTTCGATCAACTGGAGGAGGAATACAACCGCCTGCGCGAGGAGAAGGCCAAGCTGAACGCCGATCTCGGCGAGCTGCTCAAACCGGTTACGGAAGCCAAAACCAAGCGCGACGACTATCTGAAGGAACACCTGGTCAGCCTGACGCCCGAGCAGATTGCCGGACTGCAGAAAGATACTGCCGACTGGGAGAACAAGATCGTTCAGATCAATGTGGCCTCGGCCAACATCGTGGACCGCTGCGAATCGTGCCACATGGGGGCCCGCCAGCCGGTCAAGCTGACGGCCGCGAGCTTGTCCGCGAAGGGCGCGAAGCCTGACGAGTACGCGCGCGCCTTCGTCAGCCATCCCGACCTGGAATTGCTCAAGATCCACGATCCCGAGAAGTTCGGCTGCTCGCCCTGCCACCAGGGCAACGGCCGCGCCACCACCAGCGTCGCCAAGGGACACGGCGAATACGAGCACTGGCTGTGGCCGCTGTTTCAGAAGCAGAATGTCGAATCGGGCTGCCAGACCTGCCACGCCGCCGACATGAAGCTCCAGCTCACCACCGGCCACGTCGGAGAGGTGATCAGCGAGGGCAAGTTCATGTTCCGGCAGCGCGGCTGCAACGGCTGCCATCGCTACGAGGGCTACGACCGCGAGCCCGAGGATCTGATCAACCTCCAGCAGCAGATCAAGCAGAAGGAAGAGCAGCAGCAGGACAATCTGCGCCACGCAGCCGCCATCACCAAGCAGGGCGATATCGCTCCCGACAATGCCACTGCCAACCGGCTCTATGCCGAGGCGGAAGCGCTGAAGGTTGCCAACAGCCGCATCTCCGGACAGATCGAGCAGCTCGACTTCCGTTCGCGGGATCTCCTGAAGGACATGAAGAAGATTGGTCCAGACCTGAAGGAAATCCGCGCCAAGCTCAATCCCGGCTGGATTCCGGTGTGGCTGCACAAACCCACCGATTTCCGTGCCACGACGAAGATGCCGAACTTCCGCCTGAATGACGATCAGATCAAGGCGATCTCGGCGTACTTGTGGCAGACGGCGCTCACCGACAAGCTGCCCGCGGCGCCCAAAGGCGAAGCCACGCGGGGCAAGGAATTGTTCGAGACGCGCGGATGCCTGGGCTGCCACTCCATCGGCGAAGGCTCGGAGATGCAGGGCGGAGACTTTGCCGCCAACCTCACGCGCGTGGGCGAGAAGGTGAACTACGATTACCTGTTCCGCTGGATCAAGAATCCGCGGGTGCGCACGCGTCCGTATTGTCCCTATGAGAAGAAGGACATCGGGCCGGAAGATTACGCCAGGCACAATCTGCCCTATCAGATCGATTTCGACCACTCGACCTGCCCCAACGACGGCCACGAGTTGCAGGTGGAGCAGATGACGGTGATGCCCAACTTGCGCCTCGCCGACGATGAAGTCGCCGACATCGCGACCTATCTGATGGCCCAGCGGCAGAAGGACCCGGCGTCGTATCCCGACGCTCCGTTTATGAACGACCCGAAGCTGAAGGATGAAGGCAAGAAGTGGGTCCGCCATTACGGTTGCGCCGGCTGCCACGAGATTTCCGGCTTTGAAGACGAAGGCCGCATCGGCACCGAGTTGACGGTGGAAGGTTCCAAGCCGCTGGAGCGCCTCGATTTCGCGCTGCACACCGAGAAGGCGCAGGAAGGCAAGGAGGTCATCACCGACAAAGCCATCCAGAGCCGCCTGCCGGAAGGCCCGGCCAAGAGCGACTGGTACAACCACAAGGGCTTCTTCGAACACAAGCTGGCGCAGCCCGACATCTACGATGCCGGCATGAAGCAGTACAAGCCACTCACGGAACAGCTGCGCATGCCCGATCCACACCTGACGAAAGATCAGATTCAGGAGCTGGTCACGTTCCTGCTGGGAAGTCAGGAGACATCGCTGCCCGCCAGCTACCAGTACAAGCCCGAAGACTGGCGGCGCGACGTGCAGGAAGGCTGGTGGATCGTCCGCAAATACAACTGCGTCGGCTGCCATCAGTTCACACCCGGCCAGACGACCTCGTGGCAGAACGTCCGCCGCTTCCAGGATCCTGACTGGAAAGAGCAGTTGCCGCCCAAGCTGCTGACCGAGGGCGCGCGCGTCGATCCGGAGTGGCTGATGCGCTTCCTCGCCAACCCGGCGCTCAGCCAGACGGATACGCACCGCAACGGCGTGCGGCCGTACTTGAAAATCCGCATGCCTACGTTCTTCTTCTCCGATACCGAGCGGCGCAAGCTGGTGCGCTTCTTCCAGGCGCTGCAGCAGCAGCCCATGCCCTACACGCCGGAGCGGCTGCCCACGCTCACCGCCAAGGAAACGGACATGGCGCGCAGCCTGTTCAGCAGCACCGCCGCGCCTTGTCTGAAGTGCCATGCTACCGGCGATGCGGCCCACGACAAGATCGCGACCGCTCCCAATTTCCTGATGGCCAAGGACCGCCTGAAGCCGGGCTGGACCGAGCGCTGGATCACCGATCCGCAGAGCATCAGTCCGGGCACGTCCATGCCCTCGGGCCTGTTCCGCAAGGATGGCAAAATTTATGTGTTTGCCGGTCCCACGCCGCCTTCGTTCGCAGGCTACGACAAAGATCATCGCGAGCTGCTGGTGCGCTACATCTTCCAGCTCACGGCGGAGGAGCAGCGCCGCGTCTCCAGCCAGATGGGCCGCGCGCCCGCCGGCAAGAACACCTCCAGCCGCAAACCGGCAGGCGCCACGCCGGCAGGAGTACAATGACAGGTTTGTCTGGCAGTTCTGAACGCTAATGTGTGAGGACATTATGGATAGAAGTATGTATTTCGCATCGCTGCTGCTGGTGGGACTGATCCTGATCGCCGGCTGCGGCAAGAAGGAAGCTCCCTCCGAGCAGCCCGCCGCCAAGCCTGAAGCCGCCGCTGCTCCCGCGGCCAAAATCGATCCTGCAACCGTAGCCACGGTTTCAGGAGTGGTGAAGTTCGACGGCACGGCGCCCAAGCCAACCAGGATCGATATGAGCCAGGATCCCGCCTGCAAAGGAACCAATGAGACGGAAACCGTCGAGGTCAGCAACGGCAACCTGGAGAACGTGTTTGTTTACGTGAAAGACGGAGCCGCCAATTACTCCTTCGATGTTCCCAAAGATCCGGTGAAGCTCGACCAGATGGGCTGCCGCTACCATCCCCACGTGCTGGGCGTGATGGCGGGGCAGACGGTCCAGATCATCAACAGCGACAACACCACGCACAACATTCACCCCTCACCCAAGGACAACCACGAGTGGAACGAATCGCAGCCACCCAAAGGCGCCGCCCTCAGCAAGGATTTCGCCCGCCAGGAAGTGTTCATCCCGGTGAAGTGCAACCAGCACCCGTGGATGAAGATGTATATCGGCGTGGTCAAGAACCCGTTCTTCGCCGTCACCGGCAAGGACGGCAAGTATGAGCTGAAGGGGCTGCCCCCGGGCACCTACACGATCGCTGCTGTGCATGAGAAATACGGCGAGGTGGATCAGACCGTGACCGTTGCCGCCAAAGATAGCAAGACCCAGGACTTCACCTTTAAAGCGGGCGCGGGCGGAGCCGGCGGACAGTAATCAGAATCGGGTGCCCCACCCGGAGCCTGCCCCGAGCGAAGTCGAGGGGCCGGTTTTGCCAAGGGTGGGTGTGTCCCACCGGCAGTGCCGTTCCCGAGAACAGCGCTGCTTTTGATACACTGTGCAGGATGCGAAGGGAGTGGCTTCGCAGCCTGAGTCCGGCATAAAAGTTCCATCGCAGCTTCTTGCAGCGGAATCATTTACATAAGCTTGATCCCAGGGAGAGAGCTCTGAACTCGGAAGCACAGCCTTACCACCGGACGCATCACCAGTTTGTCACCTTGCTGGCGTGCGGCACACTACTGCTCATCGTGGCAGGGGCGCTGGTCACCAGCAACGACGCCGGCCTCAGCGTGCCTGACTGGCCGACCACGTTCGGCTCCCTCTACCGCATCCCGCCCATGGTGGGCGGAGTGAAGTTCGAGCACGGGCACCGCATGGTCGCGGAGTTCATCGGTCTTTTGACCATCGTGCTGGCGGTCTGGACCTGGCGCGCCGAGCGCCGCTCCTGGATGCGCAAGCTGGGCCTTCTCGCGCTGGGGACAGTGATCGCTCAGGGAGTGCTGGGCGGTATAACGGTGCTCTTCTACTTGCCGCCGGCGGTCTCGACCGCTCACGCCACTCTGGGACAGAGTTTCTTCTGCCTGATCGTAATCATGATGATGGTGACAAGCCGCCAGTGGATGGAAGTACCGCCGGTGGTGGTGGTCGAACGGCATGGGCCGCGGCTGCGCGCTCTGGCCACGCTTGCCGCTGTGTCGGTGTACGTGCAACTTATCCTCGGCGCTGCGTTCCGGCATTCCGGCATCAAGCTGCTGCCGCATCTCGTGAGCGCCGTAGTCGTGACTGTGCTTGTGCTGTGGACGGTGACGCGCATCCTCGCGGAACACTCGGGGGTGCCGCAGTTGCGGCGGCCGGCGCGGGTGCTGCTGGCCTTGCTGCTGCTTCAACTTGGGCTCGGCTTCGCCGCCTATCTCACCCGCGTCGAGTGGGGACGGCAATCAGCGCAGCCGATGCCGGGCATGGTGGCAGCGACGGTGGCGCACGTTGCCGTGGGCGCGCTGGTTCTGGCGACTTCGGTGGTGCTCGCGGTTCAGGCTTACCGGCACACCTCGCCGCGCGTGGCGGAGGCGATGGCCCATCATCCCGCCGGAAGCAGGGTGGTGGCGTGAGCACCGCGACACAGCCACTCATGGTTACGCGTACCGGCGTGATGGCCCGGCTGCAGGACTACGCCGAACTTTTCAAGCTGCGGGTTACGTCACTGATCGTTATGACCGCCTGGTGCGGCTATTACCTGGGCGCACTCAAGAGCGGAACGTCTTCCCTGCAGTGGGGCCTGCTTCATGCGCTGCTGGGTATCGGGCTGGTCTCCGGCGGAACCGCCGCGTTCAACGAGATCATCGAGCAGCGGGAAGACGGGCTCATGCGCCGGACACAGCATCGTCCGCTGCCGGCGAACCGCATGGGTCTGGTGCATGCCGTACTGTTGGCGCTGGTGGCGACAGTGGGTGGCGTCTTCTACCTGTACTACGCAGCGAATCCTGGGACTGGACTGCTGGCGCTGGCTACGGCCGTGGCCTATCTCGGGCTCTACACACCGCTGAAGAAGATTTCGCCTCTCTGCACATTCGTCGGTGCGTTCCCAGGCGCGATGCCGGGAGTCCTGGGCTGGACCGCAGCGCGCGGGCGCCTGGAAATCGAAACCCTGGTTCTGTTCGCTATCGTCTTCTTCTGGCAGTTCCCGCACTTCCATTCCATCGCGTGGCTCTATCGCGAGGACTACGAGAATGCCGAGATCCGTATGCTGCCCGTGGTGGATTCGGACGGTAAGTCGACCATCCACGCCATCTTGTTTTACCTGGTGGCGCTCATCCCGGTAAGCCTGGCGCCGACGCTGCTGCATATGGCGGGCTGGCTGTATTTCGCGGGCGCGATCGTGCTGGGCCTGGGATTTCTCTGGACCGGCGCGCGCCTGGCGGCGCTCAAGCTGTCTCCCGGCAAGCCGCGATCGAAGCAGAGAGCCCGGCAGGTGCTGATCGCCAGCGTCTTCTACCTTCCGCTGCTGTTCGCGCTGATGATGCTCAATGCCGTTGCCTGACGTGGAATCCGTTCCCGCCGCGCAGCAAGAACGAGCCGAATCCGCGGTGATCCGGATCGAGCACCTCGGCCACCGCTATGACCAGCGGCAGGCTCTCGACGATGTGTCCTTCGAGGTGCGCGCCGCCGAGATCTTCGGGCTGCTAGGCCCGAACGGCAGCGGCAAGACCACGCTCTTCCGCGTCCTTTCGACGCTGATGCTGCCCACCGCCGGTCACGCCGCGATTATGGGACACGATGCCGCCCGCGAGCCCAACCAGGTGCGTCGCGAAATCGGCGTGGTCTTCCAGGCCGCGAGCGTCGATGCCAAGCTCACGGCCGCCGAAAATCTCCGCCATCAGGGCCATCTTTACGGCCTGAGCGGGAAGGCGCTCACGCACCGCATCGCGGAGATGCTCGGCCGCGTAGGCTTGTCTGACCGCGCCGATGATCGCGTCGAAACACTTTCCGGCGGACAACAACGCCGCGTCGAACTTGCCAAGGGGCTGATGCATCATCCCTCCGTCCTGCTGCTCGATGAGCCCTCGACCGGCCTCGATCCCGGCGCGCGCCGCGACCTGTGGCTTTATCTGAAGACGCTGCGTGATGAAGAGCGCGTGACCGTGGTCGTCACCACTCATCTGATGGAAGAGGCCGAACACTGCGATCGGCTCGCCATCCTCAACGAAGGCAAGCTGGTCGCCTTGGGAACACCGGCGGAGTTGAAGCGCGAGATTGGCGGCGAAGTGATCGTGATGGAGGCACGCGATCCCGAATCACTGGCGCGGCGCATCAGCGAGCGCTTCGGCGGGCCCTGCAGCGTGATCGATGGCAAAGTCCGCTTGGAACGCGAGCACGGCCACCGCTTCGTAACCGACGTCGTCGAGGCATTTCCCGGCGAGATCGATTCCATCTCCGTCAGCAAGCCGACGCTTGAGGACGTATTCATCGATCGCACCGGCCATCGCTTCTGGACGGGTGCCGACGAGGAGGCGACCGAATAATGGCTCAAACCGCAACCATCGCAGCCGTTACGCCGCGCGCAGCGGTGCGCAGCCGCATGTGGCTTGCGGTCGCGTCACTCTGGTGGCGCGAACTGGTGCGCTTCTACCGCCAGCGCAGCCGCGTGGCCGGCGTGATCCTCTCGCCATTGGTTTTCTGGCTGGTGATTGGCTCGGGTTTCGGCACGTCGTTCCGTTCCGGCGCGGCGGCCGGCGGCCAGCATTATCTGGAATATTTCTATCCCGGCGCGCTGATCATGATCGTGCTGTTCACTTCGATCTTCACCATGATGTCGGTGATCGAAGATCGCAAAGAGGGATTTCTGCTTTCTGTGCTGGTCGCGCCCATCAGCCGCTCGGCGGTGGTGCTGGCCAAAGTGCTGGGTGGAACGACGCTCTCGGCGATCCAGGGACTGATCTTTCTGATATTCGCGCCGGCGGTGGGCGTGCACTTCGGGCTGGCGCAGTTCGGCCTCATCGTGCTGATCACGGTGCTGGTTTCGTTCTGCCTCACGGCGCTGGGCTTTGCCGTGGCCTGGCAGATGGAATCGTCGCAGGGATTCCACGCCGTGGTGAACCTGTTCCTGATTCCGCTGTGGCTGGTCTCCGGCGCGCTGTTCCCGATGAGCGGCGCTTCGGGATGGATTCGCGCCGTGATGCTGGCCAATCCTTTAACCTACGGCGTCGAGGCGCTGCGAACGGCGCTGTTTCCGGCGATGGCCAATCCGCGCTTTCCGCTGGGCTCATCGATCGCCGTGCTGGCGGCGTTTTCGGCCGTGGTGTTCGCTATTGCCTTTTTGCTCGCGAATCGCAGGACCACCAAACCGGCGGCGTGAGGGTGAGTCCAAGTACCAAGTTCCAACTACCAAGCGGGTTTAGCTTGGTACTGGGTACTTGGTACTGGGTACTTGGTACTGGGTACTAATCAATGGCTGACTACTCCATCTTCCCCGCGATCAACGCTACGCTCAACGGCACTAGCGCCGTTCTGATCGCGACCGGCAGCGCGCTCATCCGGCGGGGGAACATGGCTGCCCACCGCGCGTGCATGATTGCGGCCATCGTGTGCTCCACGTTGTTTCTAGCATCTTATCTCTGGTATCACGCGCACGTGGGCAGCGTTCGCTTTCGCGGACACGGGCTGGTGCGGCCGCTGTATTTTGCGATTTTGATTTCGCACACTACGCTTGCACTGGCCGTCGTGCCGCTGGTGATCATCACGCTGGTGCGGGCGCTGCGGGCGCGCTTCGACCGCCATCGCGCCATCGCCCGCTGGACGTATCCCATCTGGCTCTACGTTTCGATCACCGGCGTGGTGGTTTACGTGATGCTGTATCACCTGTACCCATAAAGCGTAGAGCCGTAGCAAGCTACGTCTACGGAAAGGGCGCATGTCCCAGGTAAGGCTGAAGATTGATATTGGCGGCACGGTGGGCGACGAAGCCTGGCAGAAGATCCACCAGTTCGACGAGATCCAGAGCGCTGCGTTTGGTCCTGAGTACGGCTCGAGCGGCGAGTGCAAGCACGCGCCCACGGCGCCGCACGCCAAGGGAGAATGGCGCGGGGCGCTGATTAAAGTGCGCGACCCTCTGCTCGCGCAATACGCCATGTCGCACTATCTCGAACAGGAGCGCGTATTGGACGCAGATGTGGAATAGCGTTGTAATCACGAATTGTCATCCTGAGGAAGCGCGAGCCAAGGCGAGCGCGACCAAGGACCTGCTTTAGCGTCAATGACACAAACAACCTTAGATTCGACCAAACCAGACAACGCGCCACTGCGTCGTCCCAAGCGCCCGCCCATGCCGAAGCACACCAAGATCATTTTCTACCTGGTGGCATGGCTCATCGTGCTGATGCCGTTTCTGTTCTGGCGCGGCACCTGGTTTGGGCGTCCGCTCAGCGACGCCGAGATCACCAGGTATTTGCACGACGATCAGAAGCCGCGCCACATCCAGCACGCGCTGGTGCAGATCGGCGAGCGCATGAACCGCGGTGATCGCAACCTCGGGCATTGGTCAGCCGATCTCGTGCGTCTTTCCAGCTATCCGGTTGAAGAAGTGCGCAATACCGACGCCTGGATCATGGGCCAGGACAACTCCAGCCCGCAATTCCACGCCACGCTGCTGAAGATGCTGGACGACTCTTCTCCGCTGGTGCGCAGCAACGCGGCGCTGGCGCTGGTGCGCTTCGGCGATGCCACAGGACGCCCGCAGATCGTCGCCATGCTCAAGCCGCTGGCGGTCACGGCTTCCGTAGCGGGCCGCGTGACAGGTGTGGCGAGAGCGGGCGAACCGGTGAACCACGGGACGGTGCTGGTCAAGCTCGATAGCCACGGGCAACTGGTGGAAGTGCGGGCTCCCATCTCCGGGCATATTCGCGCTATCGAAGCGCAACCGGGTGCGGATGTTGCCCCGGGAGCGCAGCTCGCCGTGCTGAATCCCGGCGACAACGAGGTTTGGGAAGCACTGCGCGCGCTGTACGCCATCGGGCAGCCTGGTGACCTTCCCGCAATCGAGCCTTACAAGAATCCGGGGCGTGAATTCTCTCTGCGTATTGCGCAGCAGGCGGCGGAAACCGAAAAGGCCATCCGGGAGCGCGCGGCACGCTAGATTTTGCTGATGGCTTTCAGTAAAGTTCGTCCCCGATACAAGCCACGGAGACACGGAGGCACTGAGGAGCAGGAGACAAGCTTCAATCTCTGTGTCTCCGTGCCTCGGTGGTAGATTTTCTCGGAGGTCCTGTGAAAGCGTGCATTTGCGTCATCCTATTGTGCCTGCTGACCGTGCCGGTCTTCGCCGCCGACGCTGACAAATCGCCGTCCTCGACTGCAGCCGTGGACGCCATCTTGCCGCAGATCGAAACCCTGTACATCGACCTGCATCAACATCCGGAACTCTCGTTTCACGAGCAACGGACTGCGGCCGCGCTGGCGGAAGGCCTGCGCAAGCTCGGCTTTGACGTGACCACCGGTGTGGGCAAGCTGGGCGTGGTGGGGGTCCTGAAGAACGGCCCTGGTCCTACAGTGATGCTGCGCACCGAGCTGGACGCGCTCCCGGTGAAGGAGCAAACCGGCCTAGCCTACGCCAGCCAGGTGACCACGCGCAACGATGCCGGGGTCGAGGTTCCGGTGATGCACGCCTGCGGGCACGACGTGCACATGTCGGCGTGGATGGGAACGGCCACGCTGCTCAGCCGGGCCCGCGACCAGTGGAAGGGGACGCTCATTCTGATTGGGCAGCCGGCCGAAGAAAGCGTCGGCGGAGCTATCGCCATGTTGAAAGATGGCCTGTTCACTCGCTTCCCCAAGCCCGATTATGTTATCGCTTTCCACGATGACAGCGACCTGCCCGCCGGTATGGTCGGCTACACGCCCGGCTATTCGCACGCCAATGTCGATTCCGTGGACATCACCATCTACGGCAAAGGCGGCCACGGCGCGATGCCGCAGACTACAGTCGATCCCGTCGTCATCGCCGCGCGTACGGTGCTGTCGCTGCAGACCATCGTCTCCCGCGAAATCGATCCCCGCGATCCTGCCGTCATTACGGTCGGCTCAATCCATGGGGGAACCAGGCACAACATCATTCCTGACTCCGTGCACTTGCAGCTCACCGTGCGCTCTTACAAGCCGGAAACCCGCAAGCACTTGCTGGCGTCGATTCAGCGCATTGCCAAGGCGGAATCGGAAGCGGGCAACGCTCCCAAGCCGCCGCTGGTGGAATTCTCGGATGCGTCCGACTCCGTGTACAACGACCCGAAGCTGACCGAGCGGGTTGCGGCGACCTTGCGCCGCCGTCTCGGCAACGACAAAGTGGTCGAGATGCCGCCTAAGATGGTGGCCGAGGATTTCTCTGAGTACGGCAAGACGGGCGTGCCGGCGATGATGTTCTTTGTGGGCGCGGTCAATCCCGCCAAGTATCAGGAAGCGAAGGCTTCGGGGACGCGCCTGCCCTCGCTGCACTCGTCGCTATTCGCGCCCGACCTCAAGCCGACGCTCGAGACGGCAATGGAAGCAGAGACGGCGGTGATGTTGGACCTGCTGGGAAAGCCGTGAACGCAATCGAGGATACACTCGCCGCGAATCGTGAATTCGCCCGCCGATTCAGCGCGGGCGAGCTGGCAAGAACTCCGGCGCGAAGCCTGGCCGTGCTGACCTGTATCGATGCGCGCATCAACGTGGAGCAGGCACTTGGATTGGCCAATGGGGATGCCCACATCTTGCGCAACGCCGGGGCCATCGCGACGGACGACGTCGTGCGAACTCTCGTGATCTCGCATCAGGAGTTTGGCACGCGCGAAATCATGGTCATCGGCCACACCGAATGCGGCCTGTTGCGCTTCGATGGGCGGGCGTTTTCGGCGCGGCTGGAACGCCAGTTCGGTGCGCCGGAACATCCTCTGACCTTTCATGGCTTCGACGATCTCGAGGCCAGCATCCGCAGGCAGGTGCAAACCATCAAGTCGCACCCCTGGCTGCGAAAGGCGCTGGTTCGGGGCTTCGTCTATGACGTGAAGACTGGAATGCTGAATGAGGTGAAGGGCGGCTGATCGTCCGCGGCTGGCAACTGCCTCAGTACGGCATCACGCCGACTTCTTTTTCAACCTCGGTGGTATCGACCATCACGATGGCGTCCCAGGGACAGCCGTCCAGAAAGGCGCCGTCCGGGCCTTTGCTGGTGCACTTCTTGCAGCCAATGCACAGCAGCGGATCGACCTGGATGCGGCCGAAGGGCGGATGGTCTTCGTCCGGCACCCAGAACATGCAGTCCTCAATGGGGCAATACTCGACGCAGGCAGGCGAGCCGGCACACCCGGTGCAGCACTCAGTGATCACCGCCAGCTCTTTCGGCTTCTTGCGGCGCGCGGTGAGCGTGCCTTTGGATTTGGGTTCGTACTTGAGTTCGTCCG
>Ga0335081_10016637_pt1 | contig 11906 bp, 7 predicted proteins | sample Lox_Sample_35_FD_206713 | JGI IMG/M metagenome (GOLD analysis project Ga0335081, IMG submission 206713) | Soil microbial communities from Loxahatchee National Wildlife Refuge, Florida, United States - Lox_Sample_3.5 | ecosystem: Environmental > Terrestrial > Soil > Wetlands | place: USA: Florida... | reverse complement strand
ACGGTCCCGGCCACGCACGCCGCGGTCTGCGGCTCGCTGAAGGTGAGTACCGTCGCGGTCGCCGCGGTCAGGGTCAGGGTGTTGACGCAGTCCTGGTTGACCTCGTGCGCGGTCCGCGCGCCGGTGGCGAACGTGAACGAGATGCTGTTCGGCAGGCTGATGTTGGACGCCCCTATGGCGGACATCGTCGCCGTGCCCTGCCAGGTGCCCGCGAACGCGGCCGGGATCGTGGCCCCTGCCGCCGGTGTCGCCTGGGTGGCCTGCGTGCTCGTGCGCGCCGAACTGCTCACGTTGCCGACCGGCGTGCTGCTCCCGGTATGGGCCGGCGGGCCGGACGACGATCCCTGGCCGAGCAGCAGGACGCCGGCGACGACGGCGGCGGCCAGCGCCGCGCCGCCGATGGCCAGGATCAGCCCCCGCCGGGACCGCGCGGCGGCCCGTCCGGGCCGCGACAGCGTGGTCGGCTCGGGCCCGCCGAACGTGGGCCCGCCGGCCCCGGGCCCGCCGAACGTGGGCCCGGCTAGCGGAGGCAGCGGGCCGGTGCCGGGAACCGAGTCGGCGAGAGCTTCCCGGGCCGCAGGCGCAGCGGGGAAAGCCGGGGCCCGCTGCGCCGACGGGTCGACCAGGCGGAGCAGGAGATCACGGGCGCTCGGCCGCCGGCCCGGGTCCTTGTCCAGGCACTCCAGGACCACCGTCCGCAGGGACAGCGGCAGGCCGCTCACGTCCGGCTCCTCGTACATGATGCGGTGCATGACGGCGGGCACGCTGTCCGCGCCGAACGCCAGCCGGCCGGTGGCGGCGTAGATGATGGTCACCGCCCAGGCGAAGATGTCGACGGCGCTGGTCGGCCGCGCGCCGGCCAGCTGCTCCGGGGCGACGTAGGACGGAGTTCCGATGAGCCCGCTGGTGATCGTCGACGCATCGGTGAGCCGGGCGATGCCGAAGTCGACCACGCGGGGGCCGTCCGGGCCGAGCAGCACGTTGGCCGGCTTGAAGTCGCGATGCACCACCCCCGCGCCGTGTATCGCGGTCAGCGCGGTGGCCGTCCCCACCGCGAGCCGCTGCAGATCCCCCTCGGCCAGCGGCCCCCGGGCGTCCACGCGCTCCTGCAGCGATGGGCCGTCGATGAACTCGCTGACCACGAAGCGCCGGTCGCCCTCCACCGATGCCTCGATAACGCCGGCCGTGACGAACGGCTGAACCTGGTGAATCGCGTCGAGCTCGCGGGCCAGCCGCTCGAGGACCTGGGGGTCGACGGTCGACCGGAGCACCTTGACCGCGACCCGCTCTTCTCCCGGGTTCGTGCCGCGGCCCAGGTAGACGACGCCCTGGCCGCCCTCGCCGAGCCGTCCGAGCAGCTCGAAACGGCCTAGCCTCAGGGGATCGCCAGGCTCCAGCGGTTTCGACGGCATGACTTTCTCCGGGGTCGCTCGGCAAGCTACGACAACGCTGCCGTAATTCCGGTTGGCCCGCAACGCGGACCCGCGGATCCGGGCACGTTTTCGAGCCTGCCGGCCGGGCGCCCGGGCGCCCGGACCTGCTCGTGGTCACCCTGATGCGGTTCGGTCATGCTGGATAGCGGATATCCGCCCGGGCAGCCAACGAGGAGGTTCCCCGAGATGATCGTGGATTGTGCCCATTACCAGGACGGTCGCAGGTGCGACGAGGGCACGGTCTCAGTGGAGGAGGCGGCGGCCCGGTGCGGGCAAGGCGGCTTCGTCTGGCTGGGATTGTTCGAACCGGATGAAAAGGAGCTGGCTGAGGTCCGAGAAACGTTCGGCCTGCACGAGCTGGCGGTCGAAGACGCGCAGAACGTTCACATGCGGCCGAAGATCGATCGTTACGACCAGGACGTGCAGCTCGTCGTCCTGCGCACGGCGCGTTACGACGACGCCGCCGAGGAGGTCGAGTTCGGCCAGATCAGCGTCTTCCTCTCGCCGACCTTCGTGATCGCGGTGCGGCGCGGCGTGGCGAGCGAGCTGCGCGAGGCCAGGCAGCGGCTGGAGCAGCGGCCGGAGCTGCTGGCGGCGGGCAGCTCATCCGCGCTCTGGGCGATCCTCGACCAGGTGGTGGACGGGTATGCGCCCGTAGTGGCCGGGCTGGAGCACGACATCGACCAGATCGAGGCCACCGTGTTCTCCGGCGCCGTCGCGCCGACCGAGCGGATCTACTCGCTGCGCAGCGAGGCCACCGACTTCTACCGCGCCGTCCACCCGCTGCTCGCGGTGACCGCCTCGGTCGAGCGTGCCGCCCACAAGAAGCTGCGGCCCTACCTCCGTGACGTCCGGGACCACCTGCTCGCGGTCGACGAGGAGGTCACCGACCAGCGTGACCTGCTCGGCACGGTGCTCCAGGCCAACATGGCCGTGATCTCGGTCGACCAGACCAAGCTCAGCCTCCAGCAGAACACCACCATGGAGCAGCTCACGATCCTGGCCACGATCTTCCTGCCGCTCACCTTCGTCACGGGCTTCTTCGGCCAGAATTTCGGCTGGCTGGTCAGGCACATCGATAGCCCCGCCATGTTCATCCTCTACGGGATCGGTGGCCTGCTGCTGCCGCTGGCGCTGTTGTACATGTGGTTGAAGCGCCGGGCGCCGCACGTGAGCACCTCTGTGGAGCCTCCCGGCAACTGAACCCGCCCTGGCCGCCCGGCGCGACCGGATTGTTACTTGACGCGCGCGAGCGAGTGGCGAGAGGCTCGGCAAAGGCTTCTCGCCGGCAAAGCCGTGCCAAATCTCCCGCTACGGGCTCTGGCCGTCGGCGTGACCTTTCCCGCCGCAGCAACGATGGAGGCTTGGCCATGCTACGCGCACGCGGTTTCATCACATTGGTTGCGGGGGCGGCCCTGGTGGCCGGGCTGGCCGTCGCCACCCCGGCGGCGACCGCGGCTCCCGCGGCCAGGGCGGCGGACGCGACGGCGCCCGGCGCGCCCGGCGCGCCGTCATACTTCAACCTGGCCCGGAAGGACTGCGTGGGCACGGCGGCGGCCCAGGGCTCGAAGGTCTGGTACACCGTGGCCGACGGGGTGCTCTCCGACGTCTACGAGCCCACGATCGACAACACCAACGTGAGCACGCTGCAGTACATCGTCACCGACGGGTCCACGTTCAGCGACCTGCAGGCCCGCGACATGACCTACACGGTCACCGCCGATTCCACCGGCATGGCCTGCACCGTGACCTCCATCGACACCAAGCACGGCTTCCGGCTGATCACCACCTACATCACCGACCCGGCCAGGGATACGGTGCTGATGCAAACCTCGCTGAAGAACCTGCCCGGGTCCGGCACCAACACCTCGCGCCTGCGCCTGTATGCCCGGCTCGACGCCCATGTCAACGGCAACGGCGGAGGCGGAAGCGAGAACGCCGGCGCCAACTCCGGCGTGGTGGACACCTCCACCGGCGCGTCGGTCCCGGTGATCTTCAGCACGAACACCGTCACGAACGCCGTCAACCGCGACTATGCCGTGCCGACCTTCATGGCCCTGGCGGCGAGCACGCCCGTCCGGACAGCGAGCGTGGGCTATGAGGGCACCGCCAGCGACGGCCTGAATCAGCTCGACGCCACGCACTCCCTGACCAGCTATACCTCCGCCCCCGATGGCCACATCGTGGCGACCGAGGACGTGACCCCGGCCAACGGCAACTCGGTGACCCTGGCGCTGGGTTTCGGCCGGACCCAGGCGCAGTCGCTTTCTGTCGCCCAGGGATCCCTGAGCAATCCGTTCGGCCAGACCTCCGCGAGATACCGGACCGGCTGGATGAGGTACGACGCCGGACTGAAGCCACCGCCGACCAATCTCCCCGGGCTGACGCCGAGCCAGGTGGCCAGCCATTACTACCTGTCGGCCAACGTGCTCAAGGCGAGCGAAGACAAGACGTTCCCCGGCGCGATCGTCGCGTCCCTGGCCAGCCCGTGGGGCCAGTCGGTGCCGGCCGGGGTGCTCGCCAACGGTCAGCCGTCCTACTTCGGCTCGTACCGCGAGGTGTTCTCCCGGGACCTGTACGAGGCCTTCACCGGGCTGCTGGCCGACGGTGACCTCGCCACCGCCCGGGCGGCGACGCTGTTCCTGTTCGACCGCCAGCAGCTCCCGTCCGGCGCGATGCCGCGCAACTCGCTGCTGAACGGCAAGCCCGCCCCCGACACCGGGGGTACCCAGCTGGACGAGGCCGCCTACCCGATCCTGATGGCCTACCTGGCCGGGCTCGGCGGGGACAGCGCGCTGTACAAGGGCCACATCCTCCCGGCCGCGGACTTCCTGGTGGCCAACGGGCCCTCGGACGGCGTGGAGCGCTGGGAAGAGCAGACCGGCTACTCCCCGTCCACGATCGCGGCCGAGATCGCCGGGCTAACCGCCGCGTCGGCCATCGCGGCGAGCCACGGCGACACCGAACGGGCCCACCTGTACCAGGCCACCGCCGACGAGTTCCAGCGCCAGATCAAGTCCTGGACGGTGACCACCAGCGGCCCCTACGCCCCGCGCTACTTCATCCGGCTGTCCAAGACCGGCGACCCGAACGCGGCGATCAGCTACAACCTCGGCAACGGCGGCCCCACCCTGGACCAGCGCGCCGTGGTGGACGGCGGCTTCCAGGAGCTGGTCCGGCTGGGCGAGCTCCCGGTGACCGACTCCGACGTCAAGGCCTCGCTGGCCGTGCTGGACCAGCAGATCTCGGTGTCCACGCCGAGCGGGACCGGCTACTACCGGTACGGCAACGACGCGAAGAAGGGCAGCGCGGACGGGTACGGCGACTGCTACCAGCCGAGCCAGTCCTCGTGCTCGGTCTCCGGCGCGCCCTGGCCGCCGACCGACACCGGCACCGGGCACCTGTGGCCGAACCTGTCCGGCGAACGCGCCGAGTCCGATCTCGCCGCAGGATCCGCCAGCGGCGCGCGGTCCCTGCTCCAGGCGATGATCAACTTCTCCTCCGGCGTCGGGCTGGTGCCCGAGCAGGCCTGGGAGAACGCGGACCTGGCGGCCTCCCCGTTCGGCAGTGACCCGGCCACCGCCTCCATCGGGTTCACCAACGGCAAGGCGGCTGGATCCGCGTCCCCGCTGACCTGGGCCCAGGCACAGGAACTGCGGCTGATCGCCTCCCTGGGCATCGGCCGCAACGTGGACACCCCGGCCATCACCACCGCGCGCTACGTCACCCACGGGCCGCCCGGCTCGCTGCCGGTGACCATCACCGCGCCGGCCCAGGGCAGCGGGCTGACCGGCTCCTCCACCAAGGTGACCGGGACCACCACCCCGGGCGCGGCGGTGACGGTTGCGGCGGCCAACACCACCACGGGGGCGCCGGCCTCGGTGACCAGCACCACCGCGGCGGCCGACGGATCCTTCTCGGTGACGGTACCGGTGAGCTTCGGCAGCAACGCGATCACCGTGACGGCGACCGCCTCCGGAGGGCGGAGCACCGGCTACGCCCAGGTGACCGTCAGCAACGAGGGCGGCGGCAGCTCGGTGCTCGACGTGACCGACCCTACCGGTGACGACAACGGGCCGGGCACCTACCAGTACCCGACCGACTCCAGCTTTGTGGCCGGGTCGTTCGACCTGACGCGGTTCCAGGTGCAGAGCGATGGCACCTTCGCCTACCTGCGGGTTACCCTGCGCACCCTGGTCCCCACCTTCGGGGTGCTCGACGGGGCGCAACTGCTCGACGTGTACGTGCACGTGCCGGGCGCCTCCGCCACCTCCACCCAGGCCGCGTTCGCCTCCCGCAACTACGCGATCGCGTCGGCCGGGGCCTGGAGCCAGCGGGTCGAGGCGCAGGGCTTCGCGTCGCCGGTGTGGGTGGACGCGGCCGGCAACAGCGTGGGCACCGCGTCCGTGCTGGCCGTGCAGGCCGACAAGACGATCACCATCGCCCTGCCCGAGGCGCAGTTCGGCACGCCGGCGTCCGGCTGGGGCTTCAGCGTGGTGCTCACCGGCCAGGACGGGTTCGGCACCGACCAGGCGCGCAACTTCACCGCGACCCCGGGCGGCTTCACGTTCGGGGTGTGCGCGTCAGGCGGGACCGCGCCGGTCTGCGCGGTGAACCCGGACACCGTGCCGAAGGCCATGGACGTGATCACGCCGGCCGGGGTCGACCAGGCCACCGAGCTCGACCCGACCAAGGGCCCGGTGGCCATCCAGCCGGTTCTGGTGCCGTAGGCGCCGATAGAGACAGGGTGCCGTAGGCGCCGATAGAGACAGGGTGCCGTAGGCGCCGCCAGGGACAGGGGTGCCCTGGCCCGCTCCGTGCCTCAGCCTGGTCCGTCCGCGGCGACGGACCAGGTGAGGTGCGACGGCGGCACCCGGGCGCAGATCGGGTTCCCCCTGGCGTCGGTCAGCCGGATCCTGGCGACGAGCCGGTGCCCCGGTCGCAGGGCCTGCTCGATGAGGTCCGGATCGACGTCGACGAGGCGGAGCTTGGCCCCGCGGAACAAGCGCAGCGTCCCGTCGCCCGGCACGTCGCCCCAGGCCAGCCCGAGGCTGCGGTCATCGCGGACGCCGCCGACGAACGGCCCGCCGAAGTCGAAGCCGTCGTCGTCCCGCCGGACCGTGACCGGCATCTGCCAGCGGGCCGCGGGGGCGTCCCCGGGCACCGGCTCGATGGCCCGCCCGGGCTTGCCCGGGATGGCCAGGGCGGGCCGGTCCGTGCCGCGGCCGCCCAGCGCGACGTGGACGTTCTCATGGCCACGTCCGCCCGGCTCCGGCCGGCAGGTGCGGCCGGGTAGCTCGGAGCCCTCGATCACCACGGTCATCGTCCCGACCACGGCTCCCGGCCGCCGGGCCGGACGGCGGGGCGGAGGCGGCGCCGTGTTCTCCTCGTAGGCCCGCCGCATCCAGTCACGGACCTCGTCGTCGACGTCATCGGGTGAGGCCAGCGCGATCCGCACCGTGGCGCCGCCGCCGCCCATGTTCCGGGCGGCCTGCAGGCGGCCGCCCGGCGCGGCGTTCTCCAGCCGCAGGCCGAGGTCCACCCGGTTCCTGGTGGTCGCCTGCACCACGGCGAAGGTCCGGCGAGGGGTGACCAGGGAGACGATGGTCTTGCGGGCCTGCACCGTCACCGGGCCGAGCGCCGGAAGCACGGCCAGCACCGCGTCCAGGACCGGCCGCAGCCGCGGCCGGTCGGCGTACTGGCCCGCGATCAGCCCGTCCGCGTCGCCGGCGGGGAGGAGCTGAGCCAGATCGGGGCGATCGGGAAGCTGGGACATGACACGTCTCCCTCAGAGCCGGGGCCTGCGTTCCGGACTCGCTAAGAGGCGGCCTTGCGTCCGGCAAGAAGAACTCGCACAAGCGGAGGTGGACTCGGCCCTTCCCGCGGACCCGGCGGCGCCCTCCCGCGCCAGCCCCAGCTTACCGCTGTCTCCTTTTGGTATTCACTTTTGGCCGATGGGCGCGCAAAGTGGGGCGAGGAGGTGAGCGCTTTGGGTGACGCGATCGTCGGAGTGGTGGCTAACCCGCTCTCCGGTCGCGACATCCGCCGCCTGGTCACCCAGGCCTCGGTGTTCCCGACGACCGAGAAGGCCAACATGATCCAGCGCATGCTCACCGCGTTCGGCGCGGTCGGCGTGCACCGCGCGCTGCTCAGCACCGATCTCGGCGGCATCTCGGCGTCGGTGTTCCGGGCCATCGAACGACACCGCGCCACAGGCGCGCACGGCCATGACGGCCGGTGGCCGGAGGTGGAGTTCCTCGACGGCCAGCCGATCCGGCAGACCGCGCAGGACACGGTAGACGCCGTCCGGCGGATGGTGACCGCGGGCGCCCGGGTGATCGTCTGCCTCGGCGGCGACGGCACCGCCCGGGTGGCCGCGTCCGCCGCGGGCGACGTGCCGCTGCTAGCCCTGTCGACGGGCACCAACAACGTCTTCCCCGCGGTCCGTGAGGCGACCATCGCCGGCCTGGCCGCGGGCCTGGTCGCCACCGGCGCGGTCCCGGCCGAGGGCGCGGCCACCCGGGCCAAGCTGCTCGAGGTGCGGGCGGGGGACCGGACCGAGACCGCGCTGGTGGACGTGGCGGTGTCCACCGAGCGCCACGTCGGGGCCCGCGCGGTCTGGGATCCGGCCACGGTGACCCAGCTGTTCTGCGCCTTCGCCGAACCGGACGCGGTCGGCCTGTCCAGCGTCCTGGGCCAGCTGTCTCCGGTCGGCCGCCGCGAACCGCACGGGGTCACCGCGCGCCTGGATGCCGGCGCGCCCCGGCAGGTGCTCGCCCCGATCGCGCCAGGCCTGGTCGTCCCGGTCGGGGTCCGGGAGATCGAGCCGATGCGCCCCGGATCGGTGCATCGCGTCGACGCTCATGCCGGCGTCATCGCCGTAGACGGCGAACGCGAGCTCACCTTCGGCCCGGGCGACGAGCCGGCCGTCCGGCTGCGGGCCGACGGGCCCCGGTGCGTGGACGTGCCCGCGGTCCTGGCCGCCAGCGCCCGTCTCGGCCTGCTCAGACGTAGCGCCGCTGATCTTCGTTCGGCTGAGGCCGACCCTTAGGGAGGAACACATGACCGACACGGTGGAGCGGAAAGCTCTGACTCGGGAGCACCTGCTCGACGTCTACCGGATGATGCGGACCATCCGCGAGTTCGAGGAACGCGTGCATGCGGAGTTCGCCACCGGCGAGATCCCGGGATTCGTCCACCTGTACGCGGGCGAGGAGGCCTCGGCGGCCGGTGTCTGCAGCAACCTTGACGACCGGGACACCATCGCCAGCACCCACCGGGGACACGGCCACTGCATCGCCCGGGGCGTCGACGTCGGCGAGATGATGGCCGAGATCTACGGTCGCAAGACCGGCAGCTGTCACGGCAAGGGCGGCTCCATGCACATCGCCGACCTGTCCAAGGGCATGCTCGGCGCCAACGGCATCGTCGGCGGCGGCCCGCCCCTGATCTGCGGGACGGCGCTGGCCGCCAAGCTCAAGGGCACCGGCGGGGTCAGCGTGGCGTTCTTCGGCGACGGCGGCAGCAACCAGGGCACCACGCTGGAGTCGATGAACCTGGCCTCGGTGTGGAACCTGCCGGCCATCTTCGTGGCCGAGAACAACGGCTACGCCGAGACCACGTCCAGCACCTGGTCGGTGGCCAGCGACAACATCGCCGACCGCGCGGCCGGGTTCGGCATGCCCGGCGTCATCGTCGACGGCTTCGATTTCTTCGCGGTGCACGAGGCGGCCAGCGAGGCGATCGCCCGGGCCCGGGAGGGCGGCGGTCCCACGCTCATCGAGATGAAGTTCACCCGCTACTTCGGCCACTTCGAGGGCGACCAGCAGACCTACCGGGCAGGCGAGGTCGAGCACGCGCGGGCCGAGCTCGACTGCCTCAGGCGCTTCGCGGACCGGGTGACCGAGACCGGCGAACTGAGCCGCGCCGACCTCGACGCCGTCGACGCCGAGGTCGCGGCGGCGATCGGCAAGGCGGTCGACGACGCCAAGACCGCCCCGCTGCCCACCGAGGCAGACCTGCTCACCGACGTCTACGTGCGCTACTGACAGGAGGCTGGCCATGGCACGGAACATCACCTACCGCGAGGCAATTAATGAGGCGCTGGCCCAGGAGATGGAGCGCGACGAGAGCGTCATCGTGATGGGCGAGGACAACGCCGGCGGCGAGGGATCGCCCGGCGATATGGACGCGTGGGGCGGCGTGCTCGGCGTGACCAAAGGGCTCTACCACAAGTTCCCCGGCCGGGTCCTCGACACCCCGATCTCGGAGTCGGCTTTCATCGGCGCCGCCATCGGAGCGGCCACGGCCGGGATGCGACCGGTGGCCGAGCTCATGTTCGTCGACTTCATGGGCGTCTGCTTCGACCAGATCTACAACCAGGCCGCGAAGTTCCGGTACATGTTCGGCGGCAAGGCGATCACCCCCGTGGTGATCCGCACCATGTACGGGGCCGGGCTGCGGGCCGCGGCCCAGCACTCCCAGTGCCTGTACCCGCTGTTCACTCACATCCCTGGCCTGAAGGTCGTCATGCCGTCCACGCCGTACGACGCCAAGGGCATGATGATCCAGGCGATCAGGGACAACGACCCGGTGATGTTCTTCGAGCACAAGGCGCTCTACGACATGTCGGGCCCGGTGCCCCAGGAGAGCTACGTGGTGCCGTTCGGCGAGGCCAACGTGGTCCGCGAGGGCGGCGACGTCACGATCGTGAGCCTGGGCCGGATGGTGCACACCTCACTGGAGGCGGCCGGCCAGCTCGCCACGCAGGGTATTGAGTGCGAGGTCGTCGACCTTCGCACCACCAGCCCGCTGGACGAGGACACGGTGCTGGAGAGCGTCGAGGGCACCGGCCGCCTGGTCGTGGTCGACGAGTCGCATCCCCGGTGCAACATCGCCACCGACATCTCGGCGCTCGTCGCGCGCCAGGCGTTCGGCGCGCTCCGGGGCCCCATCGAGATGGTCACCGCGCCGCACACCCCGGTGCCGTTCTCCAATGCGCTCGAGGACCTGTACATCCCCGACGCGCAGCGGGTGGTGAACGCGGTCAAGACGGTGACGGGCTGGACCCCATGAGCGTTATGCGAAACCGGCTGCGAGTGCAGGCCTTCCTGCGGGGGGTGCCAGGGGGGTCGGCCCCCCGTGGAGGCAGGGCCTGCGCGAGCGGCCGGTGCAGGTGGCACGGATATCAACCTCAGCGGGTTCTTTGCATAACGCGATTTTCGGAGAAGACACGGTGACCGACGACCGGATCGTCCCCGTGACGATGCCCAAGTGGGGCCTGTCGATGCAGCTCGGCAAGATCACCGCCTGGGCCGTCGGGGAGGGAGATGAGGTCAGCGTCGGCGACGACCTCGCGGACATCGAGACCGAGAAGATCAACGGCACCTTGGAGGCGGCCGACGCCGGGACGGTGCGCCGCATCATCGCCCGGGTCGGCGAGGACGTGCCGGTCAGCGGGACGATCGCGCTGATCGCCCCGGGCGGCGTGACCGACGAGGACCTCGACGCGGCCGTGCTCGAGGCGCGTGCGGTGATCGACGCCGGCGTCCCCGACGACGCCGGCGGCGCCCCCGAGCTCCAGACCGCCGACGTCGGCGGGCGGAAGATCAGCTACGTCGGCGCAGGGCAGGACGGCGACGTGATCCTGCTCGTGCATGGGTACGGCGGCGACCGGAACTCCTGGCTGTTCCTGCAGGAGCCGCTGGCCGCGAAGTACCGCGTGTACGCGCTCGACCTGCCCGGGCACGGCACCTCGGCCAAGGACGTCGGGGACGGCTCCATCGGCGTCCTGGCCGACGCCGTGACCGGGGTGCTCGACGCCATCGGCGCCGGGCGGGCCCACCTGGTCGGCCACTCCATGGGCGGCGCCGTCGCCCTCGCAGTCGCGGTCTCGGACCCGGGGCGGATCGCCTCGCTCACGCTGATCGCCCCGGCCGGGTTCGGCCCCGAGATCAACGTCGGCTACCTGCGCGGATTCGCCGACGCGCAGACGCGGCGCGAGCTCAAGCCGGTGGTCGGCCAGCTCTTCGCCGACGAGAGCCTGGTGACCCGCCAGGTGGTCGACGACCTGCTCGCCTACAAGCGCCTGGACGGCGTGGACGAGGCGCTGCACGCCCTGGTGGCGGGCGCGCTGCTGGACGGCGACGCGCAGCGCGGGGATTCGGCCGCGCTGCTCGCGGCGATCGGCGGGACGGTACCGGTCACCGTGGTCTGGGGCCGTGCGGACCGGGTCATCCCGGCGGCGCAAGCCGAGTCGGCGGCGGGAGCGGAGCGCCGCCTGATCGACGGCGCCGGGCACATGCCGCACATGGAGCGCCCGGCCGAGGTGCAGGCCGCCATCGAGGAGACCATCGCCCGGGCGACCTAGCCGCGCCCATCCCGCCCCGTCCATGATCAACTTGACCCAGCTGACATCGGAAGGCGGGAGGCGCCGTGTTGAACGTGGTGATTACCGGGGGAGCCGGTTTCCTG
>Ga0335081_10016636_pt1 | contig 11907 bp, 14 predicted proteins | sample Lox_Sample_35_FD_206713 | JGI IMG/M metagenome (GOLD analysis project Ga0335081, IMG submission 206713) | Soil microbial communities from Loxahatchee National Wildlife Refuge, Florida, United States - Lox_Sample_3.5 | ecosystem: Environmental > Terrestrial > Soil > Wetlands | place: USA... | reverse complement strand
GCCGCGGCGGTGAGTGCCCAGCGGCCGGTCAGCAGCGCACAGCACGGGCCGACGATCAGCAGGCCGATCAGGATCAGGCGGGGCCCGCTGGCGGCGTCGCGGGCCGCCACCGCGGAACACAGGATGAAGCTGAGCCCCCACGGGCGCCTGATGCTCCACCCTGGCAGCAGCGATTCACGCCGCCACTCGCGGGCCAGGCCCGCCATCAGCGTGCGCCCAGGCGACGACCGCGTAAGCAGCAGGACACCGGCAGCCGTGATACCGGCGGCGGGAAACGCCCCGGCGGACGGCGTGACCTTTCCCTGGGTCACGCTGAGGACCAGCGCGGCCACGAACGCCAGGTATCCCGCGATGATGGCCGCGCCCGGTACCCGGCCCAGGCCGCGGTCGCGGTAGGCGAATGCCAGCGCGAGCAGGGTCAGGCCCGCATACCAGCCAGCGACCAGGACGTTCTGCCCAGAGCGCGGCCCGAGCCCGGTCAGGCTGGCCGGGACCAGCAGCCCAGCCGTGACGTTGATCGCGTTGCTGTTCAGGGCGGTGCTCAGCACTGCCGCGCCGCGGCCGCGGCGCGCGAGGTAGACCGCCGTTACCACGTTCGGCAGGCTGGTGACGACCGCCAGGACCAGCCCGCCCACCACGATGTCCGCGATGGCGTACCGGCGCCCGAGGATGGTAGCCGCCTGTTCCATGGTGATGCTCGCCCCGGCCACGACGACCAGGGCAGCCGTGGCGGCGAGGCCATCCCGCCAGGTTCCCCTCCTGGGCCTGATCGCCTCGCTCAGCTCGGTCTCCTCCTCATGGACCGCGGCGATAAGCCAGCTCGCCCACGCGGCCGGCATCCGCAGGCGTTCCATCCGGGCCCGGCGCATACCTGATAGCGCCACATAGGGCAGCAGTACCGCCGCGGTCAGGACCAGCCCGGCGGCCGGAGAGACTATCCCTGCCACCGTCAGCAGGCACACTGCCGCGATCCCCACGCCCGGCCCGCCGGCCAGCAGCACCACCCGGCGATGCAATGCGATCCGCCCGGCCACCACCGCGCTCAATCCGAGCAGCGCTGCCAGGTTGAACACATTCGAGCCGATCACCACCCCCGCCCCGACGCTGGCCTGACCCCGGCCAGCGCGGTCACCGCAGAGGTGATCTCCGGGGCATCGGCCGCCAGCGCCGCGACCAGCCCCAGCCAGGCCTCCGACAAACCGGCGCGCTCCCCCAGTCGCTCCAGCCTTGACACGAGCAGCCAGCTCGCCGCCAGGCTCACCGTCACGCCCGCCGAGAAAAGCACGAACCAGCCCACAGCCATCACCGCCCCGCCATACCGGCGGTCCGGCGGCCAGATCACCCGATACCCAACGCCATCACGGCCTGGCGCTCATCGGTGCCGCCGCACCGGATGGATCCGCCCGGCGGCCACATACCGATACCCCATCCGGCATCAGATGGGCAAGCCGGACACCGTGCGCTCCCGCGGGCTGCCTCGTGATGCATCCCAGGCTAATGCCGTATGACGGGCATCCGGCTGCCCCTGACCGGAAAAGAACGACCCCAGCCGGGCGCGGCAGCGGATCCTGGCCGGTGATCGTCGGCCAGGGACTGGATGTGCGGGTCAGGCCGCCTGAGTCAAGGTGACGGTGAATCCGAGGGCTTCGAGCTGGCGGATGTGGTTGCGGGTTTTGCGGTCCCTGTCGATGCGGCTGGCGTAGTAGCCGACGCCGAGTTCCTGGTAGGTGGCGGCGGGATTCGAAAGCAGGTGCCAGATGATCACCAGGATGGTCCGGGCGACGGCGACCAGGGCTTTGAGCTTGCCGCGGCGCCTGACGATGCGCCGGTAACGCTCGCCCAGGAAGGTGCCGGTCTTGGCCGCGGCGGCGGCGATCTCGCCGAGCGTTCCCTTGAGATAGGGGTTGCCCTTCCCAGTCTTGCCGGAGCGGCTGCGGGCCCCGGACTGGACGGTCCTGGGTGACAGCTTCGCCCACGACACCAGGTGGGCGGCGGTGGGGAACCTGGCCATGTCCAGGCCGGTCTCGGCGAGGATCACCTGCGCGCCGTGCCGCCCGATGCCGGGGATCTGATCCAGGCGGCCGATTGCCGACCGGACCGCCGCGTCCGGGCCCTCGCCTGCGCCGGGGCCGGTGGCCCCGCCGGCGTCCACGCCGCGGGCCTCAGGGATAGCGGCGATCAGCGCCTCGATCATCGCCCGCCCGGACACGCCCATAATGTCGGTGGCCACCGTGGACAGCTTGATCAGGGCGTCCTCCAGCAGCTTTTCCAGCCGCTGGGCATACCGTGACCGGTCCCGGGTCAGGTCCACCCGCAGCCGGGTATAGTCCCGCAGCTGCCGGATCTGCGCCGGCGGGACGAAGGAGGGCCGCAGCATCCCCCGCTCGGTCAGCTTCGCCAGCCACACCGCATCCAGCTTGTCTTTTGGGCCTGCTGGGGGCCTGGTTGACGTCCTGTGCCCGGACCAGCTGCACATCCAGGCCGGCCGCTTCCAGCAAGTAGTAGAACGGCCGCCAGTAATCCGACGTCGACTCCAGAGTGATCTTCTGGATCCCGCCGCCGCCAAGTGCTCACCGAGCTCGATAATCGCGTTTGTGGTCGCCGGGACTTCCCATACCTTCGTGACACGCCGTCCTGGCCCGGAGTCACGCGGCATCCGCGTGGCCACCATCCCGGTGGCCTTGGCCACGTCGATCGCGGCGACGCGCTCCAGGATCTGCTCATGCTCCTCGTCCTGAATCTCCACAGGCTCCATCATCAGCGGGACCGGGCCTCTCCCTCGCATCGCCATCAGGGCACACGCTGGGCTGCCCGGGGCCTCGGTCGGGAACAGAAATTCTGACCGGCGTGCTCGCAGCAACAGTTCATGACCCTTAAGGTCAAGGCCCCAGCGCCAGACTAACCCGCGGGCTCACGTCCCAGAGAAAACACCGGTATCGGCGGGCAACCCAGCCCCATTTTCACGCCCGCATGGCGTCCCCCGCAGGGGATAGCAGGACTAACCTGAGTCGTCCCGGCCGTCAAGCGTAAGGCGGCCGCCAGCGCCCGGGGCCAGCGCGGGGCCGGTGGGCGCAATCGCTGTTGGCATCGGGGAAAGTCTCATCTAAGCTCACCCACAGGTGTGCCGGGAAGCCTGGTCGGCGCGACATCCGCAGTTGCCGGACTCACGCACCGGAGCGCCCTCATGACCACCCCGAACGCACACCAGGCACGGACACTCGCCTCCATCACACCATTGGCCGGTACCGTCCCGGGCCCGGTTCCCGCCGTACCGGTCCGGGCCGTGCTGGCTGCCGCCACGGTCAAGCTGTGGCGGGAGCGGTCCTGACCATGGCGAGGGTATCGAGCCGGGACCGCCTGGCCGTGCTGGCCGCGCTGGCGGGCCCGCTGATCCTGACCGTGATCCTGGTGCCGTTCCGGGCAAGCCTCCCCAACACAGATGCCGCGCTGGCGCTACTGCTGGTCGTGGTGGCCGTCGCCGCAACTGGATACCGGCTCGCCGGAATTCTCGCGGCGCTGTCCGCGGCGGCATGGTTCGACTTCTTCCTCACCCAGCCCTACGAACGGTTTTCCATCACCCGGCGGGCCGACCTTGAGACCACCGTCTTGCTGCTGGCCATCGGAGCCGCGGTGACCGAGATCGCCGTCTGGGGACGCCGCCAGCACGCGGCCGCGAGCAGGCGCGCGGGCTACCTGGACGGGATCGGCGCGGCCGCGAAGGCCGTGGCCGGGGGGGACTCCGCGGGGGCCCTGATCGAGCAGGTCTGCGGGCAGCTCACCGAGCTACTGTCGCTGCGCTCATGCCGTTTCCAGTACGGCGCCGCCGGCATTGGCAGGCCAGCCCGCCTGCGGCGTGACGGCCAGATCGTGGCCCCCGGCTGGGAACGGGACCTCGAGGACGAGGGACTGCTTCCCGGGCCCGGCATCGAACTGCTGGCCGAAGCGGGTGGCCTGCTGCAGGGCCGGTTCCTGATGACCCCCGCTCCCGGGGCACGGCCCTCACTGGAGCAGAAGCTGCTGGCCGTAGCGCTCGCCGACCAGGTGGGCGCCGCCCTGGCCAGCAGCCAGCTCGCTCACGGCCAGGCGTAGAACGAGCAGCCGGCACCGGCGCCGAGGTGGGCACAATCAATTTCTCCCGTGGCACCGTTCACCCGGACGCTACCCCGGCTCGGCGACGAGCAGTACGTCGTACTGCCAGGTGTGGAACGTTTTCCCGTAGGTCGTCACGAGGTCGCTGAAGTAGGCATGTTCCGCCAGATCAGGGATCCCCGGGGCGGCCAGGACGCCGGACTTGACCTCGTAGTGGTGGCTGTGCCACAGCCGCTTCTCCCCGCCGGGCAGGCCGCGGAACCGTTCCTCGCTGATGATGTACTCGATCCCGATCAGGCGCGCATCGGGCTCATTGCGGTCGAAGATCACGCATTGGTGCAGGTCATGGCGCAGGTGGATGCAGAAATGCAACGCCTCCACCTGCCGGCCCATGTCGTCGGCGTACAGGTGGAAGCCATTGAGATAGGTGCTCATCGCGCGCAGCGGGTATTTCGGCTGCATCGCGCCGGCCGCCAGGTCGAGCACGCGGTGCTTGAGCGGATGCCCCGTGCCGATCCTGGCGGCCGTCGCCACCTTGCGGCTGATCACCACACCCGCCGAAGTCGCTATCCCGGCGGCGGCACCGATCCCGATGGACCCGGCCAGCCGCATTGCGGGCTGCCATCTCCCGCCCTTGGTGGTGTGGCGCCGCATGGCCGCTCCTTTCCTGAAAGGTCAGTCCGCCAGTTCGGCCACGGACGCGCCGCGCCGCCGGCCAAGTGGGCCGAACGCGCGTGCTACCCCGCTCCCGGGGGCCAAACCGTTCTGCCCTCGCGGTCATGCCGCGCTGCCGCCGGGACTCGCGAGCTTCGACCCCGGACGCGCCCTCGTGCGAGCTGGATCGGGAGCCGACTGCAGCCGCCGCTCCATCATCTGGCGCAACAGCCGCCTGCAGCGAATGCCAACGCCGCACCATCAACCCCTGCCACCAGACGCCGGTATGAGCCCCGCTGATATGGCCGGTCTGGCGTGCCGCGGTTACCACGGTGCGCCGTGGGCAGCAAGCTCCGGCGGAAGGAGCCGATGATGGGGCTGTGGGGAAAGCGTGACGGCATGATCATCCATGAGAGGGACCCGTTCAATGCGGAGCCGGCCCGGGCGGCGCTGGCGGGCCGGGTCCTGACTCCGGTTGATACGTTCTACAGCCGTAACCACGGGCCGATTCCGGACGTCGGCATCGAGCAATGGCGGCTGCGGGTCGGCGGGCTGGTCGGGCGCCGGATGGAACTGTCGCTGGCGGACCTGAAATCCGGCTACCCGGCGCAGACGCTGACGGTGACCCTGCAGTGCGCCGGCAACCGCCGGGCAGGCTTGATCAAGGTCAGGGATATCCCAGGTGAGGATCCGTGGGGGCCGGGCGCCATCTCCACGGCCACCTGGACCGGTGTGAGCCTGGCGGAGATCCTGAAGACGGCCGGAGTCCGCCCCGGCGCTGCGCACGTCGCGTTCTCGGCCCCGGACGTTTCGCGGATCGCCAGCCCGCCGCAGCCGTACGGCGGGTCCGTCGGGCTGCGCAAGGCGCTGGCCGGTGAGGTCATGCTCGCCTGGGCCATGAACGGGCAGCGGCTGCCTGCCGCGCACGGCGCCCCGCTGCGCGTCGTGGTCCCGGGCTACATCGGCGCCCGGAGCGTCAAATGGGTTGAGCGCGTCACCGTCCAGGCCGAGCCGTCGGACAACTATTTCCAGGCGACGGCCTACCGGCTGCTGCCCGCTGAGGCGGATCCCGCCAGCGCGGGCCCCGGCGACGGGCTGTCGCTGAGCGCCGTCGCGGTCAATGCCGACATCCTGCAGCCGGAGGACGGCGCGGCCGTGCGGCCGGTCCCTGCGTAGTGACGGGTTACGCGTTCGCGGGCGGCGACCGGGCCATCGCCCGCGTCGACGTCTCCACCGACGGCGGCCGCCGCTGGCGGCAGGCTGACCTGGCGGATGCGGCCGGCCCGTGGGCCTGGTCGCACTGGCGGACGGTCGTCGGCCTGCCCGCCGGAGAGTCGGAGATAACCGCCCGCGCCTGGGATAGCGCCGCCGCCGTGCAGCCCGAGTCCGCGGCGCACCTGTGGAACCCCCGGGGCTACGCCAACAACGCCTGGGCGCGGGTGCGCGTCACCGCCACATGACATGGCACGGACCGCTGCTTCCGGACCCGCTGCGCACCGCGCTGCGGGAGCAGCGCCATAACGAGATCATGGTCCGCCCCGGCTGGCCGGGGAAGGACGGCTACACCGAGAGGGTGCTGGCCGACTGGGGCGTTGACGGCCACAACCCGCACACCAACGTGTGCTCGGCGGCGGCCGGGCCGGTTCCAGTTCAGGACGGGCATCGGCCGGCCCAGCCCCGGCCACGCCCACGCCCTGCCCAGGAAGCGGCCGCGCGGAATGACTGACGGCCGGCGGGACCTCATACGCGCGCTCGGTGCCGTGGCCGGCGGCCCCGCCGGGGCCCGCGCGGCCGACCCGCGCCTGGGGCTGGGCGTCCCCGATGATGCTGAGCACACCGGGGTCCTCCTGCCAAAACGCCCCGCCCTGCGCGTCCGTCCAGCTGGGACCCCCTGATGCGGGGCACCCGATCGCGCCGGCCGCTGCGGGTTACCCGCAGTGTCGGCATCCGGCCGCGACGGCGGGTGATCGAGAGCGAACGGATGCGCAGTCCCCGGCCCCTGCTCAAACGGCGGCTTCCGTCCGGCCGGGGCGCCACGGAGCAGCCCAACATCACCAGCGACGGTGAGGCCGCCCTCACCGTGAGGTTCTGGTTGCTGGTGATCCTCACCGGGATCGCGACCGGGCTGTTGGGGGTGCTGATGCTGCTGCTGCTGTTCAGCATCCAGTATCTGGCCTTCGGCTATCACTCCGGCAGCTTCCTGCATGGCGTCGGGCAGGCATCGGCCATGCGCCGGGTCTGCTCGCTGCTCATCGCCGGGGTTTTCGGCGGTGCAGCCTGGTTCCTGCTGCGCCGTTACACCCAAGGCGAGCACGCAGAGATCGATGAGGCGATCTGGAGCCACGGCGGCAGGCTGTCGTTCCGGCGCTCGCTGGGGACCTCGGTCATCTCCGAAGTCGTCATCGGCATGGGGGCCGATCTGTACACCAGGTGAGCGGGCGCGCTGGCCGGCCTGCACCAGCGCGTACTCGCGGGCAAGCGGCCCGGCAAGCGCGAGGGAGCTGGCCAGGGTCCCGGCCCAGGGTACGGCGCCCGCGACCGCAGTCAGGATCACGCTGAGCCGGAACGGGCAGTGGCGCTTGGCCCCCGCCCATGCCGTAAGCGGCCAGACGAGAGTGCGCGGTGGCGTGCGGCGGCGTGACCTCACCGCCCGGCGGCGCCCGCACGGCCAGGCGCAGTGCCCGCCGGGGTATTTGCGCTGGGGCGGCTGTGGACCTACAGTAGATGGCGTTAGATACCCCCCAGGGTATCTTTGGGTGGCGGAGAGGCGGAGGGAGCGCCGCATGAGTAGCACGGCAGGGTCCGGCGTGGAGGTCGTGGCCATTGACACGCCTGCGCTGGGTGACCGCAGTTACCTGGCCCATGACGGGGAGGTCGCGCTGGTGGTGGATCCGCAGCGGGACATCGACCGGGTACTGGGCCTGGCCGCGGCCCGGGGAGTGCGGATCACGCATGTGTTCGAGACCCACCTGCACAACGACTACGTGACCGGCGGCCTGGCGCTGGCGCAGGTCACCGGCGCGGCCTACCACGTCAACGCGGCCGATGCGGTGGCCTTCGACCGCGTGGCGGTCCGTGACGGGGACATGATCGAGGTCAGCGCCGTCATGCGGGTGCGGGTGATGGCCAGCCCCGGTCATACGTTCACGCACCTGGCGTACGTGCTGGAAGCTGCCGGTCACGCGCATGCGGTCTTCACCGGCGGGTCGCTGCTGTACGGGTCCACCGGGCGGCCGGACCTGCTCGGCCGCGCGCACGCCGATGAGCTGGCCCGCGCCCAGTACGCCACCGCGCACCGGCTGGCGGCGGAGCTGCCCGCGGGCACCGATGTCTACCCGACCCACGGGTTCGGCAGCTTCTGCTCGGCCACCCAGGCCGAGGGCACCTCCTCGACGGTCGGCCGGGAGCGGCGGATCAACCCGGTGCTCACGCTGCAGGAGCGGCAGTACGTGAGCGAGCTGCTGGCCGGGCTGGATGCCTATCCCGCCTACTACGCGCACATGGGCCCGGCCAACGCGGCCGGCCCGGGCGGCCCCGACCTGTCCCCGCCGCGCCGCGCGGAGGAGGCCGAGATCGCCCGGCGGATCGAGGCCGGGGAATGGGTGGTGGACCTGCGCGCCCGGCGGGCCTTCGCCGCCGGGCACGTGGCCGGCACGCTCAGCTTCGATCTGAAGGGCAGCTTCGCCACCTATCTGGGCTGGCTGATCCCGTGGGGCACCCCGCTGACCCTGCTCGGGCAGACCCCCGAGCAGGTCGCCGAGGCCCAGCGCGAACTGGTCCGGATCGGCATCGACCGCCCGGCCGCGGCCGCCACCGGCCACCCGGCCGGCTGGTCCGGCGGGCGGCCGCTGCGCAGCTACCCCGTCGCGGACTTCACCGACCTGGAAACGGTCCGCCGCCATCGCCAAGTCGTGATCCTGGACGTGCGCCGCGACGCCGAATGGGACGCCTCACACATCACCGGCGCCGTGCACATTCCGCTGCACCAGCTGCCCGCCCGCCTGGCCGAGGTCCCGCCGGGTGAGGTGTGGGTGCACTGCGAGGCGGGATACCGGGCCTCGGTCGCCGCCTCGTTCCTGGACGCCGCGGGCCGGACGGTCGTCGCGGTCGACGACGACTACGACCGCGCCGCCCGCGCGGGCCTGCTCGCCGGCGGCCTGCTGGCACCGATGGCAGCGAACTGATCACCACCACGCAGCCGCAGCACGCAGATGACGATCCGGGACAAGCCAGGGTGGTTCCGCCGGCCGGCCAGCGGGAACGATGCCGTGACGTGACGTCAGCGCTGAAGGGAGCTCTTCCGCAAGCCGTCTGAAAAGGTGCCGGCCGCGCAGGCGGCCGCTCTCGCCGACCGCGGCGCGCTCCTGCCCGGTGTCCGGGAGCCTCGTGCCTGGCAGGCGGGTCACGCCCCCGGGCACGCCAGATCCCGCTCGGCCGGGTTCCGCGGCGGGCGGCCGGGCTGCCGAAGGGCCGCGCGGTGGTGACCGTGTGCCGCTCCGGCGCCCGGCCCGCGCTGCTGCGCTGCTCGGGCGGGAAGGCCGCGAGGTCTTCAAGCTGGCCGGCGGTATGCACGCCGGGGCACGCGCCGGGCTGCCCATGGTCGCTACGGGCGGCCGCCCTAGCCGCGTCGCCTGAGGCGTGCAGCCGATATCAGAACCCAGGTAACGAGTATCCCGGCAGAAACGGAGCACCCGCATGTGCAGTCCTGTCGTTTGCGATCGCTGCAAGAAGATCACCTGGGCGGGCTGCGGCGCGCACGCCGCCCAGGTCCTGGCGAGCGTCCCGGAAGAAAAACGATGTACCTGCCGCTGACCCTGCCCAGCGCCAGGCGGCATTGACGCCTGGCGCCGGGCAGCCGGTCCGCGTCTGTGCCGTACCGGATGCTCGCTCAGCCCTGCGGGAGGAAGGCGTCGCACTCGGCGGCCTGCAGCAGCAGGGCCGCGGCGAGGTGGCGGGCCTCACCGGCGGTGAGCCCGGCCCAGGTGCCGTCCCCGGTGCCTGCCGAGGCGCTGATATCGAGGCTGACCCGCTGCGCCGGGCGGGGCGCCCCGCCGAGGGCCAGATGCCCTACCTGGATCTCCCGGCCGCAGGTGGTCCGGAAGCTGATGGGCTGGCCGGCGCCGGAAGCCCTGGTGTGCATGGCATGCCTCCGCGCATTGGTTAGAGCTGCCGGGCCGCAGCCAGGCCCGGCGACGTCATGGCGTGACCTCGGCGAGGGCGGCGGTGAGCCGGCGGGCCACCTGGTCAGCGATCGGCTTGAGTTCGGGCCGCCCGGTCAGGGTGACCATGACCTGCGGGTCGAGTGCCTCTACCACGGTCTGGTCACCGGCGGCGCGGACTACGACGTTGCAGGGCAGCAGCAGCCCGATGCCGCGGTCGATGCCCAGGGCCTGATGGGCGAACGGCGGGTTGCAGGCACCCAGGATGAGGTAGTCCTCCATTTCCTCGCCGAGCTTGTCCCGCAGCGTGGCGGTGACGTCGATCTCGGTGAGTACGCCGAACCCCTGGCCCTTGAGCGCGTCCCGGACCCGGGTGGCCGCGTCGGCGAACGGGAGATCCACGGTGATGCTGGTGCCGTAGCTCATTGTCCGGCTCCCTGCGCTTGCTGCGCGGCGTGCTTGCCGGCGACCTCGTCCATGTCCAGGTCGCGGACGGCCTGGATGAGCTGCTCCAGTGCCGCGGCGGGCAGCGCGCCAGGCTGGGAGAAGACCAGGATGCCGTCGCGGAAGGCCATCAGCGTCGGGATGGAGCGGATCCGGGCGGCGGCGGACAGCCCGGGCTGGCCCTCGGTGCCGATCTTGCCGAATGTGATGTCCGGGTGCCGCCTGCTGGCGGCGGCGAACACCGGCGCGAACATCCGGCACGGCCCGCACCAGGAGGCCCACCAGTCCACCAGGGTGATCCCCGGCCTGGTCACCGTCTCCTCGAACGTGTCCTGGGTCAGCGCGATGGTACTCATGTGCTCCCTCACCTTCCCCGATGGGGCCCTATATACCCCCCACCGTATAACGGGACGCGTCGGAGGATATTTCCCGCCGCCTCGCCCGCCGCCGCTGGACCGCGTCTTCCCCCTGCTCATCGGCGCCCTGGCCACCGCGATCCCGTGCGCTGCCATGCCTGCGCCCCGCTCGCCGGCCCCGGAGCGCGCGTCTTGACGCGTTGGGCTCCTTGAGCGTCCGATGCTGCCGGATTAGCGTTCTGCATATCCGTGGCCGGGGCCAGGCCGGGGAGCCCCGGCCTGGCGGTGGAGCGTGATCCCGCGTTGCCGGCCGATCCGCGTGTGCGGTCAGTGAGGAGCAGCCGATGTGTGACACCGGTCACCCCGCCCACGTCACGCCGGCCGGAGCATGGCCGGCCAGTGCCGAGTGGACGGGCGAGGCGCTTGCGCTGGAGCCGGTCGATGAGCTGTCGGTGCTGACGGTCTGCGACAACGTCATGGACATGCTGCTCCCAGACGAGGGTCCGGCGAAGCGGCTGCCGCTGGCCGGGATGGGCCAGCGGGCACCGATGCTGGAGGCCCCGACAATAGTCGGGGGGAAGGCGGCCGACGCCCCCCTCGCCCAGCACGGGTTCTCCGCGCTGGTGGAGGTCCGCAAGGGCGGCCGGGTGCGCCGGCTGCTGTTCGACACCGGGGTCACGCCGGACGGGTGCGCCGGCAACCTGCGCCGCCTGGGCAAGGACCCGGCCGATATCGAGGCCATCGTCTGCAGCCATGGCCACTTCGACCACGCCACCGGGCTGTCCGGGCTCATCGGCCAGCTCGGCCGCACCAGCATGCCGGTGCTGATCCACCCGGAGTTCTGGGCCCGGCGGCGCCTGGCCATCCCCGGCGGCGAGCCGTTCGAGCTGCCCACCACCAGCCGCCGCGCGCTGGAGGAGACCGGGTTCGGCATCATCGAGCAGCGGCAGCCGTCCTTCCTGCTCGACCGGTCGGTGCTGATCACCGGGGAAGTTGACCGCACCACCGGGTTCGAGCGGGGCTTCGCGATCCACCAGGCCTGGCGCGGCGCGAGCTGGCAGCCCGACCCGCTGATCCTGGACGACCAGGCGCTGATCGCCCACGTCGCCGGGCGGGGACTGGTCGTGCTCACCGGCTGCGGGCACGCGGGCGTCATCAATATCTGCCGCTACGCCCAGCGCCTGACCGGGGTGAACAGGCTGCAC
>Ga0335081_10016635_pt1 | contig 11907 bp, 8 predicted proteins | sample Lox_Sample_35_FD_206713 | JGI IMG/M metagenome (GOLD analysis project Ga0335081, IMG submission 206713) | Soil microbial communities from Loxahatchee National Wildlife Refuge, Florida, United States - Lox_Sample_3.5 | ecosystem: Environmental > Terrestrial > Soil > Wetlands | place: USA: Florida... | reverse complement strand
CTCGCCGGTGATCTCGATGCGGTAGGAGCCGCCGGGCTGGGCGGGTTGTGGCCAATCGGGGCACAAGTCCTCGCGCAACCGGGTGACATGTTCGAGGACGACGACGGGGTCGCCGTTGACCATTCCGAACACCTCGAACCGCAGCGCCGCGGCGCTGCCCTTCGGAATATGGCCCGATGCGATGTTGAAGTCCTCGGGCGCCGGTTCGCGGACGTACACTTCGGCGACCTCGTCGAGCGAAATGCCCAGGCCCGCCGCCAATTGCCGCACCACCGATCCCCACGCCAGGCTGAGCACACCGGTCTGCAGCAGCATCGGAATCTCGTCGAGGGGCTTACCGAATCCCATCACGTCGAACATCACGACGGCGCTGTTATAGGTGGCGTAGTCGACGATCTCCATGCACCGAATCTGCTGGATGCTCTGACAGGTGCCGGCCACTGCCAGCGGCAGCAGGTCGTTGGCGAAGCCCGGGTCGATCCCGTTGACATACAGACTCGAATTCCCTTCCCGCGCCGCGTCTTCCAGCTGGGCGATGAGCTCTTCGGGGATCACTTGCCACGGGTACTGCAAAAAGACCGGGCCGCTGCCGACGATGTTGATTCCGGCTGCCAGGACGCGCCGGTAGTCCTCCAGCGCCTCGGGCAGGCGGTTGTCGGCCATCGCGTTGTAGACGGCGCATTGCGGCCCGGTGGTGAGCACGGCGTCCAGATCGGTGCTGGCTCGCACGCCGGTCGCATCCGGGAGTCCGGCAAGCTCTGCCGCATCCTTGCCGTCCTTGGCGTCTGATGACACCCAGACGCCGGTGAGCTCGAACTCCGGGTTGGTGATGAGCGCTCTCAGCGCGTGGATGCCGACATTGCCGGTGCCCAGTTGGACGACGGGTATGGGCATGACTGGGCTCCTTAGCAGTCGGGGTTCACAGGTCCGGGATGGGTATGTCGAGATTGGGGTAGGTTAAGCCACCGTCGACCTCCAGCGTCTTGCCGGTCAGGAAGCTAGCGGCCGGGGACGCCAAATACACTGCCGCGGCGGCGACGTCGACGGGATCTCCGAGCCGGCGCATTGGTGTTGCCTTCTCCATTGGCGCGCGCAGCTCGTCGTTGGAGGCCACCACGTCCAGCGCGGAGGTGAGGATGGACCCCGGTGCGATGGCGTTGACCCGGATGCGTGGGCACAGGTCCAGGGCGGTCAGCCGGGTGTAATGAGACAGCGCCGCTTTGGCAGTGCCGTAGGCAGCGAAACCACGTCCGGCCAGCCGGCCCATGGTCGAGGTGATGTTGATGATGCTGCCGGCGCCGGAGTGCTCCAGCATCAACGGCACCGCTGCGATAGTTAGCGCGTGGGCGGTGCCTACGTTGAAGGTGAACGCGTCTTTGAGGTCCTTGGTCGAGGTAGTCAGCAGCGTGTTGGGCATGGTCCCGCCGACGTTGTTGACGACGATGTCCAGTTTTCCGAAAGCTTCGACCGCCTGACCAGCCAGCTGCGCGGTTGCTTCGGGATGGGCCAGATCGGCGGCGATGGTGTACGCCCGGCGGCCGGCGGCGCGGACCTGTTCGGCGACGGCGTCTAGTTGGGGTTCCGTTCGCGAGGCGATGAGGACATCGGCACCGGCCTCGGCGAAAGCCAGCGCGATGGCCGCCCCGAGGCCGCGGCCGCCACCCGTGATGACGGCGACTTTGTCGTCGAGACGGAATCTGTCAAGGATCATTGCGGCCTCTCTTTTTGACTTGTCGGGGGAAAACGGGCAAGCCTCGCCGTCCCGGGTCGCGGCATTTCTGAAACAGGTTCTAGCTTGTCACACGGGCGTGGCAAGTAACGCCCCTAAATGTCGCGATTGTGTGCCGGCTGCTCCGGCGAGGACAGCCGGACAAAATTCGCCGAACGTTAACCTTGTTGCTGTTAGCTTCATTGCTGCGAGGAAGACAAGTGGTTGGTGCAGCGGCTACTGGACAGCGGCGCTCATGTTCCATCCCTACTGTTAGGAACTGAATTGAAACTCAACCGATTTGGCGCAGCGCTGAGTGTCGTGGCTACCGGTGCGCTGACGTTGTCGGGGTGCGGCAGTGATACCAACGCAACTGGGGGAAATGCAACGACGGGCGCGTCGTCAGGGAAGGTGAGCTGCGGCGGGAAGAAGACGCTGAAGGCCAGCGGGTCGACGGCCCAGGCCAACGCGATGACCCGCTTTGTCAACGCGTTCGAACAGGCTTGCCCTGATCAGACACTGAACTACACGGCCAATGGTTCGGGTGCCGGGATCACCGAATTTACGGGCAAACAAACCGATTTCGGTGGGTCGGACTCACCGCTGGCCCAAAACGAATACGCGGCCGCCCAGCAGCGCTGCGGCTCGCCGGCGTGGAACCTGCCGGTGGTGTTCGGCCCGATCGCGATCACCTACAACGTCAAGGGCCTGGCTTTGCTGAGTCTCGACGGTCCGACCGCGGCGAAGATCTTCAACGGGGGCGTTACTACCTGGAACGATCCCGCGATCCAGGGCCTCAACAAAGGCGTCACCCTGCCCGCTGAGCCGATTCACGTCGTGTTCCGCAATGACCAGTCCGGGACCACGGATAACTTCCAGAAGTATCTTGATGCCGCGTCCAACGGCGCGTGGGGTAAGGGCACCGGAAAGATGTTCAACGGTGGTGTCGGTGAGGGTGCCAAGGGTAACGACGGCACGTCGGCGGCCATCAAGGCCACCGATGGCTCGATCACCTACAACGAGTGGTCGTTCGCGCAGGCTCAGAAACTGAACATGGCCAAGATCGTCACCTCGGCCGGTCCGGACGCGGTGGCGATCAGCGCCGGCTCGGTCGGCAAGACAATTTCCGGGGCCACGGTCTCCGGGCAGGGTAACGACCTGGTGCTTGACACGCTCTCGTTTTACAAGCCGGCGCAGCCCGGCTCCTATCCGATCGTGCTGGCGACGTATGAGATCGTCTGCTCGAAGTATCCCGACGCCCAGGTCGGTACGGCCGTGAAGGCATTCCTGCAGAGCACCATCGGCGCCGGACAGAATGGCTTGGCGGACAACGGATATATCCCCATTCCGGACTCGTTCAAGTCGAGGTTGTCGACTGCGATCAACGCCATCGCGTGATATAAGGTCGTCATGGCCCGAGAAATGGTAGCCAGTCCGTTGACTGCGAATCCGTCGACCGCGAAAAGTCCTGAGCTAAAGGCGATTCATGCGCGCGCAGCGCGGCGGGGCGACCAATTGTTCAGGTTGGTCGCCGCCGCTGCCGGTTCGACGATCGTGATCGCGATCCTGCTGATCGCGATATTTCTGTTGGTTCGTGCCGTCCCGTCATTGCGCGCGAACCACGCGAACTTCTTCACCAGCGCCGAATTCAATACCACCGACGCAGCGAACCTGGTGTTCGGTATCCGCGATTTGTTCATGGTCACGGTGCTGAGTTCGATCAGCGCGCTGGTGTTGGCCGTGCCGGTCGCGGTCGGGATCGCGGTGTTCCTCACCCAGTATGCGCCGGCACGGCTTGCGCGCCCGTTTGCTGCGATGGTTGATCTGCTGGCCGCGGTGCCGTCGATCATTTTCGGCTTGTGGGGGATCTTCGTGCTGGCGCCCAAGCTCGAGCCGTTCGCGGCGTTCCTTAATCGCAACCTGGGGTGGTTGTTTCTGTTCAAGCAGGGCAACGTTTCCCTGGCCGGCGGCGGCACCATCTTCACTGCCGGCATCGTGCTCTCGGTGATGATCCTGCCGATCGTCACCTCGGTATCGCGTGAAGTGTTCCGGCAGACCCCGCATATGCAGATGGAAGCGGCGCAGGCGCTGGGCGCTACAAAGTGGGAGGTGGTGCGGATGACCGTGCTGCCGTTCGGTCGTAGCGGTGTCATCGCGGCGTCAATGCTGGGGTTGGGCCGGGCTCTGGGAGAAACCGTGGCGGCGCTGATCATCTTGCGCTCGGCCGCCCGCCCGGGAAATTGGTCGGTGTTCGATGGTGGCTACACATTCGCTTCGAAGATCGCTTCCGCGGCGGCCGAATTCAGCGAACCGTTGCCCACCGGGGCCTACATCGCCGCGGGTTTTGCGCTGTTCGTGCTGACGTTCATTGTCAACGCGCTCGCTCGTGCGATCGCCGGCGGGAAGGTCAACGGATGACGGTCGAAGCGCTCGGGCAGCCGGTCAAATCAGCGGTGTTTCGCCGTATCAGCTTAAGGCGGCGGATCACAAACAACGCCGCGACAACGTTTTTCCTCGCCTCGTTCGTCATGGCGCTGGTGCCGCTGGTCTGGGTGCTATCGGTGGTGGTCGCACGCGGCTGGTACGCCGTCACCCGGTCGGGCTGGTGGACCCACTCACTGCGCGGCGTGATGCCAGAGCAATTTGCCGGCGGGGTCTACCACGCGCTGTATGGAACGGTGTTGCAGGCCGGGGTGGCCGCCATCTTGTCCGTGCCGCTGGGCTTGATGACCGCGGTGCTCCTGGTGGAATACGGTTCTGGCCGGCTGGTGCGGCTAACAACCTTCATGGTCGACGTGCTCGCCGGGGTGCCTTCGATAGTGGCGGCGCTGTTCATTTTCAGCCTCTGGATCGCCACCCTGGGATTCCAGCAGAGCTCCTTTGCTGTGTCGTTGGCGTTGGTCTTGCTGATGTTGCCGGTGGTGGTGCGGTCAACCGAGGAGATGCTCAGGTTGGTGCCTGACGACCTGCGAGAAGCCAGCTACGCGCTGGGTGTTCCCAAGTGGAAGACCATCGTGCGGATTGTCTTCCCGATCGCGATGCCGGGCATTGTCTCCGGTATCTTGTTGTCCGTCGCGCGCGTCATCGGCGAAACCGCGCCGGTGCTGGTGCTGGTCGGATACAGCCGCAACATCAACCTCGACATCTTCCATGGCAACATGGCCTCGCTGCCGCTGCTGATCTACACCGAACTCACCAATCCGGAGCACGCCGGTTTCCTGCGGATCTGGGGTGCGGCGCTGACGCTGATCATCATCGTCGCCGTGATCAACCTCAGCGCCGCGGCGTTCCGCCTCGTGGCAAACCGACGGCGCTGACCGGGTCAGGACTTTGACGCCGCTTTCGCCGGGGCCTTCTTGGCGGGTACCTTCCTCGCTGCCGTCTTCTTCGCCGGCGCCTTTTTCGCCGGTGCCTTGCCGTCACCGGCCTTCACGCTGGCCTCCAGCTTGGCGAGCAAATCGGAGACATCTTCGGCCACGTCCAGTTCTTGGGGTTGCTCCCCAGCGGTAAATGCCTCCCCGCCTTCGAGTTTCGCGTCGATCAGCTCCTGCAGCTGCTCCCGGTACGTGTCGTGGTAGCGGTCCGGGTTGAAGTCTTCGGCCATCGACTCCACCACCTGCCCGGCCATTTTGAGTTCCGCGGGTTTGATCTCGACCTTCTTGTCCAGCACGGGGAAGTCGGGATCTCGGATCTCGTCGGGCCACAACAAGGTGTGCACCACCATCACATCGCGCTTGCCGAAGTCCTTGACGCGCAACGCAGCCAGTCGCGTCTTGTTACGCAGCGTGAAATGAACGATCGCCATCCGATCGGTTTCGGCGAGCGTCTTGGCCAGCAGCACGTAGGATTTGGACGACTTCGAATCCGGCTCCAAGAAGTAACTGCGGTCGAACATCATCGGGTCGACCTCGCTGGCCGGGACGAACTCCAGCACCTCGATCTCGCGGCTGCGTTCTTCGGGCAAGGTGGCGATGTCGTCGTCGGTGATCACCACCATGCGGCCGTCGTCGGACTCGTACGCCCTGGCGATGTCACGGTATTCGACAACCTCGCCATCTATCTCACACACGCGTTGGTATCGGATGCGGCCGTTGTCCTTGGCGTGCACCTGATGGAACTTGATGTCGTGGTCCTGGGTGGCGCTATATACCTTGACCGGGACGTTCACCAGCCCGAACGCGATCGAACCCTTCCAGATGGAGCGCATGTAAGTCAGTATGCCCACACTGTTGGGTCGCGTAACAGCCTGCCGGGGTGGTGGGCCGCCACGAATTCGGGAGTGCTCACTGTGCCCGCCTCAGCGACAACGGCGCAACCGGGTCTCGACGAAGCCGACATACGGCGCGCTGTCGCTGTGCGGCTGACAATCTGCCAATCCCTTATCTCGCCGTCACGGCGGTGCTCGAGGCGAAAGCAGAAGGGAGACAAGACTAGCCGAAATGCACCGCGGCGTTCAGCGTGGCCCGATCGGGTAGGTCGGCACCGGCTCGGGCGATGGTCAGCGCCGACGACAGGCTGGCCGCCTTGAGCGCTGCCGTCAGCGCATCGAGCCCGATCCGGCCAAGGGCGGCTCGCCGGCCGGCGCCCAACAAACCCAGTCCCCAGAGCGCGTCGAGGAGGCCGACCATGAACGCGTCGCCGGCGCCGACGGTGTCCACCACTCGGACCGGCCATGCAGGCACCCGGGCCTCGCCGGCCGAGCAGAACCCCAGCGAGCCCCGATCGCCCATCGTCAGGACGACGAGCGCAGGTCCCGACGCCAACCAGGCTCGGGCGGTACGCTCCGGCCCGTGGTCGGGATCGATCCAGCGCAGGTCCTCGTCACTGACCTTGACGACGTCGCTGCGCTCGACGAGGTGTGTGATGCGTTCGCGGGCCAGATCCCGGTCGACGATCAGCGACGGCCGCACGTTGGGGTCGAAAGTGACGGTGGCCGACACGCGATAGGCGTCGAGCAGCGCAGCGACCGCCAAGCACCCCGGCTCCTGCACGGCGGCGATAGATCCGGTGTGCACGAACAACGGCGGTGCGACTTCGGGCGTGCCGGGGAGCTGCCATTCGAGGTCGAACGTATAGGTAGCCGACCCGTCGTCGGCAATCGTCGCCACCGCAGTCGGCGTCTGGGTAGCGGAGCTGCTTCCCGGAACGAGCTGTGCACCGGAGGATTTGACGTAATCACCGATGCGCCGGCCGGGTTCGTCGTCGCCGATGTGGGTCAGGAAATCAACATCGCGACCCAGCCTGGCGAGTCCGACAGCGACGTTGAGCGGGCTGCCGCCGACATGCTCAGCGCTGACTTGCCCGTCGCGCTCGATGGCGTCGATCAACGCTTCGCCGATCACCAGCCCGCGGGTCATGGACTCACCGTTTTCGTGGCCAGCAACGCCTCCAGCGTGGCCCGTGCCCCGTGGCGATGCAACGAGTCCAGTGCCCAGCGATAGGCCTCGACGAAGCGCGGCACCTGCGCCAGCTCCCCGAACACCGTGGTGTTCTCGATGAAGGCCGTCGGATGCGCGCGCTGTGAGCGGGCGATCGGCACCAGCGAATCGGCCAGCCGGTCAACGACCTCGATCGGCTCGCCGCGCTCGTCGACGCCCTCGGCGTAGCGGGCCCAGCTGGCCACCGCCGCCGACGCCAGCCGAATGGGCCCGCCGGTGAGCAGGTTGGCGCGGATTACCGGAAGCAGCCATTTCGGGATGCGATCCGACGAGTAGGCGCACAGCCGCGCGACGGTGTCACGCACCCCGCGGTTGGCGAACCGCTCGATCAGCGTGCGCTTGTAGGCACCCAGGTCGATACCGGGCACCGGCCGCAGCGTTGGAGTGGCTTCGGAATCGAAGTACGCCAGCAGAAATTCGGCGAACAGCGGGTCACGGGCCGCGTCGTGGACGAACCGGTGCCCGCATAGGTAGCCGAAGTAGCACAGGCATTGGTGGCCGGCGTTGAGCAGCCGCAGCTTCATCAACTCATACGGGCCCACATCGTCGACCAGTAGGACACCCGCCTCCTCTAGCGGCGGCCTGCCGTCGGAGAAGTCGTCCTCGAGCACCCAGATGGTGAACGGCTCCGCCACCACTGGCCACTGGTCGGCGACACCGAAGTCGCGTTCCACCCCGGCAATGACGTCCGGTGTGGTCGCCGGAGTGATCCGGTCCACCATCGAACTCGGGAACCGCGTGTGTTCAGCCACCCACTCGGCCAGGCCCGGATGCCGTCGTTGAGCGCATGAGGTGACGGCCTGGCGTGCGACCTCGCCGTTGCTTTCGATGTTGTCGCACGACACGATCGTCGGCGAGGCGATGCCGCGGTCGCGGCGCCTGGCCAGGGCCTCGGCGATCAATGCGAACGCCGGTCCGTCAGGGTCGTCGTACCCGCCCTCGGTGATGGTCAGCGAGATGATCCGGGTGGTCGGCGCGGCGAGCAGCTCGATCGTCGCCTCCGGATCGTCGGGCGCGTAGCGGTAGTCCAGAATTGAGCCGATCACTCGGGCGTCCCGGCTGCCGTCGGGGTGTTCCAAGATCAGCGTGTACAGCCCGCCTTGGGCACGCAGCACGTCTCTCATCCGGCGGTCGGCCGGCATCACCCCGACACCGCAGATACCCCACTCGTGAGCCAAACCGCGCTGCAGCATCCTGTCGATATACATCGCCTGATGTGCCCGGTGAAAGCCACCGACTCCGATATGCGCGATGCCGACGCCGACGCCGTCGCGGTCATAGCTCGGCGTCGCGATCGGTAGTCGCCGCAGGGCGGCGCTGTTCAGCTGAACCACGGTGTCGACGGTACCTACGCGCGCTCACTACGAAGTACGTTGACACCATGGGTTCGACGGCGGAGGCGCGGGTGAAGCTGACCAACGCCGACAAGGTGCTGTACCCGGCCACCGGAACCACAAAGCAAGACGTCTTCGACTACTACACCGGCGTCGCCGAGGTGATGATCCCGCACATCGCCGGGCGTCCGGCAACACGCAAGCGCTGGCCCAACGGAGTCGACCGGCCCTCGTTCTTCGAAAAGCAGCTGGCCTCGTCGGCGCCGGATTGGCTGCCGCGCGCCAGTGTGACCCACCGGTCCGGGACGACGACCTATCCGATCATCGACAGCCCCACCGCGCTGGCCTGGATCGCACAGCAGGCGGCGCTGGAGGTGCACGTGCCGCAGTGGCGGTTCGTCGCCGAGTGGACGCGAAGCGGGGCTGAGGTACTCAAGCCCGGCCCTGCAACACGATTGGTGTTCGACCTGGATCCCGGTGACGGCGTGACGATGGCGCAGCTGACCGAGGTGGCGCGTGCTGTCCGCGATCTGATCGCCGATATCGGGCTGACCACCTTCCCGCTCACCAGCGGCAACAAGGGGCTGCACATGTACACGCCGCTGGATGAGCCGGTGAGCAGCAGGGGTGCCACGGTGTTGGCCAAACGCATTGCACAGCAACTGGAAAAGGCGATGCCTAAATTGGTCACGTCGACCATGACCAAGAGCTCCCGGGCCGGGAAGGTGTTCTTGGACTGGAGCCAGAACAGCGCCTCGAAGACCACCATTGCGCCGTACTCGCTGCGCGGCCGGGAGCATCCGACGGTCGCGGCGCCGCGCAGCTGGGAGGAACTCGACGACCCCGCGCTGAGCCAGCTGCGCTACGACGAAGTGCTGGGCCGAGTCGCCCGTGACGGCGATCTGCTGGCGCCGCTGGACGCCGACGTGCCCAGGCCGGATCGGCTGACCAAGTACCGCAGCATGCGCGACGCCTCGAAGACTCCTGAGCCGGTGCCTAAAACGAAACCCGCTGCCGGCCATGGCAATACGTTTGTAATCCAGGAGCACCACGCTCGCCGGCTACACTACGACTTCCGGCTGGCGCGAGATGGGGTGCTGGTGTCGTGGGCGGTACCGAAAAACCTGCCCGAAACCACATCGGTGAATCACCTGGCGGTACACACCGAGGATCATCCGCTGGGATACGCCACCTTCGAGGGCGTCATCCCCAAAGGCGAATACGGCGCAGGCAAGGTAATCATCTGGGACTCCGGAACTTACGACACCGAGAAGTTCAATGACTCCGCCGAAAAAGGGGAGGTCATCGTCAATTTGCACGGCAACCGGATCTCCGGGCGCTACGCGCTGATTCGAACCAATGGTGACCAGTGGCTGGCGCACCGGATGAAAGACCAGAAGGTCCTCGACTTCGACGAAGTCGCCCCCATGCTCGCCACGCACGGTTCGGTCGCGGCCATGAAGGCGAGTCAGTGGGCCTTCGAAGGCAAGTGGGACGGCTACCGGCTCCTGATCGAGGCCGATCACGGCAACCTGCGGCTGCGCTCCCGAAGCGGCCGCGACGTCACCAAGGAATATCCCGAATTACGTTCGCTGGCTGGCGATCTCGCCGATCATCACGTGGTACTCGACGGCGAGCTGGTCGCTTTGGACAAGTCCGGTGTGCCCAGCTTCAACGAGATGCAGAACCGCAACCGCGCCACCCGCGTTGAGTACTGGGCATTCGACCTGCTCTACCTGGACGGCCGTTCGCTGCTACGGGCCCGCCACCACGACCGGCGAAAGCTGCTGGAAACCTTGGCCAGTGCCAGCAATCTCATCGTTCCGGACCTGGTGCCCGGCGAGGACGGCGCGCAGGCGCTCGCATACTCGCTCAAACACGGCTGGGAGGGCGTGGTCGCCAAGCGACGCGACTCCAGTTATCAGCCGGGCCGGCGCTCGGCGTCATGGGTAAAGGACAAGCACTGGAACACCCAGGAAGTCGTTATCGGTGGCTGGCGAGCCGGGGAAGGCGAACGCAGCAGCGGCATCGGCTCGCTGATGATGGGCATCCCCAGTACCGGAGGGCTGCATTTCGCGGGCCGAGTTGGTACCGGCTTCACCGAACGCGACCTGGCGAACCTGAAGAAGACCCTGGCGCCGCTGCGCACCGACCAATCTCCCTTTGACGCCGCGCTTCCGGCGCGCGACGCCAAGGGTGTGACGTTCGTCGAACCGGTTCTGGTGGGGGAGGTGCGCTACAGCGAATGGACCCCGGATAACCGGTTGCGCCAATCGAGTTGGCGCGGGCTGCGGCCGGACAAGAAACCAAGTGAGGTGGTACGGGAATGAAATGGGTGACGTATCGGGGCTCGGATTTCGGCGACGGCGAACGCACCGGGGTGCTCTCCGGTGACACGATCTACGTGATGCCGTCGGGCGTGATGCTGCTCGACCTGATCGGGCGCGGAGCTGACGGCCTGCGGCAAGCCGGCGAGGACGTGCAGCGCTCACCATCGGCCGTAGTGCGACTCGGTGAGGTGAGGTTGATGGCGCCGATCCCACGTCCGCCGTCGATCCGCGACTCCCTGTGCTTCTTGGACCACATGCGCAACTGCCAAGCCGCGCTGGGCGCCGGGCGGGTGCTCGCCGACACCTGGTACCGCATCCCCGCGTTTTACTTCGCTTGTCCGGCAACCATTTTGGGCCCCTACGATGATGCCCCGACGGCTCCCGGAAGTGCTTGGCAAGACTTCGAATTGGAGATCGCCGCAGTCATCGGAACCGGCGACGGGGACCTCAGGGACCTTACGGTAGAGCAGGCCGAACAGGCCATCATCGGCTACACCATCTTCAACGACTGGTCCGCGCGAGACCTGCAGCAGATGGAGAGCCAACTGGCGATCGGGCAGGGCAAGGGCAAAGACAGCGGAGTCACGCTGGGCCCGTATCTGGTCACGTCCGACGAGCTCGGGCCGTACCGCCGTGACGGCAAGCTCAGTCTGCAAGTGACCGCCCTGGTCAACGACACCGTGATCGGTTCGGGGTCGACCGGCCAGATGGACTGGAGCTTCGGTGAAGTCATCTCCTACGTCTCGCGCGGCGTGACGCTCACCCCCGGCGACGTCATCGGGTCCGGCACGGTACCGACCTGCACGCTTGTCGAGCACCTCAATCCGGCGGCGCTGGAATCGTTCCCCGGCTGGCTACATGACGGCGACGTCGTCACTCTGCGGGTCCAGGGACTGGGGGAGACCCGACAAACCGTGCGCGCGAGCAGCCCACCGCACCCGCTGGCCGCCCGACCCAACCCGGACGCTCCACCCGCTCCCGCCCGAGTCAACCGCGCGCCCGCACGGGTGCCCTACACCCGCGGGCTGCACGAGGTTGCCGACCGAGTCTGGGCATGGACGCTGCCGGACGGTGGTTACGGGTGGAGCAACGCCGGG
>Ga0335081_10016634_pt1 | contig 11908 bp, 10 predicted proteins | sample Lox_Sample_35_FD_206713 | JGI IMG/M metagenome (GOLD analysis project Ga0335081, IMG submission 206713) | Soil microbial communities from Loxahatchee National Wildlife Refuge, Florida, United States - Lox_Sample_3.5 | ecosystem: Environmental > Terrestrial > Soil > Wetlands | place: USA... | reverse complement strand
GAAAGCGAATATGTGGCCATCGCCAAGCTCACCATGCACAACCGCGAGCACACAGTGTTTCTGCGCCCGCATGAAGGCGGCATGATGCTGCATACCATGTACTACGCGGACGAAGTGCGGCAGGTAGAAGGCTTTGGCGCGCCCGATGTGGAACTCAAAGAGGCTGAAATCAAAGTTGCGCATCAGTTGATCGAGGCGCTGGCCGCCGAGTGGGACCCCGAAAAATATCACGATACCTTCCAGGACAATCTCAAGAACCTGATCCAGACCAAGCTCGAGGGCGGCAAGATCACTGAAGTCGAGAAGCCAAAGAAGCTGGCCCCGGTCGTGGATCTGATGTCAGCCTTGAAACAGAGCCTGGCCGAGATGGAAGGCAAGAAGAAACCTGCGGCCACCGCCAAAACCGCAGGCGCTTCCGCCGGCAAGAAATCGCGCGGCCGCGGATAGGTCAGACTTCTTCCAACAACCTGAACCGGCGGATGCCTCTGCCCCGGCGGTCTCCTGCGCTGGCGCGGATCGGCGTCAGCCATTAGAATGAACACTTCCGGACGCACATGAAGCCAAGCGTGGGTTCGCCGGGGTGTCGATGAGCGGGAAGCGCGTGGGCCGCGCCGCGGCTATCTTACTTCTACTTCTGATTTGCACCAGCTGCGGGGACGTCTACCGCCCGGTGGCAACGCCAGTAGTTCCGCCGCCTCCAAATCCTGGGTTCGCCCACATCGCCGTGGTGGTCAGCGGCAACGGGCCGAATGATCCGGGCGCGGGCACGACCATCGATGTCTCAGGCGACAGTGCTGTGGGCGAGGCCAAGCTGGGCCTGATGCCGGGACACGCGGGCCTCGTGGCAAATGGCAGCACGGTGTATGTGGCCAACCGCCTGGACGACACCATCTCCTCCTTCAGCATCTTCAGTCCTACGACGTCTACGACGATCAGCCTGCCGCCGGGTTCGTCGCCGGCCTTTGTGCACACCACCGAGTTCTCTACCGCTTACGTGGCCAACTCCGGCAATGGCACGGTGTCGGCGATCAACACCCTGCTGAATGTGGTCAGCGCAACGATCACCGTTGGCGTCAATCCGGTAGCGCTGTCAGAGACTCCGAACGGACAGAAACTGTATGTGGTAAACGAGGGCACGAGCGGCGTGGCAGGAAGCGGATCAGTGAGCAGCATTAACACGCCTGACCGCAGCGTCAACCCTCCCGTCGCGAGCGGCTCCTGGACAACTCCGGTGTGGGCGGTCGCGCGCTCCGACAGTGGAAGAGTTTATGTGCTGGATGCAGGCACGGGCCTGGTTTCGGCGATTGATACCGCGACGGACGCGGTCGTCGCCAGCGTTTCGGTGGGAGCGGGCGCGAACTACATGATTTATGACAAAGGCCGCAACCGCGTGTACGTAACCAATACGCCGGGAAACTCGGTGAGCGTGCTGGATGTATCCACGGACACACTGACCGCGAAAACGGTGACGGTGGCAAATCCGCTTTCGGTGGCGGCGCTGCCGGACGGCAGCCGGTTCTACGTGGCCGGAGCGACCGTGAGCGGCGGCACTGTGACGTCGCAGGTCACGGTCTTTGACGCCTCAAGTTACGCCGCGAGCAAGACCATCGCCCTCACTTCGGTTCCGCAGATCTGCACGCCCAACACGCCGGTTGAACTTTCGATGGCGGCGGCGGCTGACAGCACCCGCGTATACGTAGGCAACTGCGATGCGGGCAACACGGCCATCATCCGGACCACGCCCAACAACTCTCCAGGATCTTCCGCGCCGCAGGACACGCTGGTGTTGAACCTGCCTGCCCCGGTGAGCGCGCAATCGCCCTCGAGTCCCGGCGGGACGCCTCCGCCCCAGAATCCAGTGTTCGTCCTCGCCGGCCCTTAGAAAAGCGTCAAAGTGTTCCTGCAAAATCGAAGAAGTGTTCCACGTGGAACACTTTGTTGGTATGGGAGCGTATGTACGGAAATATGCGGAATCGCTCGCAAGCATTTCTGTGGATTAGGGTTGTGAGCGGTGCCGAGATATCGGCACCGGGTTTCTCTTTCGCGGGCCAGGCACCTTTCAGCACGTAAAAGACCCAGGGAGCGATCTGGGTTCGCTTGCCCTGGAATAGGGTTCGTCGCCGGCGGCCAGCCGCCTGAGCACGTCGGCAGGTTCAAGCGAGGCGGCGCGATAAATCTCGCGATAGGAGTCGTCGGTACAGAGGATACCTTCGACGGGACGGGGGTCCTCGTGGTCGGTGACCACGATGCGGACGACGTCTCCGCTGCGGACGGCGGCATTGGCGGGGAAATCGCGGGTGGTGAAAGACGCCCACTCATGGGTGTAAATCTCGGGAGAAGAAACCACACTGACGAGCGCGCCGCAGGGCGAGAGCAGGTGCGCGAGATCGCGGAAAATGCGGCACCCCCGTCGAGGCTTATTATCTAGGCCAGAACTACACTAAGCAGGAGCTTGCGGCGGGGGATGCGGGCCACCCGCCCGGTCACGGGGGATGACGACCCAGTTTTCGAGCAAGCACAATGCGTTGGCCTGAAGCCGTCAGGGGATGATTTCGAATACCAGGCCGTTGTTGGAGTGGCCGCCTTTGGGGCTGACGCCGTAGAGGTTGCCTTGGGGATCGAGAACCAGGCCGGTATCCAGTTGGCCTCCGCGAGTGCCGTCGTGGAAGCTCATGAGAATTTTTTCGGTCCAGCCGCCGCTGCCGTCGGGACTCAACTCGAAGACGGTGCCGCAGTGGACCAGCTGGTTTTCATAGATGCAGCCGCCGTCGCCGCCGCCGTAGTAGGTGGTGCCGTAGAGATTGCCGGCGCTGTCGAAAACCAATTCGCCGTAAGGCAGGAACCCGTCGTTGCCGCCCTGAAAGCTGTAGATGACTCTTTCCTTCCAGCCGCCGTTGCCGTCGGGGCTCAACTGAAAGATGGTGCCGCAGCCATAGACGATGAAGCTGCAGACGGGCGCGCCGCCAGTCAAGGTAGCGCCGTAGAGGTTGCCCTGAGTGTCCATGGTGAGGCCGGCGATGGGTTCGCTGCCGTCGCCGCTGTGGAGGAAGGCGGCAAAGGTGTGAATGGTGCGTTGCTTCCAGCCGCCGACCCCGTCCGGGGCGAGCTCGAAGGCGGTCCCGCCATCGGTTGAGCCGCCGCGAAAGGTAGTGCCGAAGAGGTGGCCTTTGCGGTTCATGACCAAACCGGAATATGGGCCTGCGCCGGCCTCATGGAAGACATAGAGCACCTTTTCGGTCCATCCGCCGGAGCCATCGGGGGAAAGCTCATAAACCGTGCCGCCGTTGTCGTGCCCGCCGCCGAGCGATGTGGTGCCATAGAAGTTTCCGTCTGCATCGCGAATCAATTCGCCGTTGGGACTGGCACCGTCGAGCCCGGTGAAGCGGTGAAGGATGGTCTGCGTCCAGGGGCCGCTGCCGCCGGTTGGGGGACTGAGCTCAAAGAAAGTGCCGCCGTAGCTGGTGCCGTAGAGATTGCCTTCGCCGTCAAGATAGAGGCGTCCGACCGGTTCGCCACCGTCGTCGCCGCCGGTGAAATTGTGCAGGACGGTTTCCGTCCAGTGGCCGGTTCCATCCGGACTGAGTTTGAATACGGTCCCCAAGGTGGAATCGTAGCGGCCGTAAGTGACCCCGTACAGATTGCCGGCCGGATCGAAGATAAGCGCGCCGTCGGGAACGGAGCCGTCGTTACCCCCCTTGAAGCTGTAAAGTCCCAGCTCGGTTTGGGCTACGGCGAGGCTGGCGCACAGCAGGACGGCAAACAATAAGGCGGAAGGCACTACGCGATGGAAAATGCTCACGACACACCCCTGGGCTACGGACTGATGGCGGAGAACTACGTACATCGGGGCGGGGAACCCGACAGAAGACCAGAGAAGTCTCCTATGGTCCCGGTGGGATGTCAAGAGGCTGGAATGAAGCGTGCCAGAGGATTGTGAATCGTGAGGATGGGAGGACTATCCGGCGGCGGCGTGCTCCTGAAGCCGGGATTCACTATATCGTAAAGCGATATTCATAAAGACATTGCCGCGGTCGGTCTCGAAGCAGATGACCAAGGCCTCGGTATCTTCGCTTCCTTCAGGGCCGCGATCGGAGGTATGGAGCACGGGAGGATGCACGCGGAAACGGAACCCCTGATCGTTGAGCGTGGTGACGGCATTGCCGATGACCTGGTTGGCGAGTTCGCAGACGGTCTCGCGCACCAGCCCGTCGGACTCCGGGACCTCTGCCCCAGCAAACTGGCTGGCGACACGCACGGCGGTCTGCGGGTCAAGGTCGAAGATGATGCGTCCTTCGATATCGCCGGTGACGGCGACCAGAGCGGCGACGCCCTTGCGGCGATAGGCTTCTTCTTCCATGCTGAGATTGCCGATGGCCATGGGCGACTGCAGGCCCTGGGCCAGGACGGCATCCGCCGCATTGATGAACGGCTGAATGAGCTCCATCTTCATGTTCAGGCTCCTGTGACAACGGCGTTGGTGACGGTGGCATCGTCGCCCATCACATACTTGATGACTTCGTACAGTACTTCCGGCTTGACCGGCTTCTGCACGAAATGGCGAGCGCCCCGCTGCAGGGCGGCCACGATATTTTCCTGATAGCCGACCGAGGACACCATGACGACCCGGGCAGCGGGATGTTGCTGCACGATTTTCTCGGCCGCTTCGATGCCTTCCATCTGTGGCATGGTGATGTCCATGAGCACGATATCGGGCTGCGTGCGCTCATATTCGGTGATGGCGGTCAGGCCGTCTCCGGCTTCGCCGGCAAGCTGGCCGCCGAAGGTTTCGATCATCCGGGCCAGGTTCTTGCGGGCGAAGACGGAATCGTCCACTACCAGGTAGCGGACCGGCTGCCCGTCCTTGCTGCGTCGTACTGCCGCAAACTGCTCCATTGTTGTTCCTCCCACTGCTGTATCCCCTTCCCGGCCGTTACGGAAATGCCGGTCCTACTAAAATTAAAATCAGCTCTTGCCAACGCGGGCGGCCTTCTCGTTCTCGGTGTCGCCGGCGGTGGCTGCGGTTTTGCGTTCGGTACACTGGGCCATCAGAGTGTTCGCCAGCGCATCCAAACCCACCACCCGGGAAGCAAATCCCCGATCAATGGCAGCTTTGGGCATGCCGTAGACTACGCAAGACTCTTCACTCTGGGCGATGGTGACGCCGCCAGCTTCCTTCACCAGTCCCATGCCATGGGCGCCATCTTCCCCCATACCCGTCATCAGGACGGCAATGGTGCGGCTGCCAAACTCTTCGGCAACGCTCCTGAACAAAACATCGGCGGAGGGGCGATGTCCGTTGACCCGGGGTTCGTCCCCGAGTACAGCGACAGCGCCGCGCGGCAGGCGAGCCACTTTGAGATGGCGGCTGCCGGGGCAAACCAGGGCCCGGCCGGGAAGCAGCAGGTCTCCCGACTGGGCTTCTTTCACCTTGATGGCGCAGATTTCATCCAACCGCCGGGCAAACATCTCGGTGAAGCCCTCGGGCATATGCTGCACGATGAGAATGGTGCCGGGAAAATCCTTGGGCAGTTGAGGCAGAAGATACTGCAGAGCCTGCGGACCGCCCGTAGAAACTCCGATGGCTACGATGCGTGACGGGCCGGCGTGGGCATCGGGAGTTGCCTTGCTGACGGTATCCACGGCGAGAGGCGCGGAATTGCGGAATGCGCGGCTGCTGGCGGCGGCCTTGATCTTGGCAATTAACTCCTGAGCGATTTCCGGCATCCGCGCGGAGACATCACTCGGTTTGGCCACGAAATCGAATGCGCCCATAGAAAGTGCACGCAGGGTCACGGACGCGCCATCGGTGCTTTGCGAACTGACGACAATCACCGGCAGCTGGTGGCGGCGCATGATCTCCTTGAGCGTGTCCAGTCCATCCATGGCTGGCATGTCGAGATCGAGGGTGACGACCTGGGGCTGCAATTCCTCGATTTTCCTGAGCCCGAAGATTCCGTCCATGGCCGTGCCCACGACCTGAATGGATTGATCGGTGGCCAGAATCTGGGGAATGAGCTTGCGCATGAGCGCGGAATCATCCACCACCAGCACGCGGACGGGTGAGGTCATAGTTGCCTCCCGGCTGCGGCGTGCGCACACCGCGCCCGTTCAGCTTGCGAGAGCAACAGGCCGAAATTGACGCCGCCGGCTGTCTCCGGACGGGACCTGGAAAAACGTTCCACCATGGCGGGTATGTTCAGGATGAGCACGACCCGGCCATCCCCCAGAATGGAAGCGCCGCTGACCAGATCCGTTTCGACTGTCTGATCATCCATTGCCTTGATGACCAACTCCTCTTCGCCGTCAAGGGCATCCACCAGCAAGCCGAGTTTTCGTTCCCCCAGGGAAACCACAAGCACAAAAATGCGCCGTGAACTGTGGAGTTCGGGCGCCGCAGGCGGACTTCCCAGACGGACGAGCGGCAACACCAGATTGCGAAGCTGCAAGACCTCGTAATTGTCCACCTGATGCAGGTCGGATTCGACGGCGCGGGCAATCTCGGCAACGATGTTCAAGGGGATGGCATAAAGACGCTGTTCCACGCGGAAGAGCAGAGCTTTGATGATGGCGAGCGTGAGCGGCAGCTTCAATCGAAAGGCGGTGCCATGGCCGGGATTGGTATCGATCTCGACGGTGCCCTTCAGACGGTGAATGACGCTTTCTACTACGTCGAGGCCCACGCCGCGACCGGAGATCTCAGTGATTTCATCGGCAGTACTGAATCCCGGCCGGAAGATGAGTTGCAGGGCTTCGGTGTCGCTCATGGCGGCGGCTTCCTCCGGGCTCAGGAGACGGCGCTCGGTGGCTCTGTTCTTTACTTTCTGCAAGTCGATGCCGCGACCGTCATCGCGGATCTCGACTACTACCTGGTTGCCCTGATGGTAGGCGTCCAGACGCAACGTTCCGTGCTCCGGCTTGCCGTCGCGCCGGCGCTCTTCGACGCTCTCAATGCCATGACTTATGGCGTTGCGTACGAGATGAGTCAGCGGTTCGGCGATCGCGTCCAGAATGCTCTTGTCCAGGTCTGTGTTCTGGCCGCTGACGATGAGTTCCACAGACTTGCCGCATTGTCTGCCGACGTCGCGGGCCATGCGGGGAAAACGCCGAAACAACTGTTCCACCGGCACCATGCGGACCTTCATGACCGAGCGCTGCAGATCGTTCAGCACACGCGCCTGGAATGCCATGGCGTCGACAAAGCGGCCGCGAAGAGCTTCCTTTGGGTAGTTTCGAGCGAGCTCGCTCAGCGCTTGCTGCAGCATGGACTTGCCAATGATCAATTCGCCCACGAGGTTGAGCAGATTGTCGACCCGGCTGGCTTCTACGCGCAGAATGTTCTCGCTCGCGGCAGCACTTTTCCCATGGCGATCCGGTTCGGAAACGGAGTCGGGAACCGGATTTTTCGCTTTCGGCGGCTCGGGTGATCCGAGGGCAGACGCAGGATTGTCGGGATACGGATTGGCGGAGTTCGTTACCTGCGGCTTCTGCGCCGTGACAGGAACGGGCTCGATCGTGACTTGCGAAATAACCGTAGGAATGCGGCATTTCGCCGTCAATTCCTGCGCAGTGCGGTTTGAGGCTGCCAATAGCTGGAAGTGTTTATTGGCCTGAGGTGAGGATTGATCGGGCCAGGTGCCGAGAATCTCGCTCATTGGAGACAATGCGTTGAGCACCAACTGCCGCGCCGCAATCGGCATGACGCAGTTCGGGTCAATTTCAGCCTTGATGTCATAAACCTGCTTGCCTTCGCGGACAGCCGCCTCTACGGCCAACTTCTCGTATTCGGTCCAGACCACCTCGGGCGTGGAAACGGGTGGCTCCTGCTCAAGCGATTTTCGACCGCCTGGGTTGGAAGTCAACCTGACAATCATCTGCCGCAAGGGTTCCGCGGATGGCGGGTCCACCTGGTTTTCGTAGCTGGAAAGCATCGCGTCAAAGGTGTCTGCGGCGGCAAAGAGAATTTCCGCCAGCGAGGCATAGGAAGGAAGCGTTCCCAGGGCCAACGCGTCTTCCAATTCGTGCGCCAGTTCACTGAAGCGATGGAAACCGCAAGCCGCGGCGTCTCCTTTCAAGGTGTGCACCACACGCCGCGCGCTGCGCATGCTTTCGCCGTCTGTCGGAGACTTCTCCAGCTTCAGGGCCTCGTCATTGAGCGACTGCAGCAACTCGCGCGCTGTTTCAAAGAACAGCTGGCGCAACTCCGCACCGCGTTCGTCGGAGAACATGGTCACGCGGTCACCTCAGTTTTCTGATATGCCGTCCCGCTATTGCGGTACACCATGCTGAACTTATCGGTCAGTCCCAGGAGACTCTCGGCATGGCCTACGAAAAGGTAGCCCCAGGGATTGAGGCAGCGGCGGAACTTCTCCACCAGCCGCTTCTGCTCCGGCTCGTCGAAGTACATCATTACGTTGCGGCAGAAAATCACGTCGTTGCGCTGAGGCAAGAACTCGGTCTTCAGGTTGTGAAAGTCAAAGTGCACCATCTCTTTCACAGCCTTCTTGATGGCGTACCGTTCGCCAACCTTATCGAAATAACGCAAGCGGTAGTTGTAGTCCACGGAAGACATCTGATTTTCGCTGTAGATTCCCTCCTGCCCGGCGCGCAGCACGGAGTAGCTTATGTCGCTGGCCAGAATCTCGACCTTCCACGGCGGAGGAACGAGCGGCTTCGGGTAGGGCATCTCGAAGGGCAGAGGGTTGCGGAGGTAGTAGTAGGCCAGCGCGTCGGCCACGAGCATGGCGATTGTGTAGGGCTCCTGGCCTGTCGAGCATCCGGCGCTCCAGATGCGCAACGAGTAATCCCGACGTTCCTGCTTGTGGCGAAATATCTCTTCAAGGATGTGCTTATGGAAAAGGTCCAACTGCGCCTTGTTGCGAAAGAAACTGGTTTCGTTGACCGTGAGGTTCTCCAGCAGGCGGGCGAGTTCATCTTTGCCCTCGGCGCTGATCAGCAAGCGGTAGTAGCTATAGAACGAATCGAGCTGGCACTCTTTGAGACGGCGCTGCAGGCGGTCCTGCAGAAAATGGGCGCGTCGGGAATCAAAGTGCATGCCGCACTCCTGATACACCAACGTCTGCAGGAGCTTCATCTCGGAGTCGCTGAGTTGAGTTTGTACGCCGGCTGTGCTCATACGTTTTCCTGATCCGTCCTTGCTACCGGGTGGCGGTAGCGCCATTCGCGGCCGCCGCAGGAGGCCGGGGCGTCTGATCGGATCCGCCCGGCCGGTGCAACCCGCTGTATGCCAGCAGGCGGCCCATGTCGAGCAACACGATCAAACGGCCGCGCCACTTGCCGAGGCCGGTCACACAATTCAAGCCGCCTTCCTGAAACATCGCGGGAGAGGCCTCGACATCACTGGCGGGGATCTTGAGCACCTCGGAGGCAGAGTCGACGATGAGTCCGACCAGCCGCCCATTGTGCTCAACCACCAGAATGCGATTCCGGCGATTGGGGGTAATCGTGGTCTCTCCGAAACGTTTGCGCAGGTCGAGGATGGAGACGATCTTGCCGCGCAGATTGATCACGCCCTCGACGTAGTCCGGAGCGTCCGGCACCGCTGTGATTTCCGGGACGCGGACAATCTCGTGCAGGGAAGTGATAGGCACGCCATAGGTCTCGCGTCCGACCCTGAATCCGACAATGTGGAATTCGCGATTCATCGTGGTTCCCGGCTCAGCCGCGTGCTCCGGCGGCCGCCTGGCGGGCGCTGGTTCTGGAATCGTCGCGGTATGAGAAGGCGCGCTCCACCTGTTCCAGCGCGAAACGATCCATAGAGTCGAGCAGGTTGCGCGACATCTTCGACATCTGCTCCGCGGACGCCGCCAATTCGGTGGAACCAGAGGTTGTCTGCTGTACCAGTTCCCGCATGCGCTCCATGGCTTTGACTACCGCGTGAGCCCCGGAAGCCTGCTCTTCCACGGCGGAATTGATTTCGTGAGTAATCTCGTTCAGGCGGGTGGTGGCGCGCGCAATCTGGGAGGAGCCGTGCGACTGCTCGTTCGTAGCAGCGCCGATTTCCTGCGCGAATTTGTAGACTTCCGTGACCACATTGGAAATCTTGCGCAGCGCGGTGTTCAGTTCGTGGCCAAGGCCCAGGCCCTCGTTCACAATGCCGGTGCTCCGATCCATATTTTCGACGGCCTTCCGGGCCTCCTTCTGGATACTCTGGATCAGGTCGGAGATCTCTTTGGTGGATTGCGCCGACTTTTCTGCCAGCTTGCGGACTTCATCCGCCACCACCGCAAAACCGAGTCCATGCTCGCCCGCGCGCGCCGCTTCGATGGCGGCGTTCAGCGCCAGGAGGTTGGTCTGCTCGGCGAGGTCATCAATCACCTCGATGATCTTGCCGATATCGTCGGCCCGTTGGCCAAGCACTCCGATGATTTCACCCGAAGAGTGAATCGTGGTGTTGATGCGATTCAGTCCATCCGTGGCTTTCTCCATCGTGGTGATGCCGTTCTGCACTTCCTCGCGCGAGCGATTGGAAATATCCAGCAGAACCTTGGCGGTATCGGCCACGCGCTGGATGGAGGCCACCATCTGGTCAATGGAGGCTGAGGTTTCGCTGACGCTCGAAGCTTGCACCTGTGTGCTTTTCACCATGTTCTGCACGTTGACGCTCATTTCGTGCATGGTGCTGGTGACCTCGTCAATCGCAGACGAAGTCTGCAAGCTGATTTTGGCGGACTCGTCGGAGGCGCCGGCCACCTGGTTGGCGGCGTTCGCCACCTGGGAAGCCGCATCGCGGCCCTTGCGCACCAGCGTCCGCAAGCCTTCGATCATGCGGGCAAAGGCATTGCCAAGGGTGTCATTCTGGGAGCGAGGTTTCGCGTCAACCGTCAGGTTTCCGCCCGCGATGGCTTCGGAAACGGAGGCCATCTCCCTGAGATAGGTCACCATGTTACTGAAGGTGCGAGCCAACTCTCCGAGTTCGTCCTTGCGGCGGACGTCGACTTCGTGATCGAGGTCTCCGGAATTCCCGATCTGTTGGGCCACATTCATCAGGTCGTTAAGCGGACCGGTGATGGACTTGGCGGTGGAGTAGGCGATGGCGATACCCAGCGCAAGCGCCAGCAGGGTGCTGAATAAAGCAACCAGGCCGGTGGCCGTCGCTGCCGTTTCATCCGACTTGCGGCTTTCCTCGAGAATCTTCTTGTTTTCCTCGCTGGCGACATTGAGGTATTCGCTGGAGCTTTTGACCCATGACGACGCATCCTTCTGCAAGTAGAAGATCTGTAGCTCGGCTACGGTGGCGTTGCCGGCGTCCACTTCTTTGCGTTTTTCCATCAAGGGGGCGGCAAAGTCCGTGTTCCAGGCTTGTTCGTTCCTCGCGACCTTCTCGAGTGCCGCGCGCTGCTGCTCGGAGTTGGCCCTGTTTTCTCCGAACTGGAGCCGTTCGTTCAGACGCCGCATTCCGTCAGTGAGGCGATCGACCTCGCGCGTGTCTCCGCTCAGCAGATAGTTGCTGAGGTAGAGCCGGTTCTGCATCATCTGGAAGGTGATCTGGTCGGTCGTTTCCGCCATCTCCAAGGCTTGCGAGGCGGCGGCTTTGGCACTGTGTTCCCTCTGCACGGCGATCAGGTTCACCAGAAAGAGAACAACCACCATGGCGAGAACAGCACCGAAATTCACATATAGCTTCTTGCCAATCCGCATTACCCCTCCCCGATGCACCCGGCCAGGTCAGAACTGCCCCAGCCTTAGACACAACTCTTCCCTGCGAACAAACTCTGCTGTTGCGCGAGTGCAATGCCGGTGCCACGGTAGCCGGTATTGCTCGACCATTTGCTCGTAAGTAATAAACCTAGTATTACCAGCGGGTTAGGCGAGTAGCGACCCTCGGGAGGGAAAGCATATTGAATTAGAATCGTCTCATTCAGCGGCCAACGTCTCACGTTGAGAACCG
>Ga0335081_10016632_pt1 | contig 11908 bp, 11 predicted proteins | sample Lox_Sample_35_FD_206713 | JGI IMG/M metagenome (GOLD analysis project Ga0335081, IMG submission 206713) | Soil microbial communities from Loxahatchee National Wildlife Refuge, Florida, United States - Lox_Sample_3.5 | ecosystem: Environmental > Terrestrial > Soil > Wetlands | place: USA... | reverse complement strand
ATGCCGACCAGCACGAGGGCGAGCAGGACGGCGACGTGCGCGCTCGAGTCCGCGGCGACCGCCGGGAAGCTCTCGGCGCGTGCGATCCCGACCGACACGGCGGTCGCGGCGACCGCGATGGAGAGAACGAGCGCCGCCGAGGTGATAAGCTGCGCGACCGCGGTGGAGCGGTGGCCGTGTGCGCGCGCGCACGGCGGCGGCGTGAAACCCGTGCGGTCGATCCGGTCAAGCGTCATGGCATCTGCCTTTCGAATCACTTTCCCCTTGGTCAGGAAAATCGATCCCGATACCGGCGGCGTTTCGACCGGAATCCGGCGAAGCCTTTGAAGATCGGCGGCGATTTCGTGGCGAGCGGTTAAGAAAGGGTTAACGCGAGAACGCGCGCTTGCGAATTTCCACGCGTGTGGCTAACGCGCAACGCGTCGCGCGAAAATCATCCCCGTCGCGCGCTTTTGCCGCGGCGAATGCATTACTCGACGATCGCCATCGCGGCCGGCTGCCAATTGATCGGCACGTATCCGGGCTGCTCGGTGACGCGCTTGAGCCACGTGCGGATCGAGGGAAAACCGGTGAGATCGAAGACGCTCTCGTTCGCCATGTGCGTGTAGGCGTAGAGCGCAATGTCGGCGATGGTGTAGCGGCCGGCGGCGAAGAAATCATGCGTCGCGAGATGCTTCTCCATCACGCCGAGCGCCTGGTAGCCGTTCTCGGTCCAATCCTCGAGCGCGTGCGTCTGCAACTCGCGTCCGCCCTTGACCACGGTGAGCCAGAAATGCGCGGCGCCGAGGTTCGGCTCGACGCTGTGCTGCTCGAAGAACATCCATTGCAGCGCCTCGGCGCGGTCGATCCGGTCGTCCGGCGCGAGCGGCGTGCCGCCGGCGATGTACCAGAGGATCGCGCCCGATTCGGCGAGAAAACGGCCGGGCGTCACTTCGAGCAGCGGCACATGGCCGCTCGGGTTCTTGGCGAGAAACTCGGGCGTGCGGGTGTCGCCCTTGAGGATGTCGACCTCGATGAGCTGGTGCTGGATCTTCAGCTGGGCGAGCGCAAGGCGCACCTTGTAGCAGTTGCCGGAGCGCCGCATCGAATAGAGCGTAAGCATCCTGATCCTACCGCCTTGAGCCTGCAGCTTCGCGTTCGCCGCTCCCACGAGTCTCGTTCGGCGCATTCAGCCACAAAGCGTGGCTGTTGCAAGGCGCCAGTTTGCTCTCGCCGCAAAAGAGCGATTGCATATCGTCGCGTCGGCGAATGGGAAAACGATCGCCTCCGATGCGCCGCGCGCGCGACACGCGCGTTTTCACCGCGAAGATGGTCCACACGGGATCGGCCGCGCGCCGCCATCGGCTCGATGCCCGCAAGTTATTTTAGGCCTCCGATCGGCAAAAGCCACGGAATTTAATCGTTGTTTAACCGCATCTACGGAACTTGATTCCGAATCCCTGCGCAGCGACCGAACCGGAGCTTCTCATGACCGCCGTTCTCGCCAAGATTTCGGAGCCTGATGCGGGCGGCCATGAACCAGAGAAGTCGGTCGTCGACGTGGCGCGGCCGCAGGCGACGCAAGCGGTCGATACCGTGCTCTTGCGCATTGTAGGCGAGACCAAGACGAGCCCCCTCAAGATCATGCGCGACTATGTCGGCCTCTCGTTCGGGCCCGGCAAGGTCTCGTTCAAGGACTACACGCAGCTGCGCCTGTTCGACGAGGCGTTCTGGCAGGGCGCCGACCGGCGGCAGGTGGTCGGGCAGCATCGCGGGGTCGAGATCCACCAGCAGGTCAACTTCCGCCACGACTGGTGGGGCATGTTCGACAACAAGGTCGCGATGGCGAGCTACCTTTCGGCCTACGGGTTCCCGGTCATTCCGACGCACGCGGTCTATTGTCCGCAGCTCGGCACGCCCGCCGCGCATGTGGCGCGCGACGCCGACGGGCTGCGCCGCGTGCTTGCCGATGAATCCAGCTACCCGTTGTTCGGCAAGCCGACCGAGGGACTGCAGAGCCTGGGCTCGGTCGGCCTCAGGCGCTACTCGTCGCAGTCGCATTGCCTCGAGACGGCCGATGGCCGCGTGGTCGCGCTCGATGCCTTCGTCGCCGACATCGTCCGGAACTATCCGGGCGGCTACATGCTGCAAAAGTTCGCCTCGCCGCATGCGACGATCCGCGCCCTGTGCGGCGACCGGCTGCCGACGATCCGCGTCGTGACGCTCAATCTCGAAGGCGCGCCCAAGGTTTTTCGCGCCTGCTGGAAGATCCCGGCGGGCGACAATACCGCCGACAATTACTGGCGCGCCGGCAACCTGCTGGCGCAGATCGACGTCGCGACCGGAACCGTGCAGCGCGTGCTGTCGGGCGCGGGGCTGTCGCTCGCGCATCACATTTTCCATCCCGACACCAAAGTGCACATGATCGGGTTCCAGCTTCCGCACTGGGACGCCATGGTCGCAATGGTGGTCGAGGCGGCGCGGTTGCTGCAGCATGTGCCGCTGATCGGCTGGGACGTGGCGGCGCTCGACAACGGGCCGGTGATCGTCGAGATGAACGAGCGGCCCGATTTCTTCCTGCCGCAGCTCGCCGACGCGCGCGGCATTCTCGACGCCGAGCTGACTGCGTTCCTTGCGGTGCAGAAGCGCAAGGCCGCGGAGCGGAAGCAGGCGAACAGGAGCTCGCTCAGAGAGATGTGAGAATATCCTGCTGAGCGTGCGCTCCCTCCCCCGCAAGCGGACCGCAAGCGGGGGAGGGCGGGGAGGGGGAAGCCACGGGCACAGAGCAAGCGGCTTCCCCCTCTCCGGCTCTCCCCCGCAAGCGGGGGAGAGGGAGCGCGGGCGCAGTGCTCGCCTAACCAGCCGCAACCGCCGGCACCGTCTCCGCCCCATCGCCCCGCCGCATCTGCGCGAGCGTCACGCGCAGCGCCGAGTCGCGCAGCGCGACCATCAAGGCGTCGATGTCGGCTTCAGTCGTGCGGTGGTTGACGATGGCGGCGCGGATGACGGTGCGGCCGCCGATGATGGTGGTCGAGGGCGCGGCGACGCCGCGCTCCTGCAGGTCGATCACGATCGCCTTGTTGAGCTCGCCGTCGGGCGAGGTGCGCAGCCCGAAGCAGACGATGTTCAGCGCGACCGGCGCGGCGAGCTCGTACAGGCTCGCCTGCTCGGTGAGCCGCTTTTCCAGGTACTTGGCGACCCGGCAGGTGTGCTCGATGCAGGCGCCGATCTTGTCGGCGCCGTGGACGCGGAACGTGAACCAGGTCTTCAGGGCGCGAAATCCGCGCGAGAGATCGGGGCCGAGGTCGCACGGCCAGACCTCGCCGGCCGCGAGGCCGCTCGGGGCGCGATGCAGATAGGCGGCCGGGTTGCTGAAGGTGCGGCGGTGGCGCTCCGGATCGCGCACCAGCAGGAAGCCCGCGTCATAGGGCACGTGCGCCCATTTGTGGAAATCGAAGGCGATCGAGTCGGCGCGCTCGATGCCGCGGATCAGCGGCCGCAGCGAAGGCGACAGCGCGACCAGCGCGCCGAACGCGCCATCGACGTGGAACCAGAGCTTCTCCCGCACGCAGATGTCGGCGACCGCCGCGAGATCGTCGAACGCGCCGGTGTTGACGGTGCCGGCGGTGGCGGCGACCAGGAACGGCCGCAGGCCGCGCGCGCGATCGCCGGCGATCGCCTCCGCGAGGGCATTGGCGCGCATCGCGCCGCGCTCGTCGACCGCGACGAGGCGGAGGAACCGCGACCCGATGCCGGCCATCTCCATCGCCTGCTTGATGCAGCCGTGCGCCTCGGCCGAGGTGTAGGCGACGAGCTGCCCGCCGGCGTCGCGCAGGCCGCCCCGCCGCACGTCGTCGCCGAGGCACGCATTGCGCGCGACCAGCAGCGCCAGGTGGTTGGCGGCCGAGGTGCCGGTGACGAAGACGCCGGAGGCTTGCGCCGGAAAGCCGAACAGCTCGGCCGCCCACGCCGTGATCTGACGCTCGACCTCGAGCGCGATGTGATTGCGCCCGCCGCAATTGTTGTTGAGCCCGGCGGCGAGCATCTCGGCGATCATGCCGGCCGGCGTGCCGGCGCCGTGCACCCAGCCCATGAACAGCGGATGCAGGTTGCCGGTCGCATAAGGGCGTATCAGCGACGCGAAGTCGGCGAGCACCGCGTCGAGATCCTGCGGCGCCGCCGGCAAGGGTTGGCGGAACTCGCGCACCACCTCGGGCGGCGCCGGCTGCCAAACCGGCCGCTCGCGCACGGTGCGCAGGAAATCGATCATGTCGTCGAGCGCGCGGCGGCTCGCGGCGCGAAACGCCTCCCAGTCGTCGGGATCGAGATTGGGCGCGGCGGTGTTCGGGGATTGCATGCCGAATATCCGGGTGTCCCGCATGTTTCGGCCCGCGTCGTTAACACCGCGTTAATCTCGTTGGTTTGCCATGGGCGCCGCCTCGGCCTTCGGCGTTGCTTGGCCGTGCCGGCGCATATCCCGGCGAAAGCCCGCCCCCGACTTGATCGGGGGCGAACACCGGTTCGCCGACAAGGATATGCGCCAACGCGTGACACATTTGGGCGATCGGGATCGAGGGCAGGCGGCGATGAGACCGGACCGCGCGTTGCAGGCGCATCGATCCAACAATCAATCTGTTCGGGCGCAGCGCGTGCCGGCCGACGCCGCGCTCGACGCGGCGCTGATTTCCGGCAGCGATGCGCGGCTCGCCCTCGACCCGGCGAGCCGCATGAATCCGTACGGCACGCAGCCGTTTCCCCGGCCCGACGAGATCAGCCTGTCGTCTTCCACGGCGAGCACGATCTCGCCGCGCGGCTATGCGGCGGCGCGCGCCGCATTCGCGCGGCTCGAGGATGCACGCGGCCGCGAGCGCCTGGCGCCGGTCTTCGCCGACCTCGCCGACGAGTTGCGCGGCGCGATCCGCCGCGCCTTCGACCTGCCGGACGCCGAGGTGGTGCTGTCGCCCTCGGGCACCGACGGCGCGCTGCAGGCGCTGTTTCTCGCGCGCGGCCTGTTGCGCCGACCGGTCACCAGCATCGTGGTGGCGGCGGACGAGAGCGGCAATGGCGTGCCGGCGGCGGCCTGCGGCCGTCACTTCGCGGCGGCGGCGTCGAGCGGGCGACCGGTCGCGAAGGGGGAGCCGATCGCGGGCCTTGCCTGCGCGGCCGTTTGCGTGGCCGCGCGCGACGCGCAAGGGCAGGCGCGGCCGCTCGCCGAGATCGACGCCGAGGTCGCGGCGGCGGCCGAGAACGCCGTTCGCGCCGGCAATGGCGTCGTGCTGCACGCCATGGATCACTCCAAGCTCGGCGGTGCGGGCCCGAGTCTCGCCTGCCTGCTCGAGATCTGCGCGCTCGCGCCGGGCGCCGTCCAGGTGGTGGTCGACGCCTGCCAGGCGCGGCTGAGCCGCGCGCGGCTCGCCTGGTATCTCGACCAGGGATTCCTCGTGCTGATCACCGGCTCGAAATTCTTTGCCGGGCCGCCGTTGAGCGGCGCCCTGCTCATTCCGGAGGCGCTGCGGTCGGCGGTCGGGCGGATCGCCGAGGTGCCGGCGGGACTTGCCGACTACACGACGCGCGCCGACTGGCCGGCCTGCTTTGCGCTGATTTGCGAGCGGCTGCCCGCGCGGGCGAATGTCGGACAGGCTTTGCGCTGGCGGGCCGCGGTCGAGGATATCCGCGCCTATTTCGCGGTGCCGGAGCTGTTTCGCAAGGTCGCGCTGGCGGAATTTGCCGCCGCGGCGGCGCGCCACAGCGCACGGTTTCCCGAGTTGCGGCTGCTGCCCGAGCCCGGCGTGTCGGGCGGGCATCGGGAGCACGACGAGTTTGCCGCGCGCACCATCTTTCCATTCACGGTCATGCGCGACGGCCGCGCGCTGTCGCCCGGCGCGGCGCGCGTGCTGCACCAGGCGCTCAACATGGATGCGGCGGCGCTCGGCTTCGCCGATCCGGCGGCCGCAACGCCCTGCCATATCGGCCAGCCGGTCGCGATCGCGGAGGGCACGATCGGCGCGCTGCGCATCAGCGCCGACGCGCGGCTCGTGTCGGACAGCTGGGGCGGGGCGGGCGACCTGGTCGCGACGGGACGGCTGACCCAGCGGCTCGACCAGATCGGCACGGTGCTCGAGAAATTGCGGTTCCTGCTGGCCAATTTCGACCGGCTGGGTCCCGGTCCGGGCTGACGCATATCCCGGCGAAAGCCGGCCCCCGACTCGATCGGGGATGGACACCGGTTCGCCGACAAGGATATGCGGAAACTAACGGCGGCGTGAACGCTCGCGACAGGGAAATTCATGGCTCGGGCGCGCGTCCGACCCTTGCCCGATGCGGCGTCCCGCATTACGACATCGCACTGCACCATGGGCCTCCCCGAGTCTGTGCGGGCCCTCCGGAGACAGCGACATGGCCTTCCTTGCGGACTCGCTCAAGCGCATCAAGCCCTCCGCCACCATCGCGGTGACCGACAAGGCGCGCGCGCTGAAGCTGGCGGGCCGCGACGTGATCGGCCTCGGCGCCGGCGAGCCCGACTTCGACACGCCCGACAACATCAAGGAAGCGGCGATCAAGGCGATCCGCGACGGCAAGGCGTCGAAGTACACCAATGTCGACGGCATCATGGAGCTCAAGGAAGCCGTGGTGCGCAAGTTCAAGACCGAGAACGGGCTCGACTACAAGACCTCGCAGATCACGGTCGGCACCGGCGGCAAGCAGGTGCTCTACAACGCGCTGGTCGCGACCCTCAATCCGGGCGACCAGGTGATCATCCCGGCGCCCTACTGGGTGAGCTATCCCGAGATGGTCTATCTCGCGGGCGGCGAGCCGGTCGAGGTTCCGACCACCATGGAGTCGGGCTTCAAGATGAAGCCCGAGGCGCTCGAGCGCGCGATCACGCCGAAGACCAAGTGGGTGCTGCTCAACTCCCCGTCGAACCCGACCGGCGCGGCCTATGCCAAGGCGGAGCTCAAGGCGCTCACCGACGTGCTGGTGCGCCATCCCGACGTCTGGGTGCTCACCGACGACATGTACGAGCACCTCGTCTACGACGACTTCGAGTTCTTCACCGCCGCCCAGCTCGAGCCGCGGCTCTACGAGCGCACGCTCACCGTCAACGGCGTGTCCAAGGCCTATTGCATGACCGGCTGGCGCATCGGCTTTGCCGGCGGTCCGGAGCCGCTGATCAAGGCGATGGCGGTGATCCAGTCGCAGTCGACCTCCAACCCGGCCGCGGTGTCGCAATGGGCCTCGGTCGAGGCGCTCAACGGGCCGAAGGACTTCATCCCCAAGCACAACAAGATCTTCAAGGAGCGGCGCGACCTCTGCGTCTCCATGCTCAACCAGGCGAACGGCATCGTCTGTCCGAAGCCGGAGGGCGCGTTCTACGTCTTCCCGTCCTGCGCCGGCACCATGGGCAAGACCTCGCCGACCGGCAAGAAGCTCAAGACCGACGAGGATTTCGTCACCGAGCTGCTCGAAGCCGAGGGCGTCGCGGTGGTGCAGGGCACGCCGTTCGGCCTCGGCCCGGCGTTCCGCATCTCGTATGCGACCGCGACCAGCGCGGTGCAGGAGGCGTGCGAGCGCATCCAGCGCTTCTGCGGGAATTTGCGGTAGGGCCGATCTTAGCGCGGCAACACACAGGGCACGGTCTGCCGGCTGTGCCGCCGATAGATATGGAAATCGGTGTCGGTCGTCAGCAGCACCGGGTCATTCAACGTCTCGGTCATGCGGACGAGGCACGCATCCGCGAAGCTTCATTGGCACGTCCACGTATTTATCCAACAGCTTCAGCACCGCTTCCGTGTTGTCCCCGAACCGGAAGGCGCAGACGACGGCGCTCCGGCGAATTAGCGCCGCGAGGCTTCGCATGCCGCGCGGCCCAAGCAGGTGAAACGCCTCCGACAGCGCCGCCTCGCAGGTCGCCCACGGCGGCGGAAGGCGCAGAGCTTCGGCGGCAGCCCAGCGCGTCAACGAGGACGCTTGTCGCCATAGCTGCTGGACTTCAGGTGCGCCTTCTTTCTCTTGCTCAGATCGGGCGGCAGCCCATCAACCGAGCCGATGAGGTCGGCAATGGCGTCGAGCGGCGCCGGCTTGCGTCGCCGCGATTTCGGCGCGAGCGTCAATCGCTCGCGCACCACGTCGGATTTCGACAGCCTGCGCCGGCGCGATTCCGCATCGATCTGGGCGACCAGCGCCTCGGGCAATCGGACGGTCAGCGTTTTCATGCAGTAGTTGTATTGCTTGATCGTCATATGCGCAATACGCCGTTATGTGGAGGAACGATTATCGTCGACGGCGAGAGAGCCCTCGCGCGACCGCGCGATCGAGTCCGATGCGCTGGTGCCGATGCGTGGGCACGGCGCAACCGTCGTCGGCTGGCGCGCCGACAGGCGGCTTCATCGGCGGCCGGAGAGTTTTGCCAGGGCCGCCAGGTCCTCAGCCACGCTGGCGAGGTCGGCGCTGAGCCGCCCCAGCGCCTGACCGGTTCGCGTATTGCCGCAATCGCGGCCGACCTGCGCGCAGCACATCGACGCCTCGCGCAATTGGGCGCAACGCGTCGACACCCGTCGCAGATTGGCCATGGACTCGACCGGCGTCAGCGGCACCACCGGCCGCAGCGCAAGCAGGTCCTTCTGCTCGAGCGCATTGCTGAGGATGATCGTGCTCAGACGCACCACCAGCTCGCAGAGATGGGATCTCTTGCCATCCTCTCCGCCGAACGTCGATTCCATCATAGCTCAGTCTGCGAGAATTGTGCGTCGCACGACGAGCTAATGACTGATCAAGCGATTGTCTATCAGGGCAATATGGTCACTTCGATACTTTTCAGATATAGGTGAGGTGGTCGAACGCGGTTGGCAAAGCGGCGTGAGCGGACGATTTCATACGCGCTTTGTCGCCGACACGCGAGGAGGCGATCGAAGATGGAATTGCGCCATCTCCGATATTTCGTCGCTGTCGCCGAAGAGCACAGTTTCCGCGCGGCTGCCGAGCGCCTGGGCATCAAGCAGCCGCCGCTGAGCCTGCAGATTCGCCATCTGGAAAAAGAGCTGGGCGCCACACTTTTTCGCCGCAAGACCCGCGGCGTCGAGCTGACCGATGCCGGCAAGCTGATGCTCGAGGAGGCGCGCCTCATCCTCAAGCAGGTCGATCGCGCCAAGACCGGTGTCGCCCGCCGGGCGCGCGGCGAAAGCGGCCAGATCAACGTGGGATCGAGCGGCGCGACCTACTTCCACCCGCTCATTCCGACGATCATCCGCGAATACGCCAAGCAATATCCGCATATCGTCATCGTCCCGGAGGCCAGCAACACCGTGCTGCTCGTCGCGCAGCTGCGCGCCGGCGCGATCGATCTCGCCTTCGTCCGCCCGCCGATCGCCGACACGGATGCGCTCGCCTTCGTGCCGCTTGCCAGCGAAGGTTCGGTGATGGTCCTGCCGACCGGACATGCGCTCAGCGGCCGTGTGTCGGCGCCGCTGTCCGCGTTCGCCAAGGAGACCTTCATCCTCTTTCCGCGCGCGCTCAACCCGGGCAACTATGATGCGATCATCGCGGCGTGCCATCGCGCCGGCTTCGATCCGATCCTCGGGCCGGAAGCGCCGCAAATCGTATCGGTCATCCCGCTGATCGCGGCCGGAATGGGCGTATCGATCGGGCCGCAGTCCATCAGCCGGATTCAGGCCGACGGCGTCTTCTATCTTCCGATCGAGGGCGGTGCACCCCGAGCGGAAATCTCGCTGGCATACTGTCGTCACGAGCGCTCTGCCGCCGTCCACAATTTCGTCGGCATCGCGCGCCGCGAGGCGCGGGCGGCGGCGGAGCGGCTGACCAACGACGTCGCGAGGGCCGCAGGCTGATCAGGCGATCTTGGTTCGCGATTAGCGCTTGCGCGCGGCCGATGCATTCGCTTTCCTTGCGGCCCTCCCTGCCAGCCCAAGGATCCACCGTGCCCGACTCCCTCGCCGACCTGCGCCACGAGCTCGCCGTCGCCAACCGTATTCTCGGCTATGAGGGCGTGCTCGACGCCTTCGGCCATGTGAGCGTGCGCCACCCGGGCGATCCGGGGCGCTACTTCCTGCCGCGCTCGCGCTCGCCCGAGCTGATCGAGCCGGCGGACATTCTCGAGTTCACGCTCGACTCGGCGCCGGTCGTGCCGCCGACCTTGCCGATGTATTCCGAGCGGGTGATCCACGGCGAGATCTACAAGGCGCGGCCGGACGTGATGGCGGTCTGCCATCATCACGCGCCCGCCGTGATGCCGTTCTGCATCACCGGCGAGCCGCTGGTCCCGGTCTTCCATCTCGGCGCGACCATTGGCGCGACGGTGCCGTTCTGGGACAGCCTCGACGAGTTCGGCGACACGAACCTCTTGGTCGTCAAGCCCGAGGAGGGCGCCTCGCTCGCCCGCGCGCTCGGCCCGCATTCGGTCGTGCTGATGCGCCGGCACGGCGCGACGGTGGTCGGCGCGAGCCTGCGCGAGCTGGTGTTTCGCTCGATCTACTCCTGCCTCAACGCGGTCTATTTGAGCGAAGGCAAGAAGATGGGGCGGGTCGGCATGCTGACGCCGGGCGAGATCGAGATGGCGGGCGCGATCAACAAGATACCGAGCGTGCCGCTGCGCACCTGGGAATACTGGGCGACGCGGCTCGCCCGGCGCGGCGGAATGCCGCCGGGCACTTCCGCAGCCGTGCGCAAAGGTTCATCGTCGCGATCGACGCGACGGGCATCGCCCGCGGAACGCGGCGCGATCAAAGGGAGGAAGAAGAAGCGATGAAACGCAGGGGGATTGGAGCCGGCCTCGCCGCCGCGGCGCTCGCGCTGACGACGCTGCCGGCCGCGGCCGAGGATTCGTTCAAGATGGCGATCGGCCAGATCAACAACTGGGAGAACCAGGCGCCGACGCTCGGCCAGGATGCCGGCTTCTTCAAGAAGCACGGCATCGTGCTGGAAAACTTCGGCACTGCCGGCGCCGGCGAGACCGTGCAGGCGGTGATCTCCGGCAGCGCCGATCTCGGCGGCGGCGTCGGCGTCGCGGGCGTGATGCGCGCCTACTCGAAGGGCGCGCCCGTGCGCATCATCGCGCCCGCCTTCACGGGCACCGGCGACCTCTACTGGTACGTGCGGGCGGATTCGCCGATCAAGAGCCTGAAGGACGCGACCGAGAAGAACACGATTGCCTATTCGACCAACGGATCGAGCTCGAACAATATCGTGGTCGCCTTCGTCAACGAGCTCGGCGCCAAGGCGAAGCCGACCTCGACCGGCGGGCTGCCGGCGACGCTCACCGCCGTCATGTCCGGCCAGATCGACATCGGCTGGGGGGCGCCGCCGTTCGGGCTCAAGGAGATCAGGGAAGGAAAGATCCGCATCATCGCGCACGGCAGCGACGTGCCGTCGCTGCGCGGGCAGACCGTGCGGGTGCTGATCGCCAACGCCAACGTGCTCAAGACCCGCAAGGACGCGATCGTCCGCTTCATGGCAGCCTATCGCGAGGCGGTCGACTGGATGTATGCGAGCCCGGACGCCGTGAAGGCTTTCGCGAAGAAGACCGGCATCGCCGAGGACCTCGTCCGCGAGTCGATGACGCATTTCCAGACCAAGGCCGCGCTGCAGAGCGATGCCATGGCCGATCTCGATGGTGCGATCCGCGACGCCGTGAAGCTGAAATTCCTCGACAAGCCGCTCACGCCCGCGCAGATCGCCGACTTCATCCAGATTCCGCCGCGCGCGAAGTAGTCGCATGTAAGGTGAGCACGATGCTTGCGCTCCTTCTCCCCCTACCCGAAATCGGGCTTGCCCGATTTCGGCACTATTGATGCGCAAGTCGGGCAAGCAAGCCCGACTTGCGATGGGAGAAGGTCGGGATGAGGGGGCCTATCCGCGAGTACGGAGTTTGCCGCAGCGGGGGGGGGGGGGGGGGCGCGCCCCCCCCGGCCCCGCC
>Ga0335081_10016631_pt1 | contig 11909 bp, 10 predicted proteins | sample Lox_Sample_35_FD_206713 | JGI IMG/M metagenome (GOLD analysis project Ga0335081, IMG submission 206713) | Soil microbial communities from Loxahatchee National Wildlife Refuge, Florida, United States - Lox_Sample_3.5 | ecosystem: Environmental > Terrestrial > Soil > Wetlands | place: USA... | reverse complement strand
GGGCGCGGTGAACAGCGGGTGGAAGGCGGAGCACGAGGCGGACTGGTACATGCAGACCGAGATCTACTCCCTCCTCAAGGCCGAGAACCTGAACGACGGAGGGGTCAGCCTGTGGTTCCGGGGGTTCGGCGACGTGAGCGCTTGCGATCCGGTCCTCGCCCCCGGCTACCCCTCGAACCCGACCGTTCCCTCGCCCACGAACTCGAGCACGGACTTCCCGTTCGCGACGACGAGTTTCACGGGCGGGGCGGTCTACCCCTTCCCGGGCGGTCCGTAGCGGAACTCGGCGGGAACGCTTCACCCTAGGGCGGGCGGGCCATCCGGCCCGCCCGCCGTTCTCTCGGGGACGGCAGGCCCCGGCGCCCGCCGGTCCCCAGGGGCGCGCCGGGGGCGGGCGCGCTAACCTTTCCCGGGGACTGGAGCGGACGGGCCCCCTTTCGCGACGGAGCGCTTGCCATGCACCTCGGCCTCGAGAACAAAGTGGTCCTCATCACCGGTGGCAGCAAGGGCATCGGCCTCGCCTGCGCGGAGCTCTTCGCGGAAGAGGGGTCCCGGGTGTCCATCTGCTCCCGGGACCCGGCGAACCTCGAAGCGGCCGAGCGTACCCTGGGTGAGAAAGGGCACCGCGTGCGCTCCTTCGCCGCGGACCTCGCGAAGCCGGCGGCGGCGGCGGCGGTCGTGGCCCGAGTGGAGGAGGAGGTCGGTCCCATCGACGTCCTCGTGAACTCGGCGGGGGCGGCCAGACGCTATGCGCCGGAAGACCTCGACATGGCCGCATGGCACGACGCGATGACGGCCAAGTACTTCCCGTATATGCACACCACCCAGGCGGTCCTGCCGCGGATGGTCGCCCGGAAGCGCGGGGCTATCGTGAACATCGTCGGCCAGGGAGGAAAGGTCGCCGGCCTGAACCACCTACCTGGAGGCGCTGCGAACGCCGCGCTCATGCTGGCCACCGCAGGGCTCGCGGCCGTGCATGGGGCCTCCGGCATTCGCGTGAACGCCATCAACCCGGGGACGACGCTCACCGCCCGCGCCGAGGGGGCCTTCGCTGCGGAGGCGAAGAGGCTCGGCATCACGGAGGCGGAGGCGCGTCGGGCCGCCGAAGATCGGCTCCCCATTCGCCGCTTCGGGCGCGCCGACGAGGTGGCCGCCTTAGCGGTGTTCCTGGCCTCCGAGCGGGCGAGCTACGTCACCGGCGCCAACATCTCCATGGACGGCGGGGCAGGGTCGACCGTCGTCTGACCACAAGCCCGGAGCGGGGTCTCAGGGAGCGGAGAGCGCGAACTGGTAGACCCGGCACCTGGCGATCGGCCCGGTCGACCCGCCGCCCGCGAATGAGGATGCTGCTGGAGTGGCCCCGGCTGCGCATGAGAACCTGGCAGCGCTCCCCGGACGCATCCAATCGCTCCAACCGAAGCGATCCGCCAGGAGGCAAGCCTCCGAGAACTGCACGAGTACTTCGACGATCAGAACTCGCTCCTCGCCTCGACCCCGTCCATCTGGCCCACGAAGGGCTGGGTGACGAGCGAGTTTGGTGTCCGTCTCGATCCGTATAGCGGTGAAGGTTCGATGCACGAAGGCCTCGATATCGCCGCACCTACGGGCAGGCCGTGCACGCTCCGGCAGACGGTACCGTGGTTTTCGACAGCACCGAGGGCGGGTACGGCAAGGTGGTCGTGATCGATCACGGGTACGGGGTGAAGACGCGCTACGGCCACCTGTCTGAGGTGTTCGTCCACTTGGGCGGGCGGGTTGTCCGCGGGCGCCCGATAGCCGCCGTCGGAAACACCGGGCGTTCCACTACGAGGTGCAGGTCAACGGGATCCCGGTGAACCCACGTAAGTTTCTGCTGGAATAGTAGCCCCTGGCCCCTCGAGGGCGGCGGCAAGCGACTACGCTCCTTGCCGAGCGCGCCTTCCGAAGGGGCTGGGAGGTGCTCGCTGCAGAGGCCTCTCATCGAGCTTAGATCTCCTGGTGCGTTTCGCAGACGCGGGGGTGATGGTCTTCGAGCACGACGGAGACCGCCATTGTGACGATCAGAGCCATGTGCCATGAATTCGAGAGACCCCAGGACGACCCACGCAGTGCTCTCCGAGATCGCTAAAGCACCACCTGGACGGTTCGGCCACTCGCTCAGGGCCTTGTGGACCCGTTTCCTCTTTCGCTGGGCCGCCTTCTTCGGATTCGTCGTGAGCACCTCGAATTGTCCTTTCTGTGGCCGGACGGGGTGCCCGCAAGGAATCGCGAGCGCCGGGATCATGGCGGGGATAGTCGTCGTGGTGACGAGCGGTGTGCGCCGGTCAGCTAACCCGGGCAGTCATCGAAACACGCGGCCGTAGGCCTTGCTGAGCTACTTGCGGTCCCGGCTGCACGGATGCCGAATCCTGCACCAGCGAGATTGTGAGCTCTTGGCGCGCCCAACGATTTTAATCCCAAACGCGGCGCACTCGACTGGGCGACCTTAGCGTCGGTCTGGGCAGGGCACAGAATGCCTCTCGAGCCCCAGCGAGGTGTGACCCACACCACCCGGGGCGGGGCGTCGCCAACCCGATCTTCTGTCCCGCTACTCAGACCCGTAGTGCATTAGCGCAAATAGTGGAGCGGGTCGTGGGGTGTCGTCCCCTCTCGGACTTCGAAGTGGAGGTGGGGACCGGTGGCGCGGCCGGACTGGCCAACCCGAGCGATGAGCGTTCCCGCGTCGACCGCGTCTCCCTCCTTCACGAGCACCGCGCTGAGGTGTGCATAGACGGTGGCGAGCGATGCCGGATGTCGGAGGATGACGATGACGCCGTACCCGGACTGACGCCCGGTAAACGCCACCACGCCGCGCTCAGCGGCCACCACCGGCGAGCCCTCGGGCGCGGCGATATCAATTCCGTCGTGTCGTTGGCCCTGTTTGACGCCGAATCCTCGCCCGAGTACGCCCACCCCGTTCTGCAAAGGCCAGCGCATCTTGCCGGCTCGCACCGCCGGGAGAAGGAGCGAGGGCGCGGTGAAGACCTGGGATGGCGGCTCCACCGTTCCAGCCGCGAGCGGTGGAACCTCGAGCGGTCGCGGCGCCCCGGGGATGAAGAGCTCCATCCCCACCTGCAGGCACCTGGGGTCAGTGAGCTCGTTCACTTCCATGAGCTCGCGTGGCGTTAGACCGTAGGTCTTGGCGATCCGGTAGATGGTCTCGCCCCTCTTCACCACGTGGATCACCCCGACGAGGTCGGGCTCGCCGTAGAGCTCCGCGGCTCCCGGCGGGAATGCCTCCTCGCGAGTCGTCGCTAGCGGCGGCCCGCGCTGGCGACCGGCGCAGCCGGCGACGGCGAGCACGGCGCAGGCGAGGCCAGCGCGCCGTCTCACCACGCGGGCCCCCCGCGAACCCCGAAGCGTCCAGTTGCTCAGGTCCCGCAGCATGGCGCCGTGGGCTAGGTCGAGGTCGACAGCCGCAATAGAACCCCCTGCCGCGCCGCCGGGAGGATGCCCACAGCCGCGAACGGTCTCAAAGCTCGAAGCATGGGCTCAGGACACCCTTGTAACGTAACGGCTCGCTCGCTCCGACAATTCCGGGAACAGGCTAACCGTTTGGTTTTGATCCCACCAGGATCCGAAAAACCTAAATGAAGTGGGCTTGCAGATGCAGTTTACCTGCATTACTGTGCCTCGCTATGCACCTGGTACTCGGCGGGTCGGTCGCTCTCCTGGGCCACTTTGCTGGCGAGCGCACGTGGCTCGAGAGATTGCCCAGGGTGTTCTGGGCGGCCAGGCCCACGACCACCGATACCATGTGTATCCGGTCGACCTGGCATATGCAATTAAAGTGCATGTGCAGTTGCGTGTCATGTTACGCATGCACTGGCTACCCGTTCGTGTTACATGGGATCCGTGCACGGGACCGGCAAGACAGATGTTCAGCAGCAGATCGGGGAGAAGGTCACGCGTTTGCTCGCGGGGGCCAAGCTACGGCTCACTCGGCACCGTCGAGATATTTTGCGGCTCCTCTGGGAGAAGCACGGCCCTTTCAGCGTCCAGGAAATTCTCCGCTGGATGGGCCCCGACGCCTGCGATCCGGTCACGGTCTACCGGGTGCTCGAGAGCTTTGTGCGGACACGCCTGGCGCGGCGCTGCGACTTCTCGGACGGGATCGCCCGCTATGAGCTGGCTGCGGGCGACGGGCACCACCACCACCTTGTCTGCACAGGGTGCCGGCGCGTGGAGGAGCTTGATATCAAGGAGTGCCCGACGCAGAAGCTGGAGCGCTCCGCGCGTGCCCGGGGCTACACGAAGGTCGACCACTCGCTGGAGATCTTTGGGCTCTGCCCGCGCTGCCAAACGACGGCGGTCGCGCCTTAGTCGTCACCCGCATCGTGATAGTGCTCGAGGCCTTCCCTCGCCTGAGCAATGGCGCCCCAAGCAACCTGGCGACCGTTATGGAGCGTTGGAGAGCAGCAGTACGACCTGGAACGGGACTTGTCAGGGCTAGGCATCGCGACTAAGAATGGCAAGCTTGCAAGCGCGCGGACAGCGAACGGCGACGAGAGCCATTGGCCGCCGTGCCGCGGTCGTGGTCTCGCTGCTCCTTGCCGGGCAGCTGGCCAGCGTTACGCACCTCCTGCTGGTTCCTCATTCGGTCTGCCCGCTCGACGGCGAACTCATTCACTCGGATGCGAGTAGCGCGCACCAGCATGCCGCGCCCCAATCGCGCCTCGTGCGCCTCCCGGCGGTTGCCGCAGTCGAGATGCCGGAAGCGCACCACGGGCACGATCATTGCGTTCTCGCCTCGAATCGGCGCGGCCCTCTCAGCTTCCGCGAGGGCGCCAAGGGCCTCCTTGCTCCGCCTCAGCTCTCCATCGCAGCGAAGCTGTCTGACGTCGCCGCACCCATGGTGGGCGGCGCGCTCCATCGGCTCGCGCCGAAGCAATCGCCACCCGCCTAGATCGCATCGCCGTCCCTCATCCACCCCTCGTCTGACTAGCGGCAATTGCGCGATTGTTGGCGATCCGACAGTCTTGCGTGCGCGTTAGCGAGCATCGAGAGCCTGGGAACGTTGCCCCGCCTGGTGGTGGGTAAGGAGCGGGCTCCCGCGCGGGCGGGCCGCCGTGTTGCCCCTTTTTTGACCAAAACCAACTAAGCGAGGAAGTGACTATGCGCTTGAGAGATCTAGAGAGATACTTACTGGGCGTAGCCCTAGCCGCGGCAGTCCCGGCGTGTGGGGGCAGCAGTGGCTCAAAGAGCACCCAGGGGATCACCTGCCCCGGTGGAACCGGCCAGACCCTGAACGCGACCTGCAACCCCGGATTCACGCAGAGCACCAATACGCCCGGTTCCATTCAAGTCACCTTTTCGGGCGAAACGCTCGGCGTGAATGGGCTTCCCTTCCAGCCAGTCAACCAGGGCGACCCGGTCTTCGTTGACGGCTGGAACGTCTCCTTTGACGAGGTCCTAGTGGTTCTCGGAAACGTGCGGGTCGCACCGGGCGCGACGGAGTTCGCGGTTCAGAGCGATGTGAACGCGCCTGTGGCCAGCATGGCGGGTCCGTTTGTGGTGGACATGCACAAGCCGTCCGGCTTCGTAGGAAAAGATGGTGTTGAGCCAGCCGGAGCCATCTTCGTGTGGAACACGCAGGACAACGGTCAGCCCTTCTCGACAACCACCCGTTACTCGTTCAGCTACGACGTGGAGAAGGCTACCTACCCCGCAACGCAGATCAACCTCACCTCCGACCAGTTTGCCGACTACGCGCTCATGGTCCAGAACGGCTGGAGCAAGCTCTACCGGGGTACCGCTAACTACGTCGGCACCTGCAACTGGACGACGTACCCACAGGGCGATGCATCGGGGAAGGTGCAGGCACTCTTCGCGGCCATGCCAACCACCGTTCACTTCGTCTTCGGCTGGAACGACGCTACGAGCAACATCAACTGCGCCAACCCCGACTTCGGGTCGGACGAGAATGTTCAAGCCAACTGGGGAGTGCAGCCCACCAGCAGTGGGGCAGTCGTTGCCCAAATCACGCTTCACGTCGACCACGCCTTCTGGGACATTCTAAAGCAAGAGGGGGCGCCGCTGCGCTTCGACCCCATCGCCGCCTGGGCCACGACGGCCTCCCCATTGGATTTGCGCACTCTCGCGACGAAGCCCCTCGCCACCACGTTCTCGGACGGTGTGACACCGATTCCGGATCGGGGCCTCTGCCAGAACGCGCCGGGGTACACCCAGAGCGACCAGAGCAACCCTGCCCAGGTGACGCTGAACTTGAATGGTGTCCCGGCCAGCAACCTTCCGGGCATCGCCAACTTCATGGCTTTCAGTGCGCAGTCGCAGATGCACCTGAACGCGAACGGGCTTTGCTACATTGTGGGCCAGCAGGCGTCCGACCCGTACTACCTACCGGACATCCAGTGAAACCCGAGGACGGGGCGCCGGATCGAAACTGGCGTCCCGTCCTTCTCGTGGGAATTGCCCTATGCATGTCTCGCTGATCGATTTACTCGAGCACGCACTTCTCGACCTCAAGGCCTCCTGGGTTATGTGGATCCTCCTGGCACTTTCGGTGGTGGATCTCGTCATCATCGTGGAGCGCGTTGCCTTCTTGCGCTCGGTCCGGGATGACATCCCGCGGCTGGCTGCCGAGTTAGACCGCCTGCTACGCCAAGGTCGCGTTCGCGAAGCGCTCGCGCGCATGAAGAAGAGCCGTTCCGCCGAGGCGGCAGTGGTGGTGGCCGGACTACTCCACGCCGACCTCGGACCAGCCTCCGCCGAGAAGGCGATGGTGGGCGCGGCTGCGCTGGAGCGGGTGCGTTTGGAGCGCGGCCTGGCCGTGCTCGGGACCGTGGGCAACAATGCGCCCTTCCTCGGCCTGCTTGGGACCGTCATCGGAATCATCGAGGCGTTCGACATCCTGGGGCGCCCAGTGGATGCTGCGAGTGCCGTTTCGCAAGCCGCCGCGGCGCTGGCACCGCAGGCGATCATGAGCAGCATCGCCGAGGCCCTGGTTGCTACCGCCGTCGGGCTCTTCGTCGCCATACCGGCAGTGGCAGGGTTCAACTACCTCCAGCGGCGCATCAACGGCGTGGGGGCCAACACCGAGGCGCTCACCAACGTCCTCCTCGCACACCTCGCTGCCGAGACGCCGCCCGAGCTCCCGGCCGGCTCAGTCACGGCGTCGGAAGGAGCCGAGTGATGGCGGGAGGATCCTCTAACGACGGCAGCTCTATGATCAACGGAATCAATGTTACTCCGCTCGTCGACATCATGCTGGTGCTCCTCATCATCTTCATGGTGACAGCGAAGCTGGTGGTCGCGCCGACGAGTGCGCTCGGCGTAACGCTGCCCAAGGTCGCGAGGGCCGACGCCGTGCAGGTCGTCTTCTCGCTGCAGCTCACGAAGCAGGGTGGCGCTTACGTGAACGGACATGCGGTGACCGACGACGAAGCGGTCAAGGCGCAGGCCGAACAGGAGCTGGGACAACACCCTGACCTGCGCGCCGTGATCCAGGCCGATGGCGACGTGCCCCATCGGAGGGTCATGCATTTCATGGATCTGCTCTCGCAGGCTCATGTGAGCAACATCGCTTTCGCGGTGGACGCTTCGAACTCAGCCCAGGAGAAGGCAGGCGAGTGAGCCTGCCCGTTCAGAGGCGGGGCCGCAGGCGCCTCGTCATCCCCCGTGGCAGCCTTGGCGACGCACAGTCGCCCTTCGCGGCCGTGCTTTCCCTGGACCGCGGCCGCCATGGCGCGAGACATGTTGCCGCACTGGCCATCGTCCTCGCGGTGCACGGCGTAATGGCGGGGGCGGTGATCCTCCAGCACGCAGTGGCGGCGCACCCGCGCAGCCCCGCTGCGCGCCCGGAGATGCGAGCCACGCTCGAGCGCGTGCCACCGCCGCCTCTTCCTCCGGCCGAGCGGCCACCTCAGGTCACGGAGCGAGCGCCGCGACGCTCTCCCAGCACGGTCCCACCGGCGCCCGCACAGGCAGCGAAGGTTATCGCCCAGTCGTCGGCACAGGACGAACCGGCCGACCTGACGGGCTTCGATCTCGTTGTAGGCCAGGGCCAGTCGTATGCAGGAGGTTATACCTCCGCAAAAGGGACGAGCCAGCACGAGGTCGTCGACCCGGGAACGAAGGTCGGGGGCATGCTGGACGCTCCTCCGGCGCCGAACCTATCTCGCCCTGCAGCTCCCGCACACACTGACTGGGGTTGCTCATGGCCCGAAGAGGCGCTCGAGAGCGATGTTCGCAGCGCGCGCGTCACCATTCGCGTGAGCGTTGGCGCGGACGGATCGGCGGACGGTGTCGAGGTGCTGAACGCACCGCCCGGCGGTTTTGCCGAGGCAGCAAGGCATTGCGCGGAACACGAGATCTATCGAGCCGCACTGGATCCATTGGGCAAGCCCGTGGCGAGCAACACCCACCCGTTCAACGTGCACTTTCTGCGCTAATGACCCGACTCACTGCTCTTGCGCTCGTCAACCTACTCGCTTCGAACGTCGCGGCCCAGGAGATCGTCCCTCCCAAGCCCGTGGAGACGCCGCCGGCGGTGATGCCGGAGGGGCCGCCCCAGTCTGGCGAGGTCGTCCTTCTCGTCACGGTGGGCACCGATGGGACGGTTCGTACCGTTTCGATTGCTCAATCGGCAGGACAGGCGCTCGACACAGCGGCAATGGCCGCGGTGGCGCGCTGGAAGTTCGAACCAGCGCTCCGGGACGGTCAGCCGTTCGAGGCGCGGGTGCGCATTCCGTTCCATTTTGCAGCTGAGCCGCTGGCGGCCCCTGCGGCAGGCGCGGCGGGGCTTTCGAACGCCACCTCGCCGCCTCGAGCTGTCTCGCCGACACTCCCGCTTTTGGCGCCTTCCCCGACCGTATTAGCATCACAGGCAGCGCCGGCGTTGGCAGCACTGACGGAACCGGCGACGACTGCCGGAGAGGCCGAGCAAATCGAGGAGGTCAACGTCCGCGGCCGGCAGCGCAAGGTGGAGTACGGTGCCAGCGACTTCGTCATCGACATTGGTCAGTTCGCGGTGATTCCCGTCCAGAACGCCGAGGGGCTGCTGCTGCTCGCTCCCGGTATTTTTCTCGCCAACGAGGGTGGCGCTGGACACGCCGAGGAGGTGTTCTTGCGCGGCTTCGACGCGACCGCGGGGAACGCGATCGAGTTTACCGTGAACGGCGTGCCCATCAACGAGGTGGACAACCCGGATGCCCACGGCTACGCGGATACGCATTTCATCATTCCGGAGGTGGTGAAGAGCCTTCAGGTTACCGAGGGACCGTTCGATCCCCACCAGGCCGACTTCGCCGTAGCGGGCAGCTCGCGCTATGAGCTCGGGGTGGTGGAGCGCGGTCGCGGCCTCCGCCTGCAATACAGCATCGGCGACTACGGGACTCAGCGTTACCTCGGGCTCTGGGCGCCCCAGGGCGAGCGAGAGGGGACGTTCGGGGCGGTGCAGTTCTCGACCAGCGACGGGTTCGGCGTCAACCGAGCCAGCCAGAGCACGAGTGGGGCCGCACAGTACGAGGGCGAGCTCGGCCAGCGGGGGCTCTATCGTGTGCTCGCGATGGTGTACAGCACACACTACAGCTCCGCAGGCGTGGTGCGCCTCGACGACGTGGACGCCGGGCGCATCGGATTCTACGGAACCTACGATCCGAGCCAGGGTGGCGATGCCTCGCGCTACACCCTCTCCTTCGATCTGTCGTCACCGCTGGGAGACGGGGTGCTGACTCAGCAGGTCTTCCTCACCTACCGCTCGCTCCGGATTGTCGAGAACTTCACCGGATTCCTGCTCGACAATCAGGAGCCAGGTCAGTCTCCCCACCCCCAGCGCGGCGACGCCGTCGAGAAGGACTACAGCGCTGTCACCGTGGGAGGGCGCGGCGCCTATCGCGAGCGCTTTCGCCTCTTCGGACGGGAGCAATCCGTCGAGCTGGGCTTCTACGCCCGTTACGACCAGACCGAACCGATGATTCAGCGTCTCAGAGCCGGAACGCAGATTCCCTATCTCATCGACGAGGACCTGCAGACCGAAGTGATGAACCTAGCCGGCTACATCGACGTCGAGCTAAAGCCCCTTTCGTTTCTCACCCTCCGGGGAGGCCTACGCCAGGAGTCGTTCAGCTACAATGTCGTGGATTTTTGCAACACCGCTGGCAACTGGGAGATCGGCCAGCCGCTCAACGTGAATTGCCCTCCCTTTGACAGAGGCGGCCCGCGCTCACCGACGAGACGCGTGACGGCGAGCGGCCAAATCCTGGAGCCGAAGGGGACAGTGCTGATGGCACTCCCCCACGGCCTCTCGCTCACGGCGAGCGCCGGCATTGGCGCACAGTCTCTCGACCCGACGAGCATCGAGCAGAATGAGAACGCTCCCTTCGTGAAGCTGACGGCCTACGAGGCGGGCGTGCTCGCGAAGGGAACCGTGGCGGGATTCGATTGGAACGCGCGGACGATCGGCTTCCAGACCAAGGTCCCGCAGGACTTCATCTTCAACCCGGACCTCGGCCGAATCGCACCTGCGAGTTCCACCACCCGCACCGGCATCGTTGTGGCAGGGCGAGCCACCTCCCGCTTCCTCGACGAAATCGCCTCGTTCACCGCTGTACATCCCGTCTTCGACAGCGACGGGACGCTGGTGCCCTACGTGCCGCTTGTTCTCGCTCGCTCCGACACAGCCCTCTTCGGGGTCGTTCCGTTCCTGCGACTCTGGGACAAGCCCTTTCACGGCGATCTCGGGCTTGGGGTTGGCTACATCGGCAAGCGTCCCCTGCCTCAGGGACAGTTTTCCCAGCCGACGCTCGAGATTGACGGGTCCGGCAGTTTGCGTTTCGGCCCCGTAAAGCTGGGCGTCAGCGTGATGAATCTCGCCAATCGGCAGTTTGCCTCGAGCGAGTTCTTCTACACCTCCAATTTCAACAGCAGGCCCTACCCCACTTTGGCACCCGCCTACCAATTCACGGCAGCTCCGCCGAGAACCTTCCTCTTCACGATTGCGGTGTTGCTCGACCGAGGGGAGGACTAGATGATCGCCATCCCACGGCTTATGACCGCGGCTTTGCTAACGGGCTTTACCGCTTGCAGCGGCACAACCGGCGGATCCCTCGTGACGGTGCCCTTCAGCGCGGGCGGAGCCGACGTACCCCACACCTTTGTTTCCACGGCAGGGTGGACCGTCACTTTGGACACCGCGCTGATCGCGCTCGGTCCCTTCTATTTCAACATTGCTCCCCCCACGACGGACACATTCAGAACCGGGATCGTCATCATCCAGGCAACCGAGCAGGTGGTCATCGACGCGCTCGATGGCTCCCTGCAGGAGGTTCCCGGCGGGGCAGATGGTCAGACCGGGACCGCCGTGGCCGTCGAGATAGACCTTTTTCCCCCAGACCTTACCCAATCGTCATCGGTACGCTCGTTGCTCGGCACAAACATCGGGCTCGTGGCCGGCACTGCGACCAATGGCGGCGTCACGGTCCAGTTCAGCGGCCCCATCGTCATCAACCCAAACCAGGCCACCCCTCAGCAGCCGCTTCCTTGGTTTGAGCGTGTCAGCGGATCTGCCGTGAACCTGACCTTCGAAGCGGCGCCCCAGGTGTTGGAGATGCGTGTGGATCCGACGCACTGGTTCGACTCGGTGAATTTTGGCCAACTCTTGCAAGGGACGCCCTCGAACGGTGTCTACACCTGGGACGTAAGCGCTTGCACGACATCCAGCCAGACCACCGCGCAGGTCGGGCAGTGCGCGTTCCTGACGGCACTCGAGCAGGGCGTAAAGACGGACAGTGGAGTTTACCTGTTTCAGCTCACCAGCCCCTGAGGCCGCCGCTGCCGCGCCGTACCGCGCGAGTTTGAGGGCCCCGAGGGCCACCCTGGGCAGTTGGATCGAGTGAGATCGATCACCTACGGTGGGGCACTGCGTCCCGGTC
>Ga0335081_10016630_pt1 | contig 11909 bp, 8 predicted proteins | sample Lox_Sample_35_FD_206713 | JGI IMG/M metagenome (GOLD analysis project Ga0335081, IMG submission 206713) | Soil microbial communities from Loxahatchee National Wildlife Refuge, Florida, United States - Lox_Sample_3.5 | ecosystem: Environmental > Terrestrial > Soil > Wetlands | place: USA: Florida... | reverse complement strand
CCGCAGGTGATCACCCGCGCCACCGCCTCGCCGGGCCCCGCCATCGGATCGGGGAGTTGAACGAGCTCGAACGGGGTGTTCGGCCCCCGCAGCACCATCGCTTTCATAAATTGCGCCCCAATCCCCACCGCCGTCATCGTCCGCGCAAGCGGACTCGTAGGATGGGTTAGCGGCGAAGCCGCGTAACCCATCGGCGGGCCCGCCAGTCGCGACTCAGCCGATGGGTTTCGCTTCGCTCAACCCATCCTACGGGCCCGTTTGCGCGGATAATGGCGCACCACGCATCACTGTATCAGATCGTTGAACTCGGGATGCTTGCCCATCCAGGCGGCGACGAACGGACACCGCGCGACCACCTTGAGACCCTGCGCGCGGATATCATCGAGCACCGCGCGCACCAGCTTCGACCCGACCCCGCGACCCTCGAGCGCGGGCGGCACCTCGGTGTGCACCAGCGTGATCACGCCCGGCGCGACGCGGTAGTAGAGCAGCGCGGTGCCGCCTTCGACCGCGAGCTCGTAACGGTGCTCTTCCGTGTTGTTGCGCAGCGCCATGCGCCCTACTCCGCCGGCTGCGTGGCCGGCTTCGCGCGGCGGCGCCGCGCCACCGCACCGATCCAGCGGCTCACCACGTAGAAGGTCGGCGTGAACAGGAGCCCGAACGCGGTCACGCCGATCATGCCGGCGAACACCGCGGTGCCGAGCGTCTGGCGCAGCTCGGCGCCGGCGCCGATCGCCCATACCAGCGGCGCGACCCCGAGGATGAAGGAGAACGAAGTCATCAGGATCGGCCGCAGCCGCAGCCGCGCCGCCTCGGTCGCCGCCGCCCAGCGGTCGAGCCCGCGATCCTCGAGCTGCTTGGCGAACTCGACGATCAAAATCGCGTTCTTCGCCGCAAGGCCGATCAGCACCACGAAGCCGACCTGGGTGAGGATGTTGTTGTCCTGCCCGCGCAGGATCACGCCGCTGATCGCCGCGACCAGGCACATCGGCACGATCAGGATCACGGCGAGCGGAAGGGTGAGGCTCTCGAACTGGGCGGCGAGCACCAGAAAGACGAACACCACCGCGAGCGCGAAGGCGAAGCCCGCGGTGTTGCCGGCGCGGATCTGCTGGAACGCGAGCGTCGTCCATTCGTAGCCGAAACCTTCCGGCAGCGTCTCGGCCGCGAGCTTCTCCATGATCGCGATCGCCTGGCCCTGGCTGTAGCCGGCCGCGGCGGCGCCGTCGATCTCGGCCGCCGGATAGAGATTGTAGCGCGGCACCCGATAGGGCCCGGAGATGTCGCGCACCGTGGTGAACGAGCCGAGCGGCACGGTCGCGCCGGCGGAGTTGCGCACGTGGATCTTCAGCACGTCCTTCGGATCCTGGCGATAGGGCGCATCGGCCTGGGCGGTGACGCGGAAGGTGCGACCGAACAGGTTGAAGTCGTTGACGTAGGACGAGCCGATATAGACCTGCAGCGCCGTAAAGACGTCGGCGACGTTGATGCCGAGCAGCTGCGCTTTTGTGCGATCGATGTCGAGATAGAGCTGCGGCGTCGCGGTCTCGAACAGGGTGAACACCTGCGGGAAGATGCCCGGCGTGCGGCCGGCGCGCGCCGCGAGCGCGGCGGCGGCCTGCTGCAGCGCAATCGAGCCGTGGCCGCCGCGATCCTCGACCATCATGCGGAAGCCGCCCGCATTGCCGATGCCGGCGACCGGCGGCGGCTGCACCACCAGCACCAGGGCGTCCTGCACCGGCGCGTATTTCTTGAACAGCGCGGCCGTGATCCCGGCGGCGGACTGGTTCGGATCGTGCGCGCGCTGCTCCCACGGATCGAGGGTGAGGAAGATCGCGCCGGAGTTCGGCGCGTTGGTGAAGGTCGCGCCCGAGAAGCCGACGATGTTGACGGCGTGGCCGACCCCCGGGGTCTTGAGCGCCATGTCGACCAGGCGCTGCTGCACCGCGTCGGTGCGCGCGAGCGAGGCGCCGGGCGGCAGCTGCACCACCACGATCAGGTAGCCGCGGTCGAGCTGCGGGATGAAGCCGAGCGGCGTCTTGCGGAATTCATTCAGGCCGAAGGCCAAAATGCCGGCATAGACCAGGAGCACGAGCCCGGCGATGCGCACCGTCCGGCCGGTGACGAACGCATAGCCGCGCCCGACCGCGTCGAAGCCGAAGTTGAACAGCCGGAAGAAGCCGTGGATCGGGCGCTCCCACCAACGGTCGCGGTGCGACGCGTCGTGCGGCTTGAGCAGGAGCGCGCACATCGCCGGCGAGAGCGTCAGCGAGACGATGAGCGAGATCACGGTCGCGCCCGCGATGGTGAGGGCGAACTGGCGGTAGAACTGGCCCGAGATGCCGGTGATGAAGACCGACGGCACGAACACGGCGCACAGCACCAGCGCGATCGCGATCAGCGCCGCGCCGACCTCGTCCATGCTCTTGATCGCCGCCTCGCGCGGGCCGAGGCCGGCAGCGATGTTGCGCTCGACGTTCTCGACCACGACGATCGCGTCGTCGACCACGATGCCGATCGCGAGCACGAGCCCGAACAGGGAAAGATTATTGAGCGTGAAGCCGAACGCGTTCATGAAGAAGAACGTGCCGACCAGCGACACCGGGATCGCCACGATCGGGATCACGGCGGCGCGCCAGGTCTGCAGGAACAGGATGATCACCAGCACGACCAGCAGGATCGCCTCGCCGATCGTCTCCTCGACCGCGCTGACCGACTGCTGGATGAACTGGGTCGGGTTGTAGACGATCGCGTGCTTGATGCCCGGCGGAAAGCGCTTGGCGAGCTGGTCCATCGTGGCGACGATGTTGTTCGCGGTCTGCAGCGCGTTGGAGCCCGGCCGCTGGAACACCGCGAGCGCGACCGCCGGATCGCGGTCGAGGTAGGAGTTCGACGAATAGTCGACCGCCGCGAGATCGACCCGCGCGACGTCCTTGAGCCGCACCACCGCATTCGGCGTCTGCTTGACGACGATGTTGGCGAACTCGTCCGGGTTGGCGAGCCGGCCGAGCGTCTGCACCGCGATCTGGAAGGCGCCCTGCTTGGGCGACGGCGGCTGATCGAGCACGCCGGAGGCGACCTGGATGTTCTGCCCCTGCAGCGCGCTGGTGACGTCCGTCGCGGTCAGCCCGACCGACTGCAGGCGGTCGGGATCGAGCCAGATGCGCATCGAGTAGTCGCGGCTGCCGAACACCGTGATCGAGCCGACGCCGTCGACGCGGGCGAGCGCATCGGTGATCTCCAGCGTCGCATAGTTGGAGATGAACAGCGTGTCGCGCGACTTGTCGGGCGAATAGAGGTGCACGACCATCATCAGGTCGGGCGAGCTCTTGGTCACCGTCACGCCGATATTGCGCACGTCGGCCGGCAAGCGCGGCTGGGCGATGGCGACGCGGTTCTGCACCTGGACCTGGGCGATGTCGAGGTTGGTGCCGAGATCGAAGCTGACCTGGATCGAGAAGCGGCCGTCGGCGGTCGAGTTCGACGACATGTAGATCGCGTTCTCGACGCCGTTGATCTGCTGCTCGATCGGGGTCACCACCGTCGAGGCGACGACGTCGGCGCTCGCGCCCGGATATTGGCCGGACACGTTGATGATCGGCGGCGCGATCTCGGGATACTGCGCGACCGGAAGGCGCACGAACGAGACGACCCCGAGGATCACGAACACGATCGAGACCACGGCCGCGAAGATCGGCCGGTCGATGAAGAAGTGCGAGATGCGCATCCCGCGCGGCCCTCTAATCGCTCGCCTGCGGCGGCGACGCGGCGGCGGTCGGCGCCGGCGACTGCTCCTGCGGTTTCACCTTTTGGCCGGCGCGCGCGCGCATCAGGCCGTTGACGACGACCCGGTCGTCCGGAGCGAGGCCGTCCTTGATCACCCGCAGATCGCCGGAAAGCTCGCCGAGCGTCACGTATTTCTGCCGCACCACGTTGCCGTCGTCGACCACGAACACGAATTTGCGCGCCTGCTCGGTGCCGATCACGGCGTCCGGCACCAGCAGCGCCATGTACGGCGCCGAGCCCGGCACCCGGATGCGCCCGAACATGCCCGGCGTGAACACGTGGTCCGGGTTGTCGAACACGGCGCGGCCGCGGATCGTGCCAGTCGCGCGGTCGATCACGTTGTCGACGAAGTCGATGCGGCCCTCGTGCCGATAGTCCGGCTCGTCGATCAGCCGCAGCGCCACGCGGGCGCTGCCGCTGCGGCCGGCCGCGTCGTGGCTGTCGTGCGACAGGCGCTCGTAGCGCAGATAGGAGGCCTCGTCGAAGGTGAACTCGAAGCGGATCGGGTCGAGCGACACGATGGTCGCGAGCAGCGTCGTCCCGCCGCCGGCGCCGCCGGTCACCAGGTTGCCGGGCGAGACGCGGCGGTCGCCGATGCGGCCGGCGACCGGGGCGCGCAGCTCGGTGAACCCGAGATCGAGCTGCGCCTGGCGCACCGCCGCTTCCTGCGCCGCGACCGTCGCCTCGGCGACGCGCTTCGCCTGGGTGCGCTGGTCGAACGTCTGCTCGGTGATGGTCTTGTCGTGGACGAGCTGGGCGCCGCGGGCGAGATCGGCTTCCGCGAACGAGAGATTGGCATGCGCCTGGGAGAGATTGGCCTGGGCCTGCTCGAGCGAGGTCTGGAACGGCCGCTTGTCGATGGTGAACAGGAGATCGCCCTGCTTGACCATCTGGCCGTCGGTGAAATCGACCTGGTCGAGGTAGCCCGACACGCGGGCCCGGATTTCGACCGCGTCGACCGCGACGAAGCGCCCGACATATTCATCCTGGTCGACGATGGTCCGTTGCGTCGGCCGTGCGACGGTGACGGCCGGGTCGGCCGGCGCGGCTGCCTGCTGGCTCTGTCCGCAGCCGGCGAGCAGGAGCGCGAGCGCAACGGCGATGGCGTGGACGGGGGGCTTCGACATGGCTCTCTGCGGGTTTGGCCCACCGGACCGGCCATCCGGGGCATATCTGGGGCGCCAATCGCGCTCCGTCACGGGGTCGCACGAATGTGAACGCCGCCGCGACCCTTTTCGCGCCGCCCCGCACCCCCCATATCCGTCGAACCCGTGCGTGTCCACCCGCGGCCGCGCCGCCCCGCCGCATGGGCTACCTTCAGTGAGCCCCCCAATGACCCCCATCTCGTTGTCCAGTAACAGGAAAATCGACTCTCCCGCGGCCGCCCCGGCGCCGGCCGAGGACGCCGCGCTGCTCGACGCCTATTCGCGCGCCGTGATCGACGTGGTCGAGGCCGTGAGCCCGGCCGTGGTGCGGATCGACGTGCGCCCCGCCGATGAGTCGCGCGCCGACCGGCGCGCGGGCGGCACCGGCTCGGGCGTGATCGTCGCGCCCGACGGGCTCGTCCTCACCAACAGCCACGTGGTCGCCGGCGGCGCGCGCCTGCGGGTCACCACCGCGGACGGACAGAGCCTCACGGCCCATGTGGTCGGCGACGACCCGGATACCGATCTCGCGCTGCTGCGCATCAACGAGGGCGTGACCCTGCGGTTCGCCCCGCTCGGCGATTCGCGCCGGCTCAAGCGCGGGCAGCTCGTCATCGCGATCGGCAATCCGCTCGGCTTCGAATCGACCGTGACGGCCGGCGTCGTCTCGGCGCTCGGCCGCTCGCTGCGCGCCCGCACCGGCCGGCTGATCGACGACCTGATCCAGACCGACGCGGCGCTCAATCCGGGCAATTCGGGCGGACCGCTCGTGTCGTCGCACGCCGAGGTGGTCGGCATCAACACGGCGATCATCACGGGCGCGCAGGGCATCTGCTTTGCGATCGCGGCCAATACGGCGAAGTTCGTGCTCGGCGAATTGATCCGGCACGGCCGGGTGCGGCGCGGTTATATCGGGATTTCGGCGGCGCAGACCCGGCTGCCGCGGCGGCTGCGCCGCGAGGCCGGCGTCGCGCAGGACGGCGCCGTGGTGGTCGCCGGCGTCGAGGCGGCGAGCCCGGCCGGGCGCGCCGGCCTGCTGCAGGGCGACGTGCTGATCGCGCTCGACGGCCAGGCGATCACCGGCGCGGACGATCTCGTGCGCCTGCTCACGGCCGAGAAGATCGGCCAGGCGATCGAAATCGAGCTGTTGCGCGAGGGCGCGCGCCGCGCGCTGTCGGTCACGCCGGAGGAGCGCCGCCGAGCGGCGTGACCGGTGGCGGCAGTTGTGTGTGAGGTGAGCACGGGTGCCCGCGCCCCTTCTCCCCCTTTAGGGGGAGAAGGTCGGGATGAGGGGCCTCTCCGCGAACGTGGAGTTCGCGGGCGCGCTCCGCTTCATCCGCGTCAGCTGAAGGTGGGCGCCTCTCCGCGAATTCGGAGCTCGCGGAGAAACCCCCTCACCCCAACCCTTTCCCCCTGAAGGGGGAGAGGGAGTCCGGGCACCGTGCTCTCCTCACATGCGATCGTCCTGCGACGGTTGGGCAACCGCGCCGCGGCGGCGGAACGCCGCCAGCCAGTGGCGGCCGAACATCAGCGCAAGCGCGCCGCCGTAGACCAGGCCGCCGATCACGATCAGCGCCGCGAGGCTCGCCTCGTCGCGGAAGCGCGGCAGGCCGGCGAGCAGATGATCGAGCACCCGCGCGCCGCCGAGCAGCGCGGCGGCGAGCGCGAGGCCGGCGAGCGCGATGCGCGCCGCCGAGCGCTTGAGCCGATCATCGATCGCGATCAGCCCGGCGCGCCGGGCGTACCACACGACCAGGCCGAAATTGATCCACACGCCGACCGAGGTCGCAAACGCGAGCCCGACCTGGGCGTAATCGCGCATCAACAGCACCTTCAGCGCCACGTTGACGACGACCGAACAGAACAGCGCCTTGACCGGCGTCGCGGTGTCGCCGCGGGCGAGGAACGTCGCCGTGACGCTGCGCAGCAGCACGAACGGCACGAGCCCGATCGTGTAGGCGGCGAGCGTCGCGCCCGCCGCCGCCGCGTCGGCCGCCGTGAAGGCGCCGCGGGCAAACAGCGCGCGCATGATCAGGTCGGGGACCACCAGAAACGCCGCGACGCAGGGCACCGACAGGAGCAGCGTGAACTCGATCGCGCGGTTCTGGGCATTGTGCGCCCCCGCCTCGTCGCCGGCCGCGATCCGGCTCGCCATCTCGGGCAGCAGCACGGTGCCGGCCGCGATCCCGATCACGCCGATCGGCAACTGGTTGAGGCGGTCCGCATAGTAGAGCGCCGAGAGCGCGCCGGCGGCGAGGAAGCTCGCGATGATCGTGTCGGCAAACAGCGCGATCTGGGTGCCGCCCGAGCCGAGCGTCGCCGGGCCGAGCGCCTTGAAGAAGCGCTTCACGTCGTCGTCGAGCACGAGCGCGCGGAAGGTGGGCAGCACCTTGTTGCGCCGCGCATCGGCGCCGACCAGCACGGCTTGCAGCACGCCGGAGATGAGCACGCCCCAGGCCGCCGCGTGCCCGGCGCTCGGAAAGAAGGCGACCAGCGCCAAAGTCGCCATCATGGCGAGGTTGAGCAGGATCGGCGCCGCGGCCGCGCTGGCGAAGCGATGCAGCGCATTGAGAATGCCGCCGTAGAGCGTCACCAGCGAGATCAGCAGCAGATAAGGAAACGTGATCCGGGTGAGCTCGGTCGCGAGCGCGAAGCGTTGCGGGTCGTGCGAGAAGCCGGGCGCCAGGAGCTCGATCAGCGCCGGCGTGAACACGAGCGCGAGCGCGAGCATCACGAGCTCGACGGCGAGCAGCAGCGTGAAGATGCGGTCGGCGAACAGTCCCGCCCGTTCGGCGCCCTCGGATGCGCGCACCCGCGCATAGGCCGGCACGAAGGCCGCGTTGAAGGCGCCTTCGGCAAAGATGGCGCGGAAATGGTTGGGCAGGCGGAACGCGACGAAGAACGCATCGGCGACCGGGCCGGCGCCGAGCACCGCCGCCATCATGACGTCGCGGCCGAGCGCGGTGAGGCGCGAGACGAGCGTGAAGCCGCCGACCGTGAGGATGCGTTCGATCATCAGCCGATTGTCTACGATGTCATGGCCGGGCTTGTCATCGCAAGTCGGGTATACCCGACTTGCGACCTTTAATATTGCGCAACTCGGGCAAGCCCGAGTCGCGACCTTTAATATTGCGCAACTCGGGCAAGCCCGAGTTGCGATGCCATCCACGTCTTCTTCTTGGCGATGCTGGCAAAGACGTGGATGCCCGGCACAAGGCCGGGCATGACGAAGAAAGCGTCAAAGTTCAGGAAACCCTACCCGTTGAGCGCCCGATGCACCGCGTCGATGATCCGGTCCTGCGTCGGCTCGTCGAGGTAGCCGTGCATCGGCAGGCTGATGACCTCCTGCGCGAGCTTTTCCGACACCGGCAGCCCGCCATCGACGACCGGGAAGTGCGCATAGGCCTGCAGGCGGTGCACCGGCGTCGGGTAATAGATCGCGGTGGGGATGCCCTCCTGTTTGAGCGCCGCGGCGAGCGGATCGCGCCGGCCCGGCTCGAGGCGGATCGTGTACTGCGCCCACACCGAGGTGTAGCCGTCGGGCACGCGCGGCACGGTCGCGACATTGCCGAGCGCGTTGTTGTAACGCTCGGCCGCCCGGTTGCGCGCTGCGATCTCGTCGCGGAATATCTCGAGCTTCTCGAGCAGCACCGCGGCCTGGATGGTGTCGAGCCTCCCCGTGATGCCGATGCGCACGTTGTTGTACTTGTGCCCGCCATGGCCGTGCACGCGCAGGCTTTTCACCAGCTCGGCCAGATCCCCGTCGTCGGTGAACACCGCGCCGCCGTCGCCGTAGCAGCCGAGCGGCTTGGCGGGAAAGAAGCTCGTGGCGGTCGCATGCCCGAACGTGCCGATCGGCCGGCCCTTGTAGCTCGCGCCGAACGCCTGGGCCGCATCGTCGAGGATGAAGAGGTCGTCCGCCTCCGCGCTCGCGGCGAGCGCATCGTGGTCGGCCGGCAGGCCGAACAGGTCGACCGGAATGACCGCCTTGGGGGTGAGCCCGAGCGCTTTCGCCTTGGCGACCGCGAGCGCGAGGCTCGCGGCATCGATGTTGAAGGTGTCCTCATCGACATCGGCGAAGACCGGCGTCGCGCCGAGCAGCGCCACCACCTCGGCGGTGGCGCAGAACGTGAAGGCGGGGCAGATCACGGCGTCGCCCGGGCCGATGCCCTTGGCCATCAGCACGAGCAGCAGCGCGTCGGTTCCGCTCGCGCAGGTGACGACGTGGCGGGCGCCGCAGAAGCGCGCCAGCTCCTCCTCGAGCGCGCGCACCTCGGGGCCGAGGATGAACTGGCAATGCGCGGTGACGCGGGCGATCGCCGCGTCGATGCGCGCGCCGAGCCGGCGGCGCTGGCCGGCGACGTCGATGAACGGAATGGCCACGGGATTGGATCGAGGATCAGTTCGGGCGGTCATGGGATGTCGGGACATCGGCCGGCCAGGCGCGCGCGCGCGTGCGGCGCGCCGGCGGCAGCGGGGCCGAGCCGTCGAGGCAGCGGATCGCGATCTCGAGGCTGGCGACGCCCTCCTCGCCGCTCACCGGCGGCTGCGTGCCGGTGCGCACGGCGCGGATGAAGGCGGCGAGCTCGGCGCGCAACGGCTCGGCATGGCCGACCGACAGATGACGCATCGAGTAGCTGCCGTCGGGCTGGAAGCCGAAGCACTCGGTCACCTGCCGGGTGAGCAGGTCGCCGATCACGTATTTGCGCTTGGTGGCGACATGGACGGTGCGCGCCTTGAACGGCGTGAGCCAATTGGTGTTGATGTGGGCGAGCACGCCCGAGGCGGTGCGGAACTGCAGCAATGCGATGTCCTCACGCTCCGCCTTGGCGCTCGAGAGCTGCGGCTGCACCTCGATGATTTTCGATCCGGTGAACCAGCTGATCAGGTCGATGTCGTGCACCGCGAGGTCGATGACCACGCCGACGTTCGACATGCGCGGCGGAAACGGCCCGACGCGGGTGATGGCGATCGACAGGATGTCCTCGCCCCGGATCGCCTCCTTGATGGCCTGAACCGCCGGGTTGAAGCGCTCGACATGGCCGACCATGAGAGTGACGCCGGCGCGGCGCGCGGCGGCGATGATCTCGCGGCCTTCCTCGACCGATGATGCGATCGGCTTCTCGACCAGCGCATGGACGCCGTGCTCGACCGCCGCGAGCGCAATGCTGCGATGCAGGTGAGTCGGCGCCGCGATCGAGACCGCATCGACGCCGAGCGCGAGCAGGTCGGAAATCTCGGGAACGGCGGGGCAAGCGAGCGTGCGGCGGACGAAATCCGCCTGCTTGTCGTCCGGATCGGCAACGCCGACGAGCTGCACGCCCGGCAGCTCGGCGAGCACCCGGGCGTGGTTGTAGCCCATGACGCCCGCCCCGACGACGCCGACGCGCAGCGCAGCAGCGTCGGCCTTGGCAGCCTTCACCATGAACGCCTAACCCCCAAACTCGTGACCCACGCCCTCCCTAGCACGGCCCGACAGCGCTGGCGACCGCAAACCGTCACAGTGCAAACACATTTTGCATCAGCGGGTTACAGTCCATTGCACAGATCCTCATGCACGATTGGCCCGCTGCCGTCACGCAGCGGACGGGGCCCGATACCGTTGCGCGACGGGCGATCAGCGATCACTCCGCGGCGTCGGCCTGCGGCGCGAGCTTCAGGGTGAGCCCGGCCGCCACCGCATCGGCGCGGAACGCCTTGACGGCATCGAGCGAGAGCTCGACGCCGGTCTTCGTGCCGAGCGCAGGCAGCTTCTTCAATATGTCGGCTGGCGCCGTGATGATGTGGCAGCCCATCTCGTCGGCCTCGATCACGTTGAACACCTCGCGCGTCGACGCCCAGATGATCTCGACATTGGGCGTGCGGCGTGCGCGCGCCACCGCGTCGCGCACGATCGGGCGATAGTCGAGCCCGAGATCGGCGAGGCGGCCGGCGAACACCGACACGCAGGCGGGCGCGCCGCCGGCGAGCGCATCGATCGCGCGCGCGACCTGATCGGCGGCGAAGATCGCCGTCATGTTGATGTTGACGCCGTCGCGCGAGAGCGCGCGCACCGCCTCGAACAGCGGCTCGCCCCGCGTGTTGCTGACCGGGAGCTTGACGAAGACGTTCTTGCCCCACGCCGCGATCACCTGGGCCTGCGCGACCATCTCGGGGACGTCGTCGGAGAACACCTCGAACGAGATGTGGCGATCCGGGACCGCGGCGACGAGATCGCGCGCATAGGCCGCGTAGTCGGCGACGCCCGCCTTCTTGAGCAGCGACGGATTGGTGGTGAACCCGCGGATCCACGGCTGTTTCGCCATGTCGAGGATCTGCGCCTTGTCGGCGCCGTCGGTGAACAGTTTGACCTTGAGGTCGGAAAGCTTGGGCATGGGGCCTCTCGGATGCGTCTTGACGCCGGAACCCGCGATTCGCGCCGATTTCATTGGCCCCCCTATATAGGCCGTTCCGGCAGCGGAATCGATTGCTCGATCGTCGAGAAATCCACAGGGAAAATATGCCGAGACCGGCCAGTGCGCCGACCCAACGTCAGTCCGGCGCGAACTCGTGCTTGTAGTCGCGCGCGAGCCCGGGATCCTGGTCGGCCTTGCGCAGCATGCAGTTGCCGACCACCAGCAGGTCGATCTCGGTGCCCATGAAGCAGCGGAACGCGTCCTCGGGCGTGCACACGATCGGCTCGCTGCGCACGTTGAAGCTGGTGTTGACCAGGATCGGGCAACCCGTCACCGCATCGAACCGCTCCAGCAGCGCGCGAAACCGCGGGTTGGCGGCGCCGTCGACGGTCTGCAGCCGGGCCGAATAGTCGACGTGGGTCACGGCGGGGACGTCCGAACGCGCGACATTGAGCCTGTCGATCCCGAACAAGGCGCGTTCCTCGGCCGTCATGGCGCGGCGGCGCTCCGGCCGCACGCCGGCGACGAACAGCATGTAGGGCGAAGCGCCGTCGAACTCGAACCACTCGCCGGCCTTCTCGCG
>Ga0335081_10016629_pt1 | contig 11909 bp, 9 predicted proteins | sample Lox_Sample_35_FD_206713 | JGI IMG/M metagenome (GOLD analysis project Ga0335081, IMG submission 206713) | Soil microbial communities from Loxahatchee National Wildlife Refuge, Florida, United States - Lox_Sample_3.5 | ecosystem: Environmental > Terrestrial > Soil > Wetlands | place: USA: Florida... | reverse complement strand
CGAGCGTCGATCCGACTTTCAAGTACTACTTCTGCCTGCATGCGAATGAGACGCTGCTTCGCCTGGAGCACACGCCGAAGCTGGTGATCGCGGCGATTAACGGCCACTGCGTGGGTGGTGGGTTGGAGATCGCGATGGCGGCGGACATCCGCATTGCGCGGCAGGATGCGGGCAAGATCGGACTGCCGGAGGTGAACCTGGGCGTGCTGCCGGGCACGGGCGGAACGCAGCGGTTGTCGCGCCTCGTGGGCAAGAGCAAGGCGATCGAACTCATGGTGACGGGGAATACGTTTTCGTTCGAAGAGGCGAAGGACTTGAACATCATCAACGACATCTTCGAGCGCGACGGCTTCATGGCCAACGTCATGGAGTATGCGAAGCAGTTCTGCCCGCCGAACAAAGCGGCCAAGGCCGTGGGACGGATCAAGCGCGCCGTGCAGACGGGCTGGGAGATTCCGATGGAGTCGGCGCTGGCGGTGGAGCGCGAGAACCAGCAGTTGCTCTTCCAGAGCGAAGACGCGAAGGAAGGGCTGGCGGCTTACGTGGAGAAGCGCCCGGCGGTGTTTAAGGCGAGATAGTATCTAGTGCCCAGTACCGAGTACCTACTACAGGAAGGAACGAGGTCTGTCTTGATTGCAGCGACGAAGGTGAAGATTGCGCCGGGAAGATTGCTGATCGACGGGCAGTGGGTCGAGGGCTCGAAGAAGTTCGAAACCATCAATCCGGCGACGGGAGAAGCGCTGACCCAGGTGGCGGAAGCGTCGGCCTCAGATGTGGATCGCGCTGTGTCGGCGGCCCGGCGCGCGTTTGAGGACCGAAACGGCGCGTGGCGGAAGATGTCGGCGAGCGAGCGCGGACGGCTGATATGGCGGCTGGCCGATCTGGTGGAGAAGAATCTTGAAGAGCTGGCGGAACTGGAGACGCTGGATAACGGCAAGCCCATCTTCGAGTCGCGCTATGTCGACATTCCGATGACGGTGGACGTATTGCGCTACTACGCGGGCTGGACGACCAAGATTCACGGCGAGACGGTAAACACGTTCGAGAACGCGTTCACGTACACGATGCGCGAGCCGGTGGGAGTGGTCGGCCTGATCGTGCCGTGGAATTTCCCGCTGCTGCTAGCGTCGTGGAAGCTGGGACCGGGCTTGGCCTGTGGGAATACCGTCATTCTGAAGCCGGCGGAGCAGACTCCGCTGACAACGTTGCGCTTCGGGGAGTTGGCGATTGAGGCCGGGCTGCCGCCCGGAGTGCTGAACATCGTGACTGGCGGGCCGGAAACGGGGAAGGCGCTGGTGAAGCATCCGGGGATCGACAAGATCGCATTCACCGGGTCGACCGCGGTCGGCAAGGAGATCATGCGGGGCGCGGCGGATACGCTCAAGCGCGTGACGCTTGAGTTGGGTGGTAAGTCGCCCAATATTGTGTTCGCGGATTCCGATCTCGACAGTGCTGTGAAAGGCGCGATCAACGGCATCTTTTACGGCAAGGGCGAGTGCTGCAATGCCGGGTCGCGTTTATTCGTAGAACGGAAAGTGCACGATGAATTCCTGGAGAAGCTGGTGGCGCGAGCGAAGAAGCTGCAACCAGCCGATCCGCTGGACCCGAAGACGAAGCTGGGCGCGATCGTAAGCCAGGAGCAGATGCAGAACGTGCTGGGATATATCGAGGCAGGAAAGAAAGAGGGAGCGAAGCTGGTGGCGGGCGGACGCCGCGCGACGGTCGATGGCAGTAAGGGATTCTTTGTCGAGCCGACGATTTTCAGCGGCGTCAGCAACGAGATGAGGATTGCCCAGGAAGAAATTTTCGGCCCGGTGCTGGCGGCGCTGGCGTTCGACGATATTGACGAAGTGGTCGAGTTGGCGAATCGCAATCCTTACGGGCTAGCGGCGGCGGTATGGACACGCGACATCAGCAGGGCGAACATCGTGGCGAAGCGGCTGCGCGCGGGACTGGTGTGGATCAACACCTACGGCCTGATGGACGCGGCGGTGCCGTTCGGAGGATTCAAGAGTTCGGGGTTTGGGCGTGAGTTGGGAATGCACGCGATCGAGCACTATACGGAATTGAAGAGCGTTTGGTTGAACATGGGGTAAGGAAGCGCGCCATGCGCGCGAGTTGTTTGCCCTTGCGTGAACGCTCGAGCATTTGCGCGGCGCGCCCAGATCCCTCGGCGTCAAAAAGCAAACGCGTCGGGATGACAATCATCAATACGAAGAGGTTCTTATGCCGGGAAAAGTAGCGAAAATCGGAACGTTCAGCGACTGGGTCGGTTTGTTTGACGACTGGCGCAAAGAGATCGGCGTAAATACCGGCGAGATCGCCAGCTTCAAGTTCGACACCCTATACGGGGCGATCGAGACGGAAGAGATTCAGTTTGGGTCGTACCAGGGGCGGCGCAAGTGGGAGAACCTGCGTCAAATACCCACGCAGCAGATGCGTGACGCGCTGATGAACATGATCGTCTACCAGGGCGATACCGAGTTCGCCAGCGTCGAGCAGCAGCGCAATCTGTTTGAGAGCGCGCCGACTGACTGGGACCGCAAGGCGCTTACGCGCGTCATGATCGAAGAGATGCGCCACGGATGGCAGATGTGCGCGCTGCTGGTCGACTTCTTCGGATACTCGGGTAAAGTGGAAGCGCAGAAAATGCTGGAGCGGCGGGCGTTTGAGAACAAGCGTCTGCTGGGAACGTTCAACGTCGACATCGACAACTGGCTGGACTTCTTCACCTACACCGATTTTGTCGATCGCGATGGGAAGTTCCAGTTGCAGATGCTGAAGTATTCCGCCTTCGCGCCGCTTGGGCGTTCGACCTCCTATATGTTGCGCGAAGAGGCGTTCCATATGGGCACCGGAAACGATGGGTTGCGGAGAGTGGTCGAGGCCGGCGTGGTGCCGCAGTGGCTGATGCAGAAATACCTCAACAAGTGGATATCGAGCGCGTACGACCTGTTCGGCACGGATCACTCTTCTTCGGCGCACTGGGCCTACGTGTGGGGAGTGAAGGGGCGGTACGACGAGCCACAGAACAAGCAGGCGGCGGATCTCGACGACCTGAACGACTACAACCGTCACCTCTATCAGAAGGAAGTGGCGGGACTGGTGGAGCGGCTGAATGCCTATTTGAGACCGGGTGAACCCCGGTTCTACACCCCGAACATCAAGTTCAATCGCAATATTGGGCGATGGGCCGGGCAAAAGTTCCACTGCGTGACCGGCGAATCGGTGGGGGGCGCTGGATACGAAGAGCACATGTGTGAGTACACGCCGACGGCGGCGGACAAGAAGCTGCTGCTCGACATCATTGCCAACGAGAAGAAGTGGATCGCTCCGAAGGAAGGTGCGCGTGATCCACTGTCGACGATTGCCGAGCCGCGGAAGTCGGCGATCAATATCTAAGCCGCAGTTTTCGTTTTCATTTTGAGCTTAGCCACGAACATTCCGGGGCAGGGAGAGCGCGGCGCGAGCTCTTATACATTGGGCGAGCTGATGGTTGCCAGCGCGGCGCGCGAGATTCGCGACCGTGAAGTGGTTTTTGTGGGCATGCGGCTGCCGCTGATCGCATTTGTGGTGGCGAAGAAGACGCACGCGCCGAGTGCGGTTGGCCTATTTGAGAACGGCGTAATTCGCGCGACACCGGCGCCGGAGCTGATCTACACGATGGCTGATCCGCCGAACATCAAGGGCGCGACCCAGTGCCTGGACATGTTGGGTGTGATGAGCCTGCTCCAGTCGGGAAGAGTGCATCTCGGATTTCTGGGCGCGGCCGAGGTCGATCGCTTCGGCAATTTGAATTCGACCGAGGTCCGGGGCGCGAAGGGCACGGTCCGCCTGCCGGGATCGGGCGGGGCATGCGATATCGCGTCGCTGGCACAGAGATTTGTCGCGCTGCTCGAGCACAGCAAGGAGCGTTTACCCGAACGCGTGTCCTATATGACCAGCCCGGGGAACGGCGATGGGCAAGATTGGCGGAAGCGTATGGGCTTGCCGCGCGGCGGGCCGTCGGCGGTAATCACGGCGAAAGCCGTGCTGCGATTTGGAAAAGATGGCGAGGCATTCCTGGCGTCGGTGCATCCGGGAGTTGAGGTGGACGATGTGCTCGCCAATACCGGGTGGCCGTTGCGTGTGAGCAAGAGTATTGCGCAGACGGCGGAGCCGAGCGCGGCGGAGTTGAAAGCGATCCGCGAGTACGACAAAGAAGGTTTTTGGACGAGTTAAAGGTCGTCAGCCTGGCACTTAGTTCTTGGCACGGTTCGTTGGTACGCGCGAGGAATCCGACAAACAAGATGGTTAGTCAACCGATCAGCGTCCACGCTCGGGTCATGGTCAGCACGGAACCTCCCGTGGCCCGCATTACTCTGCATAATCCCCCGTTAAACGTGATCGACATTCCGATGATGCGCGAGTTGCAGCAGGCGCTGGCGGAAGCCGAAGCGCGTGCGGACGTGTCAGTGGTCGTGCTGGAAGGATCCGATCACGCGTTTTCGGCGGGGGTGGACATCAAGGCGCACACGCCGGATAAAGTCGACGAGATGCTGCGCGAGTTTCATGCCGTGATTCGCGCGTTGGTTGCGAGTCGGAAGGTGACGATCTGTGCGGTGAAGGGCGCGTGTCTCGGCGGGGGGGCGGAAGTGGCCCTGGTCTGCGATATGGTCTACACGGCGCGCGATGCGGCGTGGGGCTTTCCGGAGATCAAGCTGGGATGCTATCCGCCGGTAGCGGTGGTCGCACTTCCAGCGGTCGTAGGCCAGAAGCGAGCGGAGGAACTGATTCTCACCGGCCGGCAGATCAGCGGGGATGAGGCGGTAGCGATGGGGCTGGCGAATAGATCGGCGAGGGCGGAGGAGGTGGGCGCTCTGGTCGAGGAAACGGTTGGGCAGCTGACGAATTTGAGCCCGGCGGCACTCGCAGTGACCAAGAAAGCTGTCTATGCGTGGGACGCGATCCATTTTGATAAGGGCCTGGCGCGGGCGGAGAAGATTTATCTGGAAGAGTTGATGAAGACGCACGACTCACAGGAAGGGATCAACGCGTTTTTGGAGAAGCGGGAGCCGAAGTGGGAAGGGAAGTAGAACGCTTTGGTGCTTCAGGAGAACATCCCGACAAAAAGGCAATTCGCGCTGGCGACGGATTGGATTACTTTCACCGGGGCACTATTGGGCCTATTGATATGCGCTCTAGCGACTATCGGGACCGTCAGGCGAATTGCGACTGGAGCTCCTGCCAACTTCAACCCTTCGTGGCAAGTCTGGGTGTGGTTGCTTTGCGGGCCATGGTTCATTTGGGAACAGAAACTTCGTGTCGCAAGGTTTGGCCTGGGCTTATTGCTCTTGGGATCGGCTTCACGAGTTTTTCTTTGGTTAGTCCACGCATCCCCGGGCGTCCAACAATCCAATGCAATGGTAGTGAGATGTGTTGACGTCGTGGTTTTCGTTGCTTCCGGCGTTTATTTGATTCGGTGGCTCAGAGGTCGCGTCCGATATGTCTAAGCTCGTCACAATGCGCGAAGCAATCGCCGACCTGGTGCCGGATGGGGCGTCTGTTGCTCTCGGCCTGCAGATGGAGCAGATGATCCCGTTCGCTGCGGGGCATGAAATTATCCGGCAGAAGAAGCGCGGTCTGCGGCTGATTGGGCCGATTTCGGACATCCTGTTCGACCAGATCCTTGGCGGGGGATGCGTTAAGGACGTGGTGGCGGCCTGGGTGGGCAACGTGATGATGGGGTCGGCCTACAACTTTCGCCGCGCTGTCGAGCGGGACGGGATGAAGGTTTTCAACCTGACCAACTTCACGGTCGCACTGGCGCTGCAGGCGGGCGCCATGGGTGTGCCGTTTCTGCCCACGCGGACGGCGCTGGGGAGTGATGTCACCAAGGGGAATCACTTTTTCTATCAGATTTTTTCTCCGTTCGAGCCAAAAGAGTCGCTGTGGGCGGTTCGTGCGCTTATTCCCGACGTGACCATCGTTCACGTGCAGCGAGCGGATCGCGAAGGCAATGCGCACTGCTGGGGAAATTTTGGGGTGATGATCGAAGGGGTACGCGCGGCGAAGCGGGTGATTGTTCTGGCCGAGGAGATTGTTGAGCCGGAGATCATTGCGAGCGATCCGAACCGCACCGTGATCCCGGGGTTCCTGGTGAATGCGGTGGTCGAGTGTGCGTTTGGCGCGCACCCGTCGCCGGTTCAGGGTTACTACAAGCGCGATGATGCATTCTTCCGGCAGTATCACGAGCAAACGAAAACCAAAGCCGATAGCGATGCTTGGCTAGCGCGGTGGGTACATGGGGTCGTAGATCGACAGGCATACATGAACCAAATCGGGGCTTGCCGCGTGGAAGAGCTGGGAGTGAAGCGGCATGCGTACGCGGCACAGGCGGATTTCGGGTACTAGCCAGATGAGCTATCAGCTGTCAGCTTTCAGCCGTCCGTGACACCAAGGATTCGCAAATGGATTTTGAGATCGGTGGCGCACAAGTCAAAGGGATGCTCAAGCGGGGAGAGAAGTTCACGCTGCTCGATGTGCGCGAGCCGTGGGAGATCGAGAAGGCGACGATCGAGGGGAGCAAGAATATCCCGATGGGAGACGTGCCGACGCGGGCGCATCAGGAACTGGATCCGGAAGAGCATATTGTCGTGATGTGTCATCGTGGCGTGCGGTCGCTGAGTGTGACGAACTGGTTGCGGCAGCAGGGATTTGAGAAGGTACAGTCGTTGCGCGGCGGAATCGACGGCTGGGCGCGAACGGTGGATACGAAGGTGCCGTTGTACTGAAGCTTCTAGCCATCAGCTATTCGCTTTTGGCTTAAGCCAATAAGGAAAAGTGAGCGGGCCAAAGAGGGAGCGATCCTTAACACCGAGCACTTAGGCTGTACTAAGAAAGAAAGCCAAGTGCTATGAAGCACGAGCTAATAGCTGACAGCTAGTAGCTAGAGGCAAGTTCATGAAAAAAGAACTGATCGAACTCAAGGTCAACGGGCGCAGGCACGAGGTTGCGATCGAGCCGAGCAGGTTGCTGCTTGACACGCTCCGGCAGGATCTCGATCTGACTGGTTCCAAGCGCGGGTGCGATGATTCTTCGTGCGGCGCGTGCACGGTGCTGGTAGACGGTGTTCCCATGCTGTCGTGCGCAATGCTCGCGGCCAGTTGCGAAGGCCAGGAGATCACGACGGTTGAAGGCGTGAGCGAGCATGGAAGCCTGGCGGCGATTCAGAAGGCCTATGGCGACTGGGGCGGCTCCCAGTGCGGGTACTGCACCCCGGGATTCATGATGACGGTAAAAGCGCTGCTGGCGGAGAATCCCACTCCCAGCGATCAGGAGATTCGCGGCGCTTTGAGTGGAAATTTGTGCCGCTGCACGGGTTACAACCAGATGTACGAAGCGATCAAAGCGGCGATTGAGGCGGAACTGAAGGCAGTAACTAGTACCTAGTTACAGTACCGAGTTGCGAGTACAGAGAAAACCATGAGTGAGTTCAGCGTTATTGGCAAGCCCATCGCGATGGTGGATGCTGCGGGCAAGACCACCGGCGCCGGCAAGTACACGGACGATCTGCGTGTGCCGGGAATGCTGATCGGGAAGATTCTGCATTCGCCCTATCCGCACGCCCGCATTAAGAGCATTGATACGAGCCGCGCGGAAAAGCTCGAAGGAGTGGTCGCGGTGGTCACCGGGAAGGACGCGCCAAATCCGTATGGAATTCTTCCCGTTGGACACGATGAGCACGCGATGGCGACCGACAAAGTCCGCTACGTAGGCGACAACGTGGCGTGCGTGGCGGCGGTGAATGAGGCTACAGCCGAGAAAGCGCTGGAGCTGATTGATGTGGAGTACGAGGTGCTGCCGGCGTACTTCGATCCCGAAGAGTCGATGAAGGCCGAAAGCGACTTCATCCACGACAACAAGCCGCACAACATCGAAAAAGATTATCACCACGTGTTTGGCGATCCGGAGAAGACGCTGGCCGAGGCCGCGTACGTGGCCGAGGGGCGGTTCATCGCGAACGAAGTGACGCATGCTGCGATGGAGCCGCACTCCACGCTGGCATCGTTCGAGATCGACCCCCATACGGGAAAGCCGGGACGGCTAACAGTGTGGTCGTCGACCCAGGTACCTTATTACCTGCAGCACAAGCTCTCACTCGTTCTGGAAATGCCCATGGCGCAGATCCGCGTGATCAAGCCGCTGGTGGGCGGAGGCTTTGGCGGGAAAAGCGAAGTGATTCCGCTCGAGATCATTGCGGCAGTGGCGGCGCGAAACGCGAAAGCGCCAGTGAAGATCACGTACACGCGGGAAGAGGTGTTCTGGGCGCATCGCGGGCGGCCGCGCACGATCGTCGATCTGAAGACGGGAGCCGACAAGGACGGGCGCATCACCGCGGTGAAGGCGCGCGTGGTGCAGGATGGCGGCGGGTACTGCTCCTACGGTGTGGTGACGATTCTTTATTCGGGCGCGTTGCTGGGTGCGCTGTACGACATCCCGAACATTCAGTACGACGGTTATCGAGTGCTTACCAATAAGCCGGTGTGCGGCGCCATGCGCGGCCACGGCACGGTGAACGTCCGATTTGCGTTCGAGTCACAACTGGATGAGCTGGCGGCAAAGTTGGGGATGGACCCGGCCGAAGTGCGGCAACGAAACCTGTTGAAGCCGCCGTGCATCACGATCAACGGGCTGCGGGTGCAGAGTTACGGGTTGCCGGAGTGTATTGAGAAGACAGTGGCGCAGTCCGGCTGGAAGGAGCGCAAAGGCAAGCTGCCGAAGGGCAGAGGCCTCGGTATCGCCTGCAGCCATTATGTGAGTGGCGCGGCGAATTCGATCATCCGGTCGGACATGCCGCACTCAACCGTCAATATCAAGATTGATCGCGATGGAGGAGTGGTCGTCTACACAGGCGCGTCGGATATCGGGCAGGGCTCGGACACGATGGTGGCGCAGATCGCCAGCGAGGTTTTGGGGTGCTCGCTGGGGCGAGTCAAGGTAGTGGCGGCTGACACGGACCTTACTCCGATCGATATTGGCTCCTACTCCAGTCGCGTGACATTCATGAATGGCAACGCCACGCTGCGGGCGGCGCAGGACGTGAAGAAGCAGATCGCGCTGGCGGCGGCGAAGAAGATGGGGTGCGCGCCGGAAGAACTAGCTTTTCGCGAGGATGTGGTGTCGAAAAATGGAAAGGCGCCGCACGTTGCGGTCAGCGAGACAGCGCCTGAGTTGGTGACGACCGGTGCGGCGGTTGGCACTCCGACCGTCAGCGGCCGCGTGGAAGGGCAGATACTTCGCGGATCGCTGCAGCAGAAACGCAAGGACGAAGGGCCGAAGGATCGGTTGACGTTCGAGGAAGCTGTGGTTGCGGCGATTGATTTTCATGGCGCGCTAAGCGGCACCGGGTCGTATGCTCCCCCGCCCGAGTCGCGCGGCGGAAAACACAAGGGGGCGGGCGTCGGGCCCTCGCCGGCGTATTCCTATTCGGCGCAGGTGGCGGAAGTCAGCGTGGACGAAGAGACCGGCGAAGTGAGCGTGCACAAGGTCTGGGCCGCGCACGATTGTGGGCGTGCGCTGAATCCAGTGTCCGTCGAGGGGCAGATCATCGGTTCGGTGTGGATGGGGCTGGGCCAGGCGCTCGAAGAGGAGATGGTGTGGAAAGACGGTATGTTGATGAACCCCGGCCTGCTTGAATACCGCAGCCCATCGGCAACGGAATCGCCGGAGGTCGAGCCAATTATTGTAGAGAGCATTGATCCGGAGGGGCCGTTTGGGGCGAAGGAGTGCAGTGAAGGTTCGTTGGCCGCGACCATTCCGGCGATCGCAAATGCGATTTACGATGCGGTGGGAGTGCGATTGCATGAGTCACCTTTTACGCCCGAGCGGGTGCTCGCAGCGCTGCGCGCGAAGAAGAATGCGAAGCCGATGGATCTGACCGAGGGAGTCGATCCGACTGCGCCGGTCAGCTTTCGCGAGCATGGCGGTTCCCTGTGGTTTCGAGGCAAGGGGCCGGAGCGGCATCCGCTGGACCCGGCGCGGCGAGAGACGACGACGGGAGCTGCCGATTGAGCCTTCCTGAGTTCAAACTGTTGCGCCCGCGAACGCTCGACGAAGCTGTGGGCTATCTCGCGAGGCACGGCGACAGCATTCGCGTGTTGGCTGGCGGGACGGATCTGGTGCCCTCGATGCGGCAGAAGCTATTTGAGCCGCAGTACGTTCTCGATATCCGGCACATTTCAGAGATCAGGGGAGTCCATCCGCGGCCGGGAGATGGGGTGGTCATCGGGGCGCTGACGACGCTGACGACGGTCGAACGGTCAGCATATCTGCGAGAGCATTTTCCGGTCTTGGCCGAGGCAGCCGCGACCGTGGCGTCGCCGGTGCTTCGCAATATGGGGACGATCGGTGGCAACATTTGTCTGGACACGCGCTGCCTCTGGTACAACCAGTCGCTGACCTGGCGGAAGGCATGCGGCTTTTGTATTAAGAAGGACGGCGACCTGTGCCACGTCGCCCCGGGCGGAAGCAAGTGCTGGGCGGTATTCTCAGGCGATACTCCGCCAGCCCTGCTTTGCCTGAATGCGGAGATCGAAATTGCCGGGCCATCGGGCGTGCGGCGAATGCCGCTGCGGGAGTTCTACACCGGCATCGGAGATTCGTACCGCAAGCTGCAGGCGAACGAACTGGTAACACGGGTATTCCTGTCAGAGTCTTCGGCGGGCTATCGTGGCGTCTATCGAAAGCTCCGCGTGCGCGGATCGATTGACTACCCGTTGGCCGGAGTGGCTGTTGCTTTGAAGCGATCCAACGGGCACGTTTCGGATGCGCGGCTGGCCATTACCGCTGTTAATCCTGCGCCCATGCTGGTAAAAGGAGTGGGCCAGATGATGGAAGGGAAGTCTGTGGACGAAGCTCTGGCGGCGGCGGTGGGGGATTTGGCGGCGAAGACGGCAAAGCCGCTGACGACCTCGGCCCTGACGCCGGAGTATCGTCGCGAGATGATTCGCGTGTTCACGAAGCGGGCGGTGCTGGCAGCAGCACAGAACTAACAGTTCCCGATAGAGGATCGATTCGACTAACGACCGAACGACTCACGACCAAAAAACACCTTGATCACCGACTGCCATATTCACATTCAGCCGATGGAAATGTTCAAGCCGCACGCGCTTGAGCTGATGAAGAAGAAGCGCGAGAACTTCGAGCAGATCGCCGAGTTCTGCCGCTCTCCGAAAGCATTCCTGAAATATCTGGACGACGCCGGCGTCGAGCGCGCGGTGCTGATCAACTATGTGGCGCCGGAAGTCATCGGGTTCACTTCGGGGGTGAATGAGTTTATCGCCAAGTACACCAGCGAAAATCCCAAGCGGCTGCTTTCGTGCGGAAGCCTGCACCCGCGGCACACCTCCAATGTGCTGGCGGACGTCGAACACCTACTGCGGCTGGGCATTCGCATGATCAAGATCCACCCGCCGCACCAGTTACTTTTTCCCAACGACTACCTTCAAGGAGTAAAGGAACTGGAGATTATTTACCGGGCGGCCGAGGCCAATGGCGTGCCCGTGATGTTCCACACGGGCACGTCGATTTTCCCTGGGGCACGGAACAAGTACGGCGACCCGATCTACGTCGACGATGTCGCGGTAGATTTCCCGAAGCTGAAGATACTGCTTGCACATGGCGGGCGGCCGTTGTGGATGCATACGGCATTTTTCCTGATTCGCCGCCACAAGAATGTCTTTCTCGACATCAGCGGCATTCCGCCGAAGACGCTGCTCAAGTATTTTCCGCGCCTGGAGGAGATCGCGCACAAGACGCTGTTCGGCACGGACTGGCCAGGCCCGGGCGTGCCCGAGGTCAAGAAGAACCTGGAGGACTTTCTGGCGTTGCCGCTGAGCCGGGAGGTACAGCAACAGATCCTGACGACG
>Ga0335081_10016628_pt1 | contig 11910 bp, 11 predicted proteins | sample Lox_Sample_35_FD_206713 | JGI IMG/M metagenome (GOLD analysis project Ga0335081, IMG submission 206713) | Soil microbial communities from Loxahatchee National Wildlife Refuge, Florida, United States - Lox_Sample_3.5 | ecosystem: Environmental > Terrestrial > Soil > Wetlands | place: USA... | reverse complement strand
CAATCCGAGTTCCTTTTTGCTCTGGGTGTAGAGGCCGCTTTTCTCCCGCCACTCGCGCTTGCGGTGGCGAGGTACACCATTGGCCTCAGCGATGCCGTTTCCGTCCATTACGAGACCGAAAAAACTGTCCCCGGCTTGTCCCCGGTCGCAAAAAGCTTAGCAAAATCAATGGAAATTCGCTGCGATGCTGATGAGCAATCAGCGGGTCGATGGCTTGAGCGCTCGAGCAGCAACCTCGGATTGGGGACAGACCGGGGACAAACCAACAACAACCAAGAAGTACTCAGACGGTAAACCGTCATTGAGGACCCCCTGCTTTTCTACGGGATGGTTGTGGATGGACCGGCTGAGTTGCTACTGGCGCGCTACTCTTAATCAGCGGGTCTGGAGTTCGAGTCTCCAACGGCCCACCAAATAACCCATAAAAAGCCTGCGGTTTCTGCGCCCAGATCGATCTGTCCTCGGCTAGGCTGGGTAGCAGGTCTGATTCCGGGAAGTCTATTTCACGGGTCGGTTGCGCCCTGAGAAAGAAGGCGGACCCATCTCTACGGCTGCCCCCCATTTTCTGGACGACTCGATTCAGAAATGGCTGACCCCTGCCCAAGCTCTTTCGACTCGCAGACAGCGAGACGGCGAGTCAGGTCTCCGGTTGACGGCAGAGAAATTCACAGACGAATCGGAGCTGGCGGAAACAAGCTCGAACGAGCCGACATGCTCCAAAGCGACTTTGACAAAGCTTCATTGGTGGCGTGATGATTGCGCAGAGGTGAGCGTGGAACCAAAACTCACTGCTATATCCTGCGCCGACGTGTACGGCCACAGCCGTCTCCTGGGGGAAGATGAAGAGGCGACGTCCCTACTCTCTCGGCGGATCGCAAGATAATCGACGGGCTGATCGAGAAGCACCACGTTTGCGACGGCCCGCCAGTGAGCCAGCGGGCCGCGGAGCAACTGGCCGGCGAGGGCGCCGGTATGTTCGTTGTTGCGCAGGAAGACCTGGCCGTTGACGATCGTGGCGAGCATCCCGTTGGCCTTCTGCCTGAGACGCCAGGCGGCAGACGCGGGCGCGAACCCGGTTGATTGATGGCCCGCACATGTTTATCGGAAGAGGCTTTTGAATTATAGCTAATTTAAGATATCTTAGCCTCAGCGCATAAGATTGCTAAATTCCCTATAAAATGGACCCTCGCAAGAATCCGTACGCGCCGGGCGCCGGAACGCCGCCGCCCGAATTGGCGGGGCGCGACGATCTCATTGAACGCGCAGCGATCGCGCTCGACAGGATCCGAGCAGGTCGCGCCGCGCGAAGTCTGATCCTGCACGGGCTACGCGGCGTGGGGAAGACCGTGCTTTTGAATCGGATAGAGACCGACGCTGAGGCCAGGGGCTTCGCGAGTGTGCAAGTCGAGGCCCCGGAGGGAAGATCGTTGCCGGCGATTCTGATACCGGTCCTGCGTGTGGCCCTGCTGCGGATCGATCGCGGCAGGAGGATGCGGGCTAACTTGGCGAAGGCCGGAAGAGCCCTGGCCGGATTCGCGAAGGCTCTCAGGGTCAAATACAAAGACATCGAGGTCAGCACGGATTTCGAGCCCGAGCGGGGCCTCGCCGATAGCGGAGACCTCGATACAGACCTAACCGATCTCCTAGCGGCCGTTGGCAGTGCGGCGCGTGAATACCGCACGGCGGTTGTGCTGTTCATCGATGAGCTGCAGTACGTGCATGAGGACCAGCTCGCTTCTTTGATCAGGGGTCTGCACAACGCGAGCCAGCGCCAGCTTCCGATCACGATGCTTGCGGCCGGCCTACCTCAACTGATTGGGCAGATGGGCCGCGCGAAATCGTACGCGGAAAGGCTCTTCGAATTCGTCTCGATCGATCGCCTCGATGACAAAGCCGCCAGCGCCGCCCTCCGCGTCCCGGCGGAGAAGGAAGGTGTCGTTTTTGCACAAGAGGCGATTGCCGAGATTCTGCGCCACACGATGGGATATCCGTACTTTCTCCAAGAATGGGGACGACACGCTTGGAATGTCGCGGGCTCGTCACCAGTAACGCGAGCGGATGCGCGGCGCGCGACTGCGTTGGCTCTGGCAGAATTGGACGCGGGATTTTTCCGTGTCCGTTTCGACCGACTGACGCCTACGGAGAAGCGCTATCTGCGCGCGATGGCCGAACTCGGTCCTGGACTTCATCGCTCGGGGGATATCGCGGCGCAGCTAAGGAAGGGCGTCACGAGCGTCGCGCCGGTGCGAAACGAACTGATCGAGAAAGGTATGATCTACAGTCCGGCCCACGGCGATACAGCGTTCACGGTTCCGCTCTTCGACGGTTTCATGAAGCGGATCATGCCCGAGCAGCCGCGATGAAAGGCCGGAATTGAGGCCAACCCGGCGGCATCAGAAAAAAGAAACGGGGCGGGGGCGGGCGTATGCCTCGCCCCCGCCCTGTGACTGACGTTGGGAGCGGCCCTTAGTGAGCCAGGGGGCCGCGCAGCAACTGGCCGGCGAGGGCGCCGGTATGCTCGTTGTTGCGTAGGAAGACCTGGCCGTTGACGATCGTGGCGAGCATCCCATTCGCCTTCTGCTTGAGGCGCCGGGCACCGCCGGGCAGGTCGTACTCGAGCGTCGGCATCTGCGGACCAACCGTGTCGGGGTCGAAGATTGCGACGTCGGCATTGTAGCCCTCGCGCAGCAGGCCGCGCCCGGTGAGACCCCAGAACGAGGCGAGGTCGAAGCTGATTTTGCGGACGGCCTGTTCGAGCGTGAGGGCCTGACGGTCGCGCACCCAGTAGCTCAGCAGGTGGGTTTGAATCGACGAGTCCATGATCTGGGAGACGTGCGCGCCGGAGTCGGAGAAGGTGACGACGGAGCGCGGATGACGCATCATCGCGAGCACCAGTTCCTGGTCCTCGTTGACGATGGGCTGGATGAAGAACTGCTTCAAATGCTTTTCCAGCGCCGCATCGATGATGACGTCCAACGGGTCCTTGCCAGTTTCCTTGGCGATTTCGGCGATCGAGCGATAGGGCGGAGTCGGCCGGTCAAGCACGAAAAACCAGTCGTAATCGGGCTTGCGGGCCTCGGCGCCGACCGCATGCGAGGGCTGGTTCATGTGCTCGCGGGCGGCAGCGATCAGTTTTGCGCGCATCTCGGGATTCCGGAGCGCGGCTTCCTGATCGGCGAGCGGCAGCTTGCGCATATCGCGCCATACCGGCGCCTTGTCGAAGGGCGTGGTAGTCTCGAAGGAAAGCAGCGTACTGATCCAGCGGCTGGTACCCTGCACGAGCATCTTGCCGCCAGCGGCGACGGTTTCGTCCGCCAATTCGAAGAGGGGACGCCAGAAGTGCGGGGCGCGGCGCGAGTAGACGCCGCCGAAGGTGGTCGGGACACCGGTTTCAAGCGCGAGCGCCTTGAGCCGGCCGAGGAAATCGCGCATCAGGGCCGGGTCGCGGTCCATATCTTCCTGCGCGATCTCGAAGACTCCAGAACCAAGCTCGCCCATCACGCCGACCAGTTGTCGGACCTCGTACCATTTGGCGAGACGGCTCGCCACCGGCCCGTTGTCGGGGGTCTGATGGTTCTTCGTGCGGGAAGTGCTGAAACCGGCCGCACCCGCTTTGATCGCCTGGCGCAACTCGCGCTTCATAGCTTGGAGGTCTTCGGGAGCGGCTTCGTCGGTGAACGCCCGCTCGCCCATGACGAACGTGCGCAGCGCGGAATGACCGACGTAGGCCGCATAGTTGATACCCTTGGGGAGCTTATCGACGGCGTCGAGATACTGCGGGAAGTTTTTCCACGACCATTTAGTGATGCCGGCCTCCATCGCGGCCGGGGAGATGTCTTCGGCGCGCTGGAGGTTGCGGATGACGAGGAGCTTGTCCTTTTCGGCGCATGGAGCGAGCGAGAAGCCGCAATTGCCCATCACGACCGATGTGACGCCGTGCCAGCACGAGCAGGTGCCGAGCGCGTCCCAGAAGACCTGGGCGTCCATGTGGGTGTGGCCGTCGATGAACCCCGGGGAGACGACGTGGCCCTCGGCGTCGATGCTTTCGTCGGCGGGGCCGCTGACTTTGCCGATCGTGGCGATGCGGCCGTCGGCGATGCCGACGTCGGCGCGATAGCGAGGCAATCCGGAACCGTCGACGATCGTCCCGTTACGGATGAGAATGTCGTAGTGCATCTTTAGATCCTCCAGCCGGGGGGAACTCGGTAGCGCTCAGCGTTCGCACCGTTGCCTCCCCGCTCCAGGGCGTTCGAGTGGCGAAGTCGTTTAGATTCAGCGAGCAGTTCAATACCAACCTAGTAGTCCCCTTTGGCCCGGGGATCAACGCCGGTTGACGACCGCGGTTCTACAGGAATTTGGTTGTAACTTCCCAAGAACAAGTGGTGGTGGCAACCCATGCGACCGCGCAACAGAGTCGCGTTCCTCGAGCGGGAGAACGCTTGTATATGCGGTTTGTGACACGCTATCGCGAAAGTCCCTGGGCAGGTTCCGTCGTGGCGCTGAGGCGTTCCAACCTCGACGGCTACTCGTCCCAAGTGAAGGTGCGGGAGAAGCTGACGAGACCGTAGGTGCGCGAGCTGCCGTAGCCGCCCTGCAAATTGATGCGGAGGTGCAAATCGCGAACGAAGATGCCGAGGTCGGGACCCGCCTGCGCCTTGGCGTTGCGCGCCGAACCGCCGCCCCAAATAGCGGAGCCTGCGCCGCCGAGCAGAATGAAGCTGCCAGTCGAAAGGAGAACGGTGCGCAGATCAACCGTGCCACTGGTAACGCCGTTGTTGTAATAGTGGGCCAGGGTGAACGAGATATTCAGCGGATGCAGGCTGTGAGGGATTAGCCACGACGAGAATTGACTATCGATGACGGGCGCGTCGCTGTCGCCGACGTCGTGGCCGCCGAGCACGGCGAGGGACGTTCCCTCGATGGGAGTGAAGTTGACGCCGCCCTCGAAGCGGCCGAAATTGCGGGTCGCGCTGCGCGAGGCCGGGGCAAGCGGGCTGTCGAAGCCGGTGCCCTGGTAAAGCTGGTAGGCGGAGATGCTCGCGGCAACAGCCAAATAGCGCGTCAGAGTCTGCTCGAGCTGAAGGCCGCCGTGCGTGGTCCCGTACTTCTCGCTACCGAAGCCGCTCGCAAACAGGGTCAGACTGAGCTGCTGTGGATTGGCCAGGTCGAAGAAGTCCGTGCCGGCGTAGCTGGAAGAAATCCAGCACAGGCACGCGATCGCGAGAAACGCTATCGCGAGTAGTGCAGGTTTGCTGGCGCCAGGCTTTCGCACAGGGAATCGATCGCGAATCGGCTAATGATAACTAGGCCCACCGATCTCGCCCAGTCCGAGCGGCGCGGACGCCGTCGGCGGGAGCTCGCAGGGGACCTTGGTTTCATGGCCCTCGGTGACGGTCACGGGCGCGGCGGTTTTACTGGTTGGATTGCTGACCTCGACTACGCCCTTGAAGACGCCGACGTCGGTGTAGCGCAGACAGTCCGGAAAGCCGGGACAGGGTCTGCCTTCGGTATAGGCGGTCTCGAAGTCGGTTCCGCGAACTCCGGCGATGGCGTTGGGAGTGTGGACCTCGAAAACGGACGAAGAGGACGACAGAGAGGGAGACCATTGGATTAACGAGCGCAGGCGGCCCTTCAATAAGTTGGCGAGCGAAGCGCGATGGGTGGAAGGAACGCCCCCGAGCACCATCGAGCTGTCTTCGAACAAGGTGAGCTGACTGCCGTCGGCGAGCGTTATGTTGAGATGAGAGTGCGAGCCGGTCCTCAACCTGTCGCCGCCTTTTAGTTCCATCGCGAGCGCCACGGGCGACTGGCGGCCGGCGCGTTCGAGCGTCGATTCGCCCTCGAGCCCGGTAATCGAGCCGACACGATCCTGGGCGAACACCTGCGATGCGAGCAGCAGCGTCAGGATCAGGACCGATCCGGAAAGACAGTTCTTGCGCACGGTTAGCAGCGAACGCCGCGCGCCGCGCGGACTATCGCGATCTGCGGCGGACGCGCCGACGATTTCGCGGCACTATAGCAGCGACCGCGGTGTCCGGCGCAAGCCCAGAGTGGTCTGGCCGCTGGAATCGCTTCAGGCCAGAAGTTTTTTTACCGCTCCTTCGACGACCGTGCCCTTGAAGAAATGCGGGTTGAGGCTGGTCCAGAGGCGGGCCGGATTCGCAAAGACGAAGTCGCGGAAGTCCTCTTCGTTAATGAGTCCGTGATCGACCAGTTCGTAGGCCTCCTCGGTCACCTCGCTCATGTCGGGTACGTCCCAATGGCCGATGTCGGAGCTGAAGATGGCGTTGAGCTTCGCGCCGAACGGAAGCTTGCGGGTGTCGAAGGCGACAGCATTGATCGGGTCGTCGGCTTCGCATCCGAAGTAGAAGTTGGGCACGAATAGGTCGCGGATGTCCTCGGCCTTGGCAATACCGCATCGCGACCAATCGTCGAGCGCGTCGGGGTCCTCGTCGGTGCCGCCGATGCCCCATCCCTCGCCGTGTCCCTCGAGCTTGTCGGCAACCATCTTGCCGCCGTAGCGGCGCGCGAGATCGTGAAAGAGCTTGCGGTCGAGATTCGCCGGATCGTAATTCTCCATCCTCTTGCGATTGCGCTTTTGCCAATGGCCGATCATGTCGGCGAAGAGGCTGCCCGCCCATCCGACGCCGCATTCGAGGAAGGCGCATCTGAGTTTCGGGAAGCGCCGCGTGACCCCGCCGAAGAACATCGCCTTGCAGAGCGCCTCGCCCGCGGCGGCGAAGTGGCCGATGTGGTTGAACATGTAGTTGGAGATGGAATTGCGGCTGCCCCATCCCATGCCCGAGGAATGGAAAGACGGCGCTACGCCCAGTTCGATGCACTTGGCCCATACAGGGTCGTAGTCGTAGGCGCTGTCGAGCGCGAACAGGTCGAGCCAGTAGGCATAGCGGGTGGGGTGCGCCAGATCCTGAGCGACGGCGGGAATCGGGCGGCGGACGTGACCGGCCATCATGATGACCTTGAGGCCGAGGGTCTTGACGGCAAATTCGAGTTCGTCGATGGCTTCCTGCGGCGTATGCATCGGGATGACCGCGGCGGGAGTGAGCCGGTCGGAATACTCGCGAAAGATGTCGGCGTGAAAGGTGTTGTAGGCGCGGCAGGTGGCACGGCGGAGGTCGTCGTCGCGGATGTGCGGCGCTCCTAGGCCGGCGGTGGGATAGAGGACGGCGAAGTCGATCCCGGTCTGATCTAGGCGTTCGTGGAGCAGTTTTGGGAAGGTCGCGGTCGCGCGGTCGAGGGTGTTTTTCGTCGGCAGCGCCCACCAGGGCGGCCGCAAGGGCCGCTCGGCGCGGCGCTGATCCCAGGTCATGCGATACCAGTTGGCGCCGTCGGTCCGATAACGCGAGGCAAGATCGGGCCCGGCGACCTGCCGAATATAGTCGCGGAGGGCGGGCTGGAATTCGACGGTATGGCCGTCGGAGTCGATGACGGGATGCTTCAGCTGGGCGCGCACCTCCGCGGATTTCGAAGGGCCGATTGACATGCTTGTTGCCATGGGCGTCTCCTCCATCGATGCGAGGCCAATGAACCGGAACCTACCACGCTCCTGCGCTTTCACCAACTGTGAGAAAGCTTAGCGCCGGCTCACCGCAATACCGACTCGTAGGAGCGCAAAAGTGATTGCCACCATTCGCCATGGCGTTGCAGGAAGACAGTGTCGGGAAAGCCGTGGCGTGCGACGTGTTCGGGCGGGACGCTGTCCCATCCCTGATGCTCGACCGTGACGCGGGTCTCATCACCGGTGGGCTCGAATCGCACTTCGACGTGCGTGACCTGCTCGGGGGCGAAGCTTTCCTGCCGCCAGGTGAAGGCAAGTTTTGCGCCGGGTTCCCACGCGGTGATTCGGCCGATCTCGAAGACTTCACCACTCGGCGAAGTCTCGATGAAGCGCCCGTCGATGCGCGGCTCGAACGCCAGAGCGCCGGGCGAGCCTCTGGCAAAGCGGAATAGGGAATTGGGCCGCCACCATTTGGCGATTTCACCCGTGAACGCGGCGAAAGCGCGGTCGGGAGGACCGGGGACACGGAGCGATACTAGGATACGCGAGCTCACCTCGCGTGCTCCATATGTTCCCTGAACGCGCTGAGCTGTAAACTCCACAAGCGCTCGGTCTCCTCGAGCCATTTCTTCAGATGGAGCATCGGCGCGGGCCTCAACGAATAGACCCGCACGCGCGCGTCAAACTCGGGATGGCGTTCTTCGACCAGTCCGCCGCGCCGCAAGCTGCGCAGATGTCGGCTGAGGGCGGGAGGGTTGAGGCCGACGGCCCGGGCGAGATCACCCGCGGTCCGCGGCCTCTCCCGCAACAGGTCAACCACCTGGCGTCGACGCGGATCGGCGAGCGCCGCGAGAACACGATCGACACTGGCGCGCGAGCTCAAAGCCATCCCTGGATCTTCAAACCGCTGGCCTTTTCCGCTTCTTCGCGCGAGACGTAGCGGACGGTACCGGCGAAGCTCCAGACGTGGCCTTCCGGATCCTTCGCCATGTACGTGCGGTCTCCATAGAACTGATCTTCGGGTTCTCTGATGATCACAGCTCCGGCGGCGCGGGCGCGCTCGCAGTGAGCGTCAATCCCCTGCGTTAGATGGACGTGGATCGTCTGGGTGTTCTTGCCCCCGACGGAGCCTGGGCTCGCGACAAAATCCGCCCATTCGCTGCCGACCATGATGTAGCCGTCGCCGAACTTCATCTCGGAGTGGCTCAGTTTTCCATCGCCGTCGGTGATCACCATCGAACGTTCGAATCCGAAGGCCTTCTCGAGCCAATCGAGGGCGGCGAAAGGATCCTTGTAGAATAGCGCGGAGCCGAAAGTGGGGCGCTTATACAGATTTTCCATTCGAAATCTCCTTAACTTATGACAAAACATTTAACGCCAGCGTTAATCACATTGTCAAGGCTTCACGCGCAACTTATTTGGGTCAGGCGACAGCCACGCGGAGCCGGCCAGTGGCGCTCCGGAGTTCGAGTATCCCGATCCGGCGAACTCTGCCACTATTGTGACAAGGAGACCGGAAGAACAGCGCGCTGAAGCGAAACGGAATTGAGGGCTCAATGCGTAGCGTAGTTGTGACAGGAGGAAGCCGGGGATTGGGTTTCGCAATCGCGCGCAGGCTGGCGGCCAGTGGCTATCGAGTGGTCGCGATCGCGAGAAAGGAGAGCGAGCAGATAGCGTCCGCACTGCGGGAGCTGGAGGGGAAGCAGCAGGGTTCGCTGCATTTCAAGCCGTTCGATCTCGAACAGGTCGCCGACATTCCCGGCATGGTGAAAGAGCTGAGGAAGGAGTTCGGATCGATCCACGGGCTGGTCAACAATGCAGGGCTGGGAACGAGCGGAGTGCTGGCCACCATGCGCGACGCGAATATCGAGCGGCTCGTCCGCCTGAATACGCTGTCGCCGATGATACTGACGAAGTATGTAGTGCGAACGATGATGATCGACGGAGGCGGACGGATCGTGAACGTCGCCTCGATAGTCGCGTTCACTGGATACGCCGGTCTTTCCGCCTATAGCGCCACGAAGGCCTCGCTGATTGGGTTTACGCGATCACTGGCTAGAGAAGTCGGCTCATTGGGTATCAACGTCAACGCGGTCGCGCCGGGTTTTGTGGATACGGAGATGACCCAGGGCTTGAGCAAGGAGCAGCGGGGTCAAGTCGCGCGGCGGAGCGCGCTGGGGCGCCTCACCGAGGTTGAGGACGTGGCCAATGCCGTCGAATTCCTGCTCGACGACAAGGCCAGAAATATCACGGGGACGGTGCTGACTGTCGATGCCGGCAGCACGGCATAGGGCGGGTTACAGGCGGATCTGGCGATTCACGATGCGCGCGTGGAGCGCGGGGTCGAGCCTGACGAAGGCGTTGCGGGGACGATCGTAGAAGTAGAGATGATCGGAAATCGCGGCGGGATCGAAACCCTCGCGCGAAAGGTCGAGCTTCCTGGGTTTGAAGGTCTCGGTCATCGCGATTTCGTTGCGAATCCTGAGGAACAGCGGACGGGCGTACTCGGGCAAACTGAGGTCGAGATACTCGGCGAACCTCTCGAGGTCGAACTCGCTGCTGGCAACGACGGCAGCCATACCGGCGCGCCCTTCGGTGCCGGGGACATTCACCCCGTATACGACCGCGGCGGCCACACCCGGGCATGCTGAGATCGTTTCGGCCACCTCCGCCGTCGATACGTTCTCGCCCTTCCAGCGGAAGGTGTCGCCAACGCGATCGACAAAGTAGAAATAGCCTTTGTGATCGCGCTTCATGAGGTCGCCGGTGCGGTACCAGGCGTCGCCATGCTCGAACACGTTGCGCAGGATTTTCCTCGAGGAACCGTCCTTGTCGGTATAGCCTTCGAAGCGGCTTCCATGGCTCGAGCGATCGGCGGGAATTTTACCGATCGCTTCCCCGGCGTCGTTCGCCGAACAACGGATGCAGAAGCCCTCGCTGTTGCGGATGGGCTCAGCCGTATCAGAGTCCAGTTTGACCAACGCTATCGGGAAGCGGTGAGCGAGAAACGACGGGATGCGGCCGATGGCACCAGGTTTACCCTCACAATTGTATAGAGAGACGTTGCCTTCGGTCGAAGCGTAGAACTCGAGAATCCGGGGGATGCGGAAGCGCTGCTGGAATTTTTCCCAGGTGTCCGCCCGCAGTCCGTTGCCGCAACACAACCTGAGCCGGTGATCGGTCTCGCGCGGATGTGGCGGGCCGCCGACCAGATAGCGGCAAAGCTCACCGATATAGAGAAAGATTGTGCAATTCGACTCGACGAGATCGTCCCAGAAACGGCTGGCCGAAAATCGGCGCCGAATCACGACCGTCCCGCCGTTGACCAGTACGGCCCCAGCGCCGACTACTCCGCCGACGCTATGGTACATCGGCAGGCAATTGTACATGCGGTCGTTCGGGCCGGTATCCATCATACCGGCGAACCAGTGACTCCATTGCATCACCCGAAAATGGCTGATCCTTGCGGCTTTGGGCAACCCGGTAGTGCCCGAAGTATAGATATAAAGTGCGCAGTCAGTGAGTAATGGCGGCTGATAAGCGGGAAAAGCTCCGAGCGAGCGATCGGCGGTTTCCGGCAATTGATCTTCGATCCGGGCGAAGCGACGGTCGTTGTCGCCGTGCACCCAGCATCGGACCCCCGGCGCCAGCTGCGGCAGCACCCCGGCGACCGCATCGACCAGTTCGCCGGCGACGATAATATGCTTTGGGGCGGCAATATTGATGGAGTGCGCGAGCGCCTGTCCCCTGAGATTCGTGTTGACAAGCGAGACAATTCCGCCAACGCGTGCGATCCCGAGCCAGATCGCCAGATATTCAGGACAGTTGGGCATAATCAGGCAGACGACGCCGCCCTGTGTCAGGCTCTGCCTCAGCGCCCAGAGCGTATATCGATTCGACCTTTCTGCAAGCTCGCGATAGGTCAGGGATCCGCGATCGGAGTCGAGAGCGGTCGTGGTGGCGAACCGGTCCGCGAGTTTCTCAACCAGGACCGGGAACGTGAAAAACGCATTTTCAGCGATCGGCGCCGTAATCTCGAGCGCGCGCAACCACGCTTTGAGCGGAGCAGAACTGCGACCGTGGTCGACGGACACGCGATTGTTATTTCCTTCTGGCATCTCGGGAGTGAGATTAGCTATTAGAATATAGAATCTGTTGCACCTGACGCAACGTTAATAGACGCCGCTGCGGATTGAGACCGCGGTGGAACGGTGCGGCTACCGCGCGAGCAGCAATCGCCGAGAGGGGAGAGAGACTATTTGGGAGGAGCTACGCGGAAGACGGTCGAGGTAGGGAGGAAGACTGTTTGACCATAGCGGTGAGGCTAAGGAACCGGCAAATCAAATGGAGAGGGTGTTGCGAACGGCCGTCGGCCACTTTTGCGGATCGAA
>Ga0335081_10016627_pt1 | contig 11910 bp, 10 predicted proteins | sample Lox_Sample_35_FD_206713 | JGI IMG/M metagenome (GOLD analysis project Ga0335081, IMG submission 206713) | Soil microbial communities from Loxahatchee National Wildlife Refuge, Florida, United States - Lox_Sample_3.5 | ecosystem: Environmental > Terrestrial > Soil > Wetlands | place: USA... | reverse complement strand
CGGAGGCTGGGCCGCGATCGCGAACTTCACGCCCGAGGAGATGAAGGCGATCGTGGAGGAGGCTCACCGGCTCAGGAAGAGAGTCGCCGCCCACTCCCTGACGCCTTCGGGCCACCGCGTCGCACTCCTTGCCGGCGTGGATTCGATCGAGCACGGAGACGTGCTCGACGAGGAGACGATCAAGGCGATGCTGGCGCGGAAGGTCGCCTATTGCCCCACGATCACGGTCATGGACTTCGTGAAGGGCCCGCGGTCGAAGACGAATCCGATCTGGGACCAGCTCTGGTCCGCCGCGCAGGATTCCTTCAAGAGAGCCTACAGGGCCGGCGTTCCGATCGCCTTCGGAACCGACGCGGGCGGCTTCGACTGGGACAAGCGAAACGAGGCCGAGGAGTTCTCCTTCATGGTCGCGTGGGGGATGACGCCGTGGGATGCACTCCGCTCGGCCACCGTGGTCGCGGCCGATCTCCTCGGGCAGGCCGGCACGCTCGGATGCCTCGCGCCCGGCTGCGCGGCGGACCTCGTGGCGGTGGCGGGAGATCCGCTCCTCGACATCCGGACGACGGAGAAGACGGTCGCGGTTGTCTCAAGGGGAAAGGTCGTGAAGAGGCCTGATTGACGAGGACCCTCCCGCGCCGTGCTGCGTTCCTGCTCGTCGCATCGTTGTCTCTTCTCTTGGAAGGTGAATACACCCTCGCGCAGGCGCTGGCGGCGCCCCTTGCTCCGCCCGCGCAACCTGCATCGGTTTCTCTGCCATTCGAAGAAAATCTTCATCCATCGTCTCCCACTGCTCCGGCATCGCTCGACGCGGACAGGGGGCGTTGGAGCGTGATCGCCGCCTACGGCCAGGCGTCCGCGCCGCGGTCGCAGGGATTCGCGGAAGGGGCGACGCTCTCGCTGGCGCGCGACTTTCCGCTCGGTTCGCACTTCTCGCTGGGCGCCGAGCTCACGCCGCTCTTCGTCGTGAACGAGACGCGCGTGGATCTACCGGGCCGTCCGCGCGAGGTCGCTTATGCGGTCGCGGTCGCGCCCGTCCTCGCCTGGACCTTCGCACCGGGAGCGTCCCGGCTCGGCCTGAGGCTCGAGGGCGGCGCCGGGATCCTCCGGGGGTTCTCGCCGATTCCCGCCGAGGGGTCGCGATTCAACTTCCTGGACGAGTTCACGACTCTCCTTCTCGTCCGCGCCGGACGCGGCCGAATCGTCTCTCTCGGAATCCGGCGCGTCCACGTCTCGAATCTCGGCCTCGCGGGATCCGACAACCCCGGACTGAGCTTCTACTCCGGCGTCGTCGGCCTTTCGTGGCCGGCTCGCTGACGTATCCTTTCGCCGATGCCCCTCGCCGCCGGAACGCGCCTCGGCCCGTTCGAGATCCTCGACCTGCTGGGCTCCGGATCGATGGGCGAGGTGTACCGCGCGAAGGACGGCCGCCTCGGCCGCGACGTGGCCCTGAAGGTCCTGTCGCCCCGTCTCCTCTCGGACCGCGAGGGGCTCCTCCGGTTCGCGCAGGAGGCGCGAGCGGCCTCGGCGCTGAATCATCCGAACATCGTGACGATCTACGAGATCGGGCAGGCCGCGGGCGTGCCGTATCTCGCGATGGAGTTCATCGCGGGAAAGACCTTGCGTCAGATCCTGACGGAGGGCCCCGTCCCGATCCGCCGGCTCGTGGACCTCGGCGCGCAGCTCATGGACGGGCTGGCGCGCGCCCACGGCGTGCGCATCGTCCACCGGGATCTCAAGCCGGAAAACCTCATGGTGTCGGGCGACGGGTTCCTCAAAATCCTCGACTTCGGAATCGCCAAGCTGTCGGACTCCGGGCTCGCCAGCGCCGAGGCTCCTTTTCTCACGGCGACGGGAATCGTCATCGGGACGCCGTCGTACATGTCGCCCGAGCAGGCGTCGGGGCGCCCCGTGGATTTCCGTTCCGACCAGTTCTCCGCGGGGCTCATTCTCTACGAGCTCGCGACGGGAAAAAGGGCCTTCGACATGGCGAGCGCGGCCGAGACGCTCGCGGCCGTCATCCGCGAGGAGCCCGAGCCGCTCGCCACGCTCGTCCCCCGCCTCCCCCCGCCCGTCCGCTGGATCATCGAACGCTGCCTCTCGAAGGACCCCGACGAGCGCTACGCCTCCACGCGCGATCTCGCGCGCGACTTCAAGCAGATGCAGCTCAACTCCGACGGCCTCTTCGGGACCGAGAGCCTGCCAGCCGCGGTTTCGGCCACCGGCACGATCTCCGCGGCCGCTCCGCCAGCCGAACCCGCCGCCAGGCCGGCCACGCTCAAGCGCCGCGTGGGCCGCGTGCTTCTCGCAACGCTGGCGGTCCTCGCGATCGCCTCGGCCGGCGCGGGGTTCGGCTACTGGCTCCGCCGCGAGGCGAGCGACGCTCCCGCGCCGACATGGACGGGCTCCCTCGTCATGGGCGGATCGACGCGCGTCCTCGCGCCCCGCGGCTCGCCGGACGGGCGCCGCATCGCGTTCCTCACCATCGTGGAGGGCCTCGCGCAGGTCGCCGTCATGGACCCGTCCTCGGGGGACTGGGCCGTCCTCACCAGGCGGCGCGACGCGGGCTCCGTCCATCGCGTCGAGTGGTCGGCGGACGGCTCGCGCCTCTTCTTCGACCGGGTCACGGACGTACCGGTCGGCGTCTTCAGCATCCCGTCGCTCGGCGGCGACGAGCGACTCGTCCTCGAGGGCGTCCAGGGCGCCGATCCGCTCCCCGACGGGACGCTACTCGTCGTCAAGCGCGACGACGAGCACCGGTTCGTCCTCGTGAGGTTCTGGCCCGACACCGGAAACCAGAAGCCCGTGGGCGCGCCGATCCTGCCCGATTCGGCCGACCTCCTCGCGCGCCTTCTCCCGGACGGGAAGGACGTCCTCGTCTGGGGGCGCTTCGCCGGCGCGAAGGACGCGGGAGGGCGGCACACGAACCTCCTGAATCTCGAGACCGGCGCCGTGACCCCGTTCCTGCCCGAGGTGAGTCTCGCGCCCCCGTTCCTTCCGCTGCACGACGACCGGCACGTTCTCGCGCGCGTCCAGGCCGGCGACCTCCATCGCATCGTCTCGGTCGCGCGCGACGGCAGCGCCGTCCAGACGCTCCTGACGGTCGCGGCGCGCCCCCGCTACCTCGTCGAGGGAGAGAACGGCGCGCTGTACGTGGGTTTCGCGGAGAGCGCCGGAGACGTCTTGCGCTTCCCCACGTCCGGAGGCGTGCCGGAGCGGCTCGCCGCGACGCCCGCGGGCCTCGCGATGACGCCCGTCGAATTCCCGGACGGCCGCCTGCTCGTGCCGGGAGTCGTGGCCGGCCGCCGGCAGCTCCTCGTCGCGGGAGCGGAAGGCGAGCTCAGGCCCCTGCTGGGCTCGTCGGAAGCGGCGTTCCCCCCGGTCGCCGTCGCGCCCTCCGGGACCGTGGCTTTTCTCACGGGGCCTTCGGGGGCGCCGCCGCAGCTCGGCATCGCCTCGATCGCGGACGGGCGGATCCTCAAGAGATACGCTCTTCCCAAGGGCACGGTTCCGGCGGCGCTCGCCGCGTCGCGCGACGGTAAGACGTTCTTCTTCGCCGACGCGGGCACGATCTCCTCCGTCGACGCCGCGACCGGCGCGACGAAGGCGCTGTGCGCGGGGCATGGCGTGGCCGGGGACCCGACGGCCGACGAGATCGTGGTCCAGCGCAACGCGGCCTCGGGCGTCCAGCTCGTGCGGGTGTCGCTCACGACGCGCGTCGAGACCCCGATTCCGGTGACGGGGCCGCTCAAGCTGGCTCCGGCGGTGTTCTCGCAGGGAGCCATCGGCCCCGACCGCCGCATTCTCGTCGCGGCCATCTCGCAGGGCACCTGGGCCCCGGTTCCGGCGGTCCTCGATCCGGCCACCGGCGGCGTCACGGCCGTGCCCGTCAACTACGACGGCGAGATCGTGGCGACCGCCTGGGGCCGGAACGGACTCGTCCTCGGCATGGGCCTCGGGTCCCGCGGGGAGTTCTGGGCCTTCCGCCCGCGCGAAGCGGCCGCGCCCTAGCCTGCCGTGGGCTTCGTCCGATAGCCCTTCGCGCCGACCTTGCCCAGCGCGCCGACGCTCTCGAAGTATTTCGCGAAGGCGATCATCCCGCCCTCGGCCTGCTCCCAGTCGTAGTTCTCGTTCGGCGAGTGGTAGCCGTGCTCGGGGAGCGAGAGCCCCAGGAAGAGGATGGGCACCTTCAGGAGCTTCTCCATCGTGATGACGGCGCCGATCGAGCCGCCCTCGCGCACGAAGACGGGCTCTCTGCCGAACGCGAACTTCACCGAGCTTCGGACCGCGTCGGCGAGCGGGCCCGTCGAGATGCCGCGATACGGGTCCAGGCGACCCTCCAGGTGGACCTTCACGTCGGGGTTCTTCCGCTTCACGAACGCCTTCACGAGCTTCGCGATCTTCGCCCCTGTCTGGTTCGGGACGAGGCGACACGAGACCTTCACCTCGGCGCGCGGCGGGATGATGGTCTTCAGGCCGGGGCCCGTGTAGCCGCCGACGACGCCGTGGACCTCGAACGTGGGCTTCGCCCAGACGCGCTTCATGACGTCGAGCGGGTCGTTCGTCCGGATGGACTTGAACAGATGGTCCTTCTTGAAGCCCGAGATCGTGAAGCCGGACCTCCGGAAATCCTCGAGCTCCGCCTTCGACGTCGGTGCGACGTCGTCGTAGAAGCCGGGAATCTTCACGCGCCCCGTCTTCGCGTCGAAACACTCGGCGACGAGCTGGATGAGCTCCCCGATCGGGTTGCGGGCCGCGCCGCCCGTCACGCCGGAATGCTGGTCGGTCGTGCCCGTCTCGAGCGTGAAGATCAGGCCCTGCAGGCCGCGCAGGCCCGCGGGCGCCGCCGGCTTGCCGCGCGCGATCCAGATCGTGTCGGAGACGATGATCGAGTCGGTCGCGAGAGCCTCGCCGGCCCGTCTGACGCCTCTCGCGAAGCTCGGCGAGCCGATCTCCTCCTCGAACTCCCAGAGAAACCTCACGTTCACGGGCACGCCGGCGTCCACGGCGGCCTTGGCGCCGAAGAGCGCCGAGAGCGCGGGGCCCTTGTCGTCGGTGGTGCCTCTCCCGAAGTAGCGGTCGCCCCTCTTCGTGAGCACGAACGGCTCCGTCTCCCAAGGCTCGGTCTCCTTCGAGGCGGGCTGGACGTCGAGGTGGTTGTAGACGGTGACCGTGGGATGCGACGGGTCGCTGCCCCACGTGCCGCTGACGATCGGGTTGCCGCCGGACTCGTGGACGATGGGCGTTCCCGAGAAGGCGCGAATCGTCTCCGTGGCCAGTTTCACGCCGTCGGCGATGGCAGCCTTCTGCGCGGGATCGACGGAGACCGTCGGGCACTCCACGAAATCGCGGAGCAGCCCTTCGAAGCGGGCGCGGTTCTCGCGTGCGAAGCTGGTGAGGGCCTCTTTGGTGAGCGCGGACGTATTCATGGTCCGAGTCTAGCCCGGCTCGGCCGAACATCCCGAGGAGCCGGAAATCAGCCCGGTGTTCCCGAGTTGCCCTCCGACGAGGATGTTCCGGGCGGGCGGAATCTCCTCTTGTGCATGCGCTCCTCCTCCTCCTTGAAGAGGTACTTGATGGAGCGCTTCGGAATGAGGAGGTTCGGGCCGTGCTCGCGGTTCAGCTTGATGACGTCCTTGTCGTACCACTCGATCCAGCCGCGGAGCTCCTCGCCGTCCACGAGGCGGACGACGATCGGCGTCTTGCTCTGCATCTGTTTGAGGTAGTAGTACGCCTCGGCGTTCGTCTGCTCCGGCGGGACCATCTTTCGCGACGTGGGGCTTCGCGAAACGCCCTGGTCGCGCAGGACGCGCGCCAACGAGGGCCGGATCAGCTTCCGCGGGCCCAGCTCGGCCGCTCCTTCCGCCGCGGCGGAAGGCTCTGCTGGGGTCGGCGGCTTTTTCACCGGAGCCATGTCGAGGACTCCTCCTGGGGGACCCATGGCCGGGGGAACGGAATTGGGAGGGAGTCTATTCCGCGCTCCGGCGGAAAAGCGAGGCCCCGGAATCCCCTCAGGCGGCGGGCGGGGCGGAGCGCGCCCGGTCGCCCCCGTGGCTCATCCGGCGTGCCGCCTCGATCCCGCCCTCGAGCTCGTAGGCGACGCAGCATTTCAGGCGTCCGCACTGGCCGGTAAGCTTCGAGGGGTTCGGGGTGAGGCCCTGCATCTTCGCCATCCTGATGGCCACGGGATGGAAGCTCTTGAGCCAGGTCGAGCAACAGAGCGTGAGGCCGCACGAGCCGATGCCGCCGAGCAGCTTCGTCTCGTCCCGGACCCCGATCGACCTCATCTCGACTCGGATCTCGAAGCGGTCGCTGATCCTCCGGGCGAGCTCCCGCGTCTCGGGCTTCTTCTCGGAGGTGTAGAGTACCGTCATCCGGCGACGATCGAAGCCGACCGAGCACTTGACGACATGGAGGTCGAGATTCAGCTCGAGCGTCGCCGCGTCCGCGAAGAGGCGGGCCGCGTCCTGGAGCTCGACCCGCTCGACGTAGTCGGCGTACTCCGAGTCGGACGCGAGCCTGAGAAAGCGTTTCGCCTTCTTCGCCGAGCACGCCTTCGCGAGGACCGGGGTCGTCGTCGTGACTTCGGCGAACTCGGGGCCGTTCTCGGCCTCCACGATGATGCGCTCGCCCGGTTTGGCCGCGACTTCGCCCATGAAGACGAGCGCGATCTTTCCGTCCATCGCGTCGGCGAGGCGCACCCCGACGTAATTCCCGCCGGGGTTCGTGGAGGTTCCGAGCGAGCAGCCGGTGCAGCTCATCCGCGACCGATTGTGCCAGAGGCTATTCGCGCGCGTACAGCGCGGCCCCGAGGAGTCCCGCGTCGTCGCCCAGCGCGGCCGGCTCGACCCGCAGCGTTCCGAGCTCCTGCGTGAAGGCGAACGCGTCGGCCCACTTCCTCACGTCCGCGAGATACGAGGGTCCGACGTCCACCGCCACGCCGCCGCCGAGGACGAAGAGGTCGGGCGAAAACACGTTGAAGACGTTCGCCATCGCGAGGCCCACCGCCTTCGCGGAGCGCGCGAGCGCGCGGAGCGCGAGCGCGTCCTTCGCCTCGACGGCCTCGCGGAGCTCCGAGCCCTTGAGCCGCGCGTCCTTCTTCGACACCGCCTTCCTGAGGCAGGTCTTCTGGCCCTTTGCGATTCTCCGTCTGAGCCAGGCCGTGATCCCGACCTTCGCGGCGATGCTCTCGAGCGTTCCCTCGAAAGAGCCGGCGTCAGAGCGCCGGAAGTCGATGCGCGTCATCCCGATCTCGCCCGCGTTGCGGTTTCGGCCGGAGTGGATCTTCCCGCCGCGGATGACCGCTCCGCCGATCCCCGTGCCGACCCAGACGGCGACCATCGTCTCCGCGCCACGGCCGGCGCCGAGCCGCGCTTCGCCGAGCGCGGCGAGCCGCACGTCGTTCTCGAGGCGGCGGCGCGCCCTCGGAAAAGGCCCGCGGAGGGCCTCGAGAATCGGCCAGTTCGTCGCGGACAGGTTGCCGGACCTCAGGACGATCCCCTTTTCCGCATCCACGGCCCCCGCCGAGGCGACCGCGAGCGCCGAGACGCTCCCGCGGGCCGCGTCGGCCTCCCGAAGCGCGAGATCGGCCGCCGCCACGAGCGCTTCGCCGATCGCCCGGACCCCGCCCGAGAACGGCGTCAGAAGCTTGCCGCGCCCGATGATCTTTCCGGCCTCGTCCACGGCGCCAGCGAGGATCTTCGTCCCCCCGAGATCGATCCCGAGTGTGATCTGACCCTGCCCCCGAGCGGCCATTTCCACCTCCGTCCGCACCGCGGAGGATAGTCTTGACCCATGAGCCTCCATCCGTGGCAGCGCTTCCAGGCCTTGTCCCTGCACGTTCCGTCCCTCTCGCTCCTCGTCGATCTCTCGAAGACGTCGCTCGCCGACGACGCGCTCCGCCGCGATCCGCTCGTCCCGACCGCGTTCCCCGCGGCCTTCGCCGCGATGGAGGCGCTCGAGAAGGGCGCGATCGCGAACCCCGACGAGAACCGGCTCGTGGGCCATTACTGGCTGCGCGCGCCGGAACGCGCGCCGGACGCCGCGATCCGGAGCGCGATCGAAACGGCGGTCGCGCGCGTGAAGGCGTTCGCGGCGGATGTCCACGCCGGGCGGATCGCGCCCGAACGAGCGGTGCGTTTCACGAACGTCCTCGTCGTCGGGATCGGCGGCTCGGCCCTCGGGCCGCAGTTCGTGGCCGACGCGCTCGGCGCGCCGTCCGACCCCCTGCGCCCGTTCTTCTTCGACAACACCGATCCCGACGGCATGGCACGCGAGCTGGCCCGCATCGCCGCGACGTCCGGCGGCCTCGCGGGCACCCTCACCGTCGTCATCTCGAAGTCCGGGGGCACGAAGGAGACGCGCAACGGGATGCTCGAGGCCAGGGAGGCGTACCGCGCCCGGGGTCTGACGTTCTCCCGCCACGCAGCCGCCGTGACGGGCGAGGGGAGCGAGCTGGACGCGGTGGCGGCGCAGGGCGGCTGGCTCGCGCGATTCCCGATGTGGGACTGGGTGGGCGGACGCACGTCGGAGCTCTCCGCCGTCGGCCTCCTGCCCGCGGCGCTTCAGGGCCTCGATGTGGATGGCCTTCTCGCCGGCGCCGCGGCGTGCGACGAGGCCACGCGCGTTCCCGACGTTGCGAGAAACCCGGCCGCGATGCTCGCGCTCGCGTGGTACCGCGAGACGGGAGGAAAAGGACTGAAGGACATGGTCGTCCTCCCGTACCGCGACCGGCTCCTCTTGTTCTCCAGATACCTCCAGCAGCTCGTCATGGAGTCGCTCGGCAAGGAGAAGGACCTCAAAGGAAACGTCGTGCGCCAGGGCATCGCCGTCTACGGCAACAAGGGCTCGACGGACCAGCACGCGTACGTGCAGCAGCTCCGCGAGGGCGTGCCGAACTTCTTCGTGACGTTCGTGGAGGTCGCGTGCGACCGCGAGGACGCCGCCGCGTCGCTCGAGGTCGAGCCCGACGTCACCTCGGGCGACTACCTCCATGGCTTTCTCCTCGGCACGCGGAAGGCGCTCCACGAGAACGGGCGGGGGTCCATCACGCTCACCGTTCCGGACGCCACCGCGCACTCCATCGGCCTCCTCATCGCCCTCTACGAGCGCACGGTCGGGCTCTACGCGCAGCTCGTCGGCATCAACGCGTATCACCAGCCCGGGGTCGAGGCCGGGAAGAAGGCCGCCTCCCGGGTCCTCGCCCTCCAGGCCGGACTCCTCGCGGATCTCCGCCGGGAGACGGGCGTCTTCCGGACCGCCGAGCGCATCGCGGCCTCGGCCGGAGCACCGGACGACACCGAGACGGTCTTCAAGGTGCTCGAGCACCTCGCGGCGAATCCCGACCACGGGGTCGTGCGACGCCTGGGTCCGACGTACTTCCTCGCCACGTTCGGGATTCCATGACCGGGCGCTCTCGCTCCCTCACGGATCCGGTCACGATCCGTGGACGCGAGCGGCCGGATCAGGGCTTGAGGCTCGCGACCAGCGCGTCGAAAGCCTTGCCGGCAGCCATGACGCTCCGGCGCGGGCCGGTGAGCTTGAAGAAGACGGCCCCGTCCGGCCCCTCGGCGATCGCGCCGCGGAGCGCAAAGCCTCTCCTGGCCGCAGGAGCCTCACCCATCCCGATGCCGGAGGAATAGGTCCCCTCCGCCTTCACGAGCGTCACGGGCAGCGCACCGATGCGCGTGAGGCTGCGCGTGGGCTTGGGGTCGGCGGGCGAGGACGTGAACTGCGAGAGCCAGCGCTCCACGTTCGCGTCGACGCTTCCGCCCTGGCCCGGCCCGAACCAGAAGACCGCGAGCTCGGGCCTTTCCGCGTCACCTCTCGAGGCGGGAAGAAAGTACGTCGCGAGCCTCATGGCCGAGGACGGCCCGGGAACCCACGTCTTCGGCACGGCCCACGTCAGGCCTCCGCCGGACGTCACGGGAAAGACGGGCGCCGGCGTCGCGGCGAGGGACGCGGGGGCGTGGGACGAGACGAGCTGTGCGAGGAGCGCGAGGACGGCGGAGACGTGCATGGAGGCGATCATATTTCGTCATACTGCGCCTGTGGCGAGCCTCTCGGATCTGTCGCTCAAGAACCGGCTCTTCATGGCGAAGTACCGGTACCGCGCGCTCGACCCCGTACCGTTCACGCGCCCGAGGAAACCGCTTCCGGCGGCGCGCGTCGCACTCGTGACGACGGGCGGCGTCTATTTGCCTTCGCAGGCGCCGTTCGACAGCGAGCTGAAGTGCGGCGACACGTCGTTCCGCGAGATCCCGGCGGATGCGGACCTCGCGACGCTCGGAATCGCGCACAAGTCCGACGCGTTCGACCAGAGCGGATTCCGGGAGGACCGCAATCTCGGCTTTCCGCTCGACAGGCTGCGCGAGATGGCGGCCCGCGGCGAAATCGGCTCTCTGAACGCCCGCGCGCTCTCGTTCATGGGCTCGATCACGGCGCCCGGGCGGCTCGTGAAGGAAACGGCGCCCGCCGCCGCGGCACTCCTCGCGGCGGACGGCGCCGACGCGGCGTTCCTCGTACCGCTTTGACCGATGTGCCATCAGACCGTCGGTCTGATCGCGGGCGAGCTCGAGCGGCGGGGCATCGCGACGACGTCCGTCACGATGCTGAAGGAAGTCACCCGGAAGGTCAGAACCCCGCGCGCCCTCGCCGTGCCTTACGCGCTCGGCTACCCGCTCGGAAAAGCGGGTGACCCCGCGCTCCAGACCCGGATCCTCCGCGCCGCCTTCGCGCTCCTCGACGCGCCGGGGCCTCCTCCCGTCCTGCGCGACTTCGGGATCCCCTGATTCATCTCAACATGGAGCCGGAGCGCTCCACGAGGATCCCGAGGGCCTTCTTGCCGATGTCGCGGCGGAAGTGGGCGCCGTCGAAGTGGATCCTCGCCGCCGCCTCCTTCGCGGACGCGAGAGCCTGCGAGAGGCCGCGCCCGCGGGCGCAGACGTCGAGGACCCGGCCGCCCGACGTCACGAGACGCCCGTCCGGGCTCCGGGCCGTTCCCGCGTGGAAGACGAAGACGCCCTCCATCGACTCGGCGTCCTCGATTCCGGTGATCGCCCGGCCGCGCTCGAACGGCCCGGGGTAGCCTTCGGCGGTCATCACGAGGGCCGCCGTCGCCTCGCGGCGCCAGCCGAGCTGCGCCCCCTCGTCGAAGCGGCCGCGCGCCGACCCGAGAAGGTACGGCAGGAGGTCGCCGTCCATGCGCAGGAGGACCGCCTCCGTCTCGGGATCGCCGAACCTCACGTTGTATTCGAGCACGTACGGGTTCAGCCCGCCTTCCAGGATGAGGCCGACGAAAAGGACGCCGCGGAACGGGCGGCCCTCCTCCGCCATGCCCTTGAGCGTCGGCTGGACGATGAACGCGAGGACGTCGGACGCCGTGGCGGCGTCGAGGAGCACCGACGGGCTGTGCGCGCCCATCCCGCCCGTGTTCGGGCCGCGGTCGCCGTCGAAGATCTTCTTGTAGTCCATGGCGGTCGCGAGCGGCAGGCCGCGCTCGCCGTCGCACAGGACCATAAAGCTCACCTCGTCTCCCGAGATGAACCGCTCCACGAGGATGCGGTCCCCCGCCGAGCCGAAGACCCGATCCTCGAAGAAGAGCTTCAGCGCGCGCTCGGCTTCCTCGGCCTCCTGCGCCACGACGACCCCCTTGCCGGCCGCGAGGCCGTCCGCCTTGAAGACGCACGGCAGGCCGTAGGCCTTGAGCGCGCGCTCGGCCTCGCCGCGCGTCAAGCAAACCTCGGCGTCCGGCGTGGGGATGCCGTACTTCTTCATGAAGAGCTTCGAGAAGACCTTCGAGCCCTCGAGCTCGGCGGCGAGGCGGTTCGGCCCGAAGGCCACGAGGCCGCGGCGCGCGAGCTCGTCCACGAGACCGAGCGTGAGCGGAAGCTCGGGACCGACGACCGTCAGGTC
>Ga0335081_10016626_pt1 | contig 11910 bp, 7 predicted proteins | sample Lox_Sample_35_FD_206713 | JGI IMG/M metagenome (GOLD analysis project Ga0335081, IMG submission 206713) | Soil microbial communities from Loxahatchee National Wildlife Refuge, Florida, United States - Lox_Sample_3.5 | ecosystem: Environmental > Terrestrial > Soil > Wetlands | place: USA: Florida... | reverse complement strand
GCACGCTTTCTCCCTCGATCCCACCCTGCTGCACGCCAAATACGGCCGCGCGTTCCTTTACGCCATCCGTGGCGAATCCACCCCCGGCCTCCGCTATCTCCGCGAGCTGGAGCAATCCTCGCCCACCCCCGATGGAGAAATGCTCTACAAACTCGCACAGGCCTATGCCGCGCTCGGCGACAGGACTTCCTCCCTGCGCGTCCTGCGCTCCGCCGTGGACCACAGCTTTTTTTGCTTCCCCTGCATGGTTCGCGATCCGCTCCTCCACTCCCTTCGCGGCGACCCCGTCTACAACCAGGTCTTGGATCTCGCCCGCAGTCGCCATGAGGATTTCAAGCGCAAGTACTCCTGAGCCGCTCCTCTCCGTTCCCCGCGGCCCTCTGTTCTCTCTCTCTGTGGTAGATTTTTCTCCGGCTCTCTTTCTCAGGACAGGCCCTATGGCCGACCGCCTCTACTACCGCGATAGCTTCCTCCGCGAGTTCGACGCACGCGTTCTCTCCTCCACGCCCGATGGCGCCCGCCACATCGTCCGTCTCGACCGCACCGCCTTCTACCCCGGCTCCGGCGGCCAGCCCTTCGACACCGGCCGTCTCGGCCCTGCCGCGGTCCTCGCTGTCTCCGAAGACGATTCCGGCGAAATTCTCCATTTCACCGACGCGCCTCTCCCCGAAGGCCCCGTCCACGGCGCCCTCGACTGGCCCCGCCGCTTCGACCACATGCAGCAGCACTCCGGCCAGCATCTCCTCTCCGCCATTTTCCTCGGCCTCTTCGCCTTTCCCACCGTCTCCTTCCACCTCGGCCGCGAGTCCTCCACCATCGATCTCGCCGCTCCGGCCATTTCTCCCGGGCAGCTCGCCCTCGTCGAGCAGCGCGTCAACGAAATCATCTTCGAGGATCGTTCCCTCCACATCCGCTTCGGCACACGCGACGAGCTGGCCGCCGCCGGCGTCCGCAAACAGGTGCAGCGCGACGGCATCCTCCGCGCCATCGAGATCGAAGGCATCGAGCTCCAGCCCTGCGGCGGCACCCACGTCTCCCGCACCGGGCAGATCGGCCTCACCCTGCTCCGCAAGTGCGAAAAGCAGAAGGGCAACTGGCGCCTCGAATTCGTCTGCGGCGCCCGCTCGCTCGCCGTCGCGCGCGAAGATCGCCGCCTGCTTCTCGAAGCCGCAGGCACCCTCGGCGGCGCTCCCGCGGATCTCCCCGCCCTCGTCGCCCGCGCCGCGGAAGACCGCCGCCAGGGCGACCGCCTGCGCAAAGAGCTTCAATCCCGCCTCGCCGTCTACGAAGCGCGCGCCTTCTGGGAGGCGGCGCCTCCCACCGCGGAGGGTTTTCGGCTCGTCCTCCGTATGCTCGACGCCGCAGAACCCGATTACCTCCGCCTCCTCGCTTCCGGAATCGTGGCATGCGGCCACGCCACCGCTCTCCTCGCCGCGCGCCCCGGCGGTCACCTCGTCTTCGCGCAGTCTCCCGGCCTGCCCGGCGACATGAGCGCTCTCCTCCGCTCCGCTCTCGCCTCCGCCGGAGGCAAGGGCGGCGGCACCCGCGACTTCGCCCAGGGCAGTTGCCCTGACCCTGCCGCTCCCGGCCGCCTCGAAGGCATCCTCCAGTTCGCCGCCTCGCGTCTCACCTCCAGCATTTCTTCGGAAAAGGGGACACACGCGTGACGCGGCCATTCCTGTCATCCCTTCTGCTCCTGCTTTCGCTCCCTCTGGCGGCCGCTCCGGCACGGAATCAAGCCGCTCCCTCCTCCGCCGTCCCGCCCGGCACGGCCCCTGCCGCAAGCGCCGCGCCCCCCACCGTGGACGCCGTTCTCGCCCATTATGTCCGTGCCCTCGGCGGCCAGGCCGCCCTTCAGAAACTCACTTCGCGCCTCATGAAAGGCGCCTTCGAAATTCCCGCCGCAAACGTTTCCGGTTCTGCCGAGCTCGATATGCAGGCCCCTGACCGGTTCTTCTCCTCTGTTTCCATCCCCGACGGTGGTGACCACATTCTCGTCTTCGATGGAAAAACGGGCTGGTCTCGCGAACCCGGCTCCGGCCTTCGGGAAATCACCGGACTGGAGCTGGACCAGCTCCGTCGCAGCAGCCAGTTCCTCTACGAATCCCGCCTCCGTTCCCTGTTTCGCGATGTCCGTGTGGTCAAACAGACCACCGAGCAGCATCGTCCCGTCTGGCTCCTGGAAGCCACTCCGGCCGCGGGCCCTCCTGAGCAGTTCTATTTCGATGTCGAGACCGGCCTGCTCCTCCGCCACGATTCCCTTCAAGCCACCTCGGAGGGCGAAGTGCCCGTCCAGCATCGCTACGCAAACTATGTTTCCGTCGACGGCGTCCAGGTCCCCTCTCTCCTCCTCCATCACGACCCGCACATCGATTGGCAGGTGAAGTTCACCGAAATCCGCCACAATCTCGCCATGGATCCCGCAAAGTTCGCCCGGCCCGCCGCAAGCGAAACTCCCGCCCATTGATCCGCCCCGCACCGTGTCGCCCTTCGTGCCCTCTCTGCGGGAACCATCCGCGCTCCCTGTGCGTTTCATTCCCCAAGCCGATGCGCGCACGCTCCCTTCTCCTTCTGGCCGTCCTGTTTCTGCTCGCCGCCCCTGCTGCGCGTTCCCAGGACGCCCGCAAGATCGTCGAGCAGTACGTAAAGGCCGCGGGCGGGTCCCGCTCGCTCTCCCGCCTTCGCAGCGTCTCCATCGAGGGCTCGGTCGCTCCTGAAGACGGCGGTCCCATCGGCACGTTTACCCTGGACACCCGCCGCCCCAACCGCTATTACCTCGAGCTCCTCGCCGGGAATTTCCGCCTCATCGAGGCTTACAACGGCAAATCTTCCTGGCGCGAATCCGAGCCCGGCCATCCCCTCACGCTCCAGGACTCCGAGGCTTCCGGCATGGAAGCCGTCGCGCAGATCGCCAACACCCGCCTCGCCGATCTCAAGGCCAACAAGCTCTTCGTCTCCTGGATCGCCCACACCACCGTCGCCGGCCGCCCCGCCGAACAAATAGAAGTCGTCACCGCCTCCGGCAGCAAGCGCGAGGAATTTTTCGACTCCGAGACGCACCTGCTGCTCCAGGAATCCGCGCCCCCCGGCGCCCCGCTGCGCGAGATTCGCTATTCCGGCTACCGGCTGGAACGCGGCCTTCCGTTTCCCCGCCATCTGGAGATTCGCACGGGCTCCGCCGTCTTCCGCATCGAAGTCACCCGTATCACCCTCGACGAAACCATCCCCGATCACGTCTTCGATTTTCCCCGCAGGTCCCAGGCAAAACTCCCCGATCTCCGGCAGCTCTTCGAGCAGATTGACAGGAACCAGAAGGCCATCGACAAGCTCAAGGAAAATTACGCCGGCACGCGCACCGAGGAGCAGACCGAATTCGCCGGCGACGGCAGCGTCAAGCGCCACGAATCCAGCGAATACACTTTTTTCTTTCTCCTCGGTCATGAAGTTTCCACGCAGGTCAAAAAAGACGGCAAGCCCCTCAGTCCCGCCGAGCAGGAAAAGGAGAACGAACGCGCACGCAAACGCGTCGAGGAAATTCAGGCCCGCGCCGCCAGGCGCCAGGCCCGCCAGGAAAAGGCCCGCGAGGAAGGCAAGGAGTCGAACGACGGCGACGACGATGATGTCGGCATCGAAATGTTTCTCCGCGCCTGCCAGTTCATCAACCCCCGCCGCGAGCGCTTCCGCGGCCAGGACGTTCTGGTCTTCGACTTCGAAGGCAATCCGGAATTCAAGCCTCGCAAGCTCGCCGAAAAAATCGTCCAGAAGCTCGCCGGTGTCATCTGGATTGACGAGAAGGCTCTCGGCGTCGTGCGCCTGGAGGCCTATTTCACCTCCGACGCCCGCATCGCCGGCGGCCTGCTGGTCAACCTACAGCGCGGCACCGGCTTTGTCTTCGAGCAGGCTTTTCTCAATAATGAGGTCTGGCTGCCCACCTACGAGGAGGCCCACGTGGGCGTGCGCCTGTTGCTGGTCAAGGGATATCGGGAAACCCAGGTCACCCGCTATTCGGATTACCAGCGCTTCCGCGTGGATAGTCTTTCGAAGCTCGCGCCTCCCAAACCTCGATAGCGCGCCCGGTCAGGCCGGCGCCGGTCCTTCCCAGAAGTCGCCTTCGGCCGCGATCAGCGCCACACCGTAGCTCCACCGCCCGTTCAGTTGCGCCACGCTCCGCCAGGCCACCCGGCAGCTCGCCGATTTTCCGTTCTGCCGGTTCGTGATGTTCATGCGGTCGTTCAAATCCAGCTCCGCAGCCAGCGCGATCAGCGCGCCCCCGTCGTTGATCAGCAGCGTGCTGGTCGTTTCCGTAAATGGCTTGTGCGCCCGGTCGCGGCCCTCCACCTGCACCTCGATCCGCGCCGGCACACGCGGGCTCGACCGCTGATCCGAATGCTCCTTCATCTTTCCCCGGATCCTCTCCTCAGGCTCTCGCCTGCTCTTCTTATTATCGTCATCCTAGCGGCATTCCTTTCGCCCGGCAACCGGCGGAACTGCCGCATCTATGTCATCCCGGTCTTCGGCGCCTTTTGCCGGGGTGAGGGACCCGCTGTTTCCCCGGCTCCTGCGCGGCCTGCCTCACAACAGCCGTTTCAGCGCTGCACGCGCCTCCGCGATCTGCGGCAGCCTCGCCGTCGAATTCTCAAAATGCTCCAGGAACGCCTGGTACGCATTGATCGCGTCCGCCTTTTTCCCTTCATGCTCGTACGCCTTGCCCAGGTAGAACTGCGCCAGCGTGCCCTGCAAAAAACTGTTCCCGTTGATGGTCAGCGGGCTCGCCCAAACTCGGGAGAATAGAATCTGCGCTTGCAGGGGCTTTTCGGCCTGCTGGTAGGATCCGGTCTCCACCAGCGCGCGCCCCTCGGCCCACGCATAACTATCCTGGTCGGTCCGGGAGAGTTGCTGCCAGCCCGTCATCGCTTCCGGCCAGTTTTGAGACCACACCTCCGCGAGTATCCGGTCCTTTTTCACCTGCTCTTCCGCCGCGTACTCCCCCAGCAGCGGCGTGGCGGCGGCGCGCACCTCCGCAAACTCTTTTTCCGCCGCCGCATGATTTTTCAGCACCAGGTACGCTATGCCCCGCACATCCGCCGCTCCCGGTCCCGTCGCGCGTTTCCCCGCCGCCAGCGCGGCATCCGCGCGTCCCTGCTCCAGATACACCATTCCGGCCTTCATCAACGGGGCGGCCGCCCACGTGGGATGCACCGCGCGGAACAGCCGCGCAGACTCCTCAAATCGCGCCGCGGCGCGGTCCAGCGCCCCGCGTCCCGCTTCGATTTCTCCCAGCACATTCGCGCACAGTGCCTTGGTCAGCGGGTCGCCACGCGAATAAATCTCGCTCGCGCTGGCCTCCGCCAGCGAGTATTTCCCCTCCGCCAGATACGCCAGTGGCACCTTCGGCGCCGTTCCCGTGAACGCGGGATTGATCTGCACGTTCTTCTGGTACTGCGCCAGTGCTTCGTCCATCTTCCCGCTGATCGCATACACGTCGCCGCGCGTGTCAATGGGATTGGGATCGTTTGGCGGAAGCAGCGCCGCGTACTTGTCGACCGCTTCCAGCGCTTTCGCTGTCTCTCCCAGAACGGCGTACCGGTAGCCCAGCAGGTTGTAGGCGTTCGCCGATTTGGGATCCAGCCGCACGATCTCCTGGAGGTTCTCCAGCGCTTCTGGTGCCTGCGACTGTGCCACCAGGGAGGTGGCCAGCGCCATCCGTGGCTCGGTCTCTCGCGGGAATTCCCGGATGATGGTCTCGAGTGCCTGATCCGCTTCATCCGAGCGCCCGTCAAGAGCCAGCTTCGTGGCGTGGATGATCAGTTTGTGCAGGCGCGGAATTGGCAGCCGGTCCGCCAGATCTGCGGCCTGGCTGATGGCCTTTCTCGCCGCGGGGAAATCATAGTTTGAAAGGGCATCGGCCATCCCGTAATAAGCCATCGCAAAGTTCGGATCCAGTTCCGTAGCCCGACGGAACGACTGCACCGCCTGCCCCATCAGGAATCGCTCGATGTAGGAATTGCCTTGCTCGTAGGCGTGCAGCGCCTCGATGTTCGAGGTCAGCATCGCCGCCACATTCGGCCGGCTCGACGCATCTCCCGGCGCCAGCTGCGCCAGGATTCCCGCCGTCGCCTGGTCCACCATCCCGAACACGGCCTGCGCGTTCGCCGCCTCCACCTTGTCCGCCAGCACCACTCTTCCCGTCGCCGTGTCCTGCACCCGCAGGTCCAGCCGCAATCCCTCGCCCACTTTCAAGAGCGCCCCGCTTACATATAGATCCGCATGCGCCGCGTGCGCCACGTCCTGCGCCTCGCCCGCGGGCAGCTTTCCTTCGCCCTTCACCCGCTCGCGAATCAGTCCGCGAATCCGTTCGCTCGAAATCACCTCCAGCGATTTCGCCTGCGCCAGATTTGTCGTCAGCAGCTCCACCACACCCGCATTCAGCCAGTCGAGCGAAGGGTCCTGCGTCAGGTTTTCAATCTCCACCACCGCGATGGCCTTCGCCGCTCCGCCCACCTGCGCTTTTCCGCCCAGGCCCGGCAGCAGCTTCCACGCCGCCACTCCCGCCAGCAGCACCAGCGCCGCCACGGCTATCCCGCCCGCAAGTTTCCGCCTGTCTCGCGTGGTTGCCGGCGGCGCGATGGCCGTCGTCTGCCACGGCGGAGCGGCCCCGGCAGTCTGCCCCGTGCGCTGCTCCGCTGGTTCCCGCTCCGCAACCGGAATCCGCCCGCTCGTGGAATCCCGCTTCAGCCGCTGCAAATCCGCCCGCATGTCCGCCGCGTTCTGGTAACGCAGCCTGCGGTCCTTTTCCAGGGCCTTTTGAATGACCTCTTCCAGCTTCGCCGGCAGGTCCGGATTCACCCGCACCGGCGCCGTGGGCATCCGGTTCAGAATGGCTTCGGTGATCACCCCGGACGTTTCGCCGCGGAAGGGAAGCACTCCCGTGGCCATCTCATAGAGCACCGCGCCGAAGCTGAACAGGTCCGTTCGCGCGTCCAGTTCCTGCCCGCGCACCTGCTCGGGCGACATGTACGCCACCGTGCCCACCGCCACGCCTGGGCTGGTCAGGTGTTGCGGCTCGGCGTCCGCCGTCATCTGCGCGCCCAGCGTCGCTCCGTCCGCTCCGGACTGCGGCAGTTTCGCCAGCCCGAAATCCAGCACCTTTGCGTGTCCCCGCGTGGTCACAAAAATATTGGCCGGTTTGATGTCACGGTGCACGATGCCTTTCGCGTGCGCGGCTTCCAGCGCCTCGGCGATCTCGATGCTCAGTTCCAGCAGCAGCTCCAGGTCCATCGGCCGGCCCGCAATGCGGTGCTTCAGCGTGGCCCCTTCCAGGAATTCCATCACCAGAAAGGCCATTCCGTTTTCTTCGCCGATGTCGTGGATCGTGCAGATGTTCGGATGGTTCAGCGCCGAGGCCGCCTGCGCCTCGCGCCGGAACCGTTCCAGCGCCGTCGCGTCCCGCGCCATGCTTTCGGGAAGGAATTTCAGCGCTACCTGGCGCTTCAGACGCGTGTCTTCCGCCTTGTAGACCACGCCCATCCCTCCGCCTCCCAGTTTTTCCTGGATGCGGTAATGCGAGATGGTTTTTCCGAGGAGAGGTTCCGGGTCGGTCACCGTCTGCAAATCTTATTCTGCCCGTCCAGCGCAGTCAACGCGTGTTCCGCCGGGCCGCGTTCTGCTTCGTTTCCCTTCGCTCGCTCCCTCGCTCGCTGGTGCTATCATCCCTGCACTTTGAAGATTCAGGGGTCCGGCAACTACATCGGCGAACTCTGGGGCGGCCTCGCGGCGATGCTCGTCGCGCTGCCTTCCGCCATCGCCTTCGGCGTTACCGTTCTTTCTCCTCTCGGTCCCGTCTACGCCGCGCAGGGAGCGCTCGCCGGAATCCTCGGCACCATCGTCCTCGGACTCGTCGCTCCCGCCTTCGGCGGCACCAACCGCCTCATCACTTCGCCTTCGGCTCCCGCCGCGGCGGTCATGGCTGCCTACGCTGTGGAACTCGCGCGCGGCGGCATCGCGCCGGGCGCCGCGCTTCTCCAGCTCACCCTCATCGGCCTGATTTGCGGCGTGCTCCAGTTGATCTTCGGGCTTGCCCGCCTCGGCCGCCTCATCAAGTACATGCCCTATCCCGTGGTCAGCGGGTTCATGACCGGCGTCGGATTGGTCATCGTCGTCGGCCAGATTCCCAAATTCCTCGGCGTTCCCAAGGGCACTTCCTTCTGGGCCTCGCTCGTTTCCTTTCCGCAGTGGGACTCGAGGAGCATCGTCGTCGGCGGAGTGACCGCCGTTGTCATGGTGATTGGCCCCCGGCTCACGAAAGTGGTTCCTTCCGCCATTCTCGGTTTGCTCGCGGGCGGCGCGGCATATCTGGCGCTGGGCTCTGCGCGGCCCGCGATGTTCACTCTGGCGGGAAACCCGCTGGTCATCGGACCGCTTTCGGCGGGCGTGGGGTTGCTGGCTTCGCTCTCCGCGCAATTGCGCGCCATCCGCGGCCTGGAATTCGCCTTGCTCGGCAACGTGCTCCAGCCCGCTCTCACTCTCGCCGTCCTGCTTTCCATCGACACGCTCAAGACCAGCGTCATCCTGGATTCGCTCACCCGCACGCGGCACGATTCCAACCGTGAACTCGTCGGACAGGGCCTCGCCAATATCGGCACCGCGCTTGTCGGCGGCATTCCGGGTTCCGGACAGACCGGCGCGACGCTGGTCAACATGGCCAGCGGCGGCCAGACGCGCCTCTCCGGAGTGCTCGAAGGCGCCTTCGCGTTCGTCGCCTTTCTCCTGCTGGGCAATGTGATTGCCTGGCTTCCTGTGGCCGCGCTCGCCGGAATCCTGATCGTGGTGGGAGTCCGCATGTGCGACCGCGAGAGCCTCAACCTGCTGCGCTCTCCCACCACGCTGCTCGACTTCGGCGTGATTGTGGTCGTGGTCGTGGTGGCGCAGAGCGTGAGCCTGATGGCCGCTTCCGCGCTCGGCGTCGGGCTCGCCGTGCTTCTGTTCCTCCGCGAACTGATCGGCGGCTCCGTGGTGCGCAGCCGCATGCTGGGCAGCGAGGTGTTCTCACGCCGCCAGCGGCTCCCCGAGGAAATCGCCACGCTCGAGCGCTGCGGCGAGCGCACGGTGATCTTCCAGTTGCAGGGCAGCCTGTTCTTCGGCACCGCGGATCAGCTCTACACCGCGCTCGAACCCGACCTCAAGACTCGGACCTACATCGTGCTCGACATGCGCCGCGTGCAGAGCGTGGACGTCACCGCCGCGCGCGTGCTGGAACAGATTGAGGACATCCTCGCCGAACGGCAGGCCTTCCTCTTCTTCTGCCATTTCACCCGCAAGCTCTCCACGGGGCAGGATCTGGCGCGCTACTTCAAGCGCGTGGGCATCGTGAGGGCGGAGCGTACCGCGCGCATTTTCGATACGCGCGATGATGCGCTGCTCTGGATCGAGAACCGCATCCTGGCTGAGGAGCTCCCCCCGCAGCCTCCCGAAGCCCTGCTGGAGCTGCGCGAAATGGCGCTCTTTGCGGAGCGCAAGCCGGAAACGATCGCCGCTCTGGAAGCCTGCATGGAACTGGCCTCCTACAAAGCGGGCGAGACCATCTTCTCGCGCAAGGATCCCGGCGAGCGCCTCCTGCTCATCCGCCGCGGCCTGGTGCGCATCGAGATTCCGGTCGGCGACTCCATGCTCTATCACGTGTCCACGTTCGGACGCGGCGACTACATCGGAGAGATTTCCTTTCTGGACCGCAAGCGGCGCTCCGCGCATGCCGTGGCGGTGACGGACACGGACCTGTACATCCTTTCCCGCGACCGCTTCGACGCGCTCGCCGAGGAGCACAAGAAAATCGCCATGCAGCTCATGGAGGCTGTGGCCAGCACGCTGGCCACTCGGCTGCGCCGGGCGAACAAACAGATCCGCGCGCTGCAGGAAGGGTAGCAACCTGTCGCGCAGAGCAAGGCGCGACTGCCTCCGCCCGCGCCATTGGTGTTCCGAGCCGCAGGAGAAGATTCGCTCATAATTGGCTGGCTTGCCGAGCCGAAGCCCGCGGCGCGGGCGAAGGCTGGTGGACCGCATGGGATTCGAACCCACGGCCTCCTCGTTGCGAACGAGGCGCTCTCCCAGCTGAGCTAGCGGCCCACGGAATTCAATTTTAGAAGGGAACGAAGCTGCGCCGCAAGCCTGGGTCGCGGCCCACGGTGCGAGCCGCGCACGCTAGGGGCGCGGCGCTCCCGCCGTCTTCTCGGCGAGCAGCTTGCGGGTATTGTCGTAGAGCGCGCGCGCCTCGGGCAGCTCCTCGACGGCGCGCTGGAGCTGCACGTCGTTATCCAGCTCGACCTTGTAAGCCTGGGCCTGGCCGAAGACGGACAGGAACAGTTCCTGCTTGATGCGGTGCTTGATCCAGTCCATGTTCTCGGCCAGCTCGGATTCGCTGTACTCGATTTTTTCCTTCGCCAGGAAGCGGCGGAACTCGTTGATCACCGCGTCGTCCACCGTGAAGTCCTTGGTGACCGTGGGATTCTGGCTGAGGTAGAAGATGACGAAGTCTCCCACGCCGACCTCGTAGGGCAGCAACACGCGATGGCGGAACAGCAGCGTCTGGAAGGAGGTGAATTTCGGCGCGGCCACCACCACGTCCGGAGTGATCCCCCCGCCGCCGGTCACCTGACGGCCGCCGTCGGTGAATTTGATCTCCGTGGGCTTCTCCGGGACCTTGCGGTTGTAGTGGTAGTCCCACAGGGAAGTGGTCTTGTAGTCGCGCTGGATGAGCCGGCCGCTGGGCGTGTAGTAGCGCGCGGTGGTGAGGAACAGGCCGGTACCCTCGCTCAGGTTGTACACCGTCTGCACCAGGCCTTTGCCGAAGCTGGTATCGCCGACGATCAGGCCGCGGTCGTGGTCCTGGATGGCCCCGGCCACGATTTCCGAGGCGGAGGCGCTCTGGCCGTTGATCAGCACAACCAGGGGCACGCGCACTCCGCCATTGCCGCGCAGCGCGTAGTAGCGGCGCTCGGCGGAGGCGCGCCCGTGATGGGAGACGATAAGCTGATTCTTGTCGAGGAACATGTCCGCAACGGCCACGCCTTCGTTGAGCAGGCCGCCGGGATTGTTGCGCAGGTCCAGGACCAGGCCCTTGAGGTTGGGGTAGTCGAGCTCGTCCAGCGCCGCGGCCAGTTCGTGATCGGTGGTCTCGTTGAACTGCACCACGCGGACGTAACCGATGCCTGGGCGGATGATTAGCGGGTTGTCCACGCCGTGCCGCGGAATCTCGTCGCGCGTGACGGTGAACTCAAGCAAGTGGGCGTTGCCCTCGCGGCTGATGCTGATGTGCACCGTGGTGCCCTTCGGCCCTTTCAGCATGTCCGCCACCTGAAGGGTGGTCAGGCCGTCGCAGGGCTTGCCGTCCACCTTGGAGATGATGTCGCCGGGACGAATGCCGGACTTGTAGGCGGGCGAGCCGACAAACGGGGCCATGACCACGGTGTGGTTGTCGCGCGGCGCCACGGTCATGCCCACGCCGTAATACTTTCCGCGCTGGTCTTCGCGCTGCACGGAGAAGGCTTCGCGATCGAAAAAGACGGAGTGCGGGTCGAGTTCCCGCAGCATGCCGGGGATGGCGCCGTTGTAGATGGCTTTGTCGGCGTCAATGGGCGTGGCGTAATTCTGCTGGGCCACAGCCACCACCTGGGCGAACTCGCGGATGGATTCTTGCAGGTCGGCCGGGTCGCCTGCCGTGGCGCGCACCGAGGAGCCGTACAGGCCTCCCAACAGGGCCGAGCCAAGCAGGACGGCGCACACCGCGAAGAGGCCGCGAGCGGAGCGATTCGTCTTTCGGGTCATCTATCCTCTGTCCTCGCGGGAAAAGTATAGCACATGGGTCAGGGCCTGCCGGGCGTGCCATCAGGGGGTACCCCCCTTTTTTGTAAGTGCAGA
>Ga0335081_10016625_pt1 | contig 11910 bp, 6 predicted proteins | sample Lox_Sample_35_FD_206713 | JGI IMG/M metagenome (GOLD analysis project Ga0335081, IMG submission 206713) | Soil microbial communities from Loxahatchee National Wildlife Refuge, Florida, United States - Lox_Sample_3.5 | ecosystem: Environmental > Terrestrial > Soil > Wetlands | place: USA: Florida... | reverse complement strand
GCCACGGTTCACTTCGCGCACGAAGAGCGCCTCATGCGCATGCATGAATATCCCGATCTGGCGGCCCATCAAGCCCAGCACCAGGCCCTCGTCAAGCAGGTGCTGCAGCTTCAGGCCGAATTCACCGCTGGCCGCTCCACCATCACCGTGCAGGTGCTGCATTTCCTCAAAGACTGGCTCGAGAAGCACATCGCCGGCTCCGATCAGAAATACGCCCCCTATCTCCGCTCCAAAGCCGTCGCGTAGGTGTGGCGTAAGCACTCATGCTTGCCGCGCCCCGACTCTTCGGGGCGCATGGCCGCATCGCGATCTGCCTTCCGGTCCCTAGCCCATGGTCCGGTTTCTTGGCGCTTCTACGCGTCCTCGCCGTGAACCTCCGCTCCAAAGCTGTGGCCTGGGTGTGGCGCAAAACACCGGCCCCCAATGCCGCCAAGACATTTGCGATTCCTAAGACCGCCCCTATCGCCATCACGTTCCCGAATTACATTTCTCCGTCTCCGCGGTGAATCCTTCCAGCCGTTGCTCCCGCTGGAACACCGGTAAAGAAGAAACACTCAACAAAATACGGCCGGGAACCCTAAGGTCCCCGGCCGCCAAACTGCATTCCTTAAAACTGATACGTCAGCGTGAACTGGAATATTCGCGCTCCCGCATACGTGCTGCTGATCTTCCCGAACGTGGCTGAAGTGACGGTCTGATCGCCGATGGTGAACGCCGGGTGGTTGAAGAAGTTGGTGGAGTCGAAGCGCAGGACTACCGACTGCCGCTCCGTGATCTTGGTCGTCTTGAACACCCCGAAGTTGAAGGTCGTGTCCCACGGGCCGGTGAACGCCCGTCTTTGCAACTGGCCGATGGTTCCTGCACCCGGCATGGTAAAGACTTGTCCGCTGAACGGTGCCGAACCGGCCACCGCGGCCTGTCCGTTGGCATTCAGAGCCGAGGCAGCCACCTGGTAAGGACCGGTGCCGCTCATGCGGAATTGCATGATCTGCTGGAGTTGGGCCAGCGTGTCGGTGGTGTTTACTGTGTTGCAGTCGTTCGTGCCCAGAACATTGTTGCGATTGAACGTTCCGATGCCTGAGCAGATGGAGTAGGGGTATCCCGACTGGCGGCTGTAGATTCCGGAAATCGCCCAGCCCGAGAGGACGTAGCGGTCGAGCGGCGCGACATGGAATGCGTGCCCCGTACCCATTGGCAGGCTGTATACGAAGTTGGCCTTGAAAGCGTGATTGATGTCGAACAGCGCGCGCGCCTTTTCCAGCTTGGGATTATTGTTGTCCAGCATGGGCTCCACGCGGCCCTGGTTATTGTTGTCGGACCCGCTGGAAGCGTCGCTGAGCGCTTTCGAGAAGGTATAGCTGCCCTGGAAGAGCAGCCCATGATAGTCGCGCGACCGGGTTTGCAACTGCAGTCCGTTGTATGTGGAGTTGCTGTAATTGGTCATCAACCGGAGACTGGCCGCGTACGGGTTCGGGAAGAAGTTGATGGGACCGTTGGCCTTCGTGGACTGATAGTTGTACGCCATGTCGGCTACCGCGCCCTGCCGGATGTAGTTGATGTTGGTGGAGTTGGTCAGGCTCCCGCCGTTGGGCATCAGCGGGAAGACCGTGAGTTGCTGGCTCCCGGGGATATTGGCGTTGTAAGTCGGAACGAAGTTGCCCGTTGCGGCCAGCGCCAGGTTGCCGTTCTGCTGGGCGCGAAGGAAATCGGCCAGGAATCCGCCGGCATTGATGTTGATCTGGTTGTAGTCGAGCGCTCGCAGCAGCTTGGTGCCGTGATTGCCCACGTAGCTTGCTTCCACCACGATGCTCTTGAGTTCGCGCTGGATACCGATATTCCACTGCTGGACGTACGGCGCGCGAAGGTTGGGATCGGCCACCCCGAAATTGGTCGTGGGGCTGAGGTTGTAATTTTGCTGGAAAGTCCGCGGTACGACGAATGCCGGCGTCGCGATGGCCGGCAGGCCGGCGCTGATCAGGCTGGCCAGCGCGGTGGGGTTAGTCACCGTCTGCGCCAGCCCGGCATTCGTGTTCGCATTGCCGGTGAGCGCAACGAGATATTCGTCGTTCACGAAGTTGACGCTATAACCGGCCCGGATCGCCGTTTTTCCGTCGCCGAAGAGATCGTACGCCAGGCCGACGTTGGGCGCGAAGTTCTTCTTGTCGGGGTTGTACAGCCCGCCTGTCGCGAAATTCAAAGTGGCGTTCGAGAGCAGCGTGGTAATGGCATTGTTGTTGACGAGCTGCGGCAACAGTACCAGTCCGTTCTGTTCTTTCACCGGAGCGTAGTATTCGTAGCGCAAGCCCAGGTTCAGCGTCAGGCGCCGCGCCGCCTTCCAGTTGTCCTGCACATACGCGGAGTAGTCGTCGAACTGCCAGTGCCGGTTCTGGGTATAGTTCGAAACGTACCCGGACGTGGTGGTCTGCACGTTGAACGTTTGCGTATAACTGCTCACGAAGCCCGCCATGGTGGCCAGCAGGCTGTTGGCATTGGCGATATCGGTTGTGCTCGCGCCGGGCAGTTGAGCCGTGGTCAAGCCGAACGTGTTCGCCGTGCTGATCCCAAGGTTGTACGTGGGGGTAATGCCGGCATCGTTGTACGGGTTGGTATAGTCCCTTTGCCACTGGAAACCGAACAGGATGTTGTGGCTGCCGTGCTGCCAACTGGCGTTGTCCGCCAGGTTGTAGGTGTTGGTGTAGCGCCCCTGCCCGCGGAAGGTTGCTATCGGTGTAGAGAACAGTGTGCCCCCGATGATGTCGTTGCCGAAGTCTTGGTTCGTGAGGAACAACGCCGGCGCCAGGTTGAACCCGAAGCGAACTTCGTTGGTCAGGGTCGCCTTGGGGTTATAGCGCCACCCGGTAGAGAGGAATTTAACCTTGTCGTTATTGTTGCAGGGCGGGACCGCCTGGTAGCCGGTTGTGTTGACATCCGGCCGGTCCAGGAGATCCGTGTTATACGCGTATGTTCCGGAAATTGTGCTCTTCGAGGACATTACGTAGTCGACCCTGCCGGTGTAGTTGTTGCGCGTGCGATTGCTGCGTTGATTGAACAGGTAGCCCCCCGTGTTCTTCAGCAGCGCTGCCGTGCTGTCGCCTACCGTGTAGATATTGATCTGGGAAGGCCCGGGGATCTGGCCGAGAAGGTTGGCTACTGTCGGATCGATCTTCTGGCCGGTAAGGTTCAACAGGTTAGCTTTTTGAACCGCGCCTCCCGCCACCCAGGTGAAAATGCCCTGCGCGGCGTCGGAGGTGAGGATAGTTCGGGTCTGCGGGGACTGCTGTTTCAGCCGGAACGCCTCATAGTTGAAATAGAAAAACAACTTGTCTTTCCGGATCGGGCCACCGATCGAACCACCTCCCTGGTTCTGATTGAGGAAAGGCTTCGCCACGTTGGACTGGTTGTTGAACCAGGCGTTGGCCGCCAGCGCGTTGTTGCGGTTGGACCAGAACGCCGTTCCGTGGAAACTGTCGGTGCCCGAAGGCGTAATGAAGGTGACTTGCGACGAACCCGACCCGAACGCCGGGTTGGTGTTGGAGGTCGAGATCGTGAACTCGGCCACTTGGTCGTCCAATAGCAGGTTCGGCGAGAAGTCCACGGCATTCGTGCGGATGTAGTTGTCCTGGATGTTGATCCCGTCCAGCGTGACGTTGGTGAAACTGGTGCGCTGGCCGTTGATCACGCTGTCTCCGCCGCGGCCCAGCGTCACACCGGGCTGCGTGGTCACGAAACTCTGCGGGCTGCGGTTGACCAGAGGCAGATCCTTCACCTGCGTGCGGGTGACGTTGGTGGCAAGCTCGGCGTTGGTGGTCTGCACCTCCATCCTGGTTTCGGTTACCTCCACGACTTCCGTTGTGGCGCCGATCTCGACATGGATGGCCGGCAGCGAAAGCTCCTTGCCGGCCTCCAGCACAATGCTGTGCTCCGTGTACTTCCGGAAGCCCTTGGAGGTAACGGACACATCGTACGTGCCGGCCGGCACACTCGTGAACGCGAACAGCCCGTCGGTCGTGGTGACGGTGCTGAGGATCGGCTTCTGACCCCCAGGCAGCAACAGGTCGACCGTCGCCGATGGCACGGCGGCGTTGGACGGATCGATCACCGATCCGGTTAAACGGGACGCAACTTGAGCCTGCACCCCTACTACAGATGCAAGCGTAACGGTGAGCATGACGCAAACGCGAAACTTCATCAAATACCCCTTTCGGTATCCCTTCGGTTGAAACGAGACCTATGGGTACGAATCATAGCTGGTTTTGCGGTTAAAAACAAGAGTTTGGACTCGGTTGTTACATTCCGACTTAACATTCATCCGTACGCTTATTCCTTCAGCGGCGGTCCGTCATCTGATCCGCTGATTCGCGTTCGCGCAATGGTGGGGCACGCGATCACAAGGCCCAGTGCCGTTGGTGGCGCAGGCGCGTTCCGCCGGCGCGTTCCGCCTGTGCCCCGGCCAACATTGCGGCTGTTCAACAGACTCCTTGACCGTTTTTCAAAAATCCTCAACTTTATTTCCCCCATTTTCAACCACTTCCATCTCCGATCCCCCTGGGCTCCTCATGCTCGCCTGCTACCGTCAGCTCGGGTATCGAAAACATGTCCACTCCAGCGCAGATCAGCGCCAACCGACAAAACGCGCGGAAATCCACGGGTCCCCGTTCCGTCGAGGGCAAGGACTCTTCCCGCTTCAACGCTCTGAAGCACGGCATCGACGCGCGCTCTCTCGTCATCCCCGGCGAAGACCCGGCCGAGCTCGCCGCACTCGCCGAAGACTACCACCGTCAGTGCCAGCCCGTCGGACCCATCGAGGCTCACCTCGTTGACATCCTGATCCGTTCCGACTGGCAAGGCCGCCGCTACGACCGCGTCGAAGCCCAGCTCATCAACCAGTCCCTGGACCCCACGCTGTCTCCCGAAGCCGGTCTGACGTTCCTGTTCGCCGAAGCAGCCAAGAACCACCCGTTGCAGCACCTGTTCCGCCGCCGCCAGGCCGCGCAGCGCGACTGGTTCCAGGCATTCAGAGAGCTACAGCGTTTGCAGAAGGCGCGCCGGCAGGCCGAACCCACCGCGGATGAAGAAGAGACCGTCGGGGAGATCCCCGCAATTGGGTTCGATTTGTCAAAAACGCCGGCAGTCGTTCCGACGGCCCCCGCGCAGCCCGTCCCCGCTCCCAAAATCGCAAGCTGAGCCCGAAACCATGCTCAAATAACTCCAACTCCACTCCCGCAGGCCGGTTTTCCTGGCGACATCCCCAGGCGCGGTGCTCGTCTGCACTACTCCCTCGCCTGCTCCACCTCCACGCTGCCGCAGACCGCCTCTTGCGCTGGCTCCCCTGCCGCCATCTGCTGCGCCAGGATCAAGCGCCGGCCATGCACCCGAATCTGCGGCAGCGCGATCCAGAACACGCACGCCGCCGCCAGGCAGATCATGCCGCCCCCGGCCACCGTTGCCGGCGCGCCGAAACGCTGCGCCACCACGCCCGCCATCAGCCCGCCAAACGGCGCCATCCCCATGAACATCATCGAGTACACCGACATCACCCGTCCGCGCAGCTCGTCCGGCACCATGCTCTGGATCAGCGTGTTCGAAGAGCCCATCTGCAACATCATCGAGAAGCCCACCGCCACCAGGATCGCGGCAGACAGCCAGAACGTCCTCGAAAACGAGAAAATCACCAGCCCCGCACCGAAGCAGGTAGCCGCGGTGGCCACCCAAACCGACAGGCCCTTCAAGTTCTCGCGGCTCGCCAGCAGCAGCGCGGCTGTCAGCGCGCCGATGCCCGTCGATCCCGTCAACCATCCCAACGCCCTCGCGCCGCCATGCAGAATGCGGTCGGCGAACACCGGCATCAGCACCGTGTACGGCATGCCGGTCAGGCTCACCACTCCCAACAGGATCAGCAGCGCGTGGATCGGCCGGTTCCGGATCACGAAGCGGAATCCTTCGATGATGTGCGAAATCGGCGATCCGCGGCGCGGAGCGGGCCGGTGCGGCGCCACGCGCATCAGCAGCAACCCCACGATCACCGCGATATAGCTCACTCCGTTGGCGAAGAAGCACCACCCCTCGCCGATCAGCGCGATCAAGATGCCGGCCACCGCCGGACCCACCACCCGCGATGCGTTGAACATCGAGGAGTTGAGCGCAATGGCGTTCATCAGGTCCGCCTTCCCCACCATCTCCACGATGAACGCCTGCCGCGCCGGAATATCAAAAGCGTTGACCGCACCCAGCAGCGACGCCAGCACGAAGATATGCCAGATGCGCACCGTCCCCGTCAGCGTCAGAGCCGCGAGCCCGAACGCCAGCAGCATGGCAGCCGTTTGCGTGCCGATCACTACGCGTTGCCGTTTGTACCGGTCGGCCACCAGGCCGCCCACCGGCGCCAGCAGGAACACCGGAATCTGGCTCGAAAAGCTGACCGCGCCCAGCAACGCCACCGATCCCGTCAACCGGTACACCAGCCATGCCTGCGCCAGGTTCTGCATCCAGGTGCCAATCAGCGAAATCAACTGGCCCCCGAAGAAGAGTTGGAAATTGCGGTAACGCAGGGCCCGGATTGTGGCGGGAAGTTTCGTCACGTTCCTATTTTATGGGAGCCGGCGCGGCGCTCTCTGGCAGGTTCATTTTCTGCAACAGAGCCGCGAACCGTGGATCGGATTTGGGAACCTCGGGGTTCAGCCGGGCGTACGGCAGTTGCACGCTGCGCTCTTCGCACTCGCCATCCAGCCAGTCGAACAGCTCGCCCCAATCTTTCACCGACGCCGCCAGCTCCGCAAAAATCGCCGCCGGCAGGTGTTGATTATCGTGCAAGTCTTCCGCCTGGTCGAGCAGATCGCGCGCCGCGCTCGGATCGCCCTCATCCGCGGCCAGAAGTGCCAACTGAAATGGAGCGACGGCGCCGGGTTTCAACTCCTGAGCCATTTGCCGCGCCCGATCCCGCTGTCCCGCGCGGCAGAGCGCATGCATCAACCGCAGCCGGCTCTCCGCCGAGTCGGGGTTAAGGTCGGCGGCCTTCTGGGCAAATTCAAGTGCGCGCTCCGGCTTTCCGGCGGCAAGATACTCGGTGGCGAGATCGCCAAGGAGGAGGTCCGAGAACGGATCGAGCGCCAGCGCGCGCTGCATTTCCGCAATGGCTTCCTCCAGCCGCCCCTGCGTCTCGAACCAGTGCGCGCGCCAGTGCATGGTGAACGCCGACCCGGGGTTCAGTTGAATGGCGCGGTCGAGCTCCTGTTTCGCGCCGGCCCAATCCCAGTCGTATTGCAGCTTCACGACGGCTAGCGCCAGGTGGGCGACGCCCGAGTCTGGAGCCAATGTGACCGCGCGCTCGGCTGCGTCCCGCGCGCCCGGCATCGCCTCGTTGGATCTCGCCAGGTCGTAGTCCACACGGTATTCTTGGGCAATCGAGAGCCAGGCCCACGCCCGCGCGAACTCGGGATCGATCCGGGTGGCCTCTTCGAACCGCTCCACCGCCTGGTTCCGGGCGCCGGAGTTTGTGCGGCGGAACAACTGCCGTCCCTCCAGGTACGCGTTGAGCGCCTGTTGGGGCGGCTGGTGCCGGGGCGCCTGCGGCGACGGTCTGCCGAGCTGAATCCGATCCGCGATGGCGTTCGCCATCTCCTCCCCGGCAGAGAACACATCCTGCAAGCGCCGATCAAGCGTTCCCGACCAAAGACGATAGCCGTCCGCCGCCCGGTTCATTTGCACCGTGAGGCGCAGCCTGTCGCCGTCGGTGCGAATGCTGCCTTCGAGCACCGCAGCCACGCCCAGTTCCGCGCCGATTTTGCTGAGGTCGCGCGGCTCGCTTTGAACCCGGAACGCCGATGTCCGACCCGTCACACGCAGGCCCGGGACGCGCGTCAGGGCATCGATAACTTCTTCCGTGATTCCTTCCGAAAACCAATCCGGCCGTTTCTGGGCGCTCGAGTCGGCAAACGGCAGGACGGCCAGTGATCGAATTGCCGCGCAAGCCGCCCGGGTGTGCAACCAGGAGCCAGCCGTCGCCAGCCCGGCTGCTGCTACAACGCCGCCGAGCAGCCATGGCCAGCGCTTAAAGAAGAAGGAAGGACGCCCACTCATTGAAGGATCGTCCTTCCATTTTACCGGTGAGTCGGACGATCGGTTTGTGTCGTCCGCCCTCGCGGACCACAAGAAACCATGGTCCGCGCCACTGGCCCTATTCGTTCCTCAGCGCCACCATCGGTTCCACCCTCGCCGCGCGCAGCGCCGGAATCAGGCTGGCTGCGACCGCCACAACCGTGATCCCGATCAGCGCGGCGCCATAGGTGGGCGGATCGCCAGGCGTCACGCCGAACAGAAACGATCGCAGCACCTTGGTGGCAAAGACCGCCAGCGGCAACCCCACCGCCACGCCACACGCGGTCACCACCAGGCTCCCGCGCAGCACCATCCACAGGACCTGGCCACGCCGCGCTCCCAACGCCATCCGCACACCGACCTCGGACGTCCGCCGGCTCACCGTGTACGCCAGCGTTCCGTACAGTCCTGTTGCGACCAGCAGCGCCGCCAGCAACCCGAAGAACATCGAAAGCCGGAAGAACAACCGCTCTTCGGAGTACGTCTCTTCGAACTGCGCCTTTTGTGTCGTGGGCTGGAGCAACGCCAGCCCGGGCGAATACTCGCCGATCGCGCGCCGGATCGCCGGGATCCACGAGACAGGGTCGCCCGCCGTCCGCACTTCCACGTGCAACGTCGAGATGCCGCGAAGCTGCGTGTACGGGAAGTAAGCCATGGGGCGGGCCGTCTCGCGTACCTCGGTGTACTTGCTGTCCGGGACCACACCAACAATCGTGTACTGGCTGTCGGGGCGGTCGCCCAAGCCCACCTGGTGGCCGAGCGGAACGCCTCCCGCCAGGTACTGGCTGGCGAAGGTCTGGTTGACGATCGCCACCCTGGGGCTGGTCTGCAGGTCCGCATCGTTGAAATCCCGCCCCAGAAGAATCGGGGTACCGAGCACGTGGAAGTAGTCCGGGCCGACCAGGTTCCACCGCATCGGCGCGAACTTGTCAACGTACGGCGGCTTGCCGTCTACAAACGCGCCGGTGTTGTTGCTCCATCCGGAGCCGATGCGGTTGCCCATCAGCGTGGCCGATACCACTCCCGGCACGGCCCGCAGCCGCGTCAACAGGCCTTGGTAGAAGCGAATGGCTTCGTCGTCGGAATGGACGCGCTGGAGCGGGCTGATCCCGAACACGAACAGGCCGTCGGTCTTCATCCCCAGATTCACCGCCTCCAGGTTCCGCAGCGTGCGCACCAGCAGGCCCGCCGAAACCAGTAGCACCAGGCACAGCGACATCTGCAGCGCCACCACCGCCTGGCTGCCGCGGTTCTTGCTCCGATCGCGGTTGGCCGTGGCCGCCGAAGTCTTGAGCGCCAGGCCGATCGGCACCCGCGCCACACTGCGCAACGGCGCCAGGCCGAAGATAAGCCCGGCGGCGAGCGATACCGCCAGTGTGAACAGCAGCACGGTGCGATCCGGCGCCAGGCTGACCTCCATTTCCGACCAAGCGGCCAGTGCGCGCGTGGCCGAGATCGCGAACAGCCAGCCCAGCGCGGCGCCGCTCACCACCAGCAGCAGGCTCTCGGTGAGCAGTTGCTGACAGAGTTGCATGCGGCTGCCGCCCAGCGCCATTCTCACGCTGAATTCCCGCTGCCTCGCGGTATTGCGCGCCACCAGCAGCAAGGAGACATTCGCGCAAGCGATCAACAGCACCAGCCCCACCATGGCCATCAGGATTTTGAGCGGCGTCGCGTAACTGTCGCGCGCGCCCTCGATCCCCTTGGCCGGCGTGAAGAACAGCTTGGGCAATTCTTCCTTCGGGTCTGGTTTGCGCCGATTCGAGTAGGCCAGCGCCAGAAATCCCGGCGTGAGGCGCGCGATGGCCTGCTGCTCGTTGACGCCGGGGGCGAGCCGGCCCATCATCATCAGGAACCACCAGTTCGGCGCGTTGTACAAGCCGGGGTGGTTTCGGGGACGGCCCCACGGCCCCAGGTCGGGGCTGTCCAGGAACGGCACCCAAACGTCCGTGGCCTGCTCGCGATCGAGGCCGATGAACTCCGGCGCTGCCACGCCCACAATCGTGAACGGCACGTCCTTCACGTACAGCGGCTGGCCGATCACCGACGAATCGCGGCCAGTCCGCCTGGTCCACCACGCGTAGCTCACCACTGCGACCGGCGCGTGTTGCGCCTCGTCGCTCGACGAGAATACCCTGCCGCGCGCCGGCCGCGCTCCCAGGCAGGTGAAAAAGTTGCCGCTCACCATGTCCGCCTGCGCCTCTTCCGGCTCGCTGCCGTAGCGGATCGGCACCTTGCCGATGCCCAGCGGCACGTATGCGACTACGTCCGAGAAGGCGCCTTTCTCCTTGCGGAACTGCTCGAACATGGGTTCGGTGAAGGAGCTGTCGCCATGGCCGGTCTGGGAACCCACGGCCCCGGTGGTGTGCACGAATACCAGTTGCTGCGGATCGCGCACCGGCAAAAAGCGCAGCATCACCGCGTTCATGACGCTGAAGACGGCGGTATTGGCGCCGATTCCCAGGGCCAGGGTCAAGACCGCAACAACTGAAAATCCCGGCGTGCGGCCGAGTTGGCGCAGCGCGTAGCGAAGGTCTTTCAGCATGGTGAGTCCTATGGCTCCCTATTTTAGACTGGCCGCGCCCCCCGGATGGTTAGCTTACTTCTTCTTCCGGATGTACACGCCGCCGTTAAAGGTGTGGATGGTCAGATCCGTCCCGCCGCCATTGATCGTTCCCCGGATGGTGTTATCGATGCGGATACGGAAGGCTCCGTCTGCGGAGGCGTTCTTCTCCGAAACCGCGCGCGAGCCTCCGAGTGTGACGTCGAAGTCGCTGTAAACCGCGCCGTGGTTGGTCTTGACTGTGAGGTTGGCCTTGAAGTCCGCCGGAAAGGTGACGTCCACCACGCCATTGAAGGTGCTGAAAGCCAGCGGCTTGCTTTGGTCGACGCTGTCCATCGTGACTTTGATCTCGCCGTTCTGGGAATCCGCGGTCACCGTTCCCGAAATGTTGGACAGCTTGATCTGGCCGTTCAGAGTGTGGACGTCCGCTTCCCCGTGGATGCCGTCGACGTTGATGCCGCCTGAAAGGCTCCTGAGTCGCACCGAAGTATCCGCGGGCACGGTGATCACCAGGCCTTCGTTCCCGTTCAAATGGTTGCGGACTGTGATGACGTTGTCCTCTTCCACCACTTCCAGGCCTCTGGTGGACATCCCGATCCGTTTCATTCCGTTCGGGCCAGTCCGCTCGTGGCGGGCCGCACCCGCTCCTTCGACCAGCACGTCTTTGCCGCTGTAGGCCTTCACAGTGATGGAGCCGTTCAGCACGGTGCAGTTCACCACGCGGGGGTGCGAGGTGTTGCGCGGCGGCACCACGATGCGGTCGCCCGTCGTGTCCTGCGCGCAGGCTAGCGCGCAGGCCGCCAGCGCCAAGCCCATCAACTCCAGGAATCGTTTCATGGCAGTGTACCTTCTTAAATCGCTTTCGAATGCAGGCGGATGGAGCCGTTCAAGGTATGCAGCGACATTCCCGTGCCGCCTTTGCCGGCGCGCACTTTCATGTCGCCGCCCGTGCGGTAAATATACCGGCCGCCGCCGCTCACTTCGCCCTTGACAACCGTCGGAACCGTGGTTACGTCGAAATCCGAGTACACGCCGCCGTGCAGCGTGTGGATCGTCAGATCGGCATCCAGGTTGGGCTGGAAGTACAGGTCGATCGAGCCGTTCAGCGTCTCGAATGACGACTCGTGCACCGGGTTTCGGGCAAACGTGATCTTCATCCCGCCGTTGAGAGTCTTGGCCGAGCCCGAGCCGCCGATCTCTTCCATGTTGATCCCGCCGTTCAGCGTGTGGACATGAAAATCGCCCCGCGAATC
>Ga0335081_10016623_pt1 | contig 11910 bp, 10 predicted proteins | sample Lox_Sample_35_FD_206713 | JGI IMG/M metagenome (GOLD analysis project Ga0335081, IMG submission 206713) | Soil microbial communities from Loxahatchee National Wildlife Refuge, Florida, United States - Lox_Sample_3.5 | ecosystem: Environmental > Terrestrial > Soil > Wetlands | place: USA... | reverse complement strand
TCCCACGTCACCGGAGCCTGGAACCTGAGCACCTGGAACGCCGAGCCGGCCGGCATCGTGAACGGCATCGTCAGCTTGTTGCTGTCCGTCGCGGTCCCCGACACCGAGCCGTCGCGCGCGATCACGCCGGTCGCGGTCAGGCTGTAGCCCGGGTCAGCTGTGCCGGTGTAGGTGATGGTGAACGAGACGTTCGCCTGGCTGACCGTGCCGCTGACGTTCCACGTGTAGTGGGTGGGGTCAGCGTTGTAGGTCCCGGTTCCGGAGAACGTCGTCGCGGTCGTCGACACCGGCGTCACCGTGGCGACCTGCATCGTGTGTGCGTAGGTCGTGCTTCCCACGGTGAAGACCAGCTGGTGCGTCCCGCCGATGTTCCACACGTTCGTGTGGGCGAAGGGAGCCTTGTACCTGAAGTTCGCGTAGTCGATCCAGCCGTGGTAGCGGCCGGACCCGGCTTGCGCCTTGAACGACACGTACTGGGACGGATGGGCCAGAGCGACGCTTCCGACTGCCTTCGGCACCGGGACCGGGTGGGCGCTCGCCGCGCCCGCCGTCGCCACGCTGCCGCCAGCTACCGCGAGGGCCAGCGCTCCGCCGATAAACATTGACCTAATCTTCATGGCTGCTCATACTCCTAGGTAGGTAGTTAGATACCGTGGAGGGTCGGCCTAGGCTGCCGGCCCTCCGTCTGTACTGATCCGCGTTCACCTTCTCGCCGCCCACCTCCTCCTGCCTCGGGCATGACGGGTACCGGGACGATTCGGTGCGCGCGGCCACGCGAGACCAATGGATCTCCGTGGCCGCATCCGAGGCCGGTACTGACCGGGACGGGCGCAGGCTCACCGCCGCGGCTTCCGGTGCCGCGCTCCGTGGCGAGCGGAGCCGTCAGCGGGACATTCGCCGCCGGTATGCAGGCATCGCGACACCCATGCCGCTCGGCTGCCCGCCCCGCTGTGTTCCTCATCGTCGCCGTCCCTGCACCCACGCTCTCTTTCTGCTCTAGGGCACCAGGAGCAGCGGTACCAGAGCTGTCAGGCCCGCCATCGACGGACCTTAGTCACCACCGCATGCTCCCGTGACTGCCCGTTTGAGTTGATCGTGAGGGCGGGCATGCGGCGTGCCCAGGCCCTTGCCCGTGGTGTTCCCGCGTTCCCGGCACGCTGCCGTGACGGGTGATACGTGCCCGCCGTGTGGTCATACGGCATGGATGCCGCGTGTCGCTGGTACGACGTGGATGCCACTACGACCTGGCACGGGTGGTGCCGGAACGACGGAAGCCCGCTCTCGCGTCCGCAGGCTGCCGGCCCCGCGGCTAGTCGGCCAGCTCGACCGTCACCCCGAGGCGCTTGGCCAGCAGGCCCGCGCGCTCCCGGTCCTGAGGGCTGAAGGCGCCCCCGGCGCGGGTGAAGCGGACGTGGTGCAGCAGCCCGCCGACGGGCAGGCCGTCTTCGCGCACCAGCCTGATCCGCTTCCCGCCGGGCCAGGTCAGCTCGGCGGCGTCGTCGCCGTCGGCTTCGAGACGGCCGTCCAGGACCTCGGCGAACAGCCGCGTCGCGCCCGCCAGGTCGCCGACATGATGCTCGATCAGGCCGAACGAGGTCGCCGGGCCCGGCTCGGGCAGCTCAGCCGGCGGCGCCCCCGCGGACGGCGATCCGGCCTGCTGCGCCACCTGGATGACGATGCCGTGCGCGTCCCTCGGGCGCAGGAACGCCTCCTGCCAGGCCGGGTGGTCCAGGCTGACGCCGACAGGCTCGATGCCGAGCGCCCTGATCCGGGCCAGCGTGGCCCGGATGTCGCTGACCGTGAAGTTGAAGTGGTGCGGGCCGGCCCCGCGGGCGGCCAGGAATCGCTCGAGGAACACCGCATCGGTCCCGCCGGTGGGGGTCAGCAGCTCGATCTTCGGCCCGGCGGCGAACTCCAGCTGGCCCCACCAGTAGCCGGGAGAGTCCATGCCGTAGAGCCAGGTCCCGCCCAGCACGCCACCGAACAGTTCCCAGCCGTCGGTCAGGGCCGGCGTGCCGATGGCGAGGTGATCAAGGACAGCTGTCATTCAACCGAAGGTACCGCCTGCGGCCGCGTTGCCGCCCACTGGTAGCACGTGCCCTGGTGGATCGCCAGGTAGACCCGGTCACGCAGCCCGTTGGCGGCCTCGTTCGTCAGAGTCTTCTCCAGGTCCCGCAGCACGACGCGGACGAGGAGGTTCTTCTGGCCGGGCCGGGCCCCCAGACGGCGGGCGGCCGCCCCGGGCAGCCGGTCGTACGGGGTGGCGGCGAGCACGCGCACCTCCTCGACGCCCGGCGCGTCCGCGCCGAGGGCCTCCCGGACCCGGTCGCCGAGCGTCTCCTCGTCCTCGTCCGCGTCCACCGCGACCGACAGGTCACGCGTGACCGGGGGCATGGACGAGACCGGCCGATAGGCGGCCAGGTCCTGCATCTGGCCCGCGACCCGCGGATCGGCCGAACGCAGCAGGCGGATATCCGGGATGCCCTTGACCAGCATCAGCAGCCGGTCAAGACCCATGCCCAGGGCCAGCCCGCCGTGGCCGGCCAGCCCGGCGGCGGCGAGCACGCCCGGATGAGCGAGCCCGCACTCCCAGACCTCCACCCAGCGGCCTTCGTGCCGCACGTCAACCTGGCGGCCGTGCTCGGTGTACGGGTGGGTTCGTGCCTGGAGCCGGTACGGCAGTCCGGGGACGAGCGCCTCGAGCAGGCACAAGATCATCTCGTCCAGGTCCGGGCCGGCCATCGGCCGGGGCGTGATCCGCCACAGGTCGAGCTGGTGCGGCGTCCCGCTGTGCTGCCAGTCGATGGCGTCCCTGCGGTACACCATCCCCGGACAGGCCAGCAGCACGTCATCGCCGGGCTGGCGGGCGAGCTCGCGCAGCGCAGGAGGGATCATGGCGGTGGAATGGCTGCGGAGCATCCGGCTTGCGCTCACGTAGCGGGTGTAGCGAGCTTCCCTGGTGATCGCGCCGACCGCGTAGCCGAGGCGATCGTAATTGTCGGCGACCGGCACGATCTTCGGCCCTCGGCACCAGCGGACCTCGCAGCGCCAGGCGCGCGACAGCGCCGCCACGGCCCGGCCGGCGAGGATCTGGATGGCGTGCGAGCCTGCCGCGGGGTCGGAAAGGTCGCGGATACCGAGGGCGGCGCATAGCTGCGCGGCACTGAGACGGGGAACAGAGCTGGACACGGTGACTCCCTGGCTGAGGTGAACCCGGCGGGGGATCCTCCCGGCCCCGGACTCGCCCGGGCGAAGTCGCCGTGTTAACGCGGCGAGACGCCTCCCGGCGGCCCTTCGTGGGCCGGGAGGCGAGAAAATCGCCGCGCTGCCATGCCAGTCATGCTTCCAGGATACGGGCGCGCCCTGGCGGGTCGGCAAGCGAAATACCACGGCGGCTAAAGCCAGCCGGCCGCCCAGGCCGATCACGGCGAGCGCCAGGCCTGCCAGCGCGATCACCGGGCCGGCCACGGCCCAGAAGGTGACGCCGGACATGACGCTCCCGCCGAGGACGCCCACCCCCTGCAGCGTGAAGACCACTCCGGCCAGCGTGAGGAGGAACCCGACGCCGACGAGCACGACCCGCCTCATGATGCCTCTTTCCCGGGCCGCTGGATGTGCCCGTCACCCGTGGAACGGGCCGGGGCAGGGTTCAAGGCGCCTGGCCGTGACCTGCGCGGTCACGGCCAGGCGGTCAGCCGAAGCTCTCTCCGGCAGGTCAGGGGGGGCGGACCTGCGGCGCTGCTCACGGCTGAGCGGTGAGGCACAGGAGGGACCAACGTGGCACGCCGTCTCCCCTGGCCGTACGTTAGGGAATACGTGCCGAACGGTCCTGCGGTTCAGCCCTGGCTCACCTATTTGCGCTGGCGAGGGGAGCGGCCTTCGGCCGCACGGGCGGGTACGCGGCCGCCGCTACCACCGGCTCGCGCCGGGCTTCCCGTTCAGGCACCCGGACAGGCGGAAGCAAGTGCATCTTTACTTAAGCAAATGTCATTTGCTTAAGGGCGGGGAATGTGCCGGACCGGCCGTCGGAGAATCAGGCAATTATTACTTTACTATCGCAACTATAGTTTGCGGAACGACCTGCCCACCGGCGGTGTCTTACCCGGCCGGAATGCGCTGAGCAGGCCTTTGTTTCGCATGCCTCAAATCCGGACCCTGCTGGGTACTGGTGCTTCGGGGCCTGGTAGTCCTAGGTTTGCACCAGGAAATACATCCTGCTCGCCAGGGGAGGAGATCGCATGGCAGACATCACCGTCACCGTCGATGGCGTGAAGTATGCGGACCACGTAGAGCCCCGGATGCTGCTCGTCCATTACCTCAGGGAAGTGGTGGGAAAGACGGGGACTCCCATCGGATGCGACACGTCGAATTGCGGCGCATGCACGGTGCTGCTTGACGGGCAGTCGGTCAAGAGCTGTTCCGTCCTGGCCGTCCAGGCGGACGGTGCCGAAATCACCACGATCCAGGGCCTGGCGAACGGCGGCCTGCATCCGCTTCAGCGCGCGTTCCATGAGGAGCACGCGCTGCAGTGCGGATACTGCACGCCGGGGATGATCATGGCGGCGTCGGACCTGCTCAGGGAGAACCCGCGGCCCAGCGACGAGGAGATCCGCGAGGGCCTCGAGGGCAACCTGTGCCGCTGCACCGGCTACGAGAACATCGTCCGCGCCGTGCGGCGCGCCGCCCAGGCGGGAGTGAGCGAATGACCGCGACCGAGTCACCCGAGACCAAAACCGCCGAGCTCGGCAAGGCCCGCCTGCGCAAGGAAGACGAGCGCCTCATCACCGGCCAGACCAACTGGACCGACAACATCACGCTGCCCGGGATGCTGCACATCGCCTTCCTCCGCAGCCCGTACGCGCACGCCCGGATTACCTCGGTGGACGTCAGCGCGGCCAGGAACGAGCCCGGCGTGATCGCCGCCTACTCCGGCGCGGACTTCGCCGCCGAGCAGGGCAGCCTGCCGTGCGCCTGGCCGGTCACCCCGGACATCGTGATCCCGGCGCACCCGCCGATGGCCGTGGACGAGGTGCGCTACGTCGGCGAGGCGGTGGCCTGCGTGGTGGCCCGCGACCGCTACGCCGCAGCCGACGCGCTGGCCGCCATCGAGGTCGACTACGAGCAGCTTCCGCCGGTGCTCGACATGCGGACCGCCCTGGACGAGGCCTCGCCCAAGGTGCACGAGGCGGGCAACAAGAGCTACGAGTGGGTCCTCGCCAACGGCGACATGGAGGCCGCGTTCCGCGACGCACCGGTCGTGATCGAGCGCACCTTCCGCCAGCAGCGGCTGATCCCGAGCGCGATGGAGCCGCGCGCGGTGGTCTGCTCCGTCGTGGGCGGGGAGTTCACGGTCTGGTCGGCGACGCAGGTCCCGCACATCCTCCGGGTCATGCTGGCCCTGACCCTCGGGATACCGGAACAGAACGTCAGGGTCATCGCGCCCGACGTCGGGGGCGGATTCGGGTCCAAGCTGCAGGTCACGGCCGAGGAGGTGCTGGCCGTGCTGATCGCCCGCAAGCTGGGCCGGCCGGTCAAGTGGACCGAGTCGCGGTCCGAGGGCAACATGACCGTCCACCATGGCCGGGACCAGTGGCAACGGATCAGGATCGCGGCCGACGGCGACGGCAGGCTCCGCGGCCTCGACGTGGACCTGCTGGCCGACATGGGCGCCTACCTCATGCTGCTCACGCCGGGGGTTCCGCTCCTCGGCGGATTCATGAGCCCGGCCATCTACAAGATGGACGCCTACGCCTTCAAGTGCACCGGGATCTTCACCACCAAGATGCCGACCGATGCCTACCGGGGCGCGGGGCGGCCCGAGGCCACCTTCGCCATCGAGCGGATGATGGACGAACTCGCCGCGCACCTGGGCGTGGACCCGCTGGCGGTACGGGAGCGGAACTGGATCAAGCACGAGGAGTTCCCGTTCACCACCATCGCCGGCCTGACCTACGACTCGGGTAACTACGAGGCGGCGACGGCCCGGGCCAAGGAGCTGTTCGGCTATGACGCGCTGCGCCAGGAGCAGGAACAGCGGCGGGCCAGCGGCGACCCGGTGCAGCTCGGCATCGGGATCTCTACCTTCACCGAGATGTGCGGCCTCGCGCCGTCTCGCGTCGTGGGCTCGCTCTCCCTTGGCGCGGGCGGCTGGGAGCACGCGTCGATCCGGATGCTGCCCACCGGCAAGGTCGAGGTCGTCACCGGGTCGAGCGCGCACGGCCAGGGCCATGAGACGGCGTGGAGCCAGATCGTGGCCGACAAGCTGGGCGTGCCGTTCGAGGATGTCCGGGTGCTGCACGGCGATACCCAGGTTTCGCCCAAGGGCCTGGACACCTACGGTTCCCGCTCGCTGGCGGTCGGCGGCATGGCCCTGGCCACGGCGTGCGACAAGGTGGTCGAGAAGGCCAAGGTGATCGCGGCCGGGCTGCTCGAGGCGTCAGCCGACGACCTGGAGTGGACCGCCGGGCGGTTCTCGGTCCGCGGCGACCCGGACAAGGGCGTCACGATCGGCGAGGTGGCGCTGGCCACGTTCCTGGCCCATAACCTGCCTGATGGTGTCGAGCCGAGCATCGACGCCGAGGCCACCTACGACCCGGACAACTTCTCCTTCCCGCACGGCACCCACCTGTGCGCGACCGAGGTCGACACCGAGACCGGGTTCGTCAAGATCCGCTCGTACGTGTGCGTCGACGACATCGGCGTGGTGGTCAACCCGCTCATCGTCGAGGGCCAGGTGCACGGCGGTCTGGCCCAGGGCATCGCGCAGGCGCTGTACGAGGAGGCAGTCTACGACGACGACGGCAACCTGGTCACCTCTACGCTGGCGGATTACCTGGTCCCGTCGGCGGCCGACCTGCCGTCCTATGTCACCGACCGGACCGAGAGCCGGGCGGCCAACGCGCTGGGCGTCAAGGGGGTCGGCGAGGCCGGTACGATCGCCTCGACCCCCGCGGTCGTCAACGCGATCGTCGACGCGGTTCGCCCGCTCGGTATCAACGACGTGGAGATGCCGTGCACGCCCGAGCGGGTCTGGCGGGCCATCCAGGACGCCCAGGGCAACGCGCAGCAGACTGGAGGCGTGGCATGATCCCGGCGAAGTTCGACTACGTCCGGCCCGGTTCGCTGGACGAGGCGGTCAGCGCCCTGGCCGGCGGCGGTGACGACGCCAAGGTCATCGCGGGCGGGCAGAGCCTGCTCCCGCTGCTGCGGCTGCGGCTGGCCTACCCCGAACTGCTGGTCGACGTGGGCGGCCTCGACGAGTTGCGCGGCGTCACCGACGCCGGGGACTCGCTGGTCATCGGCGCGCGGACCACGCACCACCAGCTGGTCCGCGACCCGCTGGTGGCCGAGCACTGCGGGCTGCTGGCGCAGGCCGCGGCCACGGTGGCCGACCCGGCGGTCCGGCACCGCGGCACGCTCGGCGGCTCGCTGGCGCATGCCGACCCGGCCGGCGATCTGCCCGCGGTCGCGCTGGCGCTGGACGCCACCATGGTCGCCCGGGGCCCCCGCGGTGAACGGGAGATCGCCGCGGCGGACTTCTTCGTCGACTACCTCACCTCCAGCCTGGAGCCGGACGAGATCCTGACCGCGGTCCGGGTACCCAAGCTCGGAGCCGGCTGGGGCTACCGGTACGAGAAGTTCCACCGGACCGCGCAGGCGTGGGCGACCGTCGGGGTGGCCGCGCTGGTCCGGCGGTCCAACGGGTCCGTCGCCGAGGCCAGGATCGGGCTCACCAATATGGGCCCGACGCCGCTGCGCGCCACGGCCGCGGAAAGCGCCGCGGCCGGGGCGCAGGCCAGCCGGGACGCGCTGCGCGCGGCAGCGGCTAGCGCGGACGAGGGCACCAACCCGCCGGATGACCTGCACGGCGCACCCGACTACCGGCGGCACCTGGCCCGGGTGCTGACCGGGCGGGCGCTGGCCGCGGCGGCAGGAGCCTGACCTTGGATCATGACTGAACCAGAGCGGCTGTCGCTGGCCGAATGGCTGGTGCTGTGCCTGGTCCGCGAGGAGCCGACCTACGGCCTGGTCCTCGTCGGCCTGCTGGCCCGCGACGGCCGCCTGGGCCAGGTCTGGTCGGTGCCGAAGGCCGTGGTCTACCGTGCCATGCAGCGGCTGGAGACGCTTGGCCTGATCCGGACGGTAGGGGAGCAGCGGACCAGCCAGGGGCCGGTCCGCTCGCTCTACCAGGCGACCCCGGCCGGGGATGCGGCCGCCCGCGCCTGGCTCAGCACGCCGGTGGAGCATCCCAGGGACGTCAGGTCCGAGCTCATGGTCAAGCTCGCCCTGCTCGACCGCAGCGGCATCGACTCACGGGACCTGCTCCAGGCGCAGCTGGCCCGGCTGCTTCCCGTCGCCGCCGCCCTGGACGATCGCCTGCGTGCTACCACGGGCTTCGAGCACACCCTGGTCCTGTGGCGGCACGAGGCGATGGCCGCGACCGTGCGGTTCCTCGAGGCCCTGACCCCGCCTCAGGGCGCCCGCGACGAGGCCAGCGAGGCGAAGACGACCGTCGAGCTGAGGTAGTGGCCGGTGGCGTAGTCGAAGGCGCCGCCGCAGGTTATCAGGCGCAGTGCGGCGAAGTCGGTCGCGCCGTAGATGGCTTTCGCCGGGAACCTGGACTTGGCGTACTCGCGGACACCGGTGACGCGGAACACGGCCGTGACCCCGTCGGCGAGTTTCACGTCGATGGTGTCGCCCCGGTGCAGGGCGCCGAGGCGGAAGAAGACGGCGGGGCCCCGCTCGCTGTCGACGTGCCCCTCGATGACCGACGACCCGATCTGGCCGGGCGCCGCCGAGTACTTGTACCACGCCGCCTGGCCTGCCTCTGTCGTGATGGACGGCACCTGGACCGTGCCGTCGGTGTTGGTCCCGAGGTGCAGCAGCGTGGAATCCACGCCGATGGCCGGGATGTGCACCGACACCGGCAGCGAGCGTGCCAGCGACGGCCCGCGAGACGAGGTGCCGGTGACCCCCGCCTGCGACGGCGAGGGCTGCGGCGCTTGCATCTGGGAGCCGAACGCGACGCCCACGGCGGCGGTGCCGGCCAGGATGAGCAAGACCCCGGCGATCCCGGCCACCCGGGCGCGCGGGCCCGCCGGGGTGGCGGGCGGCGGCGCGTACCCGGTCTGCGGCCAGGTGACGACGACGCGGAACCCGGCAATACGCCGCCACGGCGCCTCCGGCATTGTCGCCGTCCTTTCCTTCGCTGTTCTACTCCGTTAGCCTAATATTCCGATGGTGAACTGGCCATTGCGCATCTGCCCCGGACACGGGCCCTGCCGTAATGGTCGTCGGTGTTTTCGGGACCTGCCCGCGGCGGCGCGGACGGCGACCAGATCGGTTACGCGTTTTCCTTTCCGGAATCCCGGTTTCCGCAGCCGGGAACGGGAACACAATCGTCATCTGCCCGGCGCATGAGGAGGGGTTCATGAAAGTGCGCGCAACGATCGCCGGCACGCAGTTCAGGGTTAAGCTGACCGCCCTCTGCTGGGGCGTCCTGGCCCTGCTCGTCCCGGTGGCCGTCTCGGCGTGCACCTCGTCCTCGTCCCCGACGACGCCCACGGTTACCTTCTCGCCGTCCGTGACCACGGGCACCGCATCGGGCGGCGCGCCGAATGTCTCGGGTAACACGCCCTCCGACGGCAGTTCCTCGGAGTCCGGCACGCCCGGCGTGAGCTCGAACTCTCCGTCAGCGACGGCACAAGTGACCGTGACGCAGACGGTCACCGTCCCGCCGAGCAGCATCCCGCCTTCCGCCCCGGTCACCGGCGGCGGGGGCACGGCCGGCTTCCAGGACACGCTGCTCCTCGCGCTCGGCGCGGCGGCGATCCTGGCCGGCACCGGGGGCCTGATCTACCGCCGGTGGCTCGGCCGGGGCCGCTGAGGCGCCGGCCCATCCGGTTCGGCCTGGCCCGATCATGTCGTGGCCCCGCGGCGAACTGCGCTTAGGCTCGGGGGAGCGGCCAGGCGGAGGGAGAGCCGATGGACGAGGGCCGGGTGCCGGGCCTGTGGGCACCGCAGCGGCGGGCGCTTACCGCGGGCCTGGTCCTGACCATCACCTTCGTCGCGTCCGAGGCGCTGGCCGTGGTCACGGTCATGCCGGTGGTCGCCCGCGACCTGGGCGGGCTGCGCCTGTACGGCTGGGTGTTCAGCGGGTTCATGCTCGGCAGCGTGGTCGGTATCGTGGCGGCCGGCCGGGAGGCCGACCGGCGGGGGCCCGCGGTTCCGTTCGTGGCGGGGGTGGTGCTGTTCGGCTCCGGGCTGGCCGTGGCGGGCCTGGCTCCCTCGATGGGGGTGCTGGTGGCGGGGCGGGTGATGCAGGGCATCGGCGCCGGCGCGGTGCCCTCGGTGGCCTATGCGACCATCGGCCGGAGCCTGCCCGAGGCGCTGCGAGCCCGGATGATGGCGGTCCTGTCGACCGCGTGGGTCGTGCCCGGCCTGGCCGGCCCGGCGGTCAGCGCCGAGGTGGCGCGCCTGTTCGGATGGCGGTGGGTGTTCCTGGGCCTGCTGCCGGTGGTCGCGATCGCCGGGTCCATCGCCGTGCCCGCCCTGATCCGGCTCGGGCCGCCCCCGGCGTCACAGGTGCGGCAGCACCGGCTGACCGACGGCCTGCTTACCGCCGCCGGGACGACCATGCTCCTGGCCGGCCTCAGCCTCGCGGCCGGGTCCGGCGCGATCCTGGCCGGTCTCGCGCTGATCGCGGGCGGCGCCGCCGCCGGGCTGCCCGCGCTGCGCCGGCTGGTCCCGGCCGGGACCCTGACCGGACGCCCGGGGCTGCCCGCCACGATCGCCAGCCGGGGCCTGCTCACGTTCACGTTCTTCGGCGCCGACGCCTACGTGACTCTCGCCATCACGGCGGTGCGCCACCGCAGCCCGGTGGTGGCCGGCCTCGCCGTCACCGGCGCCACCGTGGCCTGGACCGCCGGCGCCTGGGTGCAGGCGCGGCTCAACAACGTCTGGGAAGGACGGCGGTTGGTCCGCACCGGCCTGACGATCATCCTGGCCGGCATCGCCGGCATGGTCCTGGTCCTGCAGCCGGCCGTTCCGGTGGCCGTGGGCCTGGCGGCCTGGACGGTCGCGGGCCTGGGCATGGGCCTGGCGTACGCCCCGCTGTCGCTGATGATGCTGCAGAGGGCACTGCCCGGGCAGGAGGGCCAGGCCTCGGCGTCGCTGAACCTGGCCGACGTGCTGGGCACCGCGATCGGCATCGGCGCAGGCGGTGCGGCCGTGGCGGCCGCCGCGGGCGGCGACCTCCGCGTCGGTATCACCGCCGCGTTCGCGGTCGCGGCCGCGGTGGGCTTGGTGGCGCTGGCCTCCACCGGCCGCCTCCCGGCCGGTACCAGCTCAGCTCCGCCGGTGACCGAACAGGTGCCCGCGCGCGCGGAACCGCCCGGCTAGGTGTTCCTGCTGAAGACGGGCTTGTAGCCGAGCATCTGGCCGGACGCGGTCGGGTGGTAGGACGAGCTGATCGCCAGGATGTCCACCGAGTGCAGCCAGCTGCCCGAGTCGCATATCTCATGCTGGGCGAACTGCGGGCGGACATCGGCGAACACCGTGTTCTGGCTGCCCTGCACGGCCGCGGACAGCGCGCTGTCGAGGGCGTCGGCGCCGGAGTTGAGCGCGATCCGGTCCGAGGTGCTCAGCCCGATGCAGGTGCTCGACTTGGACAGGTCGTACAGGATAGGGACCTGGGAGGGCGGTGATAATGCGCGCGCTCTCTCCTTCTACCACGCGTGAGGAATCGGATCAATATAGTAATCGGCGGCCCGGCTGACACGACCGGAACATCGGGTCGCCGGCGGTTGTTGCCAGGACATGATCGAGGGTCGGTTTGCTGAGCTGATTGCCGGGCAGCGGCAGGGAGTACTGGTCACCCTCAGAAAAGACGGGCGGCCGCAGCTGTCCAAC
>Ga0335081_10016622_pt1 | contig 11911 bp, 14 predicted proteins | sample Lox_Sample_35_FD_206713 | JGI IMG/M metagenome (GOLD analysis project Ga0335081, IMG submission 206713) | Soil microbial communities from Loxahatchee National Wildlife Refuge, Florida, United States - Lox_Sample_3.5 | ecosystem: Environmental > Terrestrial > Soil > Wetlands | place: USA... | reverse complement strand
TTTAATTCCGTGGTCCTTTACGAGTTTGAAGACGCTGTCAACATCTCCCTGTGATTTTGCCTTGTTTGCCATAACGATCCTTTATGAATGGTTATTTTGGAAAATGAAATTTGATCTGTGTTATTTCCTTCGATGTAGAAAGTACCACACTTGTAGTTGTCTTCGCCACCCCTTGCCACGATTGAATCTTCGCCAACAGTTTTTCCAATCCTGCGGTGTTTTCTGTTCGAATCTTCACAAGGTGAGTGCCATCGCCGGTAATAGCGTGGCATTCAAGAATCTCAGGTGTGCTGTTTGCGTGCTCCACGAAGGATGCAAAATGTTTTGACGAGTCGATCGTGGCGATGATAAACGCGGTTACATCGTTTCCCAACATATGATGATCGAGCCGGGCATAATACCCCTTGATTATTCCGGCTTCTTCCAATTTTTTAAGTCGTTCACTGGCTGCCGGCAGCGAGAGACCAACGCGATCAGCCAGCTCATTTCGTTTCGTGCGCCCCTCCTTTTGGAGTATTTCGAGGATTTTTGTGTCGATTTCGTCTATCATACAGAGGTCCGTTTCAGTATGAGATAAAGCATGTGTGCATGAATACTTTATTTATTTCTGAAGAGCACCCATATCCTTTACAAATATAAGGCGTCAAGAGGAATTTGTCAAGCCTTTTCTTGAACGGAAGAGATTGCGTGCTTTCGTGTGAATTGACCTCGGCAAGAGTTTCGGTCCTCTTGTGAACCAGCCGAACACAATGACGCGCGCAATTAAAGCGTCATCGTGGAATGGAAAAAACAGGTTATTGATGTTCCATTTGCGGCCAGAGCGTGCACACCGGCGGGTTGATGATCATAATGAACGCAGGGTAAAATCGGCTTTGGCAGTGCGAAGCTGTGGCGAGAGCTTGGATGAATCGATGTAAACCAGGGGGGAGAATATCTTCTTCGGTGGGATGCTTGCGCCTAAGAGCAACCGCGCCGTAGTTGCATAACGGCGTTCGTGATGTTCTTCTGTTGAAAGATTGCCGTTCCCGCAACCAGCACATTCGCCCCCGCGTGAACGACAGATGGTCCCGTCGCAAGATCGATTCCCCCGTCCACTTCGATGTAAATCGATTTCTTTAGCCATTCTTTTCACTTCACGGATTCGCTGCAAACATCCCGGGATGAAACGTTGTCCCCCAAAGCCGGGGTTGACGGACATGATCAGTACAAGATCGATATCAGGCATGATCTCACTGAGCAGCCCCACCGGGGTTGCAGGATTGAGTGCGACGCCTGCAAGTGCCCCCAATTCCCTTATCCTGTTTATTGTCCGATGAAGATGTATGCAAGCCTCCTGATGGACAGTGATGTGGTCAGCACCTGCCGACCGGAACGCCTCGAGATACCGATCCGCATCCTCGATCATCAGGTGAACATCCAAGGGTAGGTTTGTATGACGCCTGATCGATTTGATGATCGGGGGCCCGATTGTTATGTTTGGGACGAAATGGCCATCCATGACATCAAGATGAAGCCAATCTGCTCCCCCCTCCTGAACCATCCTTATTTGTTCTTTTAGGTTGATGAAATCCGACGCAAGAATCGAAGGGGCAATCTTAAGGTTAGACATCGAAAGGTCGTCGCTATTATTTCTGCGGTTGTCGTGCAACAACTAGGTTGACTGGTTGGTCGAGCGAAATCAATTCCCCTGCCTTTGGCGATTGGCTCAACACGGTGTTCGGAAGCAAGTCTGAAGCACCCTGATACGATACCATTCCAACTTTGAATCCGATCTCAGTAAGGATCTTCTGCGCTTCCGTCAAGCTTTTAAGAGTCACATTGGGAATTGGAAATTTATTCGACGCCGTCCCCTGACTCACCGTGACATCAATCTTTGAGCCATTTTTTACTTCTGTGCCTTCCGCTATAGCCTGATCAATGACTGTGTTTTCAGGAAACTCCGTGGATTGTTGGTATAACACGTTTCCAAGAGTGAGGGCCGTTCTCTCCAATGTGAACCGAGCATCCCGCAGTGATTTTCCCCTTAGCGAGGGGACCTTCACAAGGGGTTCTCCGCCGCTAATTGTCAGATACACTCCCCTTCCATATTTGACCTCCGAACCCGATTGAGGGTTCTGGACAGCAACAGTTCCAATTGGATATTCCTTGTCGATACGTGTTTCCGCCTCTCGTGGCGTGAGGCCGGCCTGTGTGAGGACCGATTTGGCATTTTGGACAGGAAGTCCGATCACGGACGGAACCTTTGTGGTTCGTCCTTGTTGTGTATACAAGGGCATTATGACGTTGTTTGCCACAAACAAGAGCACCAGAAGTATCCCCAGACTGATCCCTGCAAGCTTCAGAATCCGTTTGCGATCGAAGGTTGTAAAGTTCATAAGCGCTCGCAGGCAATATAATACAAAACCCAACCACTTACAATAAACGCCTCATCCAAGGCGCATGAGCCTGGGAATATTCAAGCTATAATACCATTGACATTCCAATTGAATTTTGTGATCTGACTGACGTGTGCCTTTCAATGTGAGGTGAGTTTCACGTGCGGATACAAGACCCGCGGAGACGCTGTAACTCATGAGGCGGTAATCAGAGTCCAGCGGTCGTCCTCGAATTTTCCAACGAATCAAAGAATTTGCGATGCCAACTTGGGAATAATTCGACAGGAACCACTTCTTTTCCGCTAATGAAGGAAATTAGGACCTCCGATGCTACAAAGCAGATCTCGGAAAATTGTATTGTGGAATTCCTGCTCACTCCGCCTCACAAATTTTTCTAAAAGCTATAAGAGAATTAGATGTAAGCGCAGAGGCTGATCTTCTCATGGTTCAATGAAATAATACATATGTCTTTAATGCGGTTCTAAGGATCTTCCCTCGCGATCTCATAGACTATTGAAAAGTGGCAAGCCTGTCTGAGACGACACTCGGTAGTCGGATTATCCTCGTCCTGCATCGCACAACGATAGAGATTAGAATTTGAAAGCAAATAGAAATTCGCATTCCCGAATGCTCCACCCCCACGAAGCATAATCAAGGCCATGCTCCAACCTTTCCTCTGCGAATGACTTTGAAATTGGCCCCGTGAAAAGCTTGCCGAGCTACCGACGGTTCATCTCTGGTCAATGGGCTCTCGTGGACAGAGTCTTACTCACTCTGAGTATTTCTTTCGTGCATCAGTAGCTTGCATGGCTTGCTAGCGCAGACATTGCATCTCACGGCAATGTTGTCTATATTTTCCCCCCCGAATTCGAGTATTCGGGACCCTTTTCGTCACTACCAATAACTTTCGATGCCGAAACCATACCGTGAGCTCGTTCTAGCTGCGACGCAAGCGAGAGAGCTGGCGTTCGCTCCATTCTCCAACTTCCGAGTTGGTGCTGCAATCTTGGCCAAAGACGGCAGGATAATCACAGGTTGCAACATTGAAAACAGCTCTTACAGCCTGACAATCTGTGCCGAGCGAACCGCAATTTTCAAAGCATACTCTGATGGAATCCGAGAATTCACTGCAGTTGCAGTTGTGTCCGACGACCCCGAATTCACCCCCCCCTGTGGGGCCTGCAGACAGGTTTTGCTCGACCTGGCGGGTAACATAGATTTTGTGATGGTTAATGCAAAGAATAAACTCAAGATAGTACGGCTTAGGTCTTTATTGCCTCTAGCATTTACATCGAATAACCTAAACCGAACTCGACAAATGACTAGACAGTAAGATGGATACTTCAGAACTTCACAACGTACCCCGGAACGCCGGATGGATTGAAGTCGTCTGCGGATGCATGTTCAGCGGTAAGACAGAAGAGCTCATCCGAAGGTTGAGGCGGGCACAAATAGCCAGACAACGTGTTGCGGTATTCAAACCCAGGATTGATAATCGGTATAGTCCGGAGCACATTGTCTCGCACAGCGACCAATCCCTTGTCTCCCAGGTAGTCGATGATGCATCCGAAATCCTGACGGCCTCCCAAAGCGCACAGGTCGTTGGTATCGACGAAGGCCAGTTCTTCAAATCAAACCTTGTAGATGTCTGCGAACAATTAGCAAATCAGGGCAAACGGGTGATTGTGGCCGGCCTCGATCAAGACTATCGTGCAAAGCCTTTTGAGCCTATCCCTCAGCTATTGGCGATTGCCGAATATATAACGAAAACACTTGCCATTTGTGTTGTCTGCGGAAACCCGGCCGACAGGACGCAAAGGAAAACGGCACAAAGCGAGAGAGTGGTGGTTGGAGCGAAAGATATCTACGAAGCACGTTGCCGGAAGTGTTTCATACCACCAGAAGGATGATTGTTCTTTTCCCCGCGTTTATTGCGTTCGAATCCCTAGATTTCCAATTTGAAAACTACTGCTGACATCAAGACAGGAAAGGCATTCCGTGCTATTCGAAACGTGACGGACTTCCGCCCCCGGATAGCGCTGGTTCTGGGCTCGGGACTTGGTAGTTTTGCTGAGAAAGTCTCTGTCCAACTTGCCCTGAATTCCTCAGAGATTCCCGGCTATCCTGTTGGCTCCGTGCAAGGGCACGCGGGCAAGATTATCTTCGGAGTTGTTGAGGATGCGGACAGGACTTCATTGCCGTTGCTGCTCTTTCAAGGGAGGGTCCACTTTTATGAGAGTGGTGAAATTGAACAAGTGGTCTTTCCGATCGAGCTCGCCAAGAAACTCGGCGCCCGGACACTCATCGTAACAAACGCAGCCGGTGGCATCAATACAAATTTCCGCTCCGGTCAGCTCATGTTGATTAGAGATTGCCTCAATTTTGCTCGAAAGTATCCGCACATACCGCCAGCTCGTGCGACGGCAGGAAAGGCAAGGCGTGGATCAGACGACAGACTGCAGGACCTTATTCGCGACTCTGCTCGAGACTTGGGAATCATGTTACAGGAAGGTATCTATTGCTGGCTTGACGGACCATCCTACGAAACTGCTGCCGAAATTAAGATGTTGCGTATCCTCGGTGTCGACGCTGTGGGAATGTCAACGGTTCCCGAAATAGCAAAAGCCAGAAATCTTGGAATGATAGTCGCAGGGATCTCGCTTATTTCAAATATGGCCACAGGCCTCTCACCCGTACCGCTCTCGCACGAAGAAGTAACAGAAACAGCGGACAAAGCGCAGTCAAGTTTCACAGCGTTGATGAAAGAAGTCATCCTCCGGATTCGGTAATCATTTCTTCTGCGAACGTACTCTCAAAAACTCACTCAAGCTGCATTTCCCCCGGGAAAAAACTGATACAGCAGAAGGTAGATTACTACCCCAGTAACTGAAACGTAGAGCCAAATTGGATACGTCCATTTTGCGATCCTTCTATGTTTCGCAAAGTCGCTTCTCAGTCCTCTCCTCAGTGAGATGATTGCGAGCGGCACCACAGACGCTGCAAGAATCGTATGTGTGCCGAGAATCAGGAAATAGACCGGCCGGACCCATCCTTGTCCTTGAAAGTATTGTGCTCCGTGAACAGAATGATACACCAGATAGGAAACCAAGAATAAAGACGAGGCAACGAACGCGGCAATCATGAGCTTCTTGTGGGACTCGGTCTTTCCCTTCTTGATGTATTGATGGGCCGTGAAAAGGAGGATTGCACTCGTGGTGTTGAGAAATGCATTCAGGAATGGCAAAATAGAAATGGACACGTCAGGCATCTCGTAAGAACAAACAGTCAGGCAATGTGGGAAGGCAAATCGACAATCACAACTTGTCGAATACCATAAGGGTCATGAGTGCAGGCAAATAAACAAGGGAAGCGAAGAATATCTTCCGCGAGAGACTGTTCTTTCTAAGCACAGAATCTTCAGAGGGTTCGCAAGATGTTGCGTAAAGCCGATATACCGGAACAAGAAAGAGAATCCCGACAATGACGGATCCGGCAAGGTAGACGTTTCCGGCGATTCCTGCAAATCTGAAAACGACGCTGGCCACAACGAGTATGATCGTGTACCACAAGATGCATCTGCTTGTTCTGAGACCCACTTCATCCACTACGGGCAACATCTTGAAACCTGCCCTTGCGTAATCCTTCCGATACATCCAACCAAGGGAAAGAAAGTGGGGCATTTGCCACGTGAACAAAATCGCAAAGAAAATAAGCGCGGACAAGGTGACTTCTTTCTGAGCTGCGGACCATCCGATGAGGACAGGGAGTGCCCCTGGAACCGCTCCAATCACTGTGTTCATCGAAGTCTTTCTCTTCAAAGGGGTGTAGATAAATAGATAGCTGATGAGCGTGGCGAGCGCGAAGAGAAAGGGGAGAATATTCGTCGTGGTCAAAAGGACAAACAATCCGGAAAAGGAAAGAATGGTTCCGAAAGAGAGGGCCGCTGCCGGTGAAAGCCGTCCGGCCGGGAGTGGTCGGCGTTCAGTCCTTTTCATAAGCCCGTCGAGGTCTCGCTCCACATATTGATTCAACGTGCCTGCTGCCCCTCCTACTAACAATGTCCCCAATGCGGTGTAAAGCAAGGTCGCCACGTGAATGACTTCGCCAGATGCCAGGTAGAAGGCGCAGACAGCCGTTAGCACGGAAAGGCCTGTCAATTCCGGCTTCATGAGTTCACTGAAACCAAGAACATCAAACGAAAACTCCATTGGCTGAACTCTCGATACGGTGCTCATGCGGTTGCTTCCTTGAGAGTCAGGTTTTCGCTTCGTTGAATTGCAACACGATGTGGGATAATGCGATAGACCATGAGCGTCGCAACAACGCTTATCACCAGGATCAGAGCCCCGCTGGCTACGTGAATAGTCGTAACATCAACTGCCTTCCGCGTTAGGACGGTGAGAGCCCCCAAGGTAATCTGCAGTGGAATAAGGATGAAAAGTGCAATAGCCGGAATTCGAAGCTTCGTTGAATTACGGGATTGTCTCAGGAGGCGATACGCAAACGTCATGACCAAAATAGCCGTGACAACAGCCCATAGTCTGTGCATCATGTGAATAATGATCTGGTCTCCGCTGATCGGGCCATCGGCGGCAAGTCTAATATCTTTGAGGATCAGCGAAGTGTTGTATTGGTTCAGCGCGTCGGGAGAGAGAGACGGGAACAGTTGCCCGTACGCCAATGGAAAATCGGGTACTGCAAGACCGGAACCGGTGTGGCGCATGAGAGCACCCAGGATGAGCTGGATGTAAACAGCCCCGACAGCGACGAAGCCGAAGGTCAGCAAAGACCTCCCCCGCTTCTCATCGACAAGCGGCGTAGTGGTGTCCTGCCACCAGAAAGATTCAAAAACAGCAATAGCAGAAACAACACAGAAGAATGTCTGTGCAAGCGTCGCGTGACTGACAGAAATCCATGTTGGCAGGAGATACAGAACGGTCAAGCCACCTAAAATTCCCTGCAAAACCACCGCCACGAGGGCGATAATGCTCAACTTGCGCAGCCAAGAACGTTCTTCCTTGCGAAAGGCCAGAATTACCAGGATCACTGTAAGGAAGCCGACCGTCGACGCAATCATACGGTGCCCGTGTTCATACAAAATCCCCCCTACCATCGGCGGCATTACTTTGCCATACGAGAGTGGCCAGTCGGGCACAGACAAGCCGGAATCGGTGCTGGTAACAAGTCCGCCGGCAATGATGAGGAGAAATGTGCAAAATGCCAGAATCAGCGTGTAGAATTTGAGAAGCTTGTTGTACGGCGATGTCATAGCATACGGTGAACCATTGCTTGAAGGTTTTGATGACAGTTGGAGGTATTTAGCGCAACGAAATACATCCTTCGCGGCTCATTGCTGATATTGTTGGAGCTGAGACTCCTGGTCTTTTATCCATGCCGCGTACTCTTCAGGTGTCTGAACCGTTACGAAGCCCCGCATTCTGTAGTGGCCAAGGCCGCACAGCTGAGCACACGCTATTTCCGTTGGAGTATCCGGTGCCGCTCTGACCTCCGTAATTCCTGCCTGCATCAGTTGAGGCACCAAGTCGTCTGTGAACGCTCCCCCTTTCGCAACGATGACGGTTCCATCCTTCCCCTTGTAGTCCTCGAGTGATGTGAGATTGGAAAGTTCGGTTGATATTCCGTGGACGATTGAAAATGTCTTACCGAGCTTCTCCCGGATTTGGTCAGTCGTCATCGTGGGTTGAAACCACACTTGAATCATTTGACCTGGTATTGCGTCTTGCTTCACGCGGAACAGGGGAAGATTCAGGCTGTGAATCACGTCCTTGCTACTGAGTTCGATAATGATGGGCTTGTCGACAGGCAGATTGAGCTGATTGATAGTCGTGATGTCGTCTTTGGCATAAGGGTCTGATCTGTCGAGCCCGAGTGGATTGTCGGACGAGACCAAATTGATGTCGCTTCTACCGAACACCCCATCGGGCCCGGGATAGTGCACATTCCACGCAAACTGTTCTGCCACAATCTTGACCACGGTTGCATCTTTCTCAGCCGGAATCTTGTTCACCCTCGTCGCCCAGATCGGGAACGCAAAGCCAACCAGCAGAACCACCTCGGTAAGAGCGACTCCCACCTCGACGTACGACGAAAAATGGTTTCTAACGCCGTTGTAGTCGGCGTGCGGATGTTTGGATTTGCGAAAACGAATAAGAGTAAAAATGAAGTATGTCAGCCAGCCGACGAAAAGAATGAACATCAGCCAATGAACCATCACGATGAGGTTATCAATGCTGGGACCTTGGGCAGATGCGTCAATTGGCAAGCCGAGAAGCTGTCTCATGGTCTGGTGGTATCCCTTTGTTCAGTGTAATTCGTTGGAATCCTGAGTGGAGGCGAGTTTGATTCTCTTCCGAACGCGGAGAATCAACGAAGCAAAAAATGAAAGGACCGCGCCAACCACAAGGAGAAGAGAAACAATGGCAGCGTTGACGGCGCTCGCGGTGTGAGCGTCCGTAGCACCATAACAGACGGGACACGCCGATGCGAGATTTGCGATTGCAATCAAAGGAAGAATAAGAGTGACAAACTTCTTGAGTCTCAAGTGAACGCCTCCTTGTCGCTCGAAGTTGATCTGAAATGCCGGACTTTGCGGAGGAAGTACCTCATGTACACAATCAAACCCACACCGGCAACGTATGATACTCCCCCACCGATAAATCGTAATTCGGCGCCTCCGGCATCAACGGTAACAAACAGCCACGTGCCAAAAAAGAGTGTTACCAACACGGCAAGCGAAATAAAGAAGACGTGGAAGGATTTCAAGGACACGTTAAATGATTCCTCCCCTATCGGCGTGGTGTGCAACCGGCAATGTCATAAGCGCAAGAAAAAAAGTGCCGGTCAATATCAGGACGAAGAAAATGAGTTTTCGCTCGGAGATAAGATGCATGAAGTACGAAGCAACAAGTGTTCCCTTGATGCTGGCAATAAACATTGCAACGATAATCGCCGGCACCACCGACAAATGGAAGTATGACACTGTCACCGTAATGATCGTGAGGGTGAGCAAGGCAACGAATACCGTGATATATCGCCGTACTTGATTCTTGATATCTTCAAGCGAATGCGCCTCTGACATGCGTTCTCCTACAATAAATACAAAGTCGGGAATAAGAAGATCCAGACGATATCGACAAAATGCCAGTAAAGTCCGGCAACCTCGATCCGGTGCGTCAACCGGTCCGGGTCCGTCTTCCACATTCTACTGCCGGGCCCCCAGAAATAAGCATTCACGATGATCCCTCCGATAACGTGGAGTCCGTGGAGGCCTGTGAGCGTAAAATAAATGCCGAAATATGTGCTGGTGGAAGGATAAAGTCCGTGCTCAAACTTCGCCGCGTATTCGAATCCTTTGATAACCAGAAAGACGAGGGCGAGCAGGATGGTTGTGCCGAGATACCGACGATATTTCTTAAAGTCTTTCATCATCAACGATGCCCAGGCCATCACCATCGTAACGCTCGACGTAATGAGCACGGCGGTATTGATCGTGCCGAGGGGAATGTTGAGGTGTTCGTATCCGTGCGGCCACGTGTCAGCTCCGACCCTCAGCAAAATGTACGAGGAGAATAACGCGCCGAAGAGCATGACCTCCGAGGAGAGAAAGAGCCAGATCCCAAGCTTTGCATTGTACAAGCCGGTGTCATTGCGGGTGTTGACGGTGTACGGAACTTGCATCAGTTATACCTCCTCCGGCTCAGTCTGTGGGACATAATCCTTAGCTTTTCCCGGGACACTGTATTCGTATGGTCCTCGGAACACTTCAAGAGGTTTGATGAAGTTGCCGTGGGGAGGCGGCGTAGGCGTGTCCCATTCGAGAGTTGTTGCCTCCCATGGATTGTCCGAATTAACCTTCTTTCCTTTCCACAAGCTCCAGAAGAAGTTCACGATAAAGAAGAACTGGAAAAAGAAAAGACAAAAGGCCGAGATAGACATGAACACGTTCCAGTGCAATACGCCTTGTGCGTGGGCATACTGTTGGCCACCGTCGTACAATCTTCTCGAAACGCCGGCAAGTCCCTCAATGAACATTGGCATGAATATGCCGTTGATAAAAATAAACGATCCAAAGAAATGGATTCTCCCTAGGATATCATTCATTCTTCGGCCGGTCACCTTGGGGAACCAGTAATAGACCCCGGCAAACAGGGCGAACAGTGTGCCCGGAGCCACCACGTAATGGAAGTGGCCGATGACGTAATAGGTGTCGTGAAGGTGTATATCCGATGGCGCAAGACCGAGGGGAAGACCGGTCAATCCACCAATTCCGAACATGGGTAGAAAAGCGGTTGCGAAAAGCATCGGCGTCGTAAATCGAATTGAACCGCCATAGAGCGAGAGCAAGAGTGCTGTTAGAATGATCACCGACGGTATCGATATGATCATTGTCGTGGTCTGAAAGAACGCGCTGATTACAGTCCCCATGCCGGTCATGAACATGTGATGAGCCCACACGATGAACGACATAAAGCCAAGGAAAATCGTCGAATACACCATCGACTTGTATCCCCACAGCGGCTTTCGCGTGTTGTTGGCGATAATTTCGGCCACGATCCCCATCGCCGGGAGAATCAACACATACACTTCAGGATGCGCGAGAAACCAAAACAGATGTTGCCAGAGAATCGGAGTCCCACCGCCGCTCACGTGTAACTGCTGCCCTGCAACTACCAGGCCGGATGGAAGGAAGAAACTCGTGCCGAGCAACCTATCCATGAGCTGGAGCACGCTTGCTGCCTCGAGGGGTGGGAATGCCAGAAGAAGCAAGAAGGAGGTTACGAGCTGGGCCCAGACAAAGAACGGAAGCCTCATGAACGTCAATCCTTTGGCACGCAACTGAACTATCGTCACGATGAAGTTTATCGAACCCAACAGCGAAGACGTAATCAGGAAGACCATTCCGCAGAGCCAGAATGTCTGACCCGTCGTGGCGATCGTTGCCAGTGGGGCGTAGGACGTCCATCCGGAATTCGCGGCACCTCCAGGAACGAAGAAGCTGGACAGCATGGTCACTCCTCCGAGGAAGTATGACCAATAGCTCATCATATTGAGCTTCGGAAAGGCCATGTCGGGAGCGCCAATTTGCAGCGGGACGACGTAGTTCCCGAAGGCTCCGACGGCGAGCGGGACGACGCCGAGGAACACCATGATGGTGCCGTGCATTGCTCCGAGCTGATTGTAAAACTCCGGAAGCATGATGCCTCCGGGAGCGTTGGCGTCGCCAAACCAGCTGCCGATGAATGGAATAGGCTGGCCTGGATACGCGAGTTGCCAGCGCATAAGGATCATTAAGGAAAAACCAAACAGAAGAAAAAGGAGTGCGGTGATACCGTACTGAACACCGATCACCTTGTGATCCTGAGAAAAAACATACCTCCGCAAGAAGCTCAATTCATGAGAACGATCGTGTTCTGAATGAATCGAGCTCGCCTTGTGTTCCAATACTGGGTCTCCTTATTCTTGATGAGTTGCGTGCAGAGTTGGGATGCAGTGGTGACGTTAACTGCCTTTGTATG
>Ga0335081_10016621_pt1 | contig 11911 bp, 11 predicted proteins | sample Lox_Sample_35_FD_206713 | JGI IMG/M metagenome (GOLD analysis project Ga0335081, IMG submission 206713) | Soil microbial communities from Loxahatchee National Wildlife Refuge, Florida, United States - Lox_Sample_3.5 | ecosystem: Environmental > Terrestrial > Soil > Wetlands | place: USA... | reverse complement strand
AGGCTGCACGTTCCCGAACATTCCCGAACGTTCCCGGCACATTCCAACCGGCAGAACTATATCACAATACGATGTGATGAGTTGTCAGCGAATTGTCAGAAAGGTGTTGAAGCGACAGGGCTTGCGGGAGGCGCCTGGTCCTACTTTTGAGCTGCGTTCGTGGCTGGCTTCGGGGGATGGACCGGCGCCGGGGCAACGTATACGATCTCGCCAGGGCGGGCATAGTGAAGCTGCTCGCGCGCCTCCCTCTCGATGGTCTTGGGGTCAGTCTGAAGCGCTTTGACCTGTTGGGTGTAGCGGTCGTTCTCCTTCTGAATCTCGTCCGTTTCTTTTTTCAGGGACTGGTACTCTGCGCGCTTTTGCCGGTACACCACCATTCCGTTGGCGCCAAACATCACGTGCAGGAACAGCCAGATCGTGAGCAGAGACAGGCCCGCGGTGGCCAACCGGCGGCGGGAATCGTAAATCCAGGTCCAGGCGGGACGGTAGCGCTCGACCAGGCTCTCGACGAAGGCTTCGGCATGCGGCGCCTTTTCCACCATCGCACGCAGGCCGTCTTCCGGTTTGGGGAGCGCTCGAAGCTTGGAGAGCTGTTCTATTCGAAAATCCATTGCTTGGCCGCACTGCTTAATTTCGTCAAAGCCTCTTCGCTCCGCGCTTCCGAGTAGACCCGGACAACAGGTTCCGTTCCCGACAACCGATAGCAAACCCACGATCCATCTGCGAAGACCAGCTTCATACCGTCGGTGCGCACCACTTCGCTGACTTGGTGGCCGAAGAACTCCGTGGGATCTTTCTCGATCTTTTTAGTGAACGTCTCTTTCACTTCCGGCGTCAAGCGGAAGTTCTCCCGTTTGGGATAGAACGAACCAACTTTGGCAAATAGCTCCTTAAGCTGCTGGCCCAAAGGTTTGCCTCGGCGTGCCACCGCTTCGCAACACAGCAATCCGGCCAGGATTCCGTCCTTTTCTGGAACGTGACGGCGAATGGAGAGGCCGGCGCTTTCTTCACCACCGATCACGATCTTGTCCCGCTTGATGAGTTCGCCGATGTACTTGAAGCCGACCGGAGTCTCATGGAGCTCCACGTTGTAGTGCTTCGCGATGGCGTTGATCAGATTCGTGGTGGCGACGGACTTGCCGACGCCAATCCTCCATCCCCTGCTTTCGACCAGGTAGTCAAAGAGCAAGGCAATGATGTAATTGGGCTGGAAGAAGGTGCCGTCCTGGTCGACGATACCGAAGCGGTCGGCGTCTCCATCGGTGGCGATGCCGATGTGCGCCTTCATGGCCCGCATTTTCTCGCGCAGAGCCTCCAGCAGGTGGTCGTCGGGCTCGGGCGCGTGTCCACCGAACAGGACGTCACGATAGTCGTGAACAGTCTCGACCTGCACCCCGGCGTCTCGCAGCAGCACGTCCGAGTAGCCCCGAGCACATCCCCACAAGGGGTCGAAGGCCACGCGCAACCCGGCTTTCTTGATGACATCCAGATCGATGATCTCCTGCAGCCGCGAAAGATACATGCGGCGGGGATCCAGAGGTTCGGGCAAGACCTTCGAGCGCGCGGCGCCGGGAGCGCTGTTGCCGGCGGCGTCATGGGCAGCGATTTCAGTTTCGACGCTCCGGGTGACTTCCGGCAGCGCGGGAGCGCCATCGGGCGTAGAGAATTTGATGCCGTTGTATTCGGGCGGATTGTGGGACGCCGTAAAATTGATGGCGCCATCCGCCTTGGCCTGGATGACCGCATAGGAAATCGCCGGCGTGGGAGCTGCGTCGGCGATGACGAGCGGTGTGATGCCGTACTGCACCAGGATGTCCGCCGCCATCGCGCAAAAGGTTTCGCCCATGAAACGCGGGTCCCGCCCTACAATCACCCGCGCACGTTCGGGTTTCTGCGAAACCACATGACGCGCAATTCCGTGCACGGCGCGCCTCACGTTGGCAAAAGTAAACTCCTCCGCCATGACCGCTCGCCATCCCGAAGTTCCGAATTTGATCTGCGTGGCCATGATCGCCTCACGTCATAGTCCGGCTCGAAGCCGGATTTTGGATGATAACTCCGTCCGGCGACGTGTGCGAAGGATTCGGTGCCATCCGAGATCAAAGGGATGCTAGATTTCTAAGCGACGTGACCTGAGATAAAGATTAAATTTCTATGACCGACTACGGAATCGCTCTGACTACAGCCGGATCGCAGGAAGAAGCGGAACGCATCGCCCGTGCGCTGGTGGAACGCCGGCTGGCAGCCTGCGTGAACATCGTGCCGCAGATCAAGTCGATCTATCGCTGGCAGGAGAAGATTGAGACTGCGCAGGAGTGGCTGCTCGTCATCAAGACGACGCGCGCGGCCTTTGAGCGTGTAGAGCTTGCCATCCGCGAGCTGCACTCGTACGACCTGCCGGAGTGCATCTGCCTGGCGATAGACGACGGCAGCAAGGAGTATCTCGAGTGGATTGCGAGCAGCGTCAGAATCTAGATTGCGCTCAGAGCCTGATCCAGGTCGTCGAGAATGTCTTCGACGTTTTCGATGCCGACCGAGATGCGCACCATGCCGTCAGTAATGCCGATCTTTCGGCGCCCCTTCTCGCCCAGAGCAGCATGAGTCATGGTGGCGGGATGCGAGATCAGAGTCTCGACCCCACCGAGCGACTCGCCCAGCGAACACACCCGCACCTTCTTGAGCATCTTGTTGGCGTTCAGGCGCGAGCCGGTTTCAAACGTGATCATCGAGCCGAAGCCGGACATCTGCCGCAGCGCCAGTTCGTGCTGGGGATGCTGGGGGAGGCCGGGATAAAACACCTTGCGCACTTTTTTGTGGCGGGAAAGAAACTCCGCCACCACCCTGCCGCTGACGTCATGCTGTTTCATGCGTACTTCGAGCGTCTTCACCCCTCGCAACACCAGCCAGCACTCGAACGGCGAGAGGATTGCCCCAGCTGCCTTCTGCAGGAAAGCGAGCTTCTCAGCCTGATCAGGCCGCGTGCAGACTACGACTCCGCCCAATCCATCGCTGTGGCCGTTCAGAAATTTGGTGGTCGAGTGCACCACCATATCCGCCCCCAGGGCGACGGGCTGCTGGAAATAGGGAGACATGAAGGTGTTATCGACGACAAGGTCGACTTTGCGACGGTGACAGACCTCGCTGATGGCGCGAATGTCACTGATGGTCATGAGCGGATTCGTGGGCGTCTCCGCGTAGACCATACGCGTGTTCTTGCGGATGGCGCGGGCAACGTTCTCCACGTCCGTGGTGTCGACGTAGGTAAACTCCAACCCGAAATTCGCCCAAACCTGGTTGAACAGGCGGGGCGTACCGCCGTAGAGATCGTGTCCGCAAACCACGTGATCGCCGGACTGCAGCAGCGTCGCCATAGCGTTGATCGCTGCCATCCCGCTGGCGAAGACCCGCGAGGCAATGCCGCCCTCGAGCGCGGCGAGATTCTCCTCCAGGCGCGTACGGGTAGGATTGGAAACCCGAGAATATTCGTACCCCTTGTGCTTGCCGATCTCCTCCTGAACATAAGTGGAGGTGGGGTAGATGGGAGGAGCGACGGAGCCGGTAGCAGGATCGGGTTCCTGGCCGACGTGAATGGCGCGCGTGGAAAAACCGGGAACTCTATGTTTGCTCATGGGTATTTTAGGGAGAATTCAGATCCCGCCTTCAAAGATTTTCTTCGAGAGATAGCGCTCCGCGGAATCGGGGATCATGGTCACGACCCGTTGGCCGGCGCCGAGACGTCGCGCGATTTCGAGTGCCGCGAATACGCTGGCCCCACCGCTCGAACCGGCCAGCACGCCTTCGGCTCCTGCGAGTTGCTTCACCATGTCAAAGGCTTGCGGGTCGGTGACTTTGAAAATCTCGTCGCATACTGTGCCATCCCATATCTTGGGAATGAAGCTGGAGCCGATGCCCTCGACTTTGTGCTTGCCGGGCGGGCCGCCGCCGAGGATTGAGCCCTGGGTTTCGACTGCTACCGCGAAGATTTTGGGCAGTTGGCGCTTCAGGTACCGCGCAACGCCGACGAAAGTGCCGGTCGTGCCTGCGCCAATGACCACAGCATCGATGCGGCCTTCCATCTGGTCAAAGATTTCGCGAGCGGTCGTCTCGAAGTGGTAATCGGGGTTGGCGGGATTCTCGAACTGCCCTGCCATGAAGGCATGGGGGGTTTTCGCCACGAGATCCTTGGCACGGCTTATGGCTCCGTTCATACCCTCGGCGTCAGGAGTACGAGTGACCTCGGCGCCGAGGGCTCGCATGATCATCACTTTCTCTTCCGAGAATCGCTCGGGCACGAAGAGCGCGACCTTGTAGCCGCGGTTCACGCCGATGAGGGCCAAGCCGATACCCGTATTCCCTGCTGTCGCCTCGACGATGGTTCCACCCCGCTTCAGTTTGCCGTCTTTTTCCGCGCGCTGAATGATGCCGATTGCAGCGCGGTCCTTTACGCTTCCGCCGGGGTTCAGGTATTCCAGCTTCGCGTACACATCCGCCATCCCGGCCTGAGTCAGCCTTTTCAACTTGAGGAGCGGAGTTTCGCCGACAAGCTGTGTGATATCGTCGGCGACGCGCAGGCGAGAACCTTCGGTGATCTTGGTTTGCACATTACAGGGTACGGAAGCGAGGCGCGAGCGTCAATCCGGCAGAACAGAAATCACCAACCTTTGGTACGTACTTTCCGGAGTTTACTGCGGCGCGGTTGAGGCACGTTCCTGCCCAGCGTAGTAGCCGGTCTTGGTGCGGACCGTCAGCTTGCTGTATCCATGCGCTTTGGCATCGACCTTGATGGTGCGATAACCGCCGGCAGTCTTGGGCGTGGTGGGCTTATAGCCGATGGTGTACTGGTTGCGGATGTCGTGGGCCACGGTGCGGCTGATGGCGTCCACTTCGTCGAGAGTCTTGGGCAGGAAGGCGATACCCCCGGTTCGCTCGGACATGGTCTCCAGAGCGCGGCGGGCGCGGCGGGCCTTTTCTTCACCCAGCAGCCCGATCGCGTAAACCGTGGGGCCGTTCTCCTCCTGCAGCCGTCGCACGGCCTGCTCCAGGGACTCGCGGCTGGCATTATCTTCACCGTCGGTGACGACGAACAAAACCTTGCGCTCCAAACGCGCATTCCTCTTCAGGTGGTCGGCGGAAGCGACCACGGCATCATACAGGGCCGTTCCGCCACGTGCCTCGATCTTCTCCAGAGCTTCCTTCAGCTTGTTGATGTCGGAAGTGAAATCCTGGTCGAGGTAGTACTCATCGTTGAAGTTGACGATGAAGACCTGATCCTGCGGGTTGCTGGACCGGACCAGGTTCAATGCTGCCTGATTCACTTTCAGCCGCTTCTCCCGCATGGAGCCTGAGTTGTCGATCACGATCGCCATCGCGACCGGGATGTCCTCGTGACGGAATGAGGTAATGGTCTGGGGAGTTCCGTTCTCAAAGATAGAGAAAGCACCCTTGTCCAGCGTGGTAACCATGCGCTGCTTGTCGTCAACCACGGTGGCGTGCAGCACAACCTCATCCACTTCCTTCTTGAAAACAAAGACACCGCTGTCGTCGGGCTGCGCCTGGGTAGCCTCGGGCTGCTCGGAAGACACGGCAGGCTTTGAGGCCGGCGGCTGGGAACCGGTGGCTTGAGGTTGCACGGGAGAAACCGGTTGGGTGCTCTGGGTGGCTTTGGCGTTCGGCGAGGCGGGACTGCTGCTGGACGCGGCCGGTGTCGGGTCCGTACTTTGGCCGCTGCAGAGGATTCCGAGCAGTAAAGGAGTCAGCAGGAATAGGAGGTTTCTATTCCGTGGGTGCATAGTATCCCGTCCTGGCATAAACGCGGAGCGGCGGCAATCCTTTCGGCGGTAACAGCTTAACCTTAATCTTACGCCACTTGCCATCATGCGATATGTTCTTTGGACGGTAACCGAGCACGTATTGGTTGCGTAGCTCAATGCCGATCTTGGTGGCAACATCGGCCAGGTCATTGGGATTGTCGATGGTAAACGCGCGTCCGCCGGTAAGTTCGGTCACATCCGAGAGCAGGGCCGGGCCCAGGCGCTCTTCCTCCGTCGGGAAATAGTGATCGTAGATGCCGATGGCATAAATCATCACGTCGGCTTCCTTCACCAGCGACTTGATTTCGCCTTCGGTATAGCGGCTGTGATTGTCGCCCCCATCGGAAATGATCAGCAGCGCCTTCTTGGCGTACTTACCCTGCCGCATCTTGCTGATGCCGAGATAAATGGCATCCAGCAGTGCCGTGCGGCCCTTGGGCACGGTATAGACCAGCTTCCCCTGAATGTCCTCGATGGAACTGGTGAAGTCCGAGACTTCCTCGGGCTTATCGGCGAAGGCGATCATGAAGAACTCGTCCTGGGGGTTGGCGGTCTTGAAGAATTCAACCACCGCCTCGCGGGCGCGTTCGATCTTGCTGCTCATACTGCCGCTCATGTCGAAGATCACCCCCAACGAAACCGGGGCGTCCTCACTGGAAAACGTCTTGATGTCCTGCGCTTCCTTGCCCTCGAACAGCGAGAAATTCTCCCGGTCAAGGCCGGTAACCAGGCGATTCATGGGATCGGTGATCGTCACCGGAACCAGGACCATGTCGACGTCGACTTTGAAAGGCTTGGTGTGAGTGCGCAAAGCGGGATCGACCAGATCCTCAGGCTTCGGTGGAGTGGTCTCGACGCGGGGCTTGACGTGAATATCGTCGACCGGACTTTGCGCCAGAGCGGGATGGGTCAGGCATAGCCCACAGCTTGCGACGATCAGAAAAAGCAGGGATGGGAGGAAGAAACGGTTCAGACGCAACATAGGTCCCACATGGGTCCCCAGACGGGCCGGTCGGAACTGCCGAGCTGAGCTCTGAGGGCGTGATGACCCGCGCCCATAAAGGCGGGCCATAAAAAGTTACCCCTTTGTGGCTGATACTATCACAGCCATTTCGCGGCGGTTCGGGCTTTTTGTCAGCATTTTGTCAACTCTTCGATGCCACTGCGTGGGCATCAGTTTTCCTGATCCATGCGCAGAAATTTTCCCTTCCAGTGGGTTTTCCTGCCGGGAGCACGGAACCGAATCTCGCCTCTTGTTACAATGCAAGTTCTTCCAATGGCACACATTGCACCCTTTCGCGCCCTGCGGTATGACTCCGCTCAGGTCGGCCTGTCTGACGTGGTAACCCAACCCTACGACAAGATTACCCCGCAAATGCAGGACCGCTATTACCAGGCCAGCCCTTACAACCTGGTGCGGATCATCCTGGGGAAGCAGGAACCGGGCGACGACAGCAAGAACAACGTGTACAGCCGGGCTGCAAGCTACTTCTGCGACTGGCGACGGCAGGGGGTCCTCAGGCAGGATCCGAAGCCGTCGATCTACAACTACGTCCAGCGATTCACGGTTCCCGGAGGAACTGCCCAGTTGGAGCGGCGGGGATTCATCGCTCTGGGCCGCCTAGAGGACTACTGCGCGGGCGTGATTTTTCGCCACGAACAGACCCTGGCCAAGCCCAAGGCTGACCGCCTCGACCTTCTGCGCGCCACCCGGGCCCACTTCGGGCAGCTTTTCATGCTCTATGACGACGGCGGGAAGATCGACACGCTGCTCTCGCCGGCCACGCCGCCATCCATTGAGATCGAGGATGAATACGGTGTCCTGCACCAGCTCTGGAAGGTCTCGGACCCGCAGGTTATCGGCTCGGTGCAACAGAGCATGCGCGACAAGAAACTGATCATCGCGGACGGCCATCACCGCTACGAAACGGCGCTCAACTATCGAAACGAGCAGGCCGCGGCGGGCGGAAGCACCCAGGATGCTCCCTACCAGTTCGCGATGATGACCTTCATCAACATGAACAGCCCAGGGCTGCTCATTCTGCCCACGCATCGCGTGGTACACAGTCTGGGTAATTTCTTTCCCGATCGCTTCCAGGCCGATGCGAGCGCGTACTTCAAGGTTGAGGAAATTGACTCGTCCGTCGACGCTTCGCGCAGTACGGAGGTCCTGCAGCGGACAGGCGTGAAGGGCACTGCCGTGCTGGCGGTCGCAAAGGATCGCGCATTTCTTCTGCACGACCCCAAAGCCAACGGCTCGCAGATTTTCCACGGACTTTCCCCGCGTCAACAATCGCTCGACGTGGTGCAGCTACACCGTGGTTTGCTCGAAAGCGTGCTAGGACTCTCGCAGGAATCTATTCGCAACCAGCAGAACCTCTCCTACCTGCGCGACGCCGGCGAGGCGCTGGAGCGGGTGCGCACGGGTGCGGCCAACGTGGCGTTCCTGATGAACCCTGCCCGCATGGATCAGGTGCGCGACATCGCTTTCGCGGGAGAGGTACTGCCGCAGAAGTCAACCGACTTCTATCCCAAGCTGCTCAGCGGCCTTACGGTTTATGCGTTGGATTAGCGCTCTTTTGGCGCTGGCGTTCCTGTTTCCGACGGGCGCCTCTTCCGTCGACGAGAAGCGCATCACCGTCTATTCCACCGCCGCCAACTATTCCCTGCCCGTGACCGTCAGCACAGGACACGACTACATCGGGTTGCTGGAAATTCTGGAACCGCTCGGCTCGGTAAGCGCGCGAATCGACGGCTCTCGCTGGAAGCTGCGTTACGAGAACGTGGAAGGAGAGTTCACTCCGGGGAAGACCCAGGCACGTGTCCGCGGCAAGGAAGTCGACTTGTATGGAAGCTTTCTCCTCGAGAATGGTCACGGCCTGGTCCCGCTCGTCTCTTTGTCCACCCTGTTGCCCCGTTTTCTCGGCGGTCCGGTCACGTTTCATGAGACTTCCCGGAGGTTGTTCATTGGGAGTGTCGCGACCCAGTTCACGGCCGAACTCAGCAAGACGGCGCCCGCCAAGCTGGTACTCACTTTCAGCTCGCCAGTAAACCCGACCATCTCAACCGAGCCGGGAAAGCTCCACATGCTCTTCAGCCGCGAGCCATTAGTACCGCCGGGCACGCAAAACCTTACGTTTGGCGACAAAACGATTCCTGGTGCCATCTTCCAGGAGAGGAATGGGGCCGCGGAAATCGTGGTGACCGGCACCCAGCCCCTGATGGCCAGCTTCAGCAACAATGGAAGGACGATCACGATCGCAGCGGCCGGGACTGCTCCCGCACAGCCCGCCGTGCCCCAGACGGGAGTGGCCACGACATCTCCAGCGGCGCAACCGCCAAGCACGCCTCCTTCTGCAGCGCCGGCGCCCGGTGTAACTCCGCCACCGGCTCTTCCAGCGGCTGCCATGCCAGCGCCCGTGCACCGCATGCTCGCAGTGGTTGACGCCAGCCACGGCGGCGACGAGCGCGGTGCCGCGCTAACCGATCAGCTCCCGGAAAAAGATGTGACGCTGGCGGTGGCGAGAAAACTGCGTCAGGAGCTCGAGAGCCGCGGCATATCCGTCGTGATGCTGCGCGATTCAGATGCCATGCTCCAACTAGACCAGCGCGCGGCACTTGCGAACGCCGCCAGTCCGGGAGTCTATATCTCCATTCATGCGTCCAGCCAAGGGAACGGCGTTCGTCTTTACACCTCGGCCCTTCCTGCCCGAGCCGAAAGCTACACTCCGTTCGTACCATGGGATACAGGCCAGGCGGCCTCTCTGCTGGAGAGTCAGGCCGTCGTGAGTTCCGTGGCGGCGGACCTGCGGCAAAAACAGGTGGCGGTCAGGAGTCTGGAGGCGCCTCTGCGTCCCCTCAACAACATTACAGCGCCGGCGCTGGCCGTGGAGTTGGCGCCCCCGGCCAAGGACTTGCTGGACCTGGCCTCGCCGGCCTACGAACAACTCGTCGCCGGAGCGGTGGCGAGTGGCGTGGCTCGCATGCGCGACAAGCTGGATGCGAAGAGATGATCCCAAGGCACCTGATTTTCGGCGTTGTATTCATGCTCGCCGTCGTGCTCGGGATTAGCGTCTACATGCTCCGCATGCGCAGCCGGGTAGTCGCGCTGCCGCTTGCGGCCGTGGACACGCGCCCGGTGGCGCCGCCGACGGTGGGTGCGACCGAGGAAGTCACGCTCTACGTGGCCGACGACGCCGCTGGCATGTTACGTCCTCAGTCGGTTCGAATCCCGCTTCCGAGCGGCCGACAACAGAGAGCAGAAGAGCTTCTTCGCGCCCTGGTGAACCTCTATCTGGAAAAGTCAACGTCACACCCGTTGCCGCCAGGCTCTGAAGTCAGAAATGTATATCTGCTCGAGCCGGGCACGGCGGTGATCGACACAAACGGAGCCCTGGCCGACAACCATCGGTCCGGGATTCTCGTGGAGGAACTGACGGTGACGTCACTGATTCAGAGCCTGGCGTCGAACCTGGGTGGCATCAATCGCGTCAAGATCCTGGTGGAGGGAAAGCAGCGAGACACACTGGCAGGCCACGCCGATCTTTCGGACTTTTACGACGTCTCTGCCGTCGTCCACATGGCGGAGCAGATGCAATCTGGGCAGTAGCGCCCGCGTGCGACATCCTCATCCTTGTTTGTCATCCTGAGCGAAGTAGGATCGTTCGTTCGCGAACGATTCTGCGAAGTCGAAGGACCCCATATACCCGTTGTCAACGATAGGCATGGCAGGGAGTTCTTGGCGATGCTCTTTTCACGATGCGCGTGGAGAGAACTCCTTTACAGGGCGCGGAAGAGAATCGGCAGGCAAGGGATCCTTCGACTGTACGGCCGGATGCGCTAGCGCATCTTGCCGTTTCGCTCAAGATGACACTTCGGGAACGATTAGATTAGACGAACACGTCGCTCCAATTCGCAGCGCGCGTCTCTGCACAGCTTCGCTGGTACAATCGCGGCGTATGTTCTTCCGCAGCGACAATCGCACGCCCGACCAGTTGCGCCCGGTCAACATCACTCCCGATTTCGTTTCCACCGCGGAGGGCTCGGCCCTGATCGAGGTGGGCAATACGCGGGTCCTCTGCACTGCCTCGGTCGAGGAATCTGTGCCCCCTTTCTTGCGCAGCTCCGGCAAGGGATGGATCAGCAGTGAATACGGAATGCTCCCCCGGGCGACCCTCACGCGCACTCCGCGAGAAGTCACCAAGGGTCGGGCTAGCGGGCGCACGCATGAAATTCAGCGGCTCATTGGCCGATCTCTCCGCGCGGTAACCGATCTGGCGCGTCTGGGCGAGCGCACCATCTGGCTGGATTGTGACGTTATCCAGGCCGATGGCGGCACGCGAACCGCTTCCATCACCGGAGCATTCGTCGCCCTGGGACTGGCCCTGGAAAAGCTGGTGGATGCGGGCACGCTGACGTCAGTGCCTCTGAAGGACTTTGTGGGAGCGGTGAGTGTCGGGATCGTCGACGGCGAAATCCTGCTCGACCTGAACTACGAGGAAGATTCCCGCGCCGATGTGGACATGAACTTCGTGATGACAGCGGGCTACAAGTTCGTCGAAGTGCAGGCCACGGCGGAGCATCAGGTCTACGACGAAAACCAGCTCTCCAAGATGATTGCCCTGGCGAAGCAGGGAGTCCAATCTCTAATTGCCAAGCAGCAGGCCATACTGAGCACGCTGACGCTCAGGCAGTAGAGGATCCGATGGCCAGTGATCGCATAGCATTCATGGATTGATAAGGACCTTATCCGAAGGCCTAGGGCAATAACGCATGAGAGTTCTGAGCATCGCATCGCCAGTAATCGTAATGATCACCTTGGCGGTTTTCGGCTGGCTATGTGTGACGAGACCAACAGCATTGGTTGAATGGCACCACAGGCACCACCCCAGCAATTACCCAAGCTCGCGGATAGTTTCCAAGCCTTGGTATCCGATCTATCTGCGATTCGCCGGTGTCTTTCTCTGGTTGTTTGATTTGCTTGTCCTCTACGCTTTGCTCGCCGGGAAACTACCGTGACTCCTGAGATGGGGCCCGCGACTTCCTTGGTTTCCCCTTCCCGCGGTATTACAATGTTTAGCCGTCCCAATCCTCAACTCCGG
>Ga0335081_10016617_pt1 | contig 11913 bp, 15 predicted proteins | sample Lox_Sample_35_FD_206713 | JGI IMG/M metagenome (GOLD analysis project Ga0335081, IMG submission 206713) | Soil microbial communities from Loxahatchee National Wildlife Refuge, Florida, United States - Lox_Sample_3.5 | ecosystem: Environmental > Terrestrial > Soil > Wetlands | place: USA... | reverse complement strand
TAACACCCACGTTGAACCGGACCAGGAGACCAAAAAATGGGGCTCGGTCCTTCCCCCACGTTCCGGCCCCACGGCCGGAACCAGGCGACCTGACCGCCTAAGAAAATTCTCCTTTGTTCGGCTGCTTCAAGCGAGCGATCTATGCGAACTTAAGGGGACCTCCCGCAAACGAAAAGTTCTATTGAACCCTATTCAACCCCGTTTCCAGTATTGTTTGGGATTAGCCTCCGCTACCCTTTCATTTCTAAAATTGATTATCTCAATGTGCAACGAGACATAACCCGTGACTAGTATAATCAATAACTTTAATGTAAATGTGGCTTTGATCGAGGGCAGAATGCGCTTAAATCGCCAAGGAGGCGGTCCGCCGCTACAATCCCCCTATCCCAAATCACACTCACTCTCTATCCAATCACGAAATAATCAGGGCTTAAATTTTGATGAACCAAATTAGCCTTGGCTGTACCCTATTCTTCGCCACGCGATCTGATCAATACAATAGACTTCTTTGTGTCCGTCGTCACTCGCGTATACTCGAACCAAACGTGGCCAAATCATCCCCTTTGAATCGTTAATTCCAGATTAATGTCAAGCCAGGCTATTGAAATTGCTCAACAATCATCACCGCCCCTTCCCTATCGCGAAAAGATAACGCAAAATCTTGTATAACGAAAGTATAGCAATAAATAAAGAGGTTCAGAAATTCCGCTCCGATTATGCGTCTCCGGGTTTGCCTAGCGCAACCTGTACACCCGGTGACACCTTGCGTCACCATCCTCTTATGGTCTTTTTTTCGCAAATGCATCCTTATGCAAAACAAGTAACCTAAATTTTCATATTAGCGTTCCGCGTGACTTCGCAATTTTTGTTGGGGTGACAAGGTTATATACCTCTGCACGACCGAATTCCTGTCGGTTCAATTTGGCTTCTTCCTTGGCCAACTCAATCAAGGTTTCCAGTTCATCCTGATCAGACAAGTCAACCATCGACCCATCCTCATCCTCGAACTGGCACTTTAGTCGGCGTGTAGAAATACCGAATTTTGTAGCGACGCGGTCTGTGAATTCATCAATCTCAATATCTGTCGGGACCATCAGGATTTTAGTGCTCCCGTCCATTTTTACTTTTACTTTGATCTGCAACTCGTTAGACTCTAATTAATGAATTGAGATTTCCTACCTTTGTGATTTCCGAACGTTTGGGAGTGATCATTTCAAAATCTCCGTCGTCATCGTCGGAGAAACGATTGCTGTAATCGTCTTCATCGTCGCGACCGCGGGCGCGAGAAGTCCCTCGACTTCGAGACATGGTCCGAGCGAGGCCTCGACGTGTATTCGATCTCGTCAAAGCAGGTTTCTCATCATAATAATCATCGTAAACATCATACAAATCCTGATCATTGTTCCGTCGAAATGGCCGTGCATCTCGTCGGGTCGACATGGACCGATTCATAGGTCGCTCGTCGTTATTCCGATTCCGTGTAGCCAGGGACCTCGTCCGACGCATATCCATCGACGACCGTTGTTCATCGGTCTCATCTCTCACCGTACCTAGCCGACTCCGCGCCGAAAGGTCCGACGTGCCAGAACTATTCGATGATCGAGGCGTCATCGGCGACAGGGCCCGCCCAACAGCAGGTTGACTTCGACTCCGAGATCGAGCAAGGGAATAACTCTCTGATTCAGACGGCGGGGTAGGCGGGAGGTTCTTCGTCCCCGTGTCCATTTCCGCCCGTACCGGCACGGGTTTGCGGAACTTTTCGCGACGTGTTTCACCCTCGGTTGCACGTGTCCTTGGTGGCGGGGTGGAGGCATCGGATTGGGCACGCACACGGATAGATTTTGACGATTTAATATCTGACTTGACCATCTCGTGCTTGGCAAACATATTCCCAGTGCTGGGGACGGTTGACGCGGACCGTGGGGACAGACCGGGTTCTTGCACCTAGAAAAAGCGTTCAGTAATTCGCGTTACTTAGACATTTTGGGAATACCCTTTTGATCTCTGCCCCTGTGAACCCGGTGAATTCATCCTTTGCGTCCGTGGCTGCTATGAGTTTCGCTTCACCGAGATAGTCCTTTTTCTGTGCATTCTTGATTTTGGCTTCGGATAGTCGGAAAATGACGCCTACTGGGACGGAGAAGACAGTGTACCCCTGTCTCATTAGTTATATTAAGGCAAAACTGTTGTACCGCAGCACTGTCTCGAATTGCCTCGTCAATGACGTCGTGCTCCTGCGTTTGCTTCTCCTTCGCCGCATATTGCAGATCTTGCATCCCTTGCTCCGTATCGCTTAGGTAGATGTAACATAATCCGCGATTGAACAATACTTCGCACGAGTACAACCGGAATTTGAGACCGAGTTGTTCATAATTGATGCAAAGGTTTCCTCGAAGGTACTGAAGATCAGCTTTGAAGATCGTCTGGGGACTACCAGCAATGCATCGTTGAAATTGCCAAGGGCCTCTTCAAACTCGCCTAACAGAAAATTTGAAACGCCTTCTTGGAAGTATGCAACCGCGAGATATTGGTCCAACTTCGTGGCTTCAACGTACATTTCGGTCTACCATCAGCGACAAACCTCAACGGAGATAGACCGCTTTTTTGTGTTCTCCAATTGTAGCGTGAATCATTCCCATATTGAAGAAAATCTTCGACGAGTCGGCAATTTCCTAGCCATCAGCAACGTTCAAAGACTGAAGAAGGGGAGGAGAGATATACCGAGAACGTCTGTAACGCAGTAGGATAGTCTTGGGCATCATAAGCTTTCAACGCGGCGATGTTGATATCAATTTCTTGCTTCATAGAGACCAGTTTAGCCGGCAACGGACAGGGAAGTCGGGGAGGCTTGTATACCTTTAAAGACATGTTTTCTGCTTAAGAAAACTGTCCCCCGTCCAGTGAGTTTCTGGGCCTGTCAAGGAGGAGACAGGGGCAGGGAACAGAACAGGGTATATAAACAACTTGCCCCGAAAATCTCTGGATCCGAGGGTGCGGAAATAGTAATTCGAATAAATTTGTAACTCACCAGCAGTCTGGGATACTGTCCGGACAGATGGAAGGACGAAACCAATTTTTGAAAGGAAAAGGTAAGAGATTGATAGCGGGGCCGAGGCGTGAGCACAACTTTCACGATGCCGAAGAAGATATGCTATGCAGTGCCAAGAGATGGCTGAAGATACTGGCGACTTCAAGACGCACGGAACGAGAGTTATCAAGTGAGGGAACCGCCGGGGTTCACGAAAACACAGAAAAGACCGCTTCAAACGGCGAGAATGAAGAAAACGCGAAGGAAGTTGAACAGCCGAGGGATGGTTGGAGGACAACAGCAATAGAACAATTTGTCGGGGTGCCTGTTTTTTGGCCCGTCTCGGAATTTGTCCGCAAAGTGTGCTTTGGCCGCAGGCCTATATTAATTAGTGGCCCCTCGTCGAGCTGCGCAGCAGTGAGAAACAGGAGCCCACGAGCGGAAAAGTGTGACGAAAAATCCAACAGGCTGCAATCGTAAATAACAGATGAAAGCAAGTAATAAGAAGGCTGCTTGGGATGGGGGCACAGGGAGTCCCTGTTACATCCTCGTTTGCTCCTTGCCCCTGCTGGCATTCCCCGAAAGGGGATGAAAACGACGCCACGGGGTCCAAGCGGCGAGGGGGAATCCTCGCCGGAGCCAATCACATCGACGAAATATCCGTTTATTAATTACGATGGGTGCACGGTAAATCACTTCGTTCTTGGCACGAGAAATTGCCTCAAACCCGCGTTTCAGAATTCTGCCGCACGTATCAATTAAAATCCAAGTTTCCCCCCTAGAGAACATGTCCTACCGATTGAATTCGAGTCGGCATTTAGCGTTTGGCAGTCAGGTGTCATTACCATCCTTCTATGGCCGGCTTTTAATTGCAGTCAAATTGGATGTGCGGGAACTCCAGGAATTCCTACAATTTAAATAAGATTAAACCAATGATGTCTTGATTTTGCCAAACCCAAACAAATCTAGTCTTATCAGGAAATGGACTTTAATCAATCTAATTTCCTTCGTCCAGGAGCAGATATGACATAACGCAGCTTGGCCAGCGGACATTAGTCCCGCATCCAACTGCCTGCTCAGAGTTGATCGTCTGGCGATATCTCCGCGCTCTTCAATCTCCACCCGGCATCGGAGCTTCCGGGTTGTCAGACTTCAAAGACACCTTAGCACGAAACTTTAACACGTTCTTTCCGGGGCCCATCTCACGTAACCAACATGTTGTCCTGTTTCGGAGATTTCTGTTGGAACAAGGGGCGATGAAATGAAGATTTTGAGGAAAATGCGGATTGATCATCCGGTGATCGTTGACACCAACGTTACCCATCGGCCGAGTTATTTTCGAGAAGCTTGTTTTGGGTTGGAAACTCAAGCCGCTGGTGCATCCGCTGAGATTTGCTCAGGTTCACGAATATTTTCGCTCAAATCGGCCGGCATTACGAAATTCCACGCATCTCCATGTTCAAAGCCATTAATCAATGAAGAGACATTGAAGACCCTTCTCCTGCGGGGGCACCCCTTCCGGTCGATCTCGGAGATGGTTTTTCGTCATTTCCATCGACCGTCCAGACGATCTCAAACATATGAAACATAAAAACGAAATTATGCACAATTTCCTCCACTCGACACTCAATTAGGATCACCCAAAATGCAAAACATAAATGAAACACCGGAGAAATGTACAAGGGAAATCAAGAACGCACCCGTTCAATAAAGGTATATTAATATTATCTGCGATTGCGTCGAAGCTTCTCTCAGTCATCCAATGTGAATTCCAATCACGCGTTCATCCATGATGTCAGATATCCAAGTTATCAGGAACGCCGGCGCATGGTAAAAATGTAAACAAGTCTACACATTACATACGAATTGGATCGGACTTCCTTTGGCCGGCCAGGGATTATCAGTTTACCAGTTTTTTTGGTTAGTCCTGAGAACTCGAATTCGTTGTCGGATGCCTCTAATGCCATAGATCCCCATGTTCCGCGCAAATTCTCTTTATTTTTTTCCTTGCTATTTCTATATGTATCCTTCCTGTTCCGATCAGGGATCCAATTCCTGTGACTAACACGTACGAAGGCCGTCTGTTGCGTTTTGAAACCGGGAGTATCTGCTAAGCTGACGATATGCTCTGGAAGGGGCCAAGTTCGGTACACATTCGGTAGGAATCGTCCGGATCTACCCAGTCGGACAAGGGAAGACACATGATTTGTATGGGTTCCGAAGCAAGCCACGTTCCGTCACGTTAGGTTGGTAGAGGACATTGTGATATTCCTTCGTCATCAACTCCTGCGTAACGCTTGCGTCAGAGTTTGTGGTGGGTGTTGCGGGCTTCCCCGCGTCATGGGTTGATCTGATCAGATTGGCCTGGTGTCCATCGGGTAGACATATCTTCGCTTTATCACGGAACCCATCTCGATCTGAGGATCCCAGATCCAAGGGAAAGTTTCATTAGGTGCAAAGAAGGCACAAGGCAGATGTTTTTGAAGTTTAAAACTACTAATGGCCTAGGGGGACATTTAGCATATACTAATGTAGCGAGCGACTATGCAATGAAGAGATTATTCTTACACAGATGAAACATATACGTCAAAACAAGCCGTGATAGGCCTTGCTGTTGCATTCAGAGTTTGCTGCCCTTCCTTGAGACCGTGGCAGTAATGTATCCTATCAAGGTAAGCCGAAAGAGCCAAATTGAATTTACCTGCAGGGTATGCTTCAGGTCGGTACACCTCCGCATCGGGGCCAGTATTTTTTGTGTTCAAATAACCTACAGGTCAACAACTCAACCGGTTGAATGACATACTCATATCAATTTGGAAGTAATGCTTGTTGGGAAGGGCGTAGCTGACGTCCATGACATCTTTAAATTTGCCCAGAATAGTTTCCGTCATTTTGTACAACGTGGCTTGAACACTCGCACTATCGTCTGTCGCAAAAGTCGAGAGAGTGGCCTCCTTTACCCCTTCAAAGGCCTCATCGAATCCCTTCGAATTCTTCTTGATATCGTCTAAATCCCTGAATAAACGCCAAGTGTAACTCGCCGTAACCTCCGTCGAGAAAATTCGATCATAAACATCAGGAAGGAGAGTATACTTGTCCTTGATGTGCCCATAGAACGCAGATCCGGTAGACTTGAGAACGAGCAGATTCTCCAACCCAGAAACGATTTTGAAGCCCTTGCCTCGTTGATAATAGGACTTGGCCATACGGACGTCCTCCCCGTCACGCAGGAACGAATGTTTGTGCGGCTTACCGCCGACAAGGATTCGAGTCCATTTGTGTTGGATGACGGTGCACCTAGCGCCGGAAATATGTTTGTATGTGGAGGGAAAGTGAGAAGCGACAATTGAAGCGAATAATTCAGGAGGGGAAATGGGATTCTTCTTGGCCAAATCTAGCCGAGTTAGTCTGCGCGTGCTGGACAATTGGTAAAGTACAGTAAACGGTATTTTTCATGGTATCGGTAGCCACAACGACGGAACTGTCCGCCCTGGTATACGATGTCTCAATTTCTCCCTCAAGAAGGATTTGAACGGTGAATTCAACCACCGATTGATATTTCGGATCTCTGGGATCCTTGTGGACTTTGAGCAATTTAACTTTGTCCTTGCCTAACGAATTAGTCCCATGATCCAACCGCAAATACAGAAGCAATACCATAAGCTGCGGCACTGAGGAATACGTTAGCCATTGTTTCTTTTAATTCGGCTTGCCTTGTTGTGAAGATTGAGGATTGGAGTTGATGACAATGCGATAAGTGGGCCGCGGCCTGACCAGCTCCTTATCTATCGGCTTCGGTAATCGTCGTTGAGTTTGGGCGCTTATAAAAAAACGAAAATTGGTCCAAATGAAAATTTCCGCAACTGAAATTTCAAAACATATCACTCACAATGAAGGGACTGGAGAGCCTCTACTCTAGTGCCAGGACGGTCTTGGTAGCACATATTGTAAGAGACAGTTGGTTGTTTCATTAGGGGGTATTACTAGAAAGTGTCGAAATCCAAACAGCCTTCGACAACGAAAGAAAAAAAAGATGGTGGCCTAGGATTTCGAACCTGACTGTAAAAGCTTGATAATATTAATATTTACCAAAGATTAAAATGCCGAGTGTGTCTTTTCTGCCCTATCTTATAATAGCCCTTTGTATTTCTTGAATTCCGCAAATACTCTTTCAAAATCAAAGACACTTTTGATGGCTCTTTTCTGGACTAATTCGCGCCAATATCCGTGAAAGTCTTCAACCGATCGATCTTCATTTAGTCGCTCTTGCATATCGGGACCTTAGTACCGTACAAATCTTGACAAAATCGAGAGACAGAATTAAAGCCATTGTTCTGAATTTTCATAATTATAGTCTCTTGCAAGAGTCCAGATGACAGCGTGTTGAGAATCGCATTGGTCATGTGAATTCCCATTAATGCGAAGGGGTACCACGGTTCTGTAATATCAAGAAGTGTTGATGATCCTGACTCGTGGACGATACGTCGGGCGAGAACGGGATAAGTTGTACAGAATGAATGCAAGTGAGTGAGACCCAGCACACCTGCACCGTCAGTGAGATACCGAAGCTAATTACTTCCCTGTCGCGCGGAAGTCAGTATCGGGCGATTTCCCCTGAAATCCAAGCTTAATAGTCAGGACTATTCTACAAGCCCACATACCTTGACCCAATCTATCTTCTCGGAATCTTTTTCGTCGAGCAGTGTTAATTCACTTTGACTGTCCGAATGAGCAACGAAATCAGAGACAAAAACGGCGGCCCAAATCTTCTGTCAGCGTGTATTGAAAATTCCACTCACTTCGTCCAACAAAATTTCGTGTGCTTCTGTTTTGAATTCTTCCTGGCTCGCTTGGACAAGAAGACACTTCCCTATTTCAATAAATATTAAGGTCGTTATTGTGTTGGAAAGCAGTGCTTGATGGACGTCGGGTCTGAAATTAGCCTTGCCATCAGTATGTTCAAACATCTGCTTCTTGGCACGAATATTCGATGCAATTCTTCTTCCCCCTTCCGCCGCCAAGGATATAGTATAGCTGGTTGAGTCTACCAATTCCCTTGCCATATGTAATATTGATGCGTATTCCCCGGACAACATGGCCGAAAGTCGAAGCTCGCAGTCTGCAAATTAGCGAATATTGCAAAGCCCTCTACCTATCCACCAAACCAGCCTCCGCATCTCTCCACTCCGAATCTCCATTTCCCCCTCGTTTATCCATAAGTCCGAGTCTCCCAGAGCCGTCCGGCAAAGTCGTTCGATGGCCCCACAACCAGTCACAGACCTGCAAATGAATTTGTACCAGCTGCGTAGATGAAGGGCAGCTAAGAAAGCGAGCGCTTGGAACCGAAGTTTCCGTGTAGAATGCGAGCGACCAGCTATTTGTGATCTTAATGATAAGTATATGACAAAGGAGAGAATTCCGTTCACGGTCATCGTGCGGAGGGAGTGCGGCGAAAAGGAAGCCCAGAGGAAGATCGGCACGTATTGGATCGAACCCAAACTTTTGGCGAACTTCCAAGGGGTTATTGATATGTGCCGCGCGTTAGATTTAGATGGGGAGCAATTCATAATCTATGCAAAGCCAGGAAAACCAAGCTATTACATGTTAAAACCATTCTATGTAACCATAAGTAGACAGGTAATTTAATTCTCAATTCCACGCCTGGCCGCCTGAATTACTCCGCGTTACCGGTACATTGCATTGTGGTTATCCAAATTGATCTCACCATCCCCAGCATCTCCCCCAAATGTGCTTCTGGGTCCGACCAATACTTCTGCACCGTTCCTCCAATCCAGGGGGCGGCAAACGAAAGAACATTCGCGATGGCATTTCTTACTAACAGAGTTAATGCTTAAGGTCTGACGAGAATAGACAACCTTGAGTGACTTGAGAAACTGGATAGACGATGGAAGCGACAGCAACAAACATAACGTTCCACGCTGATATACTCCAATCCGTGGCAACTCGGGGATCGTAATATTGGCAAACTTCGAACGTTAACCGAGACGCGTGGAAGGCCGCCTCATCAAGCTTCGACGATTTGGAAATATTGTCCGCACCAAGTATCAGGGTGACCAACAGCCCAGCGGCATAGAAATTGCGCAAACACACCCGTAATTGGAAAAAATCTATATGTCTGGTAGTTTTCATACCGTTATGTGAAAACGTGTTGCTGCCTGCGTGATTGAATGCGCATACCATTTGTTGATGAAATGGGGAGGAATCGATTGCCGAAAGTGCGAGCAATGAATTGCGCAGGATCGTTTTCTGAAGCTCGTTTTCTGGAAGGTTTTCGTCAAAGCCGTGTTCGGCTAACAGGGAGAAGGACTTTCCAATGACCAGGAAGTGATGATTAATTACACGCGCCCAAGCCGCTGTTAATGCACTGAATTGAGTTGCATCCCAACACCCAAAAGCATCAGTCCACGTAGTGAAGTCGCGTAAATCGAATATTTGAGAAGCAAAAAGAAGCAATTCCCAACCTGACGGGTCGTCACCATAGAGAGGGGTAGAATGGTAGACGAGATCCAGAAAAAACAACCATTCACGTCCGAATGCACACCGAGAGATGCTTTGCTTTCCTTCTGGCGCCAACTTCTTCATCAATTCACAAAATCTTTTCAAGTGAATCCAACATGAAGGAAGCTTGTGCTGCAACCTCCTTCTTTCAACACGCAGCCAGTACGTTCCGAACGCCAATAGGGAAGTTGCGATTAAATCGGCTTCATTTAGATCTGAGGCAGGTATTTGCGAACCAACCGCGATAGACCGAAGGACAAAATTTTCCGCTTGCTTTTCGTAAGGACTTGAGAAATCGGCCAAGGCCAAGACAGCTAGTCGAAGCGATGGGTGGGAAATTGTGACTCCATATACGGCCATAATTTTCATTATGAGCTCGCCGATGAGAAAAAAACGGTCTTGATTACAAACAACCCATTGCAACCTCCAGCGTTCGTCTTCGCTCACCAAAGTATCATCGGCGGTAGGAAGTTGTCTTGAGATATCCCCGCAGGTCTGTTTCCGGGACAAGGCCAGCAGCTTCTCTTTCTTCGCGCCCCACGTCATAATGCATTGTCGACCTCGGAGTTGACAATATTCGCATGCGTCCGAGCCTTCGGGGCGTACGCACTGACATGTCAGATGCGATGGGAATAAATTTTTTACCTTGCTGTGCACCTTTCGACATTCTATACAACGGAGCTTGCCCTTGTTTCCCACTTTATTATTGCCTTCCAAGACGATCTGATTATGTCGTTTAAATTTCCTACTGTCAGAAGGGTTAATTAGAGTCATACGGTTGGTGAGATTTGGTAGGTTGCTCCTCCAGCGTCGAGTCTCCAGTTTCAACCACTTGGCTCTCAGCCTGGTCATGTGTGAGCAACACATTTCCAATATTGTGCACGACATCAAAAGCACAGGAGGCATTCATAGGGTTGAAACTTTCGAATCGAGCGTAGGACCGAGTGTCATGCGTCGATCGGAGTTCAATTTCATCATCCCCAAGAGGCATAACAGGGCGAGGATCTTCGTTCAATGCGATATCGAAATCCTCGAGGTTAGGCATTGCGGTATCGTCGTTAAGAAGACTGGCGAGGAAGGCCAGATTGGTGTTCGAGGGTAAGAGAGGGTCCGCCGGTCCGAAGAGAGGGCCAGTATATGAAGGTGAGAGAAAATCTGAATCATGATATTCGAAAGATTGAATGACGCCAGGTTCCGGTTGGACGTAACATCCGTCTTCAATTTCCAACGTCGCCAAGGCATCGCCCATGAAGTCAAGATCATCGCCCACGAAGTTGTTGGGTTCATTCATGTTTGGTTTCTGAGAGGCAGGCCGTGAGCAGAATCGAGAATCGAAGTTGGTAGTGGTCTGGTGCGAAGGAGGGGAAGCATGTCCTTTTATCTTTGACCCCGGCGCAATGCTTCTTGTGCGTTCGCATTGCCTGACAGACCCTCCTCTTTTTCTGATTCGTTACGGGGATTCCGCTAGTATGGCTGTTTTTCAAAAAGTCTAATTGCGTATAGCTGTTTGGTAATCAACTTCCCGCGTTCCTCAGAAACTTTAAAACAATGAATGGCTGTTTCGTAAGCAAGGTCAAACCTTGTTTGACGCCTTCTGGATTTCTTCCGGCAATGAAGGTTGTTGTTCAGCGATATCATGTGAAGGATAGGAAAGTCCAACATTCCGTCGGGATGGCCAATCTAAAAATGGGACATTCTTCTGCCCCGATGCTCCTCGATCTGGCCGTCAGATTGTTAAACAATATTTTTGCTCCCTTATTTTTCAAGGTCGGAAAATGCGTCAATGTCGTCCACTCCTCAGACAGCAGGATTGAGGCATACAATGTGAACGAGGCGGATAAGTCTTCCCAGCGGAGACGACATTTCTCTAGAGACTGCGTAAATGTTCGGTACACGTTCTGTAACATTTGCGGACCAGATTGAAATATTCACACTTTCACATCTTTCGTGTCTCCTAATTCCTAAACCATCCGCTCATCGTCCACCAAAATGTCAAACTTCCCCTCGATTGAGGAATTCGACAGTGGCCAAGTCACAGCGACACGACTCGAGGATGCAGACGACACAGGCGGCCTCCACGCAGGAGAAAGCAACTTTCTCGCGCGGGAACAGGCCGTTCTAGGCGATGACGCACAATTCTTCCAACCACCCCCTTCTCAAGGCGAGCAAGCCTTCTTCGCAGGAGGAAATGAAGGTCTCCCCTCGCCTGTTCATCTCTCGATTTCGAGATTTCTGACATGTCAGATGAAGATGTCCACGAATTTGAGTCGAGTTTCCCGCCTATTGGCACGACGGTATGCAAGATTTCCACATTCCTGTGTGTGTAGGAATTGACGGTAGAACGGTTTTGGGATTACGGCTACTTC
>Ga0335081_10016615_pt1 | contig 11913 bp, 12 predicted proteins | sample Lox_Sample_35_FD_206713 | JGI IMG/M metagenome (GOLD analysis project Ga0335081, IMG submission 206713) | Soil microbial communities from Loxahatchee National Wildlife Refuge, Florida, United States - Lox_Sample_3.5 | ecosystem: Environmental > Terrestrial > Soil > Wetlands | place: USA... | reverse complement strand
TCGGCAGAGAAGGACAAACCAGGGCGGCGACCCCGGAGAGGGAATTAAGGACTACTCGTGGGTTCCAAAGCTTGTCTTCGGCTGCGGACCCTGGACCAGAAGTAGGCAAGCATGATCAGTGGCACCCACAGCACGACAGCGGCGTACCCCAGATACGTCGTCGTGGTCTCGATGAGACCGGCGACCACCAAGATTGCTGCTGCCCCAACCAGCGCCAATACCAGCTTGGTCGACCCCCTGTTCAGACGGCGCGTAAACTCGTCGGGAGAGACGGAGCGCCATTTGGTGAGGGCGAAGATCCCTGCTATCGTTGCGATGGGGTAGGCTGACTCTTCTACCCAGGTGTGGGGAAGGAGGTAGAGCCCTACGAGCACCGCGTACGGCTGTACCTGTGGCTGGTTCGTCAGGGCAATCGCCTGGACCACCCTGCCCGTGTTGTAGTTGGCTATCCCGTATGTCAGGGCGCCCAAGAACGGCACGGCGCCGCCCAGGGCAACCTGGACGTTGTTGACAAAGATGGCTTGGAACTCACCTAGGAAGCTGGTCCCTGCTATGGTGGATTTCGTGTTGTTGAGGATTGTGACGTAGGTCTGCGCCTCGCCAGGGAAGAATGGGAGGACCGCCGCGAGAATAAGGGTGACCTGCCCCATTATGAAAAGCGCCAAGACCAGAGTCCAAAACCTTGTGGTGACGGGCGGGAGCCGGGAGGGCTTCCACGAATATCTTATCCCGTGAGAGCCGAGCGTCCTTTCCACGATAGGAGCGGCATCGCTATCGAATGTGATTGAGAGCCGCCGATCTGGGTTCGCACTGGTGAACCAGAGAGTCCTTCCGTTCCAGTCTGCCATCCGGACAGACTGCCATGGGACAAGCCATGACTTCCTGTCGCCTTCGTTCGGCGGGCCTCCGCCGAGGCGTCTCAGGCCCCGCCAGCGCAGCTCGTCATACAGAAGGAGTGCGACGGTTACCCAGAGTGTCAGATAGATGGCGAAGGCACCGACCTGGATCACACTGTAAACCGTCGTGAGGAGAGGCAGTGGAATCAGGACTGCGAAGTAGAGGAGCGTAGTTGAGCGGAGCGCGACGCCACGTATCCCCTCGGGCGTAAGGTATGCTAAGGTGTTGCGCCCCAACCCGCGGAGAGTTTCGGGTTGTCCCTTCGCCTGCTCGACTGGTGGGCGTTCTCTGACGTCAAGGCCGCAGTTCTTGCAGAAGTTCTGCCCAGGCTCCGCCGGGGTGCCGCAGTTGGGACAGTAGTTCATGCCGCGATGGCTCCTTCTGGCGATTTCTTGTGGGCCTATATCAACCGCTGGGACGGACTAGGCTGGCTGCTTCGCTCCGCACTTTGAGCAGAACGTCGCAGAGGCCTCCAGTTGCGTCCCGCAGTTGGTGCAGAACTTCATGCCAGGAGGAGCGACCGGTGGTGTGTACGGTCCTGCTCCGACCGGAGCGGGGGTAATCCTGGCAAGGTTCGAGTAATAGTAGACAGTCATTGCTATTGGAAAGATTGGGGCGGTGAGGGCCCCAAGAATCGTGCTCACGAAGGTACTCGCCGGACCGAACGGCAGGCTAATTACGCCCAGGACCGCTGAGATGATGATGACTATGATGGCGAGGACCAGCCCTGTGACGAAGGTCTTCAGCCATCTGTGACCCACGAGTTCTCGGCTCCTTCCCATGCTCCCGACTACTCCCGCGTTCTCAAGGAGCAGGGCCGGGAGGACGAGACAGAACATGATTGCCAGGATTATCCCGGGAACCACCAGGGCGATGAACCCCAGTGCGGTTATGATGCCAACTATGATTCCCAAGGCCCACATTGAAAGAAGCTTGGACGCGGCAAACCGGACCGACGCGCCGACTTCGGGCCTCTTGTTCTGAATCTCCTCCGATGCCATCTTTATGGTCGCCCCAATCGCGATCGGGAAGACGACCAGGGCCACCACCAAGACGGTGATTGCGGCTGCAGCCAGCGTCCCGAGGTTGGCCGAGAACCAGCTTGAGACCTGTTCGCCTGTTGGACTGGTGGGGAGGGATGGGAGGGAGGCGGCCTGCTGGACGACGGCCGTGACTGCGGCGTAGATTACCTCGATGACTAGGAAGAAGACAAGATAGGTCACAAACCTGTTGCGGTATAGCTCGAAGGTCTTGGAAATCACCTCTCCGAAGCTCAGCTCTCTCGTGATGCTCTGGTCGGAGGACAACGGGTTTCAGGTCGCTTGGAGAGTTACATATCCGTTTGGCCGGGCTCCCTGCTTGAGGAACCTGAGGATGATGCCGTGAATCGGCAGTGAGGCGATGACTGCCAATGCAAACGAAACGCCGACGCCCAGCCCAACTATGGTGGTCCCTATGATCAGACAGAAGACTGCGGGTGTGAAGAGGCCCAGGATGGTGCCTCTGACAAGTTGGACGGCTGATGCAGGACCTTGGATGCGGTGGGTCGAAGCGGCAAGGACGCTCACGTAGATGGGGAAGGGGGTCAGAAGGCCGCTCAGGTACGGCCCCAGAGTCGCCGAGGCTTCCGTGATGAACAGGACAAGTGCTGTGGCTGCTACAGCCCGAGCGACAATCTCCTTGGTGTCCACCGGCTGGCTTATGGGGACGGCCGAGAGCTTCGGCAGAGCTCGGATCGCCAACAACAGGAAGGCGACGACCCCGACGAAGGCGATGACCTCAGATGTGGAGATGCCGTCCAAGAGGAAGGTCGTGAGGAAGAAAGCCCCCCAGCCGAACAGCATCGGGTAGAACCAAGGCTTCGTTTGGTGCCTCAGTGCGAGCCAGGTATAAGCGAGGGCGAAGGCGATTATCGACGCTAACCCAAGGACAACGCCCTCGGAGGCTGTGGATGCAAATGTGTCTCCTTGCTCGATTGCCAAGAAGAAGAGCACGGGACCCGAAGTCAGGGGCAAGCTGATGAGCCAGCCGCTCGCCGCCGGGCCCCACCTGATCCCGACGAAGCTCGCGACCAATGTCAGCCCCGGGACCAACGAAAGCTTCAGAGCGAGGATAGTGTAGAGTGAAGCGTCCACTTCGTTCAGTCTCTCAGGTGAGACTATTGAAGTTCCTGTGCTCTGTCCGTGCTACCGTCGTTTGGTGGCCGACACTATTTGGCGAAGGGTAGCTTCGTACCCCGGCGATTGTAACAGGTTCCCGATGACGAGCAAGTCTGCGCCTGCCTTTGCGGCCTTGCCAGCCGAGTCGGCGGTTGTGATTCCTCCACCGACGATTAGCAGGCCGTTGTAGGCTTTCCTCACGGCCCTAACCGTCTCTTGAGGTATCGGTTCTCCCGCGCCGCTTCCGGCTTCGAGGTATAGTGTCCTCATCCCGAGATACTTGGCGGCAAGTGCGTAGATTACAGCCAGGCCGGGTTTCGACGGAGGGAGGCTATTGACCTGGCCTATGAAACTCGTCGCGCTGCCGTTGCCAAAAACGAGGTACGCCATCGGGATGCTTTCGATTGCGGCCTTGTGGACCTCGATGGCTCCGAGAGCTTGCGCGCCGATGATAAAGTACGGATTTGCCGAGTTCAGCAGGGAGCTGAACAGGATGGCATCCGCGTATCGTGATACGCCCGTTATGTTTCCAGGGAAAAGAACCACGGGGACCTGGCGTGATTTCCTGTGACCGGGACGAAGCTTGATGTGATTTCTGATTGACCTCACAACCGCGTCGAGCCTTCCCTGGTTGGCCAGGGTCGAGCCTCCAACCAAGATCAAAGACACACCGGCCTCGACCGCTTTGACCGCAACCTCGGCGGCTCGCTTCGGAGAGAAGTCTTCGGGGTCGATGAGGGCGGCGACTATTGGTCTCTCTTTCGTTTCATCTAGGAGTTGTTCTTCGACTGGGCCTATCTCGATCAAGTCAGGCCCCGGCTTTGGCGTAGTCGTCGACGAAGGTGTTGTAGACGTCGATGTTGGCCCGCTTGGTCGCATAGCGCATCTCCCGGCCTGCATGCAACGGACAGTTGGGGTTGCCGCATGTGACCTTGAAGACGAAGTCTTGTGACCCCTCATCCTGGTCAGATGTGATGCGGATGGAGATTAGGCCGCAACGAGGGCATGCAAACACCTTTGGGAGCGTCCGATGGATGACTCGAAGGGTCTTCTTCCGTCTCCTACCCAACCTATCTCGCCCGCTCGTCTGTTATCTGAACTAGATAAGGTAACGTCTCATGTGGCTGGGAATACTTATGGAGATATGTTATGTAAACATGCTAGAGTTCGAATTTATTTCCTAGTACTAGAGAGTTCAAAGTGTTTTTTGTAAAACGAGTGTTGGCAGGGTTTAATACAAAAAGGTAGACGGCACTGGCTTGTTGAGTCTTCCTGAATCACTGGTTGACGAATCGACTTTGACTTCGAGGCAACTGGAAGCGCTTAGGAGTTATCTGAGGGTGGCCTTGGGCGAGATACGATACAGAGAAGCGGCAGTCGTCGGTCCTTCGAGGCGGGTGACTGTGGGATCTTACTTTCGGACGGTAAAACAGGCGAGAACCAACGTGCGGAAGTCGATTGTCACCGTTATGATTGGGCTCTGGATCGGGGTTGTCAAGCCTGAAGACCTCCGGCGACTGCTGGACGTGGCAGGTTCTGGTGTTTCGGACCTTCCGGAGGAGGAGAGTGCCCGGTTTGTTGCGGTGTTGCGCGCCCTGGTGGACAGAATTGTGATGTGATGGCGTGACGGAGGTCACTTGACGCGCTGTGGGGCTTGGGGTGTGGTGACGGCGGAAGTCCACGCCAGGGTTGTCTGCCTCGGGTTAGGCTGGTTGTGGTCGTTATTCGGCCTTGCAGATCCGCGGTCTTGACGTTCGAGCGGCGTTGGGGAGGCGCCACCGTCTCAAGTACGTGGATTCCTGGTTAGCAGGCGGCTCTTGTTGTATGCGAGGCGCCAACGGTGGGGTGACTCCGACGGAGTTGGATTCCTGGCAAAGGCCCTTCGACTTCGCGGGCCTCGTGAGATTCTCGAAAAGCCGAGGGTGACCCCAAACGCGCCTTCGGGCGCCACGGGCATCACGCTTAAATCACGTCTTGCATCACGCCGAAGTCACAATGGATGACGTCACGACGTACGCTCTTTTGACGGCCTCGTTCTTCTTTGTCGCACTCGGCGTTGCTCTCCTCGCCAGGTACAGACAGGTCTCCAAGAGGATCAATTCCTCCACGGACCTTGGTCGCGATCTCTGGTCCTCTCTTGAACAGCGTCTCAAGAAACAGGACGAACGTATTCTTGATGTTATGGGGAGGCTCGATGTAATCCAGGCTCGATTCGTGGCGGGAACCGCCGCCCAAGTCCCATCGTCGCTTGGCTTGCTTCCGGTCGTAGCCCCGCGTCCTCCTGTGGTCGAAGAGGCCACCCATCTTGCGACAGGGCCGGGCTCCGTCATACAACAGCCCGAATCACGAGAGTCACAGACCCCCGCCCAGCCCTTGGAGCCCCCTGGGGGGTTGGACAAGACGGAGAAACTGGCACTGTCTTTGCTCGGTGGGGGCCCCTTGGCGACGCCCGAAATCTTGAAGGGACTTGTTAGTGGTGGGGGACCGAGATCTCGCGAGCATGCCGCTCGTCTGATGAAAGAGCTCTTCGAAAAAGGCCTCGTCAGCAGGGATAATTCAACGAAACCGTTCGTTTACCAGCTGACCGACGAAGGGAAACGCCGCCTCGAATAATTCGCCCACCCCCTCCCCTTCGGTTCGTTTGCTTCCAGTCCAAGAGCCCCACTAGAGTATTTCGTTTAACGTAAGTAAGAAGAGCCCGTTCTCGGTAGCCGGTCTTTGATGGATATGCCTTGTGGTCTAGGCCTGGTTGCAACTTGTTGGGGATCTGCACACCGGACCAATCGGTCGTGCGGGAAGCCCAACTCCATCGGAAACAATGGGGTGGGGGTTGCTGGTGAACCCCAGTGAACAACAACAGATGACAGACAGGCTCGAACCCCAGTATTTCCACTGGAGCCAGTCCGCCCCCCAGAGGCCGCAAAAGGCCCCAAATCCAACCCCTTTGTTTCCGATGGAACCCATGGATGCCCCTTTCTAATCATCCTTGAGTGAACACGAGTGAACAATCGACGCGCTATCAATACCCAGTCAAACTATCTGACAGCGAGGTTCACAACTTCACACCAGTCACCGATAAATCAGGGCTGACGGCAGCGGCGAGGCCGTAACTTGCGCAAGAGGATCAAGATCGAACTGGAAGACGACGAGGGGACCAAATACACGCTTGCGTTGGAGGGTGCCGTCTCCCGCGACAAACTGATGAAAGCCATGGACATGCTTGAAGTCATGGACGTCCCCATCGAACACCCGCACCGAGCGCCGGATCAGGGGACGTTCTTCGGCAAGGTGCAGACGCTCCTCGAGACGACGTTTGCCGCAGGCGATTTCTCTTCGTCTGACGTGGCCCGCGAGTTCGAGGAGAAGTTCTCCCAGCCGGTGAAGCTCAGCACGATCTCTACCTACCTGGCCCGTCTGGCGGACAAACAGTACATCAAACGTGAGCGGTTCGGGAACTCTTGGGTGTACAGACGGGTGTACCTAAAGCCGGCCCAGATCGCCGAAAGGTAGCAACCAGCCCATTACGGCGACGACGTGCCACTAGAACCCGAGAGGAACGCCGCGAACGCCCCAAGTCCGTCGAACAGACAGTCTGGTCGCTCCGCCCGAAGTCGCCCTTCGAGAATGGGTTCGCGCCAGATTGCGACAGACACGATTCCGGCGTTTCTGGACGCTTGGATGTCAGCGGGCGAATCCCCGACATAAACAACATCCGTCGACGCCAGTCCGAGAGCCGACAGCGTCCTCTGAAGCATGACGGGCGACGGCTTCAGTTCTTCCCTCGTTCTTCCACAGAGGACTGATTCGAACGCCGGCGCCAATCCGAATTCCACGAGCTCTTTCTTGACGCGCACCTCCGACCCATTTGACACGAGCGCTAGGCGGAACCCCGCGGCACTCAGGTCGGCAAGGCACTTCTTGGCGTCAGGGTAAAGACTCGGCTTCTCCCGTTCATACTGCAACAGCCATTCTTTGTCGACATACTCCCAGCGGCTGGCGGAGAGCCCAACCTTCGCATAGAACTCATACCAGTTCGGACTCTGCAGCCCAAGGAACTCATCGCGCGTCAACTGCCTGGTGCCAAGCTCTTCGAAAATCCTGTTGTAGACGTTGAAACTCGACCCGAGGGAATCCAACAGGACACCGTCCCAATCGAAGATTACTCCGAGGACGCCATCACGCCGCCCACGGGAAGCCCTCAACCTGGCCAGGTATCACCACTTGTTGTAGTGGACCACATCAGAGAACTTTCGTCTCCCGCGCTTCAGGGACGGGGACCTTACATCTTCTCCCCCTTTCCCAATGGAGATGACCCCCACGGGATGGAAATGAGGGGGGATGCCCAGGTACCCCTTTACCCCAGCGACGTCAGAGACCCCGGTGAATGCCGCGGCAAGGCCCGCATCTACGGCTGCCAGAAGTATGATCATGCACCCGGCGCCCACATCGAAGAACCAATAGGGGGTTGGCCACTCGATCTCCTTTCCTTTGTCATCCAGCTTATCGGCCTCATTATACCTGTCGTGGTACATCTTCTCGCTGACGCAAGCCACAATTGCAACCGGCGCCTCGGAAATCCACGCATGGAAGCCTCCGGCCTTGTAGTTCTCTTCTCCCTGGAGCCGCGCAAGTTCTCTCTTGACCTCGGGATCTGTGACCACAACGTAGGCGCTCCCCTGGCTGAACCCCGCGCTCGGGGCGTGCTGCGCGAGCTCGAGCACCCGGTCCACCACATCTTTGGAGATGGGGTCGCTGTAGAAGTGTCGGACCATACGACGCCTGCGAACAGTTTCTTCGAACTCCACGACTTCAACCGCATAACGTCGACTTGTTATCGTTTGCGCTCTGCGAAGGGAATCAACATCGGGAGCACCGGCAGCAGGGTCGCCATCAGGACGCATCCAACTGCGCTGTAAAGGTCCGCGCTTAACACGCCAAGGTTGCCCCCAAAAAAGAGGGGTCCCGCGCGTATCTCTGGGGCCGCCGACGACCAGAGCTTCTGTCCAGCCAGACGGCTCCGCCATCGGATTCGCCCGACCAGCTTCATAATCGTCGCATAGGCGGAAACCAGCATGCTCACCCAGTTGTCCTCCGAGTCACACCACCTTCCCTTCCCATTTTTGCCATAACCGCGAACGTGTCACCCTTAATTACTCACTTTTGCTCAGAACTCCGGTTTGTCGCGGACAAAATCGCTGGCTGTCATCAAGGACGGGTCTCCCGATTTGGAGGCGAGGATTATCACTGCGATTGGCGCGGCTGGCCCCAGAAACGTCGCCCAGATTTCTAGGATGACCGGCGCCCATCAAGAAACAATTCGATACAAAATCAAGAAGCGCTTTGGCCGACTTGGATTCAAATTCCACGCCGTGGTCGACTATGACAAGCTCGGCCTGAGCCTCCACTGGGGGACCCTTGACTTTTCCAATGTCTACGACAGCATGGCATCTCAGGCACTTCGGGCCCTGAACCAAGTGGGGTACCTGACCTACTATGCCCGACTAGTACCTCAGGGTAACTACGTCGCGCTCTTTGCCCTTCCTCAGGGTACGGCGGGCCAATACCGCGATTTCCTTTCGGGGCTCGTCAGCAAGGGAATCCTCACCAGGTTCGCGCTTGAAGAGGTGCTGGTCACCAGGCACAAGGTGATGGACCCCCGGTTCTTCAACTTCAGATCAGGAAGATGGGAAATCGAATGGAATAAGGTGACCGAGCAACCACCAATCCCCATCCCTTCCGAACGCAGGCAGCGCCCGGCCGACTTCGACTACTACGACCTGCTCGTGATTAAGGAGCTTCAGAAAGACTCGCTCCAGCACCTGACAGGAATCGCCAAGAAACTCAAGGTCCACCAGAAGACACTGGAGTATCACTACCGGACGCACGTCCAGAAGTGGAAGCTCATCCCTTCATATCGAATCAGGTGGGCCCAGGACATCACCAAACGACCAGTCCACTCCACGGTAATGACCCGCATGAGGTTCACCGACCTGAGCAGACCAGAGTTCGCGAAGATACAGGCGGCCATAAGCAAGGTCCCATTCTTATGGCAGGAAGACCTCCTCCAAGGCGGAACCTACACGGCGATGATGTATGTCCCTCTGGTAGACTTGATTAACGTCTCAAGCTATGTCACCAAGGCCGCACCCGGCTTGGCTTCGAGGGTAGAGGTGGCTTTCATCAATGCTTCAGACGCGTCATCATTCACGATCCCTCACCACATGTATCAGGACGGCGCCTGGAAGTTCAACGCTCGCCAAGTGGAAGCGGCCCTAAGGAAGGAAGCGGTCGTCCCGCTGCAAAAATAGTGAGGCCGGCCCTTTAGACGGGGCCAGCACCACCAATCTCGTCCAGGAACCCCACGTACAACCCGTGGGCCGCAGCAACCGCCGCAATCGCGGAGACAGCCGCTGAGACGAGGAATAGGCCGATTCGTATCTTCGAGTCGATGGTCATTCTCGCGGGAGATGCGGCGGCCTAGGTAAATCCACCTTATCATCAATAAACTCAGATAGTTCCGTGGATATCCCTAGCTAACTGCGCATAATTCCCAACGAAATCAGAGGGTGAGCGGGAGCACACCCACAAACACCTATCTAGACCAGTGTTTCCACTGTTCCCCAGTTGGCCGAGGGCATCGACGAAATTTTCCGCAGGGCGAAAGAAGGGAAGCCTCTTTTCGTCAACCGGGACGTCCTGAGTCAAGACTACGCGCCCGCCCATCTGCCGTTCAGGGACTCCCAGACCAAGGCAATCGCTCAGATACTCGCCCCAATACTGAGAGGCTCGAAGCCATCTAATCTCCTCCTGTACGGGAAGACGGGGACCGGAAAGACCGCAGTCACCAGGTACGTCTTGGACAGGCTGAAGATCGAAGCCAACAACCCCAACTTGCTCCTGGCCTATGTCAATACCCGGCTCGCCGACGGTGAATACAGGACCCTCGCCGACTTCGCAAGATTCCTCGACCTGAAGAAGGAAAGGCAGATCCCGCTAACCGGCCTCGCCATCGGCGAAGTGGTCGACCGCATCTCCGAGAACATAAGATCAAACAAGAAGAAGGTCGTCCTCGTCCTCGACGAGATAGACTACCTCGTCAGACTCTTCGGAGACGACATCCTCTACGCGTTCACCCGCTCCGGAGAGAGGCTGTCTCCAGGGTTCCTCGCCCTGGTGGGGATATCAAACGACCTGAAGTTCAAGGAAGGCCTCGATCCTAGGGTACTCAGCAGCTTGAGCGAGGAGGAGCTCGTCTTCCCGCCATATACCGTCGACGAGCTCAGAGAGATACTCACAGAGAGGGCCAAGGCGGCGTTCCGGACGGGGGTTGCTTCGCGTGCCGCCATCAACCTGTGTGCAGCCATGGCCGGTTCGGAACACGGAGACGCCAGACGGGCCATCGACCTGCTCCGCATAGCCGGCGAGGTCGCAGAAAGAGAGGGACTGAAGGAGATCGACGACAACTGCATCAGGAAGGCTTCCGACAAGATGGAGGTCGACAGGGTCGACGAAGCGATACGGTCGCTCCCGGTTCAGAACAAGGCAATCCTGTCAGCAGTATCCCTGTTCAACGGCGGCACCAACACCGGTGAGCTCTACTTGGCATACAGCAACCTCTGCAGGAAGCTAGGGATAGAGACCCTGACCCAGCGAAGGATGAGCGGGATTCTTGGGGACCTCGACCTGCTCGGCCTGGTCGAAGCCTCGGTGGTCAGCAAGGGGAGGCGCGGGCGCACCAAAAAGATTCAGCTGCTCATAGGTAAGGACTCCCTGGCGAAGACTCTCGGCGAAGACCCGGCATTCGTGGCCGCAGCCTAGGACGCCTGGAAGCCGGCCGCGCCGAAGTTGCGCCTGATCACCTTCATGCTGGAAAGATCGAGGATGGGGATTATGCTCGGCGTAGGATTGAGGCCCATGTTCGACTGGAAGCTCGTCTGGGACTGCCAGGTTCCAGAGTTGAGGAGCAACGTCCCTCTGTATGTCAGCTCCCCGTAGGTGTGCACATGACCCACATGGAACACGTCCGGGACCTGGTCCACTACCATGAAGTCTCGTAGCTCAGGGGAGAGGGCGGTCCGCTTCCCGTAGGTCGGAGCCAAGTGCCTTGCCCTCAGAAGGAGCTTCATCGCATCGGTGGGCCTGTCGTAGGCGAGGTTCGGCGTCGTCGCAATGACATCGTCCAGGCTCTTACCGTGGTAGATCAGGAACGTCACACCGTGCAACCTGACATAGGCGGGGTCGCCAACCCAGCGGACGTTGTCCATGGCATAGAGAGATTCGGCCATGTCCACGGCCACCGCCGGCTGCGGCAGCGCCTGCCTCACGGCGTCGTGGTTACCCGGGGACAGGACGATCTGAATGCGACCTGGCACCTTCTTCAGAAGCTCTGCTGCTATCTCATACTGCATCTTCGGGTCCCTCTCCGCCAACTGGAACTCCTGCCCCGGGTAGACTCCTACGCCGTCGACAAGGTCTCCAGCTATCACCAGGTACCTGACCCGATTCACCAGGTCTTGGTCTCCCAACCCTCCACCCAACCACTGCAGGAACCGACCGAAATCGTCCGACAGGAACATCCTGCTCCCTATGTGAAGATCCGAAAGCAACACCGCATAGACCCGATGAGAAGAGGAGACGACATGACGGCCCGGAACGTCTGGAAGCACCACCGAGTCGGTGAAGAACTGCCCCGACTTGCTCTTTGAAACCTCTACCACGACCATGCTGTCGAGCGGAGCCTCGAGGGCAGACTTCTCGGCCGAGTCTCGACATACCACCCTGAGGACACCGGTGGGGTCGTCCACCCTGAGCTCTACAGAACCGCGACGGCTCGAACGGTCTGACAGGAGCCCCGCCA
>Ga0335081_10016614_pt1 | contig 11914 bp, 7 predicted proteins | sample Lox_Sample_35_FD_206713 | JGI IMG/M metagenome (GOLD analysis project Ga0335081, IMG submission 206713) | Soil microbial communities from Loxahatchee National Wildlife Refuge, Florida, United States - Lox_Sample_3.5 | ecosystem: Environmental > Terrestrial > Soil > Wetlands | place: USA: Florida... | reverse complement strand
AGCAATATCAGCTATTCTCGAAGTCCCGATAAGTTTCTTCTTCGAGGGCACGTCGCCGTCCTCGACCAGGAGAAAGGCAGGTGACGCTCTTTTGCCCGATTTTGTCACGGAATTTCTCGGTGAAACCGACAGCCGTAAATTGATCAAGGCGTTTTTGCGGATAAAAGAGCCTGTTGTGCGACGTTCCATCGTTCATATGGTCGAGGCGGTCGGCAACTCACGTGCCTAAAGGCGACCTTCGGCCGTGACTGCGTTGGGCGTGCCGAGGCCTGCAAATTGAAATCCACTTAACCATCGATACCGCTTCAGACTTTGTTTCCGCTCCTTGTTTGCCGGATGTTTAGCCGGTAGCCGCCAAATCCTGTCGCGGGAAGACACAACAAGGAGCTGGGCAATGATCAAAACGAAAGCGACGCGGATTGAGATTGAACTGACATATCTGGAGAAAGTACTATTGTGGTTACAGAGTTATTGGACAGACTAAGAAATGGTTGGACGAACTTACGGGAACTCCAATGGAGGCCAATCCATTTGCGTTCGCTGAACCAATCGAGTGGCAGGCTTTGAATTCCTAGAGACGACGCCTTTGCCGATAAGTCGCTGCACATGCCGAGGTCGAGGTCGGAAATATGCACCATTGCGATCAATCTTTCAACGCTCTTCATGAGAGCGATGGCACTGGGTGTGTTCTGTGCTGGGGTGCTCTTGTTCGACCCGCAAATTGACTTTTCCGCTGTCGTTTTTGTTCGTTCCTACTGGCTGGCGAGATTGATATTCCTTTTCTCGATTGGAGTGTCGTTTGGTGTTGGCACCACGCTTGCAAAAATTATTTGAGGCTCACACCCGTTTAGATCCAGTCTATTGAAGACGGGCGCTGACAGGCTTGTCGCCTATCGTCGATAACTCTCCAGCGAAACAACCTTGCCTGACGCAGCCTCCCGGTCGACCATCAGTGGGCGGCTTTGGGGGATATATTGAAGCGCTTGCTGCACCGCATTCAGCTTGTTGGCGAGTTACCCACGTCCATGCGACCGTAGGAGGACAGCAAGGTCCGTAACCTCGGCCGCAACCCAGCGAATGTTCTGCGCCTGAGTTCTTGTCGCCTTGGAACTCCGTCCCCCTCAAACGGTAGTGCGCCATGACCCGAAGGTTCGACCCGCAGCTCCTTTGAAAAAGCGCAAGTATGTCAACCTGCTACCGACGAAATCGCCCTCGGGTGCATCGCCGCGAAGTTCCACGCGTGGGCGCGCTCCGGCCTTGGCACGCGTCTGAAACCCTACGACGCGGGCGTGTTTTTTTAAAGTTCCGTTAAACATGGTTGTAGGGGGTTACGACTTTACTGTATAGGGCTATCAAGGCCTTAAGACGCGCGTTGCCGGCCTGGATCAGGACCTCGCAGCTCAGTGGCGCTGGCCCCAGTAGTTCGGAGTATGCGTATGCCCTTGACCCAAACACAGATCGACCAAGCCTTTATCGCAATGGGGCTCGCTCCGCCTTCGTCGGCATTGCTGGCTTCACTCGAAGGCATCGATGATTTTATTACGGCGATTAACACCATCATCCAGTTGCCGCAGGTGCAGAGTTCGGTCGTCCCGATCGTCGCGATGTTCGATCTGGCGCTCGGCCATGACCCGACGTCGGCGACCTTGTCGTCGATGGTGGAGTCGAACCTGTCGCAGTCACAGCTCGCTACGGATTTCGTCTCATCGCGGGCATTCGCCAACGTTTATAACGGCGGCATACTGCTCAATCCGGATACAATTATCACCAGCGCCAATGACTCGATCATTACTGCTCTGTTTGTGAACGGGCTGGGCCATCCCCCAACGCAGGATACCCTGAGCGGCTTTCACGGTCTGACCCTTGCGCCGGCGTTCCTAGAATTCACCCAGTCGCAGGCAGTTGCCGCTTCGGCGACAGTTGATTCTAGCCTCTTTCAAATCTTGGAGCTTGTGACCGGGGTGCCGACTGGCCCTGACCTGCCGCCCCCTCCCCAGGAATTCATGCTCACGACCAGCCAGGACTCCGTCATCAGCGGTCAGAACACGGTCAACACCACGACACCCGGCGTCGCGGTGGAGAGCACCGGGGACGTCATCGTCAATGCGCCGCTGAGTGGGGCTGGCAATCTGCCGACTTTGAGTCCCGGCGACGACATCAATCTGGTGGGCACCTTCGACGACGCACTGAATGCCACCTTCGACGGCTCCTCCGTTGTCAACGGGGTGACGATTCTGGGCGTGCAGACCTGGAACATCACTCAACTGGGTGGCAATGGCAGCACCGTTACCATCGAGGGCGCCGCCGGCGCGCTCGACGGCGTGACAGAGCTGAACTACACCGCCAACGGTATCAATTCTAGCACGCTGCAAGTCGGCCTTCCGGGGCATGGAATCGACGCCACGGCCCTCGTGAACGGCTTCTTCAATCTGTCGGCTAACAACATAGGGTTTGACTCCAACCTGACGGTGTATCTGAACGCAGCCTCGTTCAGCGGCAACGATACGATCTATGTGGAGGCCAATCAGGTCGGCAATACCACGGGCGGCACGAGCACCGGCATCATCACTTCGACCTTCATTGAAGCTGGATCGGGCGGGTCCGCTGGCTTTGCCACCTGGAACGTCAGTTCGACCGGCGCAGCCGCGCTCAACAACGTCGGTCTGGGCGCCCTTGGCTCCAAGGCGGCCAAGAGGCTCGATGTCAGTGACGACGGCTCGGCCACGATCATCTACAATGCCGGTGACCCGGGTGACTGGGCCAATCTGCAGGTCATCAATGCGTCGGGCACTACCGGCGCGTTGACGATCACCGGCGGTGAGTTCGGCGGCTTCGGCCTGCTCTCTGAGGACACCACAGCGCTCAAGGAAGTCCTCGGCGGTAGCGGGGCCGATTCGTTTGACCTGTCGGCGTATGCCGGCACGTTGGCCGAGGACGAAGCGCTGCAAATCAACGGCGGCGGGAATCTTGGCACGGTCGTCGAGCTCAGCAGCGCCATGATCAACCAGATCAGCGGGGCTGGAAGCACGGGCTTCACGATGTGGTCCGGCGTACCCAACCTGCTGTGGGTTGGGATCGATGCTATCAGTGACGTGAGTGGTGCCATGAACTGGGCCGTGTTCGCCGGCACCACGACGGTGACGCTGGCGGACAACGGCAGCGGCATTCACCCGAACCAATCCGGCAACATCATTGTCACGAAGGCGCCGGACGGTGGCACCTTCAACTTCCAGGACGCCAACCAGAATAACCATAACTTCTCGATCACCGGCGCCGACACGGCTGGTGCAGCTGGGAACGTCATCAACGTCGACTACAGCAATCTGCTCAACAGCGGCGGTACGTTCGCATCTGCGAGCTTTGACAAAGTGGACGTCAACCTCGCTGGTGCAGCGTCAAGCGGCGCCGAGACGTTCTACTTCGGTGGCCTCACTGCAGTGACCAACACCGATGCGTCAGAGACGTTCACTCTGACCGCCGGTCTGACCCACAGCGGTGGTGAATCCATTGCAGTAGGGAACATCTCGTCCCAGATGCTTGGCGGCAATGACATCACCCTCCTCGGAGGCGCGATCATCGTAAACCCGCCGACGGCGCAGTTCAGCCTGACCGGCACATTGGATATCGCTGGGACCGATAACGTCACGATCGGTATCACCAACGCCAGCGCCATCCACTCGACGACAACCGGCGTGTTCGACATGACCTCGCCGGATGATGTCGACAATCCGGGGGCCGTGTGGGTCGCCCAGAATGGCGGCATCCAGGTCAGCGCGACGTCAGCATTTAGCACCCTGCAGGGTACCCTTGGCTGGAACGGAACTGGGCATTTCGCACTCCCAGCGTCCAATGACGTGCTGACCGATCTCGCAGGCCACAGCAACTTCTACGGCGATGGTGGCGCTGACGTCGTCAACATCGGTGGTGGCAGCAACACCGTTAACTTCGGTGGCTACTTGCTGAACGACCATGCAGTCACCCAGACGGTCGATTCCGGTGCCAGCAACAATGTTGCCAGCCTCGGGTTCTGGGGAGCTTCATCCCAGGGCGAGGCGATCTCCGGTGCGAGCTCGATCTTTGGCAGCTCGAACTGGGGTGGCACTAGCGCCGACATGACCACCATCAATGGGTTCACCATTGGGTCGGGTGGCGACAACCTGAACTTCCAAGTCGCCGCTTTCGGTAGTGGTCTCGTTGATCCAGCGACCATGGGGCCCATCAGCCCGGTTCCCATCAATGCGGGAGGCGATGCCTTCGCGGTTGGGTTTACCGGCGAGCATATCCCAGTGGCTGGCCAGCTCGTGCGGATCGTCCTTGATGAGATCTCGGACTTCCAGAACGCAGCAGGTCTCGCTCACTCGTTGGTGACGAGCACGGTCGGCAACATCGTCCTTGACGCGGGTGTTGCGGCCCACAACGCTGTGGACTTCCTGGTTGCCTATGAAGTGGCGGGAAACACGGCGATCAATATCGCCGAGGTCCAGGTGGTCAACACCAGTGGTTCGACGCAGACAGACACCGCCAACATGCACGTCTATGCGCAGGACCTGGTGCAGCTGGCCAACGTCAACTTCGGTCTGACGGCCCTGGGGATCAACGCAAGCGAGATCCACTTCTCTTGAGCTGAGCTTGATTCAACACACGGAACCCGAGCGCGACCAAAGTGCGCTCGCTGGCAAGTGGCCTATTTTCCCCGCTGTCGTTGGGCCGAGTCGATTGATCCCGTCGCTCGAGGGGGTATGGACGTTATTGCCATACACTATGGAGACGTCGCTGACGCACCTGCAGACAGCCTTCGATAACTTTCCAGCGAAACAACCTTGCCCGACGCAACTTCCCGGTCGAGCGTTCGAGAGCGGCTTCGGGGGATGTATTGAAGCGCTTGCTGCACCGCATTCAGCTTATTGGCGAGCTGCCCAAGTCCATGCGACCGTAGGAGGATAGCGAGGTCCGCCACCTCTGCCGCGACCCAGCGAATGTCTTGCACCTGATTTCTTGTCACCTTGGAACTCCGTCCCTGCCAAATGCCCGCTTGCCTTACCTTTGTCGTGGACGATCACCCGGAGGTTCGATGCTTATGCTACCGCGAAAAGCGAATGATGTGACGTCGATCACAGGCGAAATCGACGTCCGACCTTAGGGATTCACTTTCGGGTGAGGGACATTCCAAGCCCTCGTCAGCCCCATCTTTCGCGATCGGGGTGGAGCATCGCTCTTTTTCACCCGGGATGTGACGGAAAGCACAATCGTGCCGAGCATCCAAAGGCGAACAATCAGACTTGCGAGCCACAAAGACGCCTTCAACATTGCGCTTTTGCACCCCACTGGGGATTAGCCGCACCACGTTGGTGCGAGTTCCAACGAAGGTGGCGATGGCCGGAACTATGCTTCACCCGGATCGCTATCACCAGCGGTGTTTGGATTTTGCCTTAACAGGCGAATTTCTCTTGCGCCTCGGCTGCCAATTCACTGGCTTCGATACGCCATCCTTCTGCTGTCGGACGGCAACGATTATTCAGGTAGCAATCTTCCTTTGTCGGCGAACGACGGCCTCGTTAATCCGCATTCAGACGGGCGCCACCGCTTGACTTCCATTCAGCGAACCAACGCATGAAGCGGAGACTGCCGTCGGATGTGTCCGACCGTGGACGCCACACGGCGTAAGTCGCCCCCTCTTCGGCCACCATGATAACCGCGTCCAGACCTTTGGCACGGCGCAGCGTCTCGATCGCTTGCGCCGGCGTCTGCGCGATCGGTCCGCCGACATTGAACGAGGTATTGACGGCAACCTCCCCCCCGATACGGCGCCCCAACGCCTTGAGGTAGGCATATGTCAGCGGATCGGTTGGCTCGCGCACGATTTGCAAGCGACCAGTGCCGTCGGCATGGATCAGCGCGGGAATGCGGTCCCGCGGCGCCAGGCTTCGCCTGCGCGGCCAGCACCATGTAATTGTAGGCGTTGTAGTCGGCATCTGCGGCCCCGTCCGATAGCGCGAACCACTTGAGCGCAGACTCGCGCGTCATGATCGGTGCCAGCGGGCGGATTGCTTCGCGGTATTTCACCCGGGCATTGAGAAATTCGCGCGTGCGGGGATTGCACGGATTGGCGAGAATAGAGCGGTGGCCTAACGCGCGCGGCCCGGTCTCGGCGGCGCCCTGGTAAAGCGCGATGACACCGTCCTGCGCTGTGACATAGGCCATCAGATCCGCCACCGTGTCGCGTCCGCACCGCGTGGCGGCGTTGCCGATCGGTGTCCACGCAACGTCAGGCGCGGTGGCGAGCGCGTCGCGGATCGCCGCCTCGCTCGGCGCCGTGCCGCAATAGAATGCATGCTCGAGCGGGGCGCCAGGACCGGCGCCGGCGAGATAGGCCCCCATAAAGGCCGCACCAAGCGCGACGCCAGCGTCGTTTGGCGTCGGCGGAACCCACAGATGCAGCCGCGCGCGCCGGCCGAATGCGCGCTGGAAATAATCCTCGTTGAAATAGTCCAGGATCCGCATGCTGCCGATGGCGTTGAGTGCAACACCGCCGGTGAGCACCAGTTGATTGCTGCCGGTGACGCGGATGAGGTGATCGATGATGTGGATCAGCGCATCCTCAAACACCATCTGCGTCGCTGCCGCCTTGTCGAGCCGTTCCTGGGTGTCTTCCTTGTGCTTAGTGTCCTCGACGCGCAACACGGCGTCCGGATTCCACATGTCCTTCTGCGCGATCGGTTCACCAAGGATTCTGACGAGCTCTTTGGTATACGGCTGCCCGTAGTTGCGGGGCCAATTGGCCAAATCCCGATTGAGGAAAACCCGTCCATCCGGGGCGAGGTGGAGGATCTGCCGCAACGGTTCATAAAACGGATTGGTGTTGCGATTACCGTCGCCCCAGGCGGCGGCGCCCATGTAGCGGCCTTCGCTGCTCAGTGGTGTCCAGCCGCCTTGGGTCGAGCTGATCACCGCGTAGTAAGTGCCGAGGGAGTCGAGTGTGCTGTCGTTGCAATAAAGCTGGCGCATGACGCCGCGCTCGCAGGCGTAAAGTGTTATGGCGCCGTGATCGCCGAAGCCGTCGAGTACCGCGATCATGACTGGACGCTCGCTGCGCGCGAACGGTGAGACGGCATAGGAAAACCAGGCGTGATTGTCGTGATGGGGCGTGGCGATGACCGGCGTCGAAACGCCTAGCCGTAGACCGAGGTGGCGTGCCATGCGGAGACCCCGCTCTATCCCGCGGGGGCTAAGGCCTGGCATATCGCGCATACCCAGCGCGCTCAAGCTCGCAGGTGCCTCTTCCACTGCCGAGCGCATGATCATCGCGATCAAAGCGGGATAGTCCCAGGCCGAAAACCAACCGTCGATCTCGCCGGGTCCGATGCCGGCCTTTTTCGATATCAGGCTCAGGTCGTCGATCGATTGATCGGGAAACTTCGTCGTATGGCGTTCGCCGGAGAAACGCTCTTCCTCGTTGTTGCAGATGATCCGCGCGCCACGATCTCGGGTCACCTCGACCAAGGCGGCACCTGAATTGTGGGTACCCGACGCGCAGATGCCACCAAGGTACAGGGTCTCGCCGCGCGCAAGCTTTCCCCGCAAGGAGACAAATTGCCTCTTAGCGAAGGCGCTCGATGATCGGAAAATGTTCCGGTTGGCAGAAAGCCGCTCGTAAAGCAGCAGCGTCAACTGAAACGTCGCCCTGCCAATGCGCGGATGCCGAGGACCAATACGCATCGATGGCGCCTCAACGCAACGGGATCACGGCGCGTCCATTAGGAAAGCTAGCATACGGGCGGACGCACGCCACCATCCCCTAGGTTCTGACAGTTCGGTGTCGCAAGAGTAACACTTTCCGCACTCAAGGCGTCGACCACGTCCGGCGTTGCATCGCCGGAACCGTGGCCGCACCGCGGCTTTTGCGCCGTGTGGAATGGCCCAGTCACTCCGCCGCTTTTATGTGCCCTGGGCCACCCTTCGGGCGGCGCAGCGGTTTGCCGCCATTGGTGCCTGACGTTGATTGTTGACAGCCCGCTGTTGGCAGACCAATTCGTTCTTCTCCGAGCCGGGAAGACGCAAAACCCCCGTCATTGTGGGGCTTTCGGAAACGTGCGCTAATTTCGCAGCGCCGCAGCTGCTTTTTGGTTTTCGAAAAATGACATCGCCATGTAGCGGCCGTGATGGACGTGGAGCAAAATCGGCTGCCGAGAGGCGTGCCCGGCCCTTAACTACGCCAGCGAAGACTGTCGCATTCGCAAATTGAATACTTGCGAAAACCTCCGCTTTAAGCGAAGGCAGGCGCAAATGGCTGGCAACACAAACTTTATCTTCATAACCTCCATCGGCGCAATCGTCGCCGCCAGCCTCTATGCGGCTTTCGATGCACAACAGACCGCGCAATTTGCCCACGCGTCCTACATTTCCACTCACCGTGCATTCGTCAGCGTAACGAAGCTGGACGTACAGCTTGCCTATAGCCCTTCGGACCCCAAGCTGTTTGTCGGCTGGACGTTCGCTCCCATCGTCCAAAATAGTGGACCAACGCCAACTCGCTCTCTCAAGCTTCTTGTTGGCGTTCAGCCGACCGGAGATTCCATCGGGCTACCGGATCCGGAAGTCGCCCTGACGAACCACACTCCAACCAAGATGGTGGTTGGCCCTCGCACTAGCGTCATGTTGCCCGTCAGCTCAAGTTCAGATCTCTCGGTCGCCAGCGACATGATCCAAAAGGTAGCAAGCGGGAAGACCAACGCCTTTGTGTTCGGGACAGTTCATTACAATGACGTCTTCGAGAGAGCACTGCGTCACATTACGAAGTACTGTTTCCAAATTGATGCCCATGGCGACGGATCGCCAAGCACCAAGGTCGGCTACCATTTCTGCCGGTTTTGGAATTGCGCCGATTACGAGTGCATTGCCGATAAAGCCGAGCATGAACGGGCTGAATTGGAAGCGCCAAGAGCGCCCAAATAACCGGGCTTGGTCGTCTCACCCTGAGTCGCGACAGTTTTAGTCAATTTGCAAATGGTGATCTGAGCGCCCGTTCAGCAAGCGGGACGAAAATTGACATTTGAGCTGCGCGAGCGACCGCGCCTTTGGGGAAAATTATTGCACGAGCGCTAATCGACGTTGCCCGCCGAAAAGGGGAACGTCGTGTTCGTCGTAGCGCAAGATATGATTTCGCCCTCGGGCCGAAAACTGTCTCGAGGGACGCCGATGGTTGCCGTCGTCGTGATAGGGGTCGTTGGCGGATGGGCCGTGGGGAAGGAATTTTCTGCGCGATTGGAACAGTCCGCCGCGTCAGCCCGTGCAAGTCAGATCGAGCGAACGCTCAAGACGGTCGCGCAGCGCGTGAAGAAGACGTTGCCGGAGAAATTAAACGCCGTGACAACGATGATCGGCATCTCTTACGAGCAAAAAGTTATGACCTACGTGTATGATCTTGATACGCGGGGAGAAGCACCGCACGAGGTGATAGCGACACTGCGCGAATTGGTGGGGGAACGGGCCTGTGTCGGCGAATTTAAAGACGCAATGCACTACGGCTATGCATTTACGTTTCGCTACAATAGCCCCCGGGGGGCCAAGCTAGGTGAGTTTACCCTGAGCGCCGCGAATTGCGCGTAACCACGGCCGTGGGCGCCAGAACGAGTTACCTCGAGCGGCGGCTCAACGCAAAAAAGAAGCTCCGGCAGCGAAGCTGATGCCGGGGCTCGTCAGTGAACCGGGCTCAGGTGGACCCGGTCGCCCGTCCGATAGTCTCAATTCCTAATCAGAAGGTTAGGAGCGGTTGGAGTTTGCGGCAAAGACGGCGCCCGCATCAAAACGGCCGCTCGGGGCACGGTATTGTTACCGGAAATTCATTTGGAAGGGGGGTGGCAATTTGCGCTAGAATGAACCGCCTTTGACCCCAAAGGCACGGTCCCGATCGCCACCCCCATCCCCCGACACCCCTGGCGGTCGGGACCACCTTCATGCCGATGATCTCCGACCCAAGCAATATCTTAGGATGATCAAGGCGCTTTGTGGACACGACATTAAGTGCGGGTGATAATTCCCAAGATGTGTCGCAGTTTGGACACACTCCACACTCCGTGGCTGAATTTGTTTTTTGTTTGTTCTCCTCGGTCGGCCGTGCCCGTTTTCGAGAGGCCTGCTTTCCTTTAGAACTGCGGGACTTTCCGTTTGAATAGAGTTTGCGTCCGTCACGTGCAGCAACGCCCTTGCGTCAGCTGTGGGTACATTTTTCCACTCGTCAACCGAGCAGGCCTCGAACACCAGCAACGAAATCGCGCACCCGTTGCGGGCCTGCATTGTAGGCAGCTGCGGCAAGCCCAAGGTTGCCGAACTCTTGGCGCAACGATGCGAGAAATTATCCCGACGCTTGCAGCGCCCTGGCCGGATCGAAGGGTTCGTCCACATGTTGCTCCAGCGCGGTGTAGGGCATAAATTGCGCAATTCCTTCCGCGCGTTCACCACTGCGCGCTAAAGGGCCGATGGCATCGGCCCGGAAACGGCTTTCCGTCCAAATTAGCCGCGTAAAGAAATCAATCGGCAGTGCATTGTCGCGCGCTGCTACCTCGACCAGCGGGCAGACCGTCGAATGTGCATCCTGGCCTGCCACCTTCCCTGACGGACCTTGCGCCAGCAGCGGCGACGAGAGCATCAGCACCGATAATGCAAGGACAATGCTCACCTGGCTCAGAAAGAGCGCAGCTCCGCTCGGCGATAAAAGCTTGGGTTTCGTCTGGCTTGACCGAATATTTATGGCCATCGCTTGCATCTTGCAGTATTAGCGTCATACCTGCAGCAGCAGCGCACCTGACAGGGCATCTACCGGACTGACTCCGCTTGACTATGGCGAACTAGCGGCAACTGTCTCGGCTTTCAAAGAGTTCCCGATGCCCGCCTTCGTCCCTGTCATTCTCACGCTCATTGCCGCATTGATATCCGTACCAGTCGCCGCAGTGCGATGTCGGGACAGATTGTCACTAACCGCTCAGCAGGGTCCACGCGGTCGCCTCGCAGTCTTGATACCCGCACACGACGAAAGCAAGGGCCTTGTCCCTACCCTAACAGACGTGAAACAACAGCTGCATCTTGGTGATAGAGTCCTTGTTGTTGCAGATAACTGTACCGACGACACCGCCGCTATTGCTCGCACACATGGCGCGGAGGTCATCGAGCGTCACGACTCCTCAAGACGCGGGAAGGGTTTCGCACTGGCTTTTGGCATTTCACATCTCGATTCAGATCCGCCGGACATCGTTGTCATGATAGACGCCGACTGCAGGCTGGCCAGCCATGCGATCGACGAGGTGGTTGGCGTTTGTGCGACAACTCGCCGGCCTGTGCAGGCGCTCTATCTCATGACGTCGTCCGCTGACGCACAGATCAATCATCAAGTCGCCGAGTTTGCCTGGCGCGTAAAAAACCTGCTCCGGCCGCTAGGCCTCAAGGCGTTGGGCCTTCCTTGCCAGTTGATGGGCACGGGCATGGCCTTCCCATGGGAAGTCCTCCAGTCGGCGGATCTCGCCACATCCTCGATCGTAGAAGATCTGAAGCTTGGTCTGGATCTCGCGGCCAATGGATATCCCCCGCTATTTTGCCCATCGGCTTGTGTGACGAGCCAATTCGGGGCATCGGCTCGTGCCGCCCGCACGCAACGTGAGCGTTGGGAACATGGTCATCTCCACGCGATAATCACCTTGGCCCCAAAGCTGCTTTACAGGGCGGCAATGGCGCGCAACTGGAACCTTCTCACCCTAACGCTTGATTTAGCTGTTCCGCCCCTGTCGCTAATCGCCATCCTCGTGTTTGGAATGTTCATGGCTACAGCGGCCTTACAAATTATTGGTTATTCCTCCATTGCTTTCCCGATCAGCAGTGCGAGTTTGCTGGGCTTCATCCTTGCCGTCGGGATCGCCTGGCAAAA
>Ga0335081_10016613_pt1 | contig 11914 bp, 12 predicted proteins | sample Lox_Sample_35_FD_206713 | JGI IMG/M metagenome (GOLD analysis project Ga0335081, IMG submission 206713) | Soil microbial communities from Loxahatchee National Wildlife Refuge, Florida, United States - Lox_Sample_3.5 | ecosystem: Environmental > Terrestrial > Soil > Wetlands | place: USA... | reverse complement strand
GGCCTGGAATTCGTGTTCAGCCCGCGCCTGCACGAGCCTGGCCCGCAGGTCGTGGTCGGGAAGACCTATGCGGAGACCGGCATGAGCCAGGGCCGTGCCGTGCTCGCCGACCTGGCGCGCCATCCGGCGACCGCGCGGCATGTCGCGACCAAGCTCGCCCGCCATTTCGTCGCCGACGACCCGCCGTCCGCCCTGGTCGGCCGGCTGGCGCGACGCTTCCTCGACAGCGACGGCGACCTCAAGGAGATCGCCGAAGCGCTGGTCGAGGCGCCCGAGACCTGGGAGACGCCGCCGACCAAGCTCAAGCGCCCGAACGAATGGCTCACCGCCATGCGCCGCGCCCTGCCCGATGCGCCCGGCGACGTGGTGCGCGGCCTGCAGGTGCGGCTCGCCATGGGCGAGCCGCTGTGGGGGCCGCAGCAGCCCGAGGGATTTCCCGACGTGCAGGCCGGCTGGGCCGACGGGCTCGCGCAACGGCTCGACATTGCGGCGCGCACCGGCGAGCGCCTGGCGGACGGCCTCGACGCGATGGACCTCATCGAAACGGCGCTCGGCCCGCTCGCCTCGACCGATACACGCCGCGCCGTCGCGCGCGCCGAGAGCCGCGCGCAGGCGATCACCATCGCGCTGATGGCGCCTGAATTCCACCGCCGCTGACGGAAAGCGAGGATTCCCATGCCGCTCGATCTCCACGCTCCTTCCCGCCGCGCGCTTGTCGCCGCCTCCGGCCTCCTGTTCGCCTGGCCGTTCGTGCCGCGTCTCGCGCTCGCCGAGGGTCGCGACCCACGGCTGCTCGTCGTCGTGCTGCGCGGCGCGCTCGACGGGCTTGCGCTCGCGGCGCCGGTCGGCGATCCCGACTGGATCGCGTTGCGCGGCGACAAGGCGCTCACCCTCGACGGCAAGACCCCCGGCCTGCCGCTCGACGGCTTCTTCGCGCTTAATCCCGCAATGCCGAACCTGCACCGCCTGTACAAGGCGGGCCATGCGATCCTGGTGCACGCGGCCGCGACGCCCTATCGCGAGCGCTCGCATTTCGACGGCCAGGACGTGCTCGAGAGCGGGCTGCCGAAACCGGGCGCGGCCGCGACCGGTTGGCTCAACCGCGCGTTCGGCGCGATTGAGCCCGCGGCGCGCATCGACCCGAAGAGCGCACTCGCGGTCGGCCCGGTGACGCCGCTGGTCGTGCGCGGTCCGGCGCCGGTGCTCACCTGGACGCCGCAGCGCATCGCGCCGGCGAGCGAGGACACTTTGCTGCGGCTGATCGACCTCTATCAACACGCCGATCCGGCGCTCGCCCGGGTGCTGCAGGGCCGGCTCGGCCTCATGCACATCGCGGCCGCCGGCGCGATGGACGCGCTGACGCCGCCCGCGCAGCCCGAACAGCAACCGGTCGGCCTCGCGGCGGTGCGCGCCTATTTTGCCGACGCCGCCGGCACTGCGGCCAAATTCATGGCCCGGCCGGACGGTCCGCGCCTTGGCGCGCTCTCGCTCAACGGCTGGGACACCCATGTGGACGAGGGCGCCGTCATGGGCCGGCTCGCCAACACGCTCGGCGCCCTCGACGGCGCGATCGCGGCGATCGAGGCCGGCATGGGCGCGGCGTGGGGCGAGACCGTTGTCGCGCTCGTCACCGAATTCGGCCGCACCGCCCGCATCAACGGCGACAACGGCACCGATCACGGCCAAGGCACCGTTGCGCTCCTGATCGGCGGCGCGCTCAAGGGCGGCCGCGTGATCGCCAACTGGCCCGGCCTCAAGGTCGCCGACCTTTATGAGGCGCGCGACCTCAAGCCGACCACCGACCTGCGTGCCGTGCTCAAGGGCCTGCTCAAGGACCACCTGCGGGTCGAGGATCGTGCGCTCACGGCCGACATCTTCCCGGGCAGCGACACGGTCGCGCCGATCGGCAACTTGCTCGCCTGATCCCCGGCGTCATTGCCCGCGAAACGCGGGCAATCCGGTACTCGAGAGAAGCGCGTGGGACGCTGACCGTGCCCCACGGATCCGCCGCACAGTACCGGATCGTGCGCTTGTGCTTGCGCGGACGATGACGTCGTCCTTGGCTCACGTCACATAATACGGCGCGAGCGTATCGATCGTCGGCGCGGCGTGGACAATGACGCCCAGTTCGCCCACGAGGAGCAGCGCAAACAATGCTCCGGCGGCGAGCAGGGCCAGATCGACCCGCTTGCGCGAGCGGGCAGACGGCCGATGGAATCGCACGATTGATGTAGCGCTCATCTCAACCTCCGTTCGGTTGCCTCGGGGGCCGTCCGAGGCCGACGGAGCGAGATTCGCCTATTTCACGTTTCTGATTAATCCCTTAAACTGAGATATCATTCATCGCTATCAGTGATAGGTGATCCATGCTCGACCTGCGCGCGCTGTCGATCTTCGCCCGTGTGGCGGAGCGCAAGAGCTTCGTGCGCGCCGCCCGCGACCTCGGCATCACCCAGTCGGGGGTGAGCAACGCAATCGGCCGGCTCGAGGAGCAGCTCGGCGTGCGCCTGCTCGCCCGCACCACCCGCAGCGTCGGGCTGACCGAGGACGGCGCCGCCCTGTTCGAGCGCAGCCGGCAGATCCTCGCCGATCTCGACGAGGCCGAGCAGGTGCTCACCCGCGCCCGCTTCACCCCGAGCGGACGGCTCCGCATCGACATGCCGCTGTGCTTCGGCCGGCTCAAGGTGGTGCCGCTGCTCGGCGCATTCCGGACCAGATATCCGCAGATCGATCTCGTCGCGAGCTCGACCGACCGCTACGTCGACCTCGTCGAGGAGGGCGTCGACGTGGCGATCAGGCTCGGCACGCTCGCCGACTCGAGCCTGATCGCCCGCCGGTTGACCGCGAGCCGCTTTCGCCTCGTCGCGGCGCCCGCTTATTTCGCCGAGCACGGGCCGCCGCGCTCGCTCGACGATATCGCCCGGCACAACTGTCTCGTCTTCCTGCCGCGCGAGACGCGCCGGCCGCGCGACTGGCGCTTCGTGCGCAATGGCGCGCCGGCGAGCATCACGCCGTCGGGCGCCATGAGCTTCAGCGACGCCGGCGCGCTCGCGGCGGCCGCGATCGCGGGATATGGACTGGCGCAAATGCGCGACTACTATACGGACGCCGCGATCGCGGCGGGCGAGCTCAAGCCGGTTCTGGAGACCTTGCGGCCCGAGCCCGACCCGGTCTCGCTCGTCTATCCCCAGGCCCGCCACCTTTCGCCCAAGGTGCGGGTCTTCATCGACTTCATGCTCGAGAACTTCCGCTGACGGAGACGCCATGCCGGCCGGTCGCATCGACACGCACCACCACATCTATCCGCCGAAATATCTCGCCGATGCCGAGGACGCGATCCGCCGCGCGACCCACGTGCATTTCAAGGCGATCTCGCAATGGACGCCCGCCCAGTCGCTCGACGCCATGGACCGCGACGGGATCGCGACCGCGGTCGTGTCGATCTCGCCGAGCGTATGGTTCGGCGACATCGCGGCGACGCGAAAGATTGCCCGCGAGTGGAACGCGTACGCGGCCGACCTCGCGCGCGACCATAAGGGCCGCTTCGGCCTGTTCGCGACCCTGCCGCTGCCCGACGTCGATGCGTCGCTCGCCGAGATCGCGCACGCGCTCGACGTGCTCGGCGCGGTCGGCTTCGGCCTCGTCACCAATTACGGCGACAAGTGGCCGGGCGATGAAGCTTTTGCGCCGGTGTTCGACGAGCTCAATCGCCGCAAGGCGGTGGTCTATTTCCATCCGACCGAGTCGCCGGCGTTCGAGAACATCATCCCGAACGTGCCGCCGCCGATGATCGAGTTTCCGTTCGACACCACGCGCGCCATCGTCAGCCTGCTGTTCGGCGGGACGTTTGCCCGCTGTCCGGACATTCGATGGATTTTCTCGCACGGCGGCGGCGCGCTGCCGATGCTCGCCGCCCGCATCGCCCGCGTCGCCGGCAACCGCGAGGACCTGTCCGCAAAGGTGCCGAACGGCGTCATGCCGGTGCTCAAGTCGCTCTACTACGACATCGCCGGCATCAACCACCCGATCCCGTTCAACGCCATCCGCGACCTGGTCGGCCCCTCGCAGCTCCTGTTCGGCACCGACTATCCGTTCTGGTCGCCGCATGTCGCGGTCGAGATCCTCGACGATCTCGGCGTCGCCGGCACTGAGCGTCAGAAGATCGAGCGGGAGAATGCGCTGGGGTTGCTGCCGCACCTTGCTTCATCCTCATCCTGAGGAGCGCTCGCGCAGCGAGCGCGTCTCGAAGGATGGGCGGCAGGCGCTACGTGCGCGGCCATGGTTCGAGACGCGCGGCCTGCGGCCGCGCTCCTCACCATGAGGCGGAGCGAGAACGACTAAATCTTCCGGCTGTCGTAGGCCCAGTGCAGCAGCGCCTGGCGCTGGCGCTTGCGGCACAGGAGGTCGCCCGGCTCGCAGTGCCGCTCGATCTGCCGCACGTGGCGCCGCATCGCCTTCCAACGGCGGACCTGCCGCGAATCCTCCTCGGGCAGCCGTCGGCCCATGTAGTAGCGGCAGTACCATTGAAACCAGCCGCGCGGATCGTCGGGATGAAGCCATCCCTTGCGCCGCCATTCGGCGAGCGGCTGGCTCGCGTCGACGCCGAAAAAGTTGAGCGCGCAGTCGCGCGGACCGGCCGCGAGCTTGGCCCGCGCGAACCAGCTCCTGGGAAACTCCTTGCCGCAATCGGTCATGTACTTGCCGCAAAACACGCCGAGCCGCAGCATCTGCGGCGGCGTGAGCTCGGGCCGAAAGTCCGGATCGAAGCTGCGCCCAACCGGCGCACTCAGCGCGTAGCGATAGCCGCGCTGCATCCGGTCGTTGACGACGACCGTACGCCGGCGCATGCGCCCGGCCTCATTGAATCTTGATGCCGACCTCCTTGATGATCGGCCACCACTTGTCGATCTCGGCCTGCTGGAACGTGCCAAGCGCCTCCGGCGTCTGCTGGTCGGGCGGAAAAATGTCCTGGGCGAGGTCGATCAGCTTCTGCCGCACGGCCGGATCGGCGAGCGCCTGGCGCAGCGCCCCGTTGAGCTTGGCGACGACCTCGGGCGGCGTGCCCTTCGGCGCCCACAACGCGTGCCAGAACGAGAAGGTGTAGCCGGGCAGGCCGGCCTCGGCGGTGGTCGGCACATCGGGCGCGGTCGCGATCCGCTTGTCGGCCGTCACCGCATAGACCTTGATGGACCCGGCCTTCATCTGCGGGATCGACACCGCCGGCGTGTTGAGCAGCACGTCGATCTGCTCGCTCAGGAGTGCCGTCGTCGAGTCGCCGGCGCCGCGATACGGCACCATGGTGAACATCTGGCCGATCGCCTTCTGAAACAGGAAGCCGGCGACGTGGCTCGGCGAGCCGATGCCGGAATTGCCCATGGTCGCCTTGTCGGCATTGGCGTGCAGCCAGGCGATCAGCTCCTTGAGATCGTTGGCCGGCATCGACTTGCGCGCCACCACGAAGAACGGCTGGGTGGCGATCAGGCCGATCGGGGCAAAATCCTTCATCAGGTCGTAGCTGATCGGATAGATCGCACCGTTCGCCACGTTGGTGCCCCACTGACCGATCGCGATCGTGTAGCCGTCGGGCGTGGCCCGGGCGACGCGCCCCTCGCCGATCGTCCCGCCGGCGCCGGTCGTATTCTCCACCACGATGGTCTGGCCGAGCGCCTGGCCCATGCCCTGCGCCATGATGCGGCCGATGATGTCGGTCGAGCCGCCGACGCTGAGCGGCACCACCATGGTGATGGGACGGTTGGGAAAAGTCTGCGCCTGGGCGGCGGGCAGGCTCGACAGCGCCGCGATGGCCGCGGCGAAAAGCAGTTTTCTCACGGGCGTTTCCTCTACTCTGGGTGATTTCGCCTATCGAGAAAACGCCGCAGGGGCAACGGCTAAAATGCCGCTCCCGGCCTCACGGCCCCTCCTTCTCGCGCAGCCCCTGGAGCAGCGCCGCGCCCTGGTTGGCCGGCGCGAGCGCGCCGGTCGCGGAGGCGAGCTCCACCACCTTGTGCAGCTCCTGCCAGCTCGCGCCGGCGCGGCGCGCCGCCAGCGCGTGCATCTGCGCCGCCGGATGATGCTCGACCAGCAGCATGCCGAACAGCATGAGGTTCGTCGTCTTCACGTCGAACACATCGGAATAGAACGCGTGCGCGCGCAGCGCTTCGAGCAGCCGCAGCGCCTGCGGATCGACCTCGCTTGCGAACGCGAAGCGCGCCGCCGGCAGCGCCGGCCATGACCCGAACAGCGCGACATAGGTCTCGCGGAATTTCGCCAGGTCCTCGGGCAGATCGTTCTCGTCGGTCACGTGTGCGCCCTCACTCGACCTTGATGTTCGCGTCGCGGATCACCTTGCTCCACGTCTTGGCTTCCGCGCTGATCCTGTCGGTGAGCGCGGCGGGCGTGCCGGCAAGTGACTCGAAATACTGCGGCGCCAGGAAGGTCTTCTCGAACTCGGCATCCGCGAACAGGGTACGGACCTCGCGGTTGATCTTGGCGACGATGTCGGCCGGCATCCCGGCCGGCCCGTACAGCGCGAACCACGACACCGCCTCGAACCCCGGCACGCCCCCTTCGGCGACCGTCGGCAGATCCGGCAGGCCCGGCAGCCGATTTGGCGCGCCGATCGCCAGCATACGCACCTTGCCGGCTTTCCACTGCGGCATCGCGCTGCCGAGACTGATGAACATGAGCTGGATATGGCCTGCCATCACGTCCGCGAGCGCCGGCGCCGCGCCCTTGTAATGCACCGCCGTGAGCCGGACGCCGGCGCGGGCTTGCAGCAATTCCATATTCAGATGTCCGCTCGAGCCGATGCCGTAGGTGCCGTAGTTGAGCCCGCCGGGCTTCTGCTTGGCGAGCGCCAGGAGCTCCTGCGTGCTGTTGACCGGCAGCGCCGGGTTGACGATCAGCGCGTGGTGGATGCTGACCAGGCCCGTGATCGGCGTGAAATCTTTGACCGGATCGTAGGGCAGCTTGGCGTAGAGATACGGATTGACGACGAAGGTCGACTCTGGGCCGACGAACAGCGTGTAGCCGTCGGGCGCCGCCTTGGCGACGTATTCGGCCGCGATCTGGTTGTTGGCACCGGGCTTGTTCTCGACGATCGCCTGCTGGCCGAAATCCTCGGTGAAGCGCCGCGCGAGCGCGCGCCCGAGCAGGTCGGTGACCCCGCCGGGCGAAGCCGGCACCACGATGGTGATCGGCCGCTCGGGAAAAGTCTGCGCCGCCGCGCTCGCGGCGCCGACGAGCACGGCGGCTACGACCGCCACCGCGCGCCTCCAATCAAACATACGCGTCCTCCCGGTTTTGCGAGGAAGCATGGCATGGGAGGCGATCGATGAGAACGTGGTCTCTTCACCCTCCCCCTGCAGGGGCGAACAACACCGCTTGACGCCGCCCTTCCAAAAGATATCATCTTTATGATTTTTTTGTCCCCGCGTTCGCCCCCGGAACCGGTCCGATGAAGAGCCCCTCCTCGTTTGCTCTGGGTGGCACGCCGCGCAGCAGCGGCTTCATCGCGGTCGGCCGCTCGGCCTCCCTCTCCTCACAGATCGTCGCCGAGGTGCGCGCCTCGCTCACCGACAAGCGCCTCAAGCCGGGCGATTTCCTCGGCACCGAGAAGGATCTCGCGGACCGTCATGGCGTGAGCCGGATCGTCGCGCGCGACGCGCTGCGCACGCTCGAGGCGCTCGGCATCGTCGAGATCCGCATGGGCAAGGGTGGCGGCGCCCGCGTGGCGCGCGGCAATCCGCGCCTGTTTGCCGAGGCGCTCGCGGTCCAGCTCGATCTCACCGGGGTGAGCGCCGCGGAAATTCTCGACGCCCAGCGCGCGGTCGAATGCATGGCGGCGGAGCTCGCCGCCGAGAACGCGACGCCCACCGATCACGCGCGCCTGCGCGCGCTGCTCGCCGACGCCGAGCGCAAGCTCGACGACGTCGACGCCTACACGCTGTCGAGCCGCGAATTCCACCTCGCCATCGCCGAGGCCTCGCACAATCGCGTGCTGGTGGTGCAGTTCATCTCGCTGCAGAACGTGTCGTGGCCGTCGCGCAACACGACGCTGACGCCGAAGGTCGCGCGCCGCATTCTCGACGTGCACAAGGAGCTCGCGGACCTGGTCGAGATGCGCGACCCCGCCGGCGCGCGGGCGCTGATGGACGAGCACGTGCGCATGATCCGGGCACGGCGCGTGTCCGAGCAGCTTCAGGCGAAGCGCAAGGAGCCGACCTGCTGCTGACCTGCCGGGTCGGCGCCAACAACCTTGGACGAAGGAGGAACGCAATGAGCAAGTTCGTGATCGAGCCGCACTTCCGCCTGCAGGAGTGGGTCGCCGAGGAGAAGGGCTACTTCAAGGAGGAGGGCCTCGACTACATCTTCCAGGAGCTGGTGCAGAAGACCGACGGAAAGATCCACGACCAGGGCAACAAGGTCGGCGCCTACCAGTCGATCGAGAAGGGACGCAGCTCCAATATCAGCTGCGCCTGCCATTGGACGGTCAACGTCGCGGCCTCGAACGGCAAGGGCAAGATGTATGGCGACGTCTATTCGGTCTCGCCCGCCGGCATCTTCGTGCCGCCCGAGTCCCCGGTGAAGAACCCCGAGGACCTCGCCGGCGTGCCGATCTCGGTCGGCTTCCAGTCAGGCAGCCATTACTCGACCATCCAGGCGCTCGAGCAGTACATGCCGGCCGACGAGATCAACCTGTCGTTCAACGACGGTCTCCTGTTCAAGCGCATGGAGCTGCTGCTCGACCGCAAGGTGCCGGCCGTGCACCTGTTCAGCGGGCCCTATTACTTCGCGGAGCAGCTCGGCTTCCGCAAGGTGATCGACAATACCTTCATGATCGGCACCATCATCAACGGCGATCCCGATCCGGAGGACCTGCGGAAGTTCTTCTGCGCCTTGAAGCGCGCCCAGCGCGACATCGACCTGCGGCCCGATCGCTACACCCACTATTACAAGAAGGAATTCCCGACCCGCTGGCACGCGCAGATGGACACGCGCCGCTGGGGCCCGGGCGAGCGGCTGGTGTTCGAGCCCTACACCAGGGAGGCCTATGAGGAATCCTTCGACTGGATCGCGCAGCACCAGATCTTCGCCGGCGCCGACATGGGCAGCGGCCGATACGAGATGGCGGTGCTGCGCTTCGCCTCGTAGGTCAAATGAGCGCGGCGATCCGTCCCGCCACCGCCGACGACTGCGCCCGGATCGCCGCGATCGCCCACGCGGCCTATAGCGGCTATGTCCCACGCATCGGGCGCGCGCCGGCGCCGATGCTGGCCGATTTCGCCGCCGAGATCACGGCCGGCCGCGTCGTCGTGATCGAGGCCGTCGGCACTGTCGCCGGCTACATGGTCGCCTGGGCCGAGCCCGACGCCTACTTCATCGACAGCGTCGCGGTCGAACCGGCACGCCAGGGACGCCGGCTCGGGCGCGCGCTGATCGCGCACGCGGCCGCGACGGCGCGCCGCCTGGGACTACCGGCGATCCGGCTCTATACCAATGTGGCAATGACCGAGAACCTCGCGCTCTATGCCCGCCTCGGCTTCGTCGAGACCCACCGCGCCACCGAGGACGGCTTCGAGCGGGTCTATCTGCGCCGCGACCTGCTTGACGGCGCATCCTGAGTGGCCGACACCCGGGCCTCCGGGCGGCCCGCCGAGCGGATGACGATGAGCCCTTTACCGCAAGTCGCGATCGACGGTCCCGCCCTCCTCTTCGGCGGGCCGTACGGCAATCTGCAGGCGACCGCCGCCGTGCTCGCCGAGGCGGCGCGGCGCGGCATTTTGCCGGCCCGCATCGTCTGCACCGGCGATCTCGTCGCCTATTGCGGCGATCCGGCCGCGACCGTCGACCTGGTGCGGCGCGCCGGCATCCACGTCGTCATGGGCAATTGCGACGAGCAGCTCGCACGGAATGCCGACGATTGCGGCTGCGGCTTTCCGGCCGGCAGCGCCTGCGAGCGCGCCTCCGCGGCGTGGTTCGCCCATGCGGACGCGCAGGTCGGGCGCGACGCGCGCGCCTGGCTCGCCACGCTGCCGCGCCGCATCGACCTCCTGATCGGAAACAAGACCCTCGCCGTGATCCACGGCAGTATCAGCCGCATCAACCAGTTCGTGTTCGCCTCGACCGCCGCGGCGGTGAAACGTCGCGAGCTCGATCTCGCCCACGCCGACGGCGTGATCGGCGGCCATTGCGGCCTGCCGTTCAGCCAGACGATCGACGGCAAGCTGTGGCACAACGCGGGCGTCGTCGGCATGCCGGCGCACGACGGCACGCCGCGCATCTGGTTCAGCCTGCTCGTGCCTGGCGACGGCGGCCTGCGCATCGAGCACCACGCGCTCGCCTACGATCATGCCGCCGCGGCCGCCGCCATGACCCGCGCGGGCCTGCCGCCCGACTATCGCGCCGCCCTCGCCACCGGCCTGTGGCCGAGCTGCGACGTGCTGCCGTACGCGGAGATCCGCGCAAGCGGCGTTGCGATCGAGCCCGGCGCCTTCGTCTGGACGCCGGCAGACGCGGCGCCGCGCCGCCCCCGCGCCGCCACGTCAAAGCACCTCTGGCCGGCCGACGAACGCCGCAACGTCCAGCCGCTCGATCGCACCAAGTTCAAGGACCCGCGGCGCACCGCCAGCGGCGCGCCGCGCGCCCATGTCGGGCTCGAGGCCCTCGAGACGCTGTGGTTCAACACCGGCACACTGTGCAACATCACGTGCCGCAATTGCTACATCGAGTCGAGCCCGCGCAATGATCGGCTCGCATACCTGACCCTCGGCGACCTGACGCCGTATCTCGACGAGATCGCGCGCGACGGCCTGCCGACCCGCGAGATCGGCTTCACGGGCGGCGAGCCGTTCATGAACCCGCACATTATCGCGCTCTTGGAAGAATGCCTCGCCCGCGGCTTCCGCACCCTCGTGCTCACCAATGCGATGCGGCCGATGTGGCGGCATAAACAAAAGCTCCTCGACCTCAACCGCCGCTACGGCGAGCGGCTGGTCATCCGCGTCTCGCTCGACCACTACACGGCCGAGCGCCATGAGGAGGAGCGCGGCGAAGGCAGTTTTGCCGCGACCCGCGACGGCCTCGTCTGGCTCTCACGTCACGGTTTTGCGCTCGCGGTCGCGGGCCGTACCATGTGGGGCGAGGACGACGCGGCCGAGCGCGCCGGTTTTGCCCGGCTGTTTGCCGCCCACGGCATCCCGGTCGATGCGCACGACCCCGCCGCGCTGGTGCTGTTTCCCGAGATGGACGCCGCCGCCGACGTGCCCGAGATCACTGACGCCTGCTGGGGCATTCTCGGCAAGTCGCCCGCGGAGGTCATGTGCGCGAGCTCGCGCATGGTGGTGCGGCGCCAGGGCGCCGCGCGCGCGAGCGTGCTCGCCTGCACGCTCGTGCCCTATGACGACGCTTTCGTGCTCGGCACGACGCTCGCCGACGCGGCGCGCGCCGTGCCGCTCAACCACCCGCACTGCGCACGGTTCTGCGTGCTCGGCGGCGCCTCCTGCTCGCGCGGCGCGCCCGAGGCCGCGCCGGCGTTGCGCGCCGCCGAGTAGATCACACGTAGCCCTGGTCCCGCAGATGGGAGACGATCCGGTCGGCGGCGACGCCGGGCGAGAGCCCCGTGGTGTCGATCGCGATCTCCGGCGCGGTCGGCGGCTCATACGGCGCGTTCACGCCGGTGAAGTTCACGAGCTCGCCGCGCCGCGCGCGGCGGTAGAGTCCGGCGGCGTCGCGTCGTTCGCATTCGGCGAGCGGCGTCGCGATATGCACCTCGATGAAGTTGCCCTCCCCGAGCAGCCCGCGCGCCGCCGCGCGTTCGGCGCGGAAGGGCGAGACCATCGCGACCAAGGTGATGAGCCCGGCCTCGAAGAACATCTTGGCGGTGGCGGCGACGCGCCGCACGCTCTCGACGCGG
>Ga0335081_10016612_pt1 | contig 11914 bp, 10 predicted proteins | sample Lox_Sample_35_FD_206713 | JGI IMG/M metagenome (GOLD analysis project Ga0335081, IMG submission 206713) | Soil microbial communities from Loxahatchee National Wildlife Refuge, Florida, United States - Lox_Sample_3.5 | ecosystem: Environmental > Terrestrial > Soil > Wetlands | place: USA... | reverse complement strand
CACAAGGCGATCGATCGGGTCGCCGTGAACGATTCGCGCATCCTCGGCAAGCTTCCTTCCAGAACATTTGTTTTCCGCCTCGAAGGCGCGAAGCTCGTCGATGCCCGGCGGCACGGCAAGCACCTCATGGCGAATTTGGATCGCGGCGGCTGGCTGACCTTGCATTTCGGTATGACTGGCGCGCTTCAATTCGTCCGGAGCCCCGGTACTGAACCGCCCGGCCCACGTAAGCTAGCGAAAAAGCGCGTCCTTTTTCGCTGTCATTCGTCGGGTTTCAGCGGCGTGCCGGACTGGGATAAGCCGCGCGAATTTGATCTTGATCAAAACGGCCGGCCAATTTCGGTCTAGCTTCTCGGCGCCCCCGAAAACAAGAGTAAGGGAGACGTGTGGATGAAACGGATGCTCATCATCGCTTCGGCGGTCGCTTTGCTTGCGTCACCGTTGGTCGCTCAGGCCCAGCAGAAGGACCCGCCACCGAAAGCACGGGTCGAGGCCGCCAAGAAGGCCCCGAAGACGAATGGCCCGAACGATGTGTACTGCGGCGGTCAGTATGTCGGGTCCGACCCGGACGCGAACGTCCGCGATCAGCTCAAGCGCGACTTCGGGCATCAGTGCGAGTGATTGCTCCGCGGTGCCGCCGGCGCTCGCGCCGACCGGCCAATCCCTCTCGTCAGTCGCGTGGGCCGGTCGCCTGCGCGACTGCACGCCAAAAGCGGATAAGAAACAAGGCGGACAAGACATGAGACGGATGCTCCTCGCCGCCTCGACACTGGCGCTGCTGGTCGCCTCGTCGCTCGTGCTGCCGGCCGGGATTGCGGGCAATGTCCTCGTGCTGTTTGGCCGGAGCGCGCTCGCGCAGGGCGCGCCCGAGGCCAAGCTCATGCAGGCGGGACCGCTCGGCGACCAAGCCCTGGGATCCGACAATGCGCCCGTGACAATCATCGAATACGCCTCGATGACGTGTCCCCATTGCGCACGGTTCGCCGTTGAAACCTTCCCAAAGTTGAGGAAAGAATACATTGATACCGGCAAGGTCCGCTACATCCTGCGGGAATTTCCATTCGATGCGCTCGCTGCTGGCGCTTTCATGCTAGCGCGCTGCGTCGATAAAGACCGCTACTACACGGTGATCGATCTCCTTTTCCGCACTCAGAAAGACTGGGTGGTGGACCAGCCGTTGGGGCCGCTGCTCAAAACCGTCAAACAGGCAGGCTTTAGCGAAGACACATTCAACGCCTGCTTAGATAATAAGAACGCGCTCAAAAGCATCCAATGGGTGCGCAAGCACGCCGCCGAAGAGCTCAACGTCAAGGTGACGCCGACCTTCTTCATCAATGGACAGGTGACAGAGGGTGCCATGTCATTTGAAGACCTCGAAAAGCGCATCGACCCGCTGCTCAAGGCCGGCAAACAGTAACGGGCAGAGCCGCCTTCGCGGTCGGGCGAGCAGCAATTATGTCGGCCGTGGCTTCGCCACGCCCCTGATCTGTTCGCTGGTGCAGAGGGAATATGACCGCAATGTCCGTCAGGGCGATCCATCCCCGTCCCGCGGTTCGCGCTTCCCTCATCGTCGCGGCCGCCGGCGTCACCACCATTCTGGGCGCGTATTTCTTCCAATACGTCGTCGGTGTTCAGCCTTGTCCGCTCTGTCTCCTCCAACGCAAGGTCTACTACGTCGGCATCCCGCTCGCGCTGATCATCGCGTTCGTGGCCTCCTGCCGCGCGCCGCGCCCGCTGCCCGTCGCTGGCGGCCTCGCGCTGCTCGCGGTCATAATGCTGGTCGGAGCCGGGATCGCCATCTACCACTCCGGCGTCGAGTGGCAGCTGTGGCCCGGCCCACCCGACTGCTCCGGCCCGATCGCCGACCTCGGCACCGCGGGCGGGCTGCTTGCGCAGATCCAGCAGACCAGCGTCGTACGTTGCGATCAGGCCGTGCGGTTCCTCGGTCTTTCGCTCGCCAACTGCAACGTGGTGCTGTCGCTTGCATTGGTTGCCGTCGCGGTATGGGGCATCCGGACCTCGCGGGCCAAGGGCTGATACATGCAGCCAGGACTACGCACTGTCGCGCTCGCCATCGATCGGCGTGGCCAGCCGCCCTCTTCGTGCTTGGCGGCGGCCTGATGAAGGGAAAGTTCATGCTGCAGGGATGGAAGAACATGAATCCCGAACAGCACTGCGTAGAGGACCACATCGACCTCTATGGGCACATCGACGACCCGGTGTACCTAAGGAAGGAAGAGACGTTCGCCAGCTGATACGAGAATCCGATCGATCTGCCCGGGCGCTGGGATCTTCAGGCGATCCAGCAGCCGTTTAAGGAGAACCGACTCGCCAGGGGCTAGTTCGTCGGCCTTGGCCGTCCGCTCAGCCCTTGCGACATAACCTGTCCGGCCTACCTGCTGCCGGAGCCGCCGACGACATCACGACGCCGGAGCAGGTTGAGTGCCCCCAAGTATGTCGGGACGCCGAAGGAGCAGATCGTCCAGGCAACCGTGCCGGGCGGCCATATCGGGCTTTTCATGGGCGCGGGCACCTTGAAGCAGTATTGGCCAACAATTGCCCGGTGGATCCCGGCGCAGTGAGTAATCGTGCCAGCGGGCTCGCGCGCCGATCCGCAATTTCTTGGCTGGAGGCAGACGATGGCGAGCGAAGTCCGAACCTGGCGCGCCACGGTCGATGAAGATGGGCACTATTGCTTCGCCGTGGCGCTATGATGGACCGTCCGGGTCTGTGACACGCCACGCTGGTGCGTCCGCGGCTCGTTGGGCGCACTGCGCGTGATGCTGCCCGCCTCGACGCGCGCCGCGCCTCCTTGGGTGGCGGAACGAGAAGGTCTGCTGGCACACGAAAGCGCGCACGCAGACACTGCACCATTGCCGTGCTCAGCTCCTTCTTGCCCCGCAGGACCTCGCTCACCCGGCTCGGCGTTCCGAGGAGAGGGACCATCTCCTCCCGCGTGAGTCCGTGCTGATCCATGAGGTGGCGGATCAATTCCGCCGTGCTGGGCGGCCGCCGCGGCCACTTGCTCTCCTCATAGGCGGCGATCAGACGTGCTTGCGCCTGGAGCCGAGCGATGTGAGCCGGATCTTCAGAGTGCCACAGCCGGTCAACGAGGGCTCGCGCGCGCGTGAGTTCCGCATCGCTGTCGATCACGATCAGTGTTACATCCATTAGACGGTCTCCGCATCAATCCTGTCGCACTCTGCGTGGCTGCCGAAGAACCGGATTGCGAGGGCTCCTGCCCGATATTGGACCCTGGGGTGCGACCGGCAAGTCATTGATTGTTCTCAATCCGTGGCTGTCTCCTAATCAGCGGGTCCGTCGCCGCAGGCGACCTACCGAGCCGTTCGGCAAGCGTTATCCGAGGTGGGTGGGCCAACGGCGGCCCCTCGAATGCCCACGAGATTTCACACCACGACAGCCCCCTTGAAGTCTAGTTCAGGTCCAGCAGCAGTGAAGCGCTGACGGCTTCTTCGGCGATGGACACGCGATGCTGCCGCATGGCCCCCGCCAAGGCGATATCCCACGATGCCTCGATCGGTTCGCCTTTGAGAAACTGTCCGGCGTTCACCGTGGTATGGACGGCGCTCACATAATCAGTCGCGCCGAGACGCCACGGCTGTGCGTCGAACGCGCGCATCACGAGGTTGGCGATGCGCAGGCCGGGCCAGTCGAAATCGCCGTGATAGCGTAGGCGTGCTCCAGCCTGTACGAGTTGGGAGAGGAGTGTCTGCTGAGCGGCTGCCGGCATGCCATCGGTGCACACGAGCGGCGCGCAATGCGAACCCAGGCGGTCGGCCGCGATCGCAACCAAGTTGGGATTTTCGCAGACATGGACGTCACGGCCCGACACGTCCCATCGGGGCGGTGCGCGCAGGAGCGAGCGCAGCGACGCGTAGCACGGCTCTCCGTCGTCCGCGGCATCGATGCCCTTCACCGGAAGGTTCAGGAACAGAGCAGGACGCGCCAACTCGTTGACCAGCACGCCAGCGATGGCCCAGAGCTCGCGTGCCCGCCCCGCGACTTGCGGCCTATCGGCATCGTCGTCCTGCTCCGCGACGGCCCCGCTCTCCTCGCGTGCAGAAACCGCAAGCAGGCGCCTGGTCGTAAGCACCAGGGTCGCCACGGGTCGGCCGGTGTCCAGAGCGTGGGCATCGCCCAGGACCTCGGCAGCGAGCTGCGAACGCGTGATGCCGTGCGCCGGCAACCGCTGCAGGACATCTTCCGCGCGGCGGCACAGCTCCGTTGCCGTCGCTGCGTCCTGTCGGGCCAATCGCCGCAGGAGCCCCAGGCCGGAGGGGTCGCTGAGCATCTCCGATAGCGTGGGATCGCGGCAGCTCTCGACGACCTGCGACCATTGATCGCGCAGCCGCAGGCGTGTCGCCGCCACGTCGAGAATGGGGCCGTCAAGGCGTTCCAGCGCGTCGCGCAACGAGGCCGCGATGCCGGCATCACGAAAGGAAGCATCGACCAGGCCGAGGTCGATGCGCATGGAGGCGGCAAATCGTTGCGGTCGGCCAGTGAGGGCAGCCAGCGCTGCGTGCTCGTCGGCGGTCAAGCCGTCAATGCGAATATGCTCGGCCGGCCGGCCCGGATCCGCATGCTCGAATCGCCGCCGCAGGCGCTTGCGCAATCCGGCGAGGCGGTCGCCGCCGAGCAGACGCTGCAGACGGGCTTCGACCGGCTCGCTCATTGCGGCGCGAACCGTCTGTTCGGATCAGCGTCGAGGGTGCGTGCCCGTCCGTCCCAGGTCCAACGCGAGACGAAGACCGCGTCGATGCCTTCACGCCGCTGCAGCTGGCAGATCGCGACGCCGGGCAGCTCGGCGTAGCAGGCCCACTCGCGCTCGCTGGTGAGGACGAAATCGAGGTCGAATTCGCGGATCAGCCCCATGCAATGGGCCCTCGCGGCGTCGTCGATGCCGGCGAAAGCTTCGTCGAGCAACATCAGCCGCGGCGCCGACATCGAGGCGCCATGGCCATAGAAGCTCGCGACCGCCGCAAACAGGGGTACAGTCAGGCCGAGCGCGCGCTCACCGCTTGAGGCCGGGCCCGACAACTTGCGCCATTGGCCGTCTTGCCAGCGTTCCACCCGAAAACGATGCCAGCGGCGATAGTCGAGTGCGGCAGCAAGCTGGTCGACCAGGCTGCCGCCGTCGACGGAATCGGCGCGCTCGCGCTCGGCGAGGATGCATCGTTGCAGCATGCCGCCGACCACGCCGCGATCTTCGACAGACCATAAATCCGCGCTGGTGTTGAGCAGGCGCTTGCGCGCGGCCTCGAGGCCGACCGGCGCGCCTTCCTCCTCGCTCAGGGGTTGCCACACCAGGCGGAAGCGCACGCCCGTGGAGGTCGGACGCTTGTGCAATTCCCTGTTGATCGCGTCGCGTTGTGCTTCTGCGTTCTGCACTAGGCGTTGGATTGCGGTCGCGATCTCCGCCTGGAGATGGTTCTCCAGGACTTCACGCTCCTTGGCAGTCAGCAATTCGGTACGCTGGGCGATCTCGTCGGCGAGGCGGGCGGACAGGCGATTCGGGGGCTCGGGACGATTCTGGTACACGATGTGGACGATCAGGCCCCAATCGCCGACGTCGGCAACCGCTTGATGGCCCAGAGCGCTGAGCGCGCGCTGCAGCTCGGCGAACTCCTCGTTCAACTGCTTCTGAACGCGCGACCAGGTCTCATCGTCGTCTTTGAGGTCCGAAAGCGCCTGCTCGGCGCGCCGCGACAGTGTGAGTGCGGGATCGATGGTCCACGGCACATTGGCGTCCGGCAGCTCGATGTCGGGGATGGCGGCGGCGAGCAGACCGGTGGCGGCGAATTGTTGCCACCTTGCGACGGCCAGCGCCCGGGCCTCGCTACGCTGCTGCAACGCCGCGCTCGCGGAAGAGGCCTGTTCGCGGGCCACCGCGCGGACTTCGGCTGCGGCCTGCACGTCTGCCCTGGCGTCTACCAAGGCCATTTCGCTGGCCTCGGTGGCCTCGGCGGCCTCCGTGAGTTGCCGCAACAGGTCGCCGACCTTAGCGCCGACCGCGCCGCGGAGAGTCTCGAGCCGCGCAGCTGCCTCCTCGGATTCGGTACAGGCGATGCTGAGGCGCTCATTGCTCGCCTCGGCGTCTTCTCGCGCCTCGCGTTCGCGGATGCGAACCCGTTGCAGCTCGGGCGCGGCAAGGCGCACTTCCTCGCCGGCCTGAGCCAGTTGGCCAAGGGCATCGCGGTAACTTTCCACCGCGGCCTCGACGCCGAGCAGGGCCTCGGCAGATTCGGGAAGGTAGAGGTCGGCAGCATCCTGCATGAGCCGTTCGCACGCCAGCTTCAACGCTCGTTCGGCCTCCTGTCGCCGGCCCTCGGCCTCGGCGAGCCGCATGCGAGCGAGCTGGACTTCGCGCGCCGCAGCCGCAGCCGTCAGGTGAGCGGCATGGAGCGCATCATCGGTGGGAGCCCCACGCCACTCGTCGTCGGCGAGCCGCCGGTCGAGGGCGAGCGCTTCGAACCTCGCCTGCAGATCTGCGCGCTCGTCGAAAATCTGGGTCAGGCGGGTCGTGATCTCGGCGAGACGTCGCGCACGGGCCGCGGCACGCGCTACCTGCCCGACGTGGACGGCGGCCGGCTTGGTCCAGGCGCCGGCGAGCGAACCGAGGCGGAACCGGCCGTCAGGGGCGACCCAGGCTTCAGCCCCGATCACGTCTGCATCTGCGCAGGCAATGCTGGACAGCAGCTGCGCCACGAGATCGGCTGGCACGGCGCTGTCGGGCGGTTCCGCTGGGACCAGCCAGTTTGCCAGCGAGGACGGAAGATGCGGCCGCGTCACCAGTTGGGTGTCGTGCAGCAGCATGCCGCCGTCACCGGCTTGCACGCAGCCGTCGGGAGACACCCATGCATCGAGCAATCCGGCGGCTTCCAGCGCGGCTTCGAGTCCGGCACGCTGCGCGCCGGTCACGGGCTCGCGAAAGTCGACGAGCTGCCACAGAGGAGCACCCTCGCGTGCCGCGCGTGCATCCGGGGCGCGCGTGTAGGGCAGGGGCGGCGGCGGATCCGAGCCCGCCTCGAGGCGGCTGCGCTCGTCCTCGAGCGCGCCGACCTCCACGTCCAAGGCGTGTCGGCGTGCGTCGAGCGCGGCCGCTCGCTCCGCAAGGCGTTCTGCGGTGCGCTGCTGCGCTCCCTGCAAAAGGCGCCGCGCCGGATTATCGCTATCCATGACCGAGACCCACGCAGCCAGGGCGGCGAGCGTCCGAGAGCCATCCTCGGGCTCGACGGTCAATTGCACCAGACCCGCGACGTAGCGCTCCCAAGCATCGACCAGATTTCGCCCTTGCTCCTCGACCTCGGCGTCGGCTCGTGCGCGGCGTTCCTTCGCGGATTCGAGATCGTGCCGTTGCTCATCCCGGACGCGACGATGCTCCGCGTGCTCCCTCTCCGCCTTGTCCACGTCGTCCCGCCGTCGCCGCAGCAGTGCGATCTCCTCGCGTCGTCGCCCTACCGCCACCCTCAGGGCTGCGTTGGCCCCATCGAAGTCGCTCTGGGCGAGCGCGACCAATGCGGCGATATCGAGCGCCGCGATCGGGCTCGCATTATGCGCTCCCGCGAGACCGGCGGAGGTCGCGTGCAACGCGATCTCCCGACGTCGCTCCGACAACAGGCGTTGCGCACGATCCGCACGCTGTTCGACGCGTGCCACGTCCTCACGCGCGCGCGTCAACCGGCGTAGCGCTTCATCGACGGCCGCGGAGGCGCTCCGCTGGGCATCACTACGCCGTGCCGCTTCGTTCTGGGCGTGCTCGAGGGACCTGGCGTCCTGCATGGTCGGATCGAGACGCAGCGCATCGAGCCGGGCCCGAGCGCGCTTGAACGTCGTCTCCGCTTCGTCGTGTCGGACATGGGTGCGCTCTTCGTCGACCTGTGCCTGCTCGAACCGCGCCTGTGCCTCGTTGCGCGTGCGGCTGGCGTTGTCGAATTCGGTCTGCGCTTGGCGCAGGATCCGCGCCTGCCGGCGGCTCTGAGTGCCCGCATAGACCCGATAGCGCTGCTCGAAACGCTCGACGGCTCTGGCGAGGGCCTGAAACTCGCCGAGCTGGCGGCGATCCTCCTCCAATTGGCCGAGAGCCTCGGCGACATCGCCGAGCAATTCGGGTGCGAGCGGCGGCAAGGCTTCGGAGAGCGCGTTCGAGAGCGCGGTCTCGTCGGGCCGCTTCGAAAGCTGCGGCTGTCGCAACTGGATCAGCGTATCCATCAGCGCATCGTAACGCCGGACGCCGAGCTGGAAGAGGCGTTCATCCACCGCGCGGCGGTAGTCGCGCGCGGCCTCGAACACCTGGCCACGACCGTGCAGCAGGTCGCGCAGGCGCTCCTTTGTCAGCACGACGCGCTGCGGACTGGTGAGCCACAGGTCGCGATTGATGCGGCCGCCATCGGGATCCTCCAGGATGAAGAACCACGCGTCCACTTGCGGGCGGGCCGCCGCTGCCGAGAGGCCGGCGCCCAGCGAGAGAAATTGTGGCGTGTCATCCTTGGTGAGACGGCCGAACTCGATCCAGGCATAACCGATGCGCCTGTCGTAGCTGTTCATCAACAGATTCCAGGCCATCCTCTTGCCGCTGTCGCCGTCGGGCTCGAGGCGGGAGGGCTTGAGCTGGGCGTCGAGTAGGAAAGGCAGGGTCAGCGACAACACCTTTGATTTGCCCGTGCCGTTGTTGCCACGCAGCAGCAGGTGACCGTCGCGGAACCAGAACTCCTCGCTGTCATAGTGGAACAGCTCCACCAGGCCGATCCGCAGCGGCTGCCAACGCTCCCGTGTCGGCATCGGCAAGGCCGGCTTCTCAGACCCGGTGGACGCCACGAACAGAACCGCGCTGTCGTTCATGATGTTTGAGGTCCAAGCTTCATGGACGGGCGCCGGGCCTCGCCGGCCGAGCGGATTTCGGCCTCGCCGAGTGCGAAGCGCGCGAGCGCCGGCTGTGGCCGTATGCCATCGGAGCTGCGCTCCGCCAGCCGCAGCATTTCCAGGCGCTCGATTGCGATCGCTGCGAGCTCGCGCTCGGTTCCGGGCTCGCGCGCCGACCGGCGCCAGTAGCGGCCAAAGCGCTCCCTCGCTTCGATCAGGAAGTCGGCGATATCTTGCTCGGGCACCGCGCCGGACGCCGTCCCGTCCCTCGTACGGTGCGCGAGATATTCCGCGACCAGGAGCGTCACATGTGCGTCGGTGCCCTCGGCGGGCATCGCGACATCGGTCAGCGATCCGGTTTCGTCCGCAAGCGCGAGACCTTCCGCACGCTGCTCCGGCGCCAGACCGGTCGCCTCGCACAGGCGCGCCGCCATGGCGCCGCGTTGGTTGACGAAGTAGGTGCGGGCCTGAGGATCGAGACTTTCGACATAGATCACCGGATCGTCCAGCAGTCGTCGTGCGATCTGGTGGCGGAGCGCCATACGCCGTCCTTCCTCACTGTCTGCCACGTGCTCGTCGACCAGCGCGCGCAGTCGTTCGTCGAGGGTCGCCGGCGCTTCCCCGGCCGCCCAGGTCGAGGGACCGCGCACGGCCGCCAGCATTCCCGCAAGCACGCGACGATGCACGTCGTACAGCGCATCGCCGTGATCTCCTCCGGCTTGGACGAAAGCCTCCTCGTCCCCGGCGACCCGTGCAAGCACCCCGAGCTCGAGCAGCGTGCGGCATACCGCCACCAGGTCGCGTCGTTCGCTCTGCGTGCCGAGCGTGAAAACGAATTCGAGCGTGGTCAGCGTCGGTTCGGCGGCAAGCATCAGCATGCGTTCGCCGAGCACGCGCAGCGTGATCTGCGGGTCGGCGCGTTCCAGCACGGCGCACGCGAGGCACAACAATACGTAGCGGCCGCGACTGTAACCTCGCAGGCCGCGCGTAACATCGGTGAGGTCGACCGGCCGCTTGTAAAGGCGAGCGCCGTCGCGCTCGACGTGAAGGATCCATCCGGTCTCGCGCGTGAACCAGTCGCGCAGTTGCTCCGCATGACGGCGCACTGTGGCGAATTCCCCGTGAGTCGAGCTCATCAACGGCGTCATCAGCAAGCCCCGCACTGCGGCGCGGAACTCGTCGCGGTCGACCAGCTGCTGTCGTTCGCGAATGCTTCGGCTCGTTCGGTGCGCTCGGGGATCAGCGCTCATCCGCCAGCCTGGGTGGGCGTGATGGTGATGAGATGGTCGCGACCCGCGAAGACGCCGCGTGGTGTCATGATCCTCGCATAGCTGTCGGTGGCCAGGGGCTGTAGCCGGACATGCAGGAGGCCGTCGCCCGTGCGTCGCTCCACCGGAGCGTCGGGCCCGGCCTGCTCGCTGAGGGCCTCGCCCAGCAGCCCGAGGAATAAGCCGAACGTGTGCAGGTCGAGCTCGCCGAGGTCCGAAAGCCGCGCCAGCCGACCGGTGGCGAGGCGCCTGCGCGCCGCTTCCACCTCGGCGGATTCCTGCGCGAGTTGGAGCGCGAGAAGAGCGCGGCTCTCGCCACGGTCCTTCACGCGCGGCAACGGGCCGCGCGGTGCGGCTTCGCCGTACTCGCGGAGACGGGGATGGATGCGCAGCGGTGGCGCGTCGGCCCAGGGCGTATGAGCGGGCAGCTCGGTCTCGGCCGCGGCATTGAGGAGGAAATGCCGCGCCGGGTTGATCGCGAAGGCCGCACGAGCGAGCCGGTGGGCCGCGTTGTCCTCGTCGCACGCCGCGAACCAGTTGGCGAGCACCCGGAAATCCGCAGAGCGATCGCTGCGGCCGCTGCGCCGCTCGTTGAGCGCCGCAATCGCGCCCAGCAGCTGCGGGATGGCGGATCGCGCTCGCGCTCGCAGCAATTCGGCTTGCGGCGGCTCGTTCCCGCCGCTGAGAAACCAGCCACGCAAACCTTTCCAGCGCTCCTGCCAAGCCTCGCGGTAGCGGTCTCGTGCATCCGCCTGGTTCTGCGCGTCGCCCGGTGCGGCGTCGCGCGCCTCGCGGGCGGCGATCTGCTGCAGCATCGCGTCGACGTCGGGTTCGAGAAGGACGATGAGGCGCGCAATGGAGTCCGAGCGTCGAACGAGGTCGCCCATGAACCGCTCAAGATAGTCTATCAGACGGCGCTTGTAGCCTGCGACTGCGCTCGCTTCGGCTTGCTGCAGCTCGAAGCTGCGCGCCACACCGGCCATGAAGGCCTGCGCGTTTTCGGCCAAACCTTCGAAGACCCGTACGAGATCGCGCATCGTCTCGTGGATCTTGGCGACGTCGGCTTCGGAGGCGCCGACGAGCGCCCGGAGCGCCGCGAGCCTGCTCGCGATATCCTCGAGCGCCACGGTCTGAAGCTCGGCCCGGCGCTGCAGAGTCCGGGTAAAAGTCGCCAGGGCCGACTCGACGGCCTCGCCGCCTTGCGACAGCCGGTAGAGAAAGCGCGCGCGATAGAAGTCGCTCAGGCTCGACACCCGCGCCGTGTCGGGATGGGATTCCAGGTTGCCCCAGCCCGCGAGTTGGACGAGCGCGGAATTGACCTCCTCGATGCGAGGCGCAGGGCCACGCCACCGGGCCTCGGCGAGGACCTCGTCGGGCCTCAACTGCAGCCGATATTGGCGCTTCGCGGCCGCGAAGACGTCCATAACGCAACGATAGAAAGCGGCCTTTTCAGCACTCACGTGCCGAAACAGATCGGCCGCGCTGTCTGCGATTGGCACGGGTTCCTTCGCCTCCTGGATCTCGTGATGTTTATGCTTTGTTCTTGATGCGTCAAGCCTCTTTTGGCCGGGGGTTCGATTCGCTCCTCCGCGACCACGCGTCCCCGGTCCATTCCGGACACATGGGTTACCCCTGTCTCAGGAAGGGCACCCACTATAGACTGCTTGGGGGAAGGCATCGCCACCGCACCGATCAGGACAGCCAACTTCCCCTCGACCTCGACCTGGAAACCTTCCCGAGGCCGTTCGGGTGGACCGTCACGCTGT